>SWCD01003560.1_pt1 | contig 15994 bp, 11 predicted proteins | sample 4693011 | NCBI WGS metagenome assembly SWCD01 (sample SAMN10267278, study PRJNA491770) | bioreactor metagenome | isolation source: DHS bioreactor inoculated with marine | place: Japan: Omine Ridge, Nankai Trough | reverse complement strand
TCTCCGGGTGCTGGTACCTGGTGGGTCGGGATGTGGAACTCGCCGAGGAGCGCGTCTTCAGAACGAGTCGGATCCAGGGCGTGGTGTCGATCCTCACGGACCCCGCCGAGGAGATCCCCCCGGATTTCAACCTGCGGGATCGCGTCGGGGTGCCGCCGTGGCAGTACCGGGGCGGCCCGGTGACGACCGCCCGCGTACGGTTCGTTCCGCACATCGCCTGGATGATCGAGGACAATCTGCAGCCGGGGCAGAGCTTCGCCTCGGCGCCGGACGGCAGTGGTGTGCTGACGCTTGACGTCACGGAACCCGTCGCGCTGATCCGGTGGGTCGCCCAGTACGGCTCCGCCGCCGAGATTCTGGAACCGGCGGACTTCCGGGAGTTCATGGTGGAACACCTCGAGGGTGTGCGGGCGAGGTGTCCGGAATGAAGCAGAAGGGGCTCGGGGTCCTCCGGAAGGTTCTCACCATCCTGCCCCTGGTCCAGGCCAACCAGGGCATCCGCGTGGCGGAACTGGCCCGCCTGACGGGAATCCCGGAGCAGGAACTGGCCGGAGACCTCCCGGATCTCGTCAATCTCTGCGGAGTGCCGCCCTATTCCCCGGTGGATCTCGTGGACCTGGAGGTGGAGGGCGACCGGGTCACCATCCGCTTTGCCGACCAGTTCCGGCGGCCTATCCGGCTGACCCTGCGCGAGGCGCTGGCTCTCGACATGGCGTTGGCGGGATTCGCAAAGGAGGACGCCGGGCCGTTCGCGGATGCCGTTCGCGGCCTGCGGGCGAAGGTCCGGGCGGCCCTGTCTCCGGAGGTGGCCCGCGATGTCAATCAGGCCGGGAAGCGCATCGGCCTGGTGGGTTCGCCGGGGCTCGCCGGGAAGATCCTCTCGGTCCTGAAGGATGCTCTGCTCCGCCAGGTGGAGGTGCGGGTGGAGTACTTCTCGCGCAGCAGCGGGAAGCTCTCCCCGCGCACCCTTCGAACCTACGGCTTCTACGAGCAGAGCGGGCACTGGTATGTCGTCGCCTGGTCCGTGGAGCGGGAACGGCTGATGACGTTCAGGGCCGACCGCATCAGGTCGGTCGTCCCGCTCAAGATGGAGTACGTCATCCCCGAGGAGTTCGAGGTGGCGACGTACCGGCAGAGCGGTCCTCCGGATGCGGAGGGGAAGGGCGTCAGCGTGACGATCCGTTTCGAGCCGGAGGTCGCCCGCTTCGCCCGCGAGGGTTTCCCTGCCGTCGAGTTCCGGGACGAGGAGGACGGCGGGGTGGTGGCCCACCTGACCGTCACGGGCCACGCCTGGCTGGTCTCGGAACTTCTGCGCTGGGGTGGCGGCGCGACCGTGTTGTCGCCGCCGGAAATCCGCCGGGAGCTTCGGGAACGGGTCGCGGAGGCCCTGGCCCAGTACGGGAGGAAGTGATGGACATCAGACCCAGCCGCCGCGTTGCCGGCATCGGTTCATACGCCTTCGCGGAAGTGGATCGCCTGGTCACGGAACTCCGGTCGAAGGGCGTTTTGCCGATCGACTTCGGTGTCGGGGACCCCACGGCGCCGACCCCCGAAGTCGTCCGCGAGGCATGCCGGGCGGCGGTGAACGAGAGAGCCCGGTCCGGTTACCCCTCCTATGTGGGTTCGCTCGAGTTCCGGGAAGCCTGCGGGACGTTCATGCGGGACCGCTTCGGGGTGGACCTCGACCCGGATACCGCGATCTCGGCCACGGGAGGCTCGAAGGAGGCGGTCTTCCACCTGCACGAGGGATTCGTGAACCCGGGCGACATCGTCCTCGGCCCGAACCCCGGCTATCCGCCGTACGCGCGGGGAACCCTCTTCGCGGAGGGGGAGCACGTGCCCTACGCCCTCTCAGCCGACCGGGGATTTCTCCCGGACCTGACCGCGATCCCGGACGACGTGGCCAGGCGGGCCCGGATCCTCTGGATCTGCTACCCAAACAGCCCGACCGGCGCGGTGGCCCCCCTCGAGTTCCTGCGACGTGCCGCGAACTGGTGCCGCGAGCGCGACATCCTCCTCGCCTCCGACGAAGCCTACTCCGAAATCTACTTCACCGAGGAGCCGCCGCACTCCGCGCTGGAGTGCGGTGCGGAGGGAGTCCTCGCGATCTTCAGCCTGTCCAAGCGCTCGGCGATGACCTGCTACCGGGTGGGCTGGGTGGCGGGGGACGAGCGCGCGGTGGCCATCTTCCGGAAAGTGAAGACGAACCTCGATTCGGGAACCCCCACCTTCGTGCAGGACGCGGCGGTGGCGGCGCTCTCGGACGAGGAGCACGTCGCCGCGTTTCGGGCGGAGTACCGCGAGAAGCGGGACCTGATGGCGAAGGCGTTCGTGGATCTGGGGCTGCCGGACTGCACACCCGAAGCGGCGCTCTACCTCTGGCAGCGGGTGCCCGACGGCATGACCTCGGTGGAATTCGCCAAGGCCCTGCTCGCTCCCGAGATCGGGATCGTGGTCACGCCGGGGCCGTGGATCGCCGGCGAGGTGAACGGCGTGAATCCGGGGGAGGGTTTCGTCCGGCTGGCGCTCGTGCCGTCACTCGACGACTGCCGGCTCGCGGCGGAGAAGATCAAGGGACTCCTGAAGCGCTGATTCGGCCTCTTCTTCTTCCTCGGCCTCGGCCTCCCGGGCGTCCGCGCTGAGCAGGTGGACCCGCATGGTGGCGGCGGCCATCAACCAGAACACGATGGCCATGGAACTGCCGGGGGAGAATGCCCAGCCGTGGACGAACGTGTCTCCGGCCATCGCGAAGTAGGCCGCGAAGAAGACGATTCCGGCGAGATGTAGCGGGTCGTTTCTGCCCTCCCGGTACAACTCCATGCCTCGCATCAGCACCGAGGCTATGAAAAACAGGAACAGCGAGAGGCCCACCAGGCCGAGATCGAGGGCGATCTGCAGGTGGGCGCTGTGGTAGTTGACCCCTCTCATCCGGAAGACGGCCTTGGCCATGTCGAAGTCCGCGCGCCCCAGGTTCGCGAACTTGCTCATCCCGTAGCCGTGGCCGGTGAGGGGTTTGTTCAGGAAGAGATCGAGCCCCTCGCCCCAGAGCGGGAGACGGTCCGAGAGGTTGGTGATGGTGTCGGCCCGCACCAGCCTCGACTCCATCAGGGCCGAAGTGTCGAGGTCGCGTCCGATCAGGAGGAGCAGGGCCAGGGGAATGGTGAGCAGGGCCAGCAGCACCGCGATCTTCACCCGGTAGACATAGCAGGCGATGATGCCGACGCAGAGCACGGTGCCGAGGAAGCCCGACCGGGAGCCGGACTCGAGCAGGCTGATCAGCATGACGACGGCGAGGCCCTTGCAGTAGATCTTCGCCAGCGGGCTCGGCGAGGTCAGGTGTTTCCAGTACACGAAGGGGCCGAGGAACGCCACGGCGGTGCCCAGGCCGTTCGGGTTGAGGAACACCCCTGAATAGCGGTCGGAGCCGTGGTGCATCCCCATTCCGATGGCCAGGTAGATCCCCTCGAGCGTGAAGATCAGGACCGCCAGGATGAAGAGCGTGTTGCAGAGGCCGAGGATGTCCTCTTCGGAGCCCCACGAGTTCCAGAGGACCAGGTAAACGCCCACCAGGAGGGTGACCATCATCAGGCCCTGCGCCAGGGTCACACCACTCCCGATGGACCAGGCCGCGGAGACGATGCAGAGCCCGCAGAGGATGAGGACCACGGAATGCTCGCGCGTCGAGGGTCGGGGAGCGAATCCGCCCCGGACATTTCCGAGGAGCCCCTTGCCGAGCAGGGCGGCCAGAAAGGCCCAGCGGAGCAGGCGCGACACTCCGGCGAGGGGCGTGTCGAGGGACGGCAGGGTGAGGAAGATGAGGGCGAGGAGCAGAACCGTGCGCAGGTTGAGGAACAGCAACGAGATGGCGAGTACGCCGAGAAGGGCGTAGACCAGTTCCGCTGCCAACGCCTCTCCGAAAAAGACGAACATGCCGCGCTCCCTGCTTTCGACCGCACACCCTATGTTCGCGTTCAGAAACCGCAAAGCTTTCGGCGGGAAGACGACCTCCGTGGCACTGCTCGGGATTCCTGACATCCCGACATAGAATGGAGGGGTCAAGGAGGCCGTCCTCATGCGTGGTGCTTCACTGATCCTGCTTTTCGTCGCGTTTTCCGCTCCGCTTGTCGCGGGGGAGGAGGAATCCGCCGTCGATCGGGCCGCGGTCCTGCTCACCGCCGGCCGCTACGGCGATGCCCAGGCGCTGCTCGACAGTGCCCGGGAGGAGAATCCCTCGGATCCCCTCCTGGCCGCCGCTCTCGGCGACCTGATGCTCGAGACCGGGCGGATCGAGGAAGCCGGCAAGGTTGCGCGCGCCGGCGGCGACGACACGCTCTGTCGCGTGATCCTGGCCGAGACGCTCCTCCTGACCGGTCACCCGGAAGACGCGTCGGCGCTCCTTCAAAAGGCGCTGCGCCGCGACCCGGAGCACGTGCGCGCGCGCTACATGCTCGGGATGGCCGAGCTGGACCTGGCCGACCGCGACAGCGCCCTCGACACCTTCGAGTGGCTCTTCGACTACTACGCCAAGAACACCATCACCGATCCGGAGGCGCTGACCCTGATCGCGGCGGCCTCGATCCGCGTGGCGGAACTCACCCCGGACGAGCAGATGGACTTCGGTGTCACCGCGAAGCTTCTCGACTCGGTGCTGCAGGAGCATCCGGACTACCTGCCGGCCTACATCGTGAAGGGGGAGATCTACCTCGGCGCGTACCAGGACCAGGAGGCCAAGACCCACTGTTTCGAGAAGGCCCTCAAGAGAAACCCGCGCTATCCCCCGGCGCTCCTCGGCCTGGCGGAGCAGAGTGCGTTCCACATGAACGACCAGGGCGGCGTGAAGCACTGCGAGGAGGCCCTGCTGACGAATCCGAACCTCTTTGCCGCCACGGAGTTCATCGCGCGGTCCAGGATCGGAGACAGCGAGTATGACGAAGCCGTGGCTCTCATCGACCGGGTGCTCGCGGTCAATCCCCGTCGGAAGCCGGCCCTGGCCCTCCGCGCCGCCGTCGCCTACTGCCGCGGTGAGATGGAGAGTTTCGAGAGTCAGGTCGCGGCCGTCCTCGAACTCGACCCGCACTTCGGTCAGGTCTACTGGGAACTCACCGGGATCCTGGAGCAGCAGCGCCGATTCAAGGACGCCGCCGACCTGGCGGCGAAGGCGACGGAAGTCGCGCCGAAGGACTTTCGCGGCTGGTGGGCTCTCGGGCGCAACCTGGTGCATATCGCGGAGGAGACCCGGGCCAAGGAGGCCCTCGACAAATCGAAGGCCCTGGACCCGTTCGGCCACTACCTCGGCAACCCCTTCCGGGAGAACATGGCCGAGGTCCTGGGGCACCTCGAGGAGTTCGTCGAGACCCGGACCGACAACTTCGTCTACAAGATCCACGTCGGTGAGAACGAGGTCCTGAGCCGCTACTACCACCGGTTCATGGAGAACTCCTACCGGCTTCTGACCGAAAAGTACGGATTCAAGCCCGAAGGACCGATCCTCACCGAGATCTTCCACATCCACGCCGACTTCGCCGCCCGGACCATCGGGCTCCCCGGCATCGGCGCGCTCGGCGCCTGCTTCGGGCAGGTCATCACCCTGGACTCACCTTCCTCCCGCCGGCCCGGGGAGTTCGGGTGGGCCTCCACCGCGCATCACGAGTTCGCTCACGTCATCACCCTGCAACTCTCGAAGGGGCGCGTCCCGCGCTGGTTCACCGAAGGGCTCAGCGTCTACGAGGAGCGGCAGTTCGCGGACTGGTGGGAGCGGGACATGGACAGCCGCCTCTACGACGCGTTCATGAACGACTCCATCTACAAGATCGAGAACTTCAACGGCGTCTTCCGGGGCCGCGACGTGCTCTTCGCCTACTACCTCGGCGGCATGATGTGCGAGTTCCTCGATGTCGAATTCGGGTTCGACAAGATCGTCGCCATGCTGAAAGCCTACGGCGAGGACATGCAGACGACCGAGGTGCTGAAGAAGGCCCTCGGCGTAACCCCGGCGGAGTACGACGCGGCGTTCAGGAAGTGGGTCGGGAAGTACGTGTCGGGATGGCGGATGATGCCGAACATCTCGAGCGAGCGGATGAGGAAGGCGAAGGAGCGCCTGGAGGAGGCTCCGAAGGACTTCGACGCCCTCTTGACGGTGGCCTGGGCCTTCCACCAGCGAGGCAACGACGTCGACGCCCTGACCTATCTGGGGCGAGCCATCGAAAAGAATGCCGAGCACCCGAGCCTTCACCTGCTCCGCGGTTCGATGGCGATGCGGGCGGGCCGGACGGACCGGGCGAAGGTGTGGTACGAGAAGTTCCTCGAGTCCGGCGAGGACGATTTCCGTGCGCGGCTGAACCTGGCGAAGATCGCGGAACAGGCCGGTGATTTCGAGGCCGCCATGGCCCACTACAAGGCCGCGAAGAAGTGCTTCCCGAGTTACACCGGGCCGGACGGTCCCTACCTGAACCTCGCCCGCCTTTTGAAGGGGGAAGAGGACCTGGCGGGGGCGATGGCGGAGATCGAACAGCACGCCCGGCTGGCGAACACCGACATCGGATCGCGGATGGAACTCGCCAGCTGGTACGAGAGCCGGGAGGACTGGTCTTCCCTGGCCGCCATCCTCACGGAGGTGGTGCGGATCTACCCCCTCGGGGCGGGATCGGTGATGCCGGTCCACGCCCGCCTGGGAATGAGTCTCCGGAAGCTCGACCGCCTGGAAGAGGCGGTTCAGGAGTACGAGGTGGCGCTCGCTCTCGGCGCTCCCGAAGGGGAAGCGAACGGTTTGCGACTCGATCTGGGAGAGATTCTCTTCCTCCTGGGACGCCTCGATGACGCCCGGTTCCACGCTCGCTCGATCCTGGACTCGGATCCCGAAAACGAGGCGGCGCGAAAGCTCCTCGAGAAGTCCACCGAGGAGTAGCCGGCTCGGACCCCGATCGACCGTTCGACCCATACCCCGCGGACCCCCTGATTTTCCGGGCTTTCAGGCGGAGAGGAGGCCGGAACCCGCTTGCCGCGGGGCTTTCGCGGGACACGTTTTCCACACAAATGGAGGGCCGGGGCGGGATCCCGGCAATGCGGCGCGATTTCCGGCGCGTTCAGGGGAAGACCGCGGGCGTCGGAAGGTGAAAATGATCGTTTTCAGGGCTTATGTGCTTGTGGGGCAAGAAGTTACAGCAAACGGGGCGCTTGAGGGGCAATGGGCGCTCTCTTGACACAAGTTGGCGCGAGACAGCATGATAGCGCCACCGGGGAGGCGGGCCGGATGTTTTCCACAGGATATCCACAATGGGATTTTCCCGGCGTAGACGAAGCGGGCGTGTCCGCCTTGCGAGCGGCATTGGGATCGCCGGATCCGTGGCCGCTGGCGGCGACCGCCCCTCTTCGGGTACCCTTTGTTCGAGAGCGGATCGCGGGCGGAGGTGAGCTTGGCGGGCGGCGTATTCATCGTGCTGGACGGGCCGGACGGCTCTGGGAAATCCACGCAGACGGCGAGACTCAGGGACCACCTCGCGGACCTCGGCCGGACCGTCGTGCACCTTCGGGATCCGGGCGGCACCCGCGTGGGGGAGAAGGTCCGCGACATCCTGCTCGATCGCGCTCACATCGAGTTGACCCCGATGACCGAGTGCCTGCTGTTCATGGCCAGCCGGGCCCAACTGGTGCGGGAGCGGATCAACCCGGCTCTCGAGAACGGGCTCGTCGTCCTCTGTGAGCGATGGGTCACCTCGACGGTCTGCTACCAGGGATATGCCGGGGGCCTTTCGCCGGAAGCGATCTGGGAACTCGCGGACATCGCCACGGGGGGGACGCGTCCCGATCTCACCCTGATCCTCGATGTTCAGGCGAGAAAGGGTATCGACCGGATTTCCGGTGAGCCCGATCTCATGGAGAGCAGATCCCTCGATTTCCACGAGCGGGTGCGCCGCGGTTTTCACGAAATCGCCGCGGAGGGAAGAAGCGACACCCGCCTGCTCGCGCCGGGAACCCGCGATGAGGTGTTCAAGGCCATTGTCGAGGCGGTCGATGAAGTCCTTCGCTGAGATCCTCGGGCAGGACGAGGCGCTGCGGACCCTCCGCGCGGGGCTCAGGGATCAGCGCCTCGCCAGCGGGTACCTTTTCTTCGGTCCGGACGGGGTAGGGAAGCGAACCACCGCCCTCGCTTTCGGCCGCGCCATCCTCTGCCGGAGTCGAACGCCGGGGGAGGACGCGTGCGGGACCTGCCCGGCCTGCAACCGACTCCGGGGAGAGGGGCATCGCGGATTCATCACGGTGGTCGTGGAGACGGGCAGCGAGATAAAGCTGGAGCAGATCCAGGAACTCGGGCGACTGCTGGCCCTGACCCCGGTGGAGGGACGGGAGCAGGTGGCGATCTTCCCGGAGGCGGAACGGATCGGCACCCTCCAGGCGAACGGTCTTCTGAAGATCCTCGAGGAGCCGCCCGCCGGAGCCTCCATCATCCTCGTGACCGAGCGGCCGGACGCCCTCCCCGACACCATTCGATCCCGGTGCCAGGCGGTGCGCTTCCGCCCGCTTTCGGCAGAGAGCATCCTGCGGATCCTCCCGGACGACGAGGACGGGCGCCGATTGGCCCCCCTGGCCGCCGGCTCCCTGGGGCGGATCGAGCGCCTTCGGGCCATCGACATACTCACCGTTCTCGATGAGGTGGACAAGGTCGCGAGAGAGTCTCCACTCCTGGCCGCGGACATCTGCATCCAGGCGGTCAAGGGGGGGCCTTCGGGCAAGTTGAAGGACGTACGGAAGCGGGCCATCGACCTGCTCAGTGTCTTCCTCGAGCGGGAGCGACAGATCCTCTCGGGCGGAGGGGATCCGGAGCGGGCGGACATTTGCTACCGCCGTTTGGTCAAGGGTCTTGATAATCTTTCCCGGAACGTGGACCCCGACACCGTTCTGCGGGCCACCCTCGTCGAGATCGGACCCGAATGGAAGAACCTCTGACCCTGCAGACCGCGGCCCGCTTCGGCGCGCTGAGACATCGGGGGAAGTTCAAAACCACCCTGCCGGATCTCAAGCGCGGTGACCGCTGCATCGCGCGGACCGAGCGCGGCGTCGAGGTGTGCACCATCCTGTCGCCGGCCGAGGGACGCGACGATCCGTCAAAAGACCTGGAGGGAGAGATCCTCCGGCGGTTCGGGACGGAGGACGAGGAGCGGCTCGAGGATCTGGTCAGGCGCTCCGCGGGCGACGACTTCGCCTTCTGCCTGAAGGCGATCGCAGAGCAGGAACTCCCCATGCGCCTGGTCTTCGTCGAGCACCTGTTCGGCGGCGGGAAGATCGTCTTCTACTTCGTGGCGGACGGGCGCGTGGACTTCCGGGAGCTGGTCAAGGACCTCGCCCGCCACTTCCGCACCCGGATCGAACTTCGCCAGATCGGCGTGCGCGACGAGGCGAAGATCCTCGGCGACCGGGAATTCTGCGGTCGGGAGCTATGCTGCCTGGCCTGGATGAGCGAGATCCAGCCGGTCACGATGCGGATGGCGAAAAACCAGAAGTCGACCCTCGACCCGAACAAGATCTCGGGCCGCTGCGGCCGCCTGAAGTGCTGCCTGCGCTACGAGGACGAGGTGTACACGGAACTCCGCGCGAACATGCCGCGCCGGGGACGCTGGGTGAGCACCCCCAAGGGGGACGGGCGCGTGGTGGACGTGGACACGCTCTCCTGCTCGGTGACGGTCGAATTGGAGGGCCGGGAGCGCCTGACCCTGCCCTGCAGCCGGGTTTCCCCGGCTCAGAAGCCGGAAGAAGAGACTCCACAAGAGTAGGCGTGCAAAGAGGTTATGGGAAATTCCCATCGGATTCGCAATCTTCGGAGCGGGATCTCTTAAACTAAGTCTCCGATCTGTCCGAAAAATGACATAGAGGTAATGGGCCGCCCCAGGCGGCCTTCGTCGTCCTTGGGCCCGATCGGGCTCGATGGTTCGGTTCGGGACCAGTGAGGTGCCCGCATGGCAGATGGGAAGCTCGAGGACGGGATTCGGCGGATCGTGGCAAGAGATCCCCGCTTCAAGTCGAACGCCTACTACTTCATCTTCGAGGCGCTCGAATACACCCTCGCTCGCATGGACACGCGGCGTCACGTTTCCGGCAAGGAACTCCTCGAAGGGATCCGGGAACACGCCCTCGAGAGCTTCGGCTACCTCGTCCGAACCGTCTTCTACGAGTGGGGCATCACCTGCACCGAGGATATCGGCTCGATCGTCTTCAACCTGGTGAGCGACAGGCTGCTCATGAAGAACGACGCCGACACGATGGCCGATTTCAAAAACGGCTACGACTTCGAGGAAGCCTTCGACCACGGCTTCGAGTTCTCCGCATAGGATTCCGACCGGAACGGCCGGAATCCTGTTGGGGGCGGGCCGCCTTCCGAGGGCAATCCGCCTTGGTCCATGAGACGCGGGGCCGCGGCACAACCTGGGGCAAAAACAACACCGGGAGTCCTTTTTTGGACGGCCGACCGCCGTGTCGGCCGCGACCCACCCTGGGGCGATCCTCTCGGGATTGCGCGTTCGGGTGCCCCCCTCCACCCTGAGCCGCTTCGCCGCAAAGGGCGCGTCGCCCTACGCCAAGGCCTGGCAGCTCCCTTTGAAAGCCGAGAGGCTTTCTAATGTTGGACGGTTCGGAGGAAACCCCCGAGAGTCCCCAGCCGCCACTTCCGCCGGAGCAGGTGGACGAGGTAGGCGCGGCGGTGGCGCGCGTACTGGCCAGCCTGGCGGAGCAGGCCGAGGGGGCGCAGGTTCTGAAGGAGACCGGGACCGGGCGGGGCGGTTCGGGACGACTCCGGCTGGTAGCCCGTCCTCTCCATCAGATCGCCGGCCACGGATTCCACGATCTCGACCTGCATCTCGTCGAGATCCTCCCTCCAGCGGTTCACGAAGGCCGCGGTGGGGGGGCGGTCCAGGTTCGCGTGGATCTCCCGGTAGAAGCGGGAGTACTCGCGCCGTCCGCTCATGCCGTCGAGCATGCCCGCCTCCGGCTCGATTTCGAGGAAACGCGCGATCTCCTCGAGCGTTCCGGCGGGGTCCGTGACCAGGTGCTCGTAGTGGATCCGCAGGACCGCGTCCCGGTGTCCCTCCTCGAAGAGAAGGCCGGCGGAGACGTCACGACGCCAGCGTCCGGCGGCATGCCAGGCGTTGCTCTGATGCACTTCGGACCGGATCAGCGAACTGGCCACCGCGCGGGGATCCCGGACCACATGGATGAAGCGGGCGCCCGGGAAGCAAAGGGCGATGAGGTCAAGGTGGCGGACGAACCTCGGCGTCTTCTGTCCCCAGCGAGACTTGGACTGCATCCGGCAGTAGAGGCGGTGGAGCCGGTCGATCGCCTGCACCGGGGTCAATGCGCCCTCGAAGTCCGCGCGCCTCGGTTTGAGACCCCACTCGCGGATCTCCGGCTCCCGGAGCAGGAGGTCGAGCATCTCCTCACGCGACAGCTTCTCACCGGCCGCGAGGTAGTCGACGATGAAGAGGGACTCGAGGGGAATGGCCAACTCGGAGTGGGCGTTCAGGATGGTCCTGAGCAACGTCGTGCCGCTGCGCCCGCAGCCGACGATGAAGAAGGGGGCCGCAGTCATTTGCCCCGAAGAACGGTCGCGCCCGAAAACCCCGTGATTGCGGCGTCGGCCTCCGGGCGGGCGCGGAACTTCAGGTGGTAGTTCTGTTCCTCGAGCAGCCGACGATTCACCGCGATCAGGTCGGCGATCACGCCCAGGGTCAGCGTCGTGAAGCCCATGATCAGGAGGATGGCCGCGAGGATCAGCGACTGGACGTGCCCACTCCCCGCGCCGGTCGCCAGGTAATAGAGGAACCTCAGGCAGAGGACGGATCCGCTGAGGAAGATGGCGCTGCCGACGTAGACGAAGAACCGAAGCGGCTTGTAGAGGATGGAAAACCGGAAGATCGTCGTGCCGGACTGGATGACGAAATCGCACGTGTTCCGCATCAGCCGTGACTGCCGCGTCACGCCGTTGGTGCGGATCGGCACGGAGCAGATCCGAAGCCCCTTGCGCGAGGCCTGGATGATCGACTCCAGGGTGTAGCTGAAGCTGGAGAAGATGTTCAGCCGAGCGGCCGCGTCTCGCGTGAAGGCCCTGAAACCGCTCGTCGCATCCGGTACCGGAGCCACGGTGAAGCGCCGCACCACGAAGGACCCCACCGCCTGCAGCCTCTTCTTCAGGAACGAGAAGTGGGGGATGTCCGCCGTCTGTCGGTCCCCGATGACCATGTCGGCCCGGCCCTCGATGATCGGCTTGACCAGCTTCGCGATGTCCGGACCGTAGTACTGGTTGTCACCGTCGGTGTTGACGATCACGTCCGCGCCCCTTGCGAGCGCGACTTCCAGACCGGCGGAGAACGCCGCCGCCAGCCCCCGGTTGCCCGGCATCACCGCGACGTGGTCGACGCCGAGCTCCCGTGCCACTTCAACCGTGCGGTCCCGGGAGCCGTCGTCGATGACGAGGAACTCCACTTGATCGAAGCCCTCGACCTCCCGTGGGAGGTCGGCCACGGTCGCCGGGAGCGTGGCCTCCTCGTTCAGGCACGGGATCTGGATGATCAGCTTCAAACCGCCCACCAGAAGGGATCAGCGGGTCTCGGGATCCGCGCCCGCGGCTCCGTCTCCTCGCACACCGGGATCCACCTCGGGGAATTCCCGATTCGCGAACAGCTTGTACTCGTCCACCGTCGAGGGATCAATGCCGAGCTTCGAGAGGGCGGCCAGCACGGCACGCTGCAGTTGCTGGTCCGTGACGAAGTCGCCGACGAGTTCGCGGCCCGCGACGTCCCCGACTTTCCGGCGGGTCTTGTAGCGGAGCCACCACCAGGCCGACTCGCGATCCAGGCGGGTCGAAAGGCCGGTGTAGAACTCATCGAAGCCGGGGTAGTCGTCCGGCTTCCCGCCGTCGTAGGCGGCCAGCCGCGTGAAGAGCTCCCGATTCGCGTCGAAGTTCTTCTCGAGATACTCGTCGAAGGCCCGCTTCTCCTCGAGGCGGGTGATCTCCTCGTTGCGCCAGCCGTCCGGCTCGTCGGGGCCGATCCAGATGTCGGGTTCGACTCCGCCGATCCAGCGGATCTTTCCGTTCTCCGTGACCTTCTCGCGAAGCAGGCCCTTGCCCGAGGGCAGGTAGTACTTGGCGATCGTGATCTTCACGGCGGGATAGTCGAAGGCCCCGTTGCCGTTTATGTCCTCGTAGGGCTCACCGTCGTCCCAGCGGCCGTTGCGGTTCAGGTCGGCGAGTTCCTCACCGGAGTCCCAGCGGCCGTTCTTGTTGCGGTCGAGGTAGCGCTCGGCGCCGTCGTACTCCCCGTTCCCGTTCAGGTCTTCCCACGGCTCCGCCGGGGGCACCGTGTAGAGGCTGTAGAGGTTCTGCACGGAGCCCTTCCCGAACGTGCGGAGACCGACCAGCGTGGCCCGGTCGTAGTGCTGCAGGCAGCCGGCCACGATCTCCGAGGCGCTCGCGCTCTGCCCGTTGACCAGGAGGATGATCGGGAAATTCGGGTGGGTGGTGCGGCTCGTGGTCTTCAACTCCCGGCGCGGGGCGATCGTCTTGTTCCGGCCTTCCCAGGACACCACCACCTTGCCCCGGTCGAGGAACAGGTCGCAGACGTCCTTGGAGGTGTCGAGGTAGCCGCCGCTGTTGAATCTCAGGTCCAGAATGAGGGCGCGGAGGCCGTCCCGCTCCAGCTTTCCGAGGGCCGCGTTGAGCTCCGCGGCGGAGTCGCGGCCGAAGGTCGCGAGACGAACGAAGCCGATGCCGCCGGGCAGCATCGTAGCGTCCACGGTGGGCACCTGGATCCGCTCCCGGGTGAGCTCGAAGTCGCGCGGCTTCACCCAGCCCTTGCGGTAGACACTGATGATCACCTTCGTCCCGGGCACTCCCCTCAGGCGCTTCACGATCTCCGTGGTCGTCTCGCCGGTCGTGGCCCAGCCGTCGATGCTGAGGATGCTGTCCCCGGGCTTCAAATCGGCCCGGTAGGCGGGGCCGCCGAACATGGGCCGGGTGAGGATGAAGACCTCGTTCACGATGCTGACGTAGGAGCCGATCCCGCCGTACACCGGGTTCAGATCCTCGAACCACTCGAAGCGCTCCTTCGTGGTGAAGTAGACCGAGTGGGGGTCGAGAGCGTCGAGCATGCCCTTGGCCGCGGCCTCGAGGAGGTCCACGTCCTTCAGGTCCGGCGCGTTCAGGTAGACGTCGCGGATGTACTCCTCGATCCGGTTCAGGAGCGCATCGTCGAAGGTCGTGGAGAGTCCCGGCTTCTCCGCCGGCGGGTCCTTCTCTTCGGCTGCGGGGGCGGTTCCGCGGCGGAAGGCGATGGCCCGGAAGCGCTCCTGCGCGAGGAGCGAGCGGGCGAGCCGGCCGTCGGGCGTCGGCTGGGCGGCAATCTCTTCGAGGATCGTCTTGACGGTCTGGGTGTCCCCGATCTCCGCCAGGGCGAGGGCGCCCGCGACCCGGACTTCGGGGTCGGTGGACTTGAGCACGGCCTTCAACTCCTCCTTGGCCCGAAGGTCGCGGGTGAGTTCCCAGAGGGTCCGGGCGAGGGCGATGCGCACGCGGGAATCGAAGCAGTCGTCGAGGAGCGCGAAGAGAGCCTCCTCCACCGTGTCCGTTCCCTTGGTCCCCAGCACCTCGATGGCCGGCAGGCGGACGTCCATCGGGATGCCCGCCGCGGCCAGGGCCAGGAGGACCTCGGTGGCCTTCGTCCGCTCTCCCAGGTCGATCAGCGCGGAGGCGATCCCCAGGCGGCTGCGGGGCTCGGCATCCGGGAGCAATTTCTCGAGAGCGGGAACGGCCCGGGGACCGAGTTCGGTCAGTTTTCCCGCGAGAACCCAGAGCTTCGCGTCGTTCGCCTTCTGCATCCGGGCGACGATCTCGCCGGCGGTCGCCTCCACGCTCTTTTCCTCCTGCGCCACGATGGGCGTCAGGGGCAAGACGAGAGCGAGGAGAAGAGCCGCGCCGAGGAACCTGACGGCTGGCCTTCTGGCCATGGGTGCCTCCTGCAAATGATTTAAGATCAATAAGATACGTAAGTTGATCCTGATTTCGGCGGGAAGTCTACCACCGGCGATCAGGCGGACAAAGAGTTTCGCGCACTCGCGCCAAACCGAAACCCCGCGGCAGGCTTGGCAGGCAGGCCTGAGATCCCTATGCTTCTCCCCATGGACGGCGAGAGGCCAGGGGCACCGCGAGGCACCAGCGTATTATACGTCTGTTACGAGTTTCCGGTCCTCACGCAGACCTTTACGACTGCCGAAGTGGGGGCGTTGGGGCGCGCCGGGCTCGACCTTGAGGTGGTCTCCTGTCGTCCGTCGAGGTGCGCCGCCGGCGGGGCCGCTCCCTCGCTCGTTCTCCCTTCGCCTTTCTCCGCGGCGTGTCTCCTGCCGGCCCTTTCGGCCTTGTTCCGGCGCCCGCTGGTCACCGCCCGTCTGCTCCTCTCCCTGGCGACCGCCCGATACCGGGATCAGGGGCTGCGCTGTCGGGCCCGCGGATTCCTCCAGTTCCTGTGGGGGGCCGCTCTCGCCCGGAGGATCCGGGCGGGTGACGGCCTTCCCCACCTCCACGCCCAATTCCTGGATGCCGCCTCCACGGTGGTGTACGTGGCGGCCCGGCTCACGGGCGCCACCTTCTCGATCACCAACCACACCGCGTACAACCCCTACCTGCCCGGTCCCAAGCTGGATCGGGCCGCGGCGGTCTTCTCGATCTCCGAGTTCGATCGTACCCACCTGCTCGGACTGGTCGGTCGTCGGGACGCGCCCGCCATCGAGGTGCTGTACCAGGGCATCGACACGCAGCGCTACGCCGGGGAGCGTAGCATTCTCACCGGCGACAGTGTCCGGATCCTGAGCGTGGCCGGCCTGCGGGAGAAGAAGGGGTTCGACGTGCTCCTCGATGCCTTCGCCGCGGTGGTGGCAAAGGGCATCGAGGCCGAGTTGACCCTCGTCGGCGATGGTCCGCTCATGGAGGCGCTGGTCGAGCAGGCGACGAGGCTCG
>SWCD01003651.1_pt1 | contig 15995 bp, 14 predicted proteins | sample 4693011 | NCBI WGS metagenome assembly SWCD01 (sample SAMN10267278, study PRJNA491770) | bioreactor metagenome | isolation source: DHS bioreactor inoculated with marine | place: Japan: Omine Ridge, Nankai Trough | reverse complement strand
CGCTCCGCACGCAAAGGCGCAAGGACGGCAATGGCACAAAGGGGAAGGACCGGCATGGGCCCGCCACGAGCCCCGGGCAGACCGGGAAGCCCCGGACGCCTCGCGGAAATCCTCCTCGTCGCGGCCGTGCTTTCCCTTTGGGGAGGGGGGATGCTGAGGACGACGGATCGCGCTCTCCCCTCCCCGACGGAGCTTCGCTACGAGGTCGACCTGAACCGGGCGGACTGGACCGAACTCGTGAACCTGCCGGGCATCGGGGAGGCGCGGGCCCGTGAAATCGTCAGGGACCGCGAGGAGCGGGGCCCCTTCGCGACTCCGTCGGACCTGATGAGAGTGCACGGTATCGGACCGGCCACGATCGAGGGCATCCGGGAACACCTTTGCCGGGAGTGAGCATGGATCTGCCGATCGAGAAGGAACTGCTGACCAGGCTGGTGCGCGGCGCGCTGGCGGAGGACCTCGGGACCTCCGAGCCCGTTTCGAAGGCCACCTCGGACCTCACCACCGCCGCCCTGGTCCCCACCGACGGCCCCGGACGTGCGGAAATCCGGGCCAAGGCCAGCGGCACCATCGCCGGCGGATTCGTGGCCGAGGAAGTCTTCCGCCAGACCGGAGCGGGGTACGAACCGGGGGTCAACGACGGCGCGGCGGTCACGCCGGGCACCCTGGTCGCGCGGGTGAAGGGCCCGCTGCGCGCGTTGCTCCACGGCGAGCGCACCGCCCTGAATCTCCTCGCCCGGCTCTCCGGCATCGCCACCCATACGCGGCGGTTCGTGGACGGCGCGAAGGGTTCCCGGGCGCGCATCCTCGACACCCGGAAGACCACACCCCTCTATCGCGGACTCGAGAAGTACGCAGTCACGGCGGGCGGCGGGACGAACCATCGCATGGGGCTCTCCGACCAGGTGCTGGTGAAGGAGAACCACATCGCGGCGGCGAAGGCTTCCGGGGCGGCCGGGAACTTCGACGGAGCGATCCGGCTCCTCATGAAGGCCGTGAAGCCGGGCACCGTGGTCGGCATCGAGGTGACGAACCTCTCCGAACTGCACATCGCCCTCGAGGCCCGACCGTCCTACATCCTCTGCGACAACTTCAGCCTGGAGGATCTGGCCCTGGCGGTCCGGATCCGGGACGACTGGCCGGGAGAGGGGCGGCCGGAGATCGAAGCCTCCGGCGGCGTGTGCCTCGAGAACGTGGCCGAAGTCGCGGCGACGGGGGTGGACCGCATCTCCGTCGGCGCCCTGACGCACTCCGCACCGGCCCTCGACCTCTCCATGAAGATCCTGGTGGACTGAGTGAACCCGGCCGCGGAGCTGGATCTCGAGCTCCTCGATCGCCTCGTCGCGGCGGGCGGACTGCCGGTGGAGGTGGGCGGCCTGATCGCGGCGGACGCCGGTGGGGAGGCGGGGCTCGAAAGCTCCCTCGACGGCCTGCGGCGCGCGGGCTACACGATCGAGCAGGTCCATCCCCACGGCTCCGCGGCCCTGCGCCTCCTTCGGACTCCGGACCGCCTCTACGCCCACGAGGTGCGCCGGCGGCTCACGACCAGGTGGATCGGCGCGCGGATCGTGAGCCTCGACCTGTGCTCCTCCACGAACGACGTCGCGCGCGACCTCGCCCGCGCCGGGGCCCCGTCGGGAACGCTCGTCCTCGCCGAGGCGCAGGCCGCCGGAAGAGGTCGGGCCGGGCGCGTCTGGCACTCCGTACCGGGGGCGGGCATCTACCTGAGCCTGATCTACCGGCCGCCGGAGCCGCCGCCCAGCCTGGCGGTGCTGCAGTTCACCACCGGCGTGGCGGTGGCTCACGCGGCGATGAAGAAAGTCGGCAAGCCGGGGCAACTCAGGTGGCCGAACGATCTGCTCTTCGCCGGGTGCAAGGCCGCGGGCCTGCTGGCGGAGGCGATCGAGACGGACGAGGGCACGGCCCTGGTCATCGGCATCGGCCTGAACGTCAACCATCTCGACGAAGACTTCCCGGACGATCTCCGGGGCGTCGCCACGAGCTTGAGGCTCGTCTCCGGCCACGCCCTCGACCGGATCGACGCACTGACGACCCTCTTGTGCTCCCTGGAGGAGTGGTACGATCGGATGGCGGCGGGAGACACGGATGCGCTGGCGGCGGCCTGGCGGCCCCTGTCCTCGCTGATCGGGAAGGTTGTGGTGCTGACGCGAGGAACCGGAGAGACCCGCGGCGTGGTGGTCGATCTTCACCCCGCGCGCGGCATTCTCCTCGAGAGCGACTCGGGCGAGGAGGCCTGGATCCCCGCGGAGCGCGTCACGTTCATCCGACCGGTGGTGACAGCGAAATGACACGCCGCCGGAACCTCGGTGGCTGAAACCGATGCTCTCTTTCCTAGGCAGAGTCCCTCGCGAGTCCCGAGTCCTGGTGGTCGTCTCCCTGACGGTCCTCCTCCAGGTGCTCGTGCTCTCAGGATTCGGCCTGGCCGCGCTGAAGGGGCAGGAGGCGGAGGCCGAACGGAGCACCCGGGAAATCTGCGCCCACGTCCTCGACCGCTACCTGGTCACCGAGGTGAACCGCCTGATCGAGATCGAGGAGAACCGGATCGAGCCGGCCTTCACCTCGCTTCGGGTGGAGGTGCCGGCGAACGACCCGGTGCTCGGGCGCGTGCTCCGCGAGGTGGCCGCGAGTTCGAAGCTCTTTCGCCGGCTGTTCCTGGTAACCGCGGACGGGGCCTGGTTCGATTCCGAAAAGGACCTGATCTGGCCGGTGGCGGTCCCGGCGCCGATCTCGGGGGGCTCCGACGACCCGAGTTACCTGGAGGAAGTCGAGGAACTCACCTCGCGCCCGGACGGCCTCGAAGCGGCGATCGCGCTCCTTCGAGAGCGCCTGGCCCTCGTGGACGACGCGGAGGAGGCGGAAGGACTGCTGCTGCTCGCGCGGCTGCTGATTTCGGCGGGCCGGCCGGTGGAGGCGATCGCGGCCTACGACCGGATCGTCAGCGAGGATCCGATCTCGCGGGACGGCATCGGCCTGCTCCTCGGACCGGCGGCGGCGCGGCGGCGGGCCGAGGAGAGGCTGAAGCTGCTCGAGGCCGGGGCCGCCACGGCCAAGGCCTGCGTCGAGGACCTGCTCGATCTGCGCCGGGTCATCCTGAAGAACCGCTTCCAGCTGTCCGAGGAACGCGCTGCCTGGGAACTCTCGATGCTGCGCGTTCTCGCCGAGGAGACGGCCGCCGCGATGCCGGTGGCGGAACGGGTGATGCTCGCGGACGGCCTCGATGAGTTGGCGAGCCTTTCGGAGACCCTGACGCTGTTCAGGGAGATCTTCGCCGACGGCATCCGCCTGGCCCTCCGCGGCGACGGCATCGGGGGGAGGATCCACAAAACGACGCTCGACGGACCGCGGGCCGCGTATCTCGTGCCGATCGAGGACTTGAGCGGCCGGCACACCGCGGTGGTCGTCCTCGAGCTCGACCTCCCGACCCTCAGGACCGAGATCCTCCCGGAGGTGCTGGCGGACCTGCCCCTGCCGCCCGGATCGGCGGCGGCGGTGCTCGACGCGAACGGGGACGTCGTGGCGGGAGAGGGCAAGCCCACCGGACTCGAACTGGCGAAGGCGTCGCTCGGGAGCGCGCTGCCCTTCTACCGTCCGGTGGTCTACCTCGCCGACCCCGACCTCCTGAACCGCCAGACCGAATCCACGCGCCGCCTCCACCTGTGGATCATGGCCGCCTCGATCGCCGGCATCCTCGCCGCGGGGTGGTTCGTCGGGCGAACGGTGAGCGGTGAATTGAAGGTGGCCAAGCTGAAGTCCGACTTCCTCTCCAACGTCACCCACGAGCTGAAGACCCCGCTCACGTCGATCAAGATGTTCGTGGAGACGCTCGAGGAGGGGCGGGTGAAGGACGAGGCCGAGCGCCAGGAGTACCTCGGGGTGATCTCGCGGGAGGCCGACCGGCTCGGCGGGCTCATCCAGCGGGTCCTCGACCTGGCCCGTTTCGAGGGGAAGAAGTCCGGCGGCCTGAAGCTGGCGCCGACCGATCTGGGGCGCCTGGCGCGGGATACCGCCGACCTCTTCCGCCTGAGGATGGGTGACGGTGGCGCGAAGCTCTCGGTCTCGATCGCCGAGGATCTGCCGCCGGCCTCCCTCGATGCCGCCGCCCTGCAGGAAGTCATCCTGAACCTCCTCGGCAACGCCGTGAAGTACGGCGGCACGGAGGTGCGACTCCTGGTCGCGGCGCGCGGGAAGACGGCCACCATCGAGGTCGCGGACAACGGCATCGGCATTTCGGAGGAGGATCAGGCGCGGATCTTTCAGAAGTTCTACCGGGCGGACGAGAGCCTGGCGCGCAAGGTGGAGGGATCCGGCCTGGGCCTGGCCCTGGTGCGGGAGATCGTCCGGGCCCACGGGGGCCGGGTGAGGGTGAAGAGCGACAAGGGCGTCGGGAGCCGGTTCACGGTGACCCTGCCGCTGAAAGGTTAGCTATGGAAACGATCCTGGTCATCGAGGACGACCCTTCCATCCTCCTCGGGTTGAAGAAGAACCTCGAGTACGAGGGCTACACCGTGCTGGTGGCGGAGGACGGGGAGCAGGGGCTCGAGATGGCCTTCGACACGAAGCCCGATCTCATCCTGCTCGACATCATGCTGCCGCAGGTGAACGGGTTCGAGATCTGCCGCAGCGTGCGCAAGCACGAGCCGACGGTGCCCATCCTGATCCTGTCGGCCAAGGACCAGGAGATCGACAAGATCATGGGCCTCGACCTCGGGGCCGACGACTACATCACCAAGCCGTTCTCGGTGAAGGAGCTGATCGCCCGGGTCAAGGCCGCCTTCCGGCGCACGCGGGCGCTCGATGGGGAAGACGCCCCCTTCCTCTTCGGGGCGGTGGAGGTGGACTACACCGGCCGGGTGGTCAGGGTGAACGGCGAGGCCGTGGAGTGCACGCCGAAGGAGTTCGACCTGCTCCGCTTCCTGATCCGCAACCGCGGCCGGGTCCTCTCCCGCGACCAGATCCTGAACAAGGTCTGGGGCTACGACTACTACGGCACCCCGCGCACCATCGACAACTTCATCCAGAAGCTCCGCCAGAAGGTGGAGCGCGACGCCCAGGAGCCCGACCACATCCTCACCGTGAGAGGCATCGGCTACAAATTCGAGCCTTAGTACGGAGGCAGACACCTTTTTCCAGACTCTGTCGATTCGTACCGGAGCAATTTCGACGGTGAGTGTTGAAAGAGTTCCGCCTCCGTACATCCGTGCGGTAAAGATGACTCGTCGAGGGTGCCGGAGACAAACGGCATGGCAGACGAGAACCGGGACGCCCCGGAGGATGTGGTGACCGCATCCACCGGCGGCGGTTGGTCGGACCTCCTTCGCACCGAAGACTACTGGGCCATCTGGCTCGGGCTGTTCTTCCTGGCGGTGGGGCTCCTTCTCTATCTCTCCAACCCGCCCGCGGGCATGCGGGAGAAGATCGCCGAAGCCAACGCGATCATCGAATCCGAAGCCGCCCGGGCCCCCTTCCGGACCGTGGCCCGGCACGAGGCGATCCTGGCCAAGGAGGGGCTGAGGTCGACGGGAGGTGACCTCGGGAAGGAAATCCGGAAGCTCGTGGCCACCCCCCTCAAGTGGAAGTTCCCCCATGTGTCCGACGCGTTCGTGGTCGGGGAGGGGCGAGCGGAGGAGCGAAACGCGACCGCCCGCCCGAAGGCCCTGGCGGCGGTGGCGAAGGCCCTGGAGGCGCGACGGGTCGCCCTGGCCTCCGAAGCCGTGGCGGCGGCCGCGGAGTTCCAGGATCTGGATCTGAACCAGGTGGCCTGCGACGACATGTGCGCCTGGGTGGTCGCCGACGAAGCGGCCCGGGCGGCCGGGAAGAAGGCGGCGGTCAAGCCGGACAACCGCATCCCCTGGCTGATCGGCCTCGCTGCCGTGCTGGCGGTCCTGTTCGGCCTCGGCATGCGCGCCATGGGGCACTCCTTCGGGAAGTTCGTCGTCGGCTTCGGCTTCGTCTTCGGGTTGGCGATCCTCGCCTACTTCGTGGCCGGAGAGTCCGTGCCGAAGAAGTACGGCATCGGCTACGCGGCCTGGGCCATCCTCTTCGGCCTCCTGATCAGCAACACCGTGGGCACGCCGAAGTGGGTGAAGCCCGCGGTGCAGACCGAGTTCTTCATCAAGACCGGCCTGGTGCTGCTGGGAGCGGAGATCCTCTTCGGCAAGATCCTGGCCATCGGCGCGCCGGGGATCTTCGTGGCCTGGATCGTCACCCCCATCGTCCTGACCGTGACCTACTTCTTCGGGCAACGGGTCCTCAAGATCCCGTCCAAGACGCTGAACATCACCATCTCCGCGGACATGTCGGTCTGCGGCGTCTCCGCGGCCATCGCCACCGCCGCGGCCTGCCGGGCGAAGAAGGAGGAGCTGACGCTCGCGGTGGGCATGTCCCTGGTGTTCACCTCGATCATGATGATCGTGATGCCGGCCTTCATCAAGGCGGTGGGCATTCCCGAGGTGCTCGGCGGGGCGTGGATGGGCGGCACCATCGACGCCACCGGCGCGGTCGCCGCGGCGGGGGCGTTCCTCGGCCAGAAGGCCCTCTACGTGGCGGCCACGGTGAAGATGATCCAGAACATCCTCATCGGTCTCGTCGCGTTCGTGGTGGCCTTCATCTGGGTGACCAGGGTCGAGCGGAAGGCCGGTCACCGCGTCGGCCCGATGGAGATCTGGCACCGCTTCCCGAAGTTCGTCCTCGGGTTCATCGGCGCCTCCCTCCTGTTCTCCGCGATCTACAGCTCCCTCGGCAACGACGCGGGCTCCACGCTGATCGATCAGGGCGTCATTCGGGGGCTCACGAAGCACCTGCGCGGCTGGTGCTTCTGCCTGGCCTTCGCGTCGATCGGCCTGGCCACCAACTTCCGGGAGCTGGCGCACTACTTCAAGGGGGGCAAGCCGCTCATCCTCTACGTCTGCGGCCAGAGCTTCAACCTGGCGCTGACGCTCCTGATGGCCTGGATCATGTTCTACCTGGTCTTCCCGAACGTGACGGCATGCCTGTGACCGCCGGGAACGGGAAGCGGCCGTGGTGGGCGTGGCCGGCGCTGGTGCTGGGAGCGGCGGGCATCGCGCTCTTCGTGCTGGTGATCCTCCCGCAGGCGGACCGCATCGAGGCCGTGCGCGCCTTCGGAGAGCACGTGGAGCGGACCGGCATCGAGGCCGACGCCCTGTGGTACACCGAGGTGGAGGTCATCCCCCTGGCCGAGGCCCGGAGCCGCGACTCGCTGCGTTGAAGATACGGAGGCAGACACCTTTTTCCAGACTCTGTCGATTCGTACCGGAGCAATTTTCGCCTTAACTGCTGAAAAGTGTCTGCCTCCCTATCTCCGTCTTCTCGGCGAGCATCGTGCGGGCGAGGGCGTAGCAGAGAAGCCGGAAGAAGAAGAAGATGTCCCGGGACGGACGCTTCAAGTTCTCGTCGCAGAGGGCCAGGACCTTCGTCTTCTCGAACACGTCGCTGCAGCTACCGAGGGAGCCCTCGAGCATTTCCCGGATCGTCTCACCGAAACCATGGCGAAATCGCCAGTACCAGTCCTGTGTGTCCCGGGAGAGCGCCTTCGGCCGATCGAGATGAGGGAGCAGGCGATCGTTCACCGAGGCGATGATCTCCCGGTGCAGTGCCTCCGCTTCGTACCGGTCGTCGGTTTGGGCGAAGGTGGCGTGAAGGAGACGGTTGCTCAGAAACGGGGAGAGTTTGGACCGCACAGCGGAGAGGACTCCGTGCCGGCGGGAGAAGTTGCCTGGCAGCTGCTGGGAGACGAAGAACTCTCGGGCCGAAGCGAGATAGGCCTCGGATCCAGCCCTATCCTCGAGCCATCGGACGGTGGAGTGAGGATACCCCTCGAGATACCCGGAGAAAGGTTCGGTCATCGTTGAGATCAGGCATCGGGCCGGAGTCATGTAGCTGCCGGTGAACGATCCGACGGGGTCCTCTCTTGACAGTGGATACGGTGGCCGCAGGAGCTGTTCTCCGATGATGTGGGTGCACCCCGGAGGCACCGTTTCCCGGTAGAACTGAAACATGTCCACCAGCGACAGGGTCGCCATCCCGGCGGAGTACCGGGCCATCCGGAGGCATGCGTCCGGGAAGGCCGACAGGTTGCACATCTCCCCCCGGACGAACTCGAACCCGAGTTCCGAGGAGACCTGCTCCCCCAGTACGGAGTCCGCAGAGCCGTCTCTACCCATCGATCCGGTCAAGACATCCACCCCCGCCCCCCGGGCGGCGACGGCCAGGCACAGGCTGTCCTTCCCGGACGTCACGCTGAGGAAGGGCCGCGATCCGGGAGTGGTCTCTATGCACTCGCCCATGCAGCGGGCCAGATCGAGTGGTCCGTCTGCCACGGCGTCGCCCGGCCCGGGAGGAGACCAGTACCTCACGGCGCGCACGGTCTTGTCCGCGACAACGAAGCTCCCCGGGGGGACCCGCTTCACTCCCCGATAGGGGGTCTGGTCGCTGAAGACCGGGTACCCGAACGCGAAGTGCTGGAAGCAGGCCAGCCGATTGGGCGCGCCGGTGTGCCCGAGCGTATCGAGAAGCAGCATCAGGTTGCTCGACAAGAACAGGTTTCCGTCCTTCGATCCGTAGTAGAGGCCCTGGATGCCCGCCTTGTCGCAGACCATGACGACCCGATTCGAGACCTTCTCAACGCAGACAACGCCGAAGGTCCCGGAGAGATGAGTCGCGAGTTCCGGCTGCTCGAGCAGATCGCGGGCCAGGCGCGGCAGGGCACCCTCCGGGGATGCGCCCCATCGGGAGAGTTCCCGATGGTCCAGGTGTCCGCAGCAGGCGGAGAGGACATCGGCATCCTCGTGCATGAAGATCGGAGCACCGTCGTCTTCCGAGTCGCTCCACACCCTGAGCTCTGGGGATGACTCCAGGCTGCCTGAGGGAACGACGGGGCCAATCAGGAACCCCGCACCACGCATCGTGTGAACTGGTGAAGTTTCTGTCGTCATTTGCGGTTTCCGTCAGAGTGCGGAAGATCCCCGTCGCGAGCCGGGAACCAGGATGGGGGATTGCGGCAGTTTGTCCTCTGGAGCGTGCTCTGCTCTCCAGTCACTGGAGTTTCTACCCCGGCACGAATCGGCGATAACAGTTGAAAAGAATCGGCCTCCGTATTCTATCCTTTCTCGATGCCACTCACCGGACGTCGCATTCTCGTGCCTCCCACTCGCGTTGACACCCACCCCCTCGCCGGAATGCTCCGCCGTCGCAGCGCGGAGACCATCGAACTGCCGGGGATCGAGCCCGGGCCGCCGACCAGCCTCGCCGGAACCGATGCCGCCCTCGCGGAACTCGAGAAGTTCTCGTGGATCGTCTTCGTCGGGAGCGAGAGCGTGGCGCGGTTCCTGGAGCGGGAACCGGGGACCCAGGACCGCATCCGGGCCCGCCTGGTCGCCCTCGGCGCGGGGACGCGGAAGTCGCTGACGGCCCGAGGCCTCGATGTCACCCTCGCCCCCACGGAACACGTCGGGGCCAAGGTCTCCGCGGCCCTCGGCGAGGTGGCGGGGATGGACATCCTGCTGGTCCGCAGGGAGGGTACGAGCCGCGACCTGCCGGACATCCTCACCGAGCGCGGCGCGCGGGTGATGGAGGCGGACGGCTACGCCATGCAGATCCGGACGACGCCCGAGGACCGGGAGGCCATCATGAAGGCTCCCCTCGACTGCGTCGCCCTCGGCAATCCCACCGCGGCCCGGTTCTTCGCCGGCGCCCTTCCCGGGTGGAATCTCCCCCCGGAGACCTTCGAGAGGTCCCTGGTCGCCGCCGCCGGCGCGGTCACCGCCCGGGAAGCCCGGGGGGCGGGACTGACGGTGGGACTCGCCTCGGAAGGCAGGATGATCAACTTCGCGAAGGCGATCGAGGCGGCGCTCACGAAGTAGCCCCTCCTCCCGCCCCACCCGAATGTCTGGATTCCCCAATTCAGGGGCCAGGCCCCGGTCACCCGGACATTCCTCCCTCACGAGGTCGTTCCGAACCTGGGCCCGGCGGGAACGGGAATGTCTGGATTTTCGGGAATGTCAGACCTGACCCCGGATTTCGGCGACGACGGCCAGGTGGTCGCTGATGTCGTGGGGGAGGACCCGGCAATTGGTCGCCTTCAGTTCCCGGGAGACCAGGATCCAGTCGATGCGGCGGGACGGCTTCACGGCCGGGAAGGTGGGCTCTGCGCCGGAGGAGCCTTCGGCGGTCTTCAGGTCGAGGCCCCGGGCCAATGACTGCACGGCACTCCATCCTCGCCTGCCGCTGCAGTTGAGATCACCCATCACCACGAGCGGACGCATCCGCCCGGAGAGTTCCCGGATCATTGCCGCCACCTGGCGCTTGCGGGAGGGTGGCACCACGTCGAGATGGACCGAGACGATGTCCACCTCCCGACCATCGAGAACCGCCGCCGCCACCACGAAGCCCTTCGTGTCGAAAGGCCGCGCCCTGAAGGAAAACGAGGCCACATCCCAAAGCGGCAACCGCGAGAGCAGCGCAGTTCCGTACTCGAGGACCATCGGCGGGTGCGCCAGGGAGAGATGGAGGCCGTGGGCAGCCTCGGGATAGCCCGCCTCCCGCGCGATGTGACCGACGTGATCAAAGGTGCCGCTCCAGGACGACCTCCCGTCCGCCTCCTGCAGCGCCACCACATCCGCCGGGTGCTCTCGGAGGAAAGCCGCCACGCGGCTGGCATTTCGCCGGAACCGGCCCCGGCGGAGGAACTCCGAGGATCGGGTCCGGCCGCGGCCGTGCCGGATGTTGAGCGTCATTACGCAAAGCGATCCGGAGGCTTCCCGCCGGTCGCAGGGCAGAGCGCGGCGACGAAGCGAGTCCGCTCCCGTCGGGCAGAGGTCGTGGTGGGGAAGTCGATCCATGAGGAGGGCATCATACTCCGGGGTGCGAATCCTCAGTCGGGGTTCGCAGCGCGTCTGCGACAGGATAGGATGGAGGTCCCGACAGGCCCGGAGGCAGGAACCATGGACCCGAAAGGCAGGATGTTCTCACCACGGACCATCGTCGGCAGCCGTCCACCGGACCACCCCGGCATTCCCGAGGACGTGCCGCGCGGCATCGAGGTTCTGCTCAGAAAGGCGGCGGTGGATGCGGAGTTCAGAGACCGGCTCGTCACGGATCCGAAGGGTGCGGCCACCTCCATCGGCCTTGCCCTGAGCCCCGGGGAGAAGGCGATCCTCGGCTCGGTCCCGGCCGACGCCCTCACCGGCATGATCGACCGCGTCGAGGTGCCCGACGAGCACCAAAGCGTCTTCCGCGGAAGGATCGCGGCGGCCATGCTCGCCCTCGTCGCCGGCACCGCCTTCGCCTGCGCTCCCCCCGGGATCGCCCCCGGCGGATGCGTCGTGCACCCCGACGAGCAGCGCCGGGAGCAGCCGGCGGATCCCGAGGACGGGCAGAAGGAGGATGAGGAGGCCGGTGAGACCGACGAGGACGGAGCCGAGGAGCCCGGGGAGGACCGTTGAGCGACCTCACCCTCGCCAACCTGAACATGCTCTACGTGCGCTACGCATCCTCCGTGGATCGCGAGCGCCACGTTCCGCTGGGCCCCCTCTACCTCACCCGCGTCCTCGAGGAAGAGGGCTTCACGGTGGACTTCCGCGACCTCCAGACCTTCAACATCGAGGACCCGTTCTCCATGGAGGGCATGCTCGCCTTCCTCGACGACCCCGCCCCGGTGATCGGGCTCTCCGTCATGGCGAACCTGCTCCCCTTCGCCGTGCTCGCGATCGAAGCGCTCCGGGAGAAGTACCCCGACCGCCGGATCCTCCTCGGCGGGGTGGGGCCGAAGTCCGTCGAGCGTGCGCTCATTGAGCGCTTCCCCTTCCTCGACATCATCGTCCGCGGCGAATCCGAGCGCACCCTGCCGGCGCTCCTCAGGGTCCTTCAGGACGGCGGCGACCTTCGCACCGTGCCGGGCCTGACTTTTCGCGAGAACGGCGAGGTCGTTTCGACCCCGGACGCCGAGCGCATCGACGATCTCGACTCGATCCCCCTCCCGGCCTTCGACAAGATCGACCTCAAGGCCTACGACGGCTACGGCATGGTCACCTCGCGCGGGTGCCCCTACCCCTGCACGTTCTGCTCCGTCGCCCCGGTCTGGAATCACGTCTCGAAGACGCGCTCCAACGCCAACGTGATCGAGGAGATGCGGGTCCTTTCCGAACAGGCGGGAGTCGACCTGTTCCTCTTCCAGGACGAGTTCTTCGTCTCGAGCCCCCGGCACGTGCGCGAGTTCTGCCGGGACCTGAAGGCGTCCGGCCTGAACGTCCGGTGGAAGGCGTTCGGCCGCGTGAACCTGACGGACGAGGAGACGATGCGGGCCATGGCCGACGCGGGCTGCGTCGAGATCCGCTACGGCATCGAATCCGGCTCCGACCGTATCCTCGAGCTGACCCGCAAGGGCTTCACCGCGGCGCAGGCCGTCAAGGTCGTGGCCGATGCGGTGAAGATCTTCCCCCGCGTGGACGCCTTCTACATGTGGGGCTTCCCCTTCGAGACCATGGATGACTTCCACCAGACCGTCTTCCAGATGATCGCGGTCCGCTCGATGGGCGCGCGCGTCCTCCCCTCACTCCTCTCCCTCCTCCCCCAAACCGCCCTCTACGAGGACCTGAAGGACAAGGTCGAGCTCGAATTCTGCCGGGAACTCTTTCCCGAATACATGCTCACCGGCCACGAGGTCGTCCACGGCGGCCGGGTGGAGATCAAGGAGGAGCACCGCGCCTTCTTCGACTTCATCGAGGCCCACCCCGACCTCTTCCCCGGCTTCTTCCATGTGGATGTCGAGGGGAATATCCGACCCAAGCTGGCGGTCCTCCGGGAGCTTGGCTTCTATGCCGCGGAGGAGGACCAGACGGCCCAGACCGAAAGTTGTGGGGCCCATTCGGCCAAGGCCTGATAAGGCCCCGCGACCCGTTCAACTCCCCCTGACGCGCCCCCCTTGGGATTGCGCGTTCGGGCGCCCCCCTAGATCCGTTTTCCTTTCCCTGAAATCAACCAGGCGCCGACGGCGCGGCGCCCTCCAGGCGCAGGGTGGTCCAGCCCCCCCTTCAAAACCCCACCGCACACCCATCCTTCCGGCAATCACTCCCCCCCGTCAGAACCCCCGACCCCTCATCCCGCAAAATCACCTGCCCCCCGCCCATCACCAGCCTCTTGAATCCGGAGACCACCTTCAACCGGTGACCGCGGCGAATCAGGGCTTCCCGCACCGCCCCGGCAATCCCGTCCTCCACCACGACCGGCCCGGCGGGATCCGGCGTGCGGCCCGGGCCGACGATCTGCCAGCGGGGGGCGTCGAGGGCTTCCTGGGGGTCCATCTCGAGATCAAGCAGGTTCGACAGGACCTGCAGGTGGCCCTGCGGCTGCATGAAGCCGCCCATGACTCCGAAGCACGCGTGGAGCGCGCCGTCGCGGGTCGTCAGGGCGGGGATGATGGTGTGATAGGGGCGCTTGCCCGGCCCCAGGGCGTTCGGGTGGTCCCGCTCGAGCAGGAAGCCGGCGCCCCGGTTCTGGAGGCTGATCCCGGTGCCGGGGACCACCAGCCCGGTGCCGGTGCCCATGTAGTTGCTCTGGATCAGGCTCACCGCGTTCCCGGCGCCGTCCACCACGCTCACGTAGACCGTGTCGTCTCCGGCGAAAGCCGGACCGGGGCGCGGGAAGGCCGCCGTGCGGGCCGGGTCGATGGCGGCGCGACGCCGCTCGAGGTACTCAGGGGACAGCAACTCCCCGACCGGCGCCGCGCTGTGCTCCGGGTCGGCCACGTGGGCGAGAGCATCGGCGAATCCCACGCGCATGGCCTCGATCAGGAGGTGCGTCCGGGCGGCGGGGTCGAGGCCTTCGAGATCGAAGCCGTCCGCGATCCCGGCGGCGATGAGGGCGGCCAGTCCCTGGCCGTTCGGCGGGCACTCGTTGAGTTGCACGCCCCGGTAGGAAACCGAAATCGGCTCCACCCGCTCCGTCCGGTGGGCGGCCAGGTCCTCTTCCGAGAGCCACCCCCCGTAACGCTTCACGTGCGCCGCCATCTTCGCGGCGATCTCGCCAACGTAGAGGGCGTCCGGCCCCTCGTCGGCGATCCGCTCTAGCGTGGCGCCGAGCGTCGTGAGCCGAACCACCTCCCCCGCCCGCGGGGCCCGGCCGTGGTGGAGCAGCTCCTTGCCGCTCTCCTGGGCGGGACCGTTGCTGAAGTCGCCGCTCTGCCACCCCGGCGCCCGGAGGAGCTTGCTCTCCTGCGTCGCCCAGGTCGCGGCGATCCACTCCGTGACAGGAAAGCCCTGACGAGCGAAACCGATGGCCGGAGCCAGCGCACGGTCGAGGCCGAACGTCCCGTGATCGGCGAGGAGATCGGCCCAGCCCCGGACCACGCCGGGAACGGTCACGGTGTGGCCGGTGTAGCCCGGCATCTTCCGGTACATCAGGCGTCGCATCTCCGGGAGGCTGGCGCCCGCCGGGGCGCGTCCGGAGCCGTTCAGACCGCTGACCCGGCCGGTCTTCGCGTCGAAGACCAGCGCGAAGAGATCTCCGCCCGGGCCGTTCGAGACCGGCTCCACCACCGTGAGCGCCGCCGCCGCGGTGACCGCCGCGTCGGCCGCCGTGCCGCCGGCCTCGAGCGCCCGCAGTCCGGCCAGGGCCGCCAGCGGCTGGCTGGTGGCCACCATCCCCCCGGTGGACCTCACGTTGCTGCGCCGGGAGTGGAATTCGGGGTGGAAGTCCACGTTGCTTCCTTTCCTTGTCCGCCGCAAGAGGGTACGAAGGGCCGCCATCCGTAAGGGAGAGCGCGATGCAAATCTACCTTGTCCGCCACGGCGATGCGGCGGTTCACCCGGGCGAGTCCGAACGCCGCTTGACCGAGCGGGGTCGGGAGAACGTCCGCCTGATCGCGAAGTGGCTCGCCGGGCGGGGCATCGCTCCGCGGGAAATCCGACACAGCGTGAAGCTCCGCGCCCGCGAGACCGCCGAGATCCTGGCGGCCGCCCTGCCCGACGCCACCGTGACCGAGGTTCAGGGTCTGGCGCCCGAGGATTCGATCCTCGACGCCGCCGAGGAGGTTCACCGGGGGAGGGACGACGTGATGCTGGTCGGCCACCTGCCCCACCTCGACCGGCTGGCCTCGCACCTGGTCTCCGGAGGGAGCGAGGTCGCATTCGATCTGCCCCCCGCCACGGTGCTCTCCCTCGTCCGCTACCGCCGGGGCCATCCCGCGGTTCCGAGCCCGGCCCGGTACGCGGTGCGGTTCCTGATCACCCCGGCGGACGCCGTTACCTGAAGGTCGTCCGCCCCTCCCCGCGGAACGGGAGTTCCATCTGACCGTAGGGCGTGTGCGCGGCAAGGCGGCCCGACAGAGCGTAGGTTGCCCCGGGACCGGCGATCATGCGCACGATGGCGATCCCGGAGTCCACCGGGAAGAACGTGAACGGCAACGGCACCCGCCTGGTCTCGTGCGCGTCGAGCTTGATCCGACTGCGCATCCGGACGTCGGTGATCGCGCGCCCTCCCATGGAGACGGAGCACTGGACATCCCCGATCTCGAGGGGGAAGTCGTTCACGTTGGTGACATCGAGGTAGAGCACGGCGGATATGTTCTCCGCGGCCACACTTTCCCACATGACATGGTGCAGGTCGATCTGCGGCCCCTCGGGCAGGGGAAACTCGCCCTCGTGGGTGACCGGCACCCGCGTCATCCCCGTACCCGGGGCATCCACGAAGAGATGAAGGTCCGCCAGCCAGGGAACGACCCGGCCCCGCCGCGCGGAGGGCAGGTTGCTGATCACGTCGTCGAAGGAGAGGTGAAAGCGGGCGGCATACGGCCCGCGACCTTTTGCGGGAATCATGCTGCGCGCGTCGAAGCGACCGGTGAGCAACCTGAATCCATCGCTCGACAGGGTGTAGTCGAGGGCCGCCACCGGCAGGTCGGAGGAGTAGGGATTGCGGACCGAGAGGTCGATCAGGACGGTCGCCCCCTGGTAGTCGATGTCCGC
>SWCD01018474.1_pt2 | contig 16003 bp, 12 predicted proteins | sample 4693011 | NCBI WGS metagenome assembly SWCD01 (sample SAMN10267278, study PRJNA491770) | bioreactor metagenome | isolation source: DHS bioreactor inoculated with marine | place: Japan: Omine Ridge, Nankai Trough | reverse complement strand
CCCCCCCCCCAGAAGAATACAATCACAACTCACATCTTCTGTTTTATGCTTCATCAGGTGGCCGATAAAATCATCATCTGTCTTACACAGACTAAACTCGACACCCCAGTGCAATAATAATTTTTTAACGGCATTTTCTGTTGCACTATCTCTTTCATACAACAGCACAGACATACCGGTTAAGTTTTTTTCGAGATCCTCTTTCTTGCGTTTGTCCAGCTTTAGATCCAGGTGAACGCTAAACTCCGTACCATCACCTACGCTGCTACTGACATTAATGAAGCCCTGCATCTGTTCGACCAGTTTTCTTACGATAGCAAGGCCCAGACCTGAACCGCCATATTTTCTGGCGATGGCATTATCTGCCTGAGAAAAAGCATCGAACAATTTTTCCTGCACACTGGACGTCAAACCGGCGCCCGTGTCCTTTACGTTTATCTGCAATCTCAGGTTTATATTATTTATTACGACAGAGCTGGCGCTTACTATCACCCGGCCTTTATCGGTAAATTTGATTGCGTTCGAGACCAGGTTGCTGACCACCTGTGAGATACGCATGGGATCACCAAAGATAGCGTCCGGCATGCCCGATTCGATCTGCAATATCAGTTCGAGTTTCTTCTCATTCGCCAACGGTGCGTGCAACGCGATGACACCCTCCAGCACTTCCATGATGTTAAACGCCACATTTTCTAATTCCAGCTTATTTGCCTGCATCCTGGAAAAGTCGAGGATGTCATCGACCACACTGTTCAGCTGTCTCGAGGCAACTGATAATGTCGACATATATTTTTCGGCCTCGCTATCACTGACTATCTTCATTAGCAGATCTGACGCACCGATGACGGCATTTAACGGCGTCCGGATCTCGTGGCTCATGTTAGCGAGAAACTCTACTTTTGAGTTGCCGATCTCTTCGGCCTCTTTTCTGGCCTCATCCAGCAGCACGTTTTTCTGTTCCAGCTGTATCACCAGCTCCATCAATGCCTGTGTCGCTTCATCGATTTTTTCCTTTTGCTGTTTCTTTGACAACTGCAACGCGCTCGCCATTTTATTGATACCGTTTTCTATCTCACCAAATTCCCCACTCTGCCCCATCGATAATTTTGTATTAAAACTTCCTGCACTAATTCTTTCGACAGCGGTATGTAATTTTTTGAGTGGCGTAAACAGGCTTTTCGAAATCAGAAATGCGACAATCACACTGATGAATAAACCGACAAGGAGAATGATGAAACTATTAAGCAGGATGCTGCGTTTCGTCTCTTCGAAGGCCTGCAATGACATGTTTAAGCGCACCCAACCGATGACCACCTCCTGCGCTTCTACACCCTGATTCACTTTATCGACGAGGTTATTTTTATATGTGATGGCCTTTATTATTTCCAGACCATCGACAGCACTTTTGTTAGCTGTTGCATAACCCGCAGATACTACGACACGTTTATGCTTATCGATAATTTCGATGTAACCAACATCTGACCGCTTAATCACTCTATCGATGATAAATTGCAACGCCTGACCATCACCGGCAACCACGTAGTCCACACTGTCATGAGAAATATGATCTGCGTTTATCTCCCCCTCCAGCCGCAACCTGTCAGACATCTCCTGCAGGCGGCCGTTGATATTGTAATAACTCAAAACTACAGAAGCACCAAGCAGCGGTGCAAGCACCATAAACAGTGTCAGTTGTACGATGCTCCAGTTTTTCCAGAATGGTCGCATTATTATCCGCGGGGCTTTATTGAACAGGCCAACACTGCTGCGTAGAAAAACCTGGTGGCGACGCCACTAATCAAAAAAGCCGGTTTTGCTTGCAAACAAAACCGCCTGTGTCCGGTTCCTGACGTTCAGCGATTTTAAGATGGCGGTGACATGAATCTTTACGGTGTTCTCTGATAAATCCAGCAAACCTGCGATCTCCTTATTCGACGATCCTTTACATACCAGCGCCAGCACCTCTCGTTGCCGGTTAGTCAGCGAATCGATTTTCTTCTTATCAGCCACACTTTTTTCTGCATCGTCCTGTGACTGATTGATTTTACCGATCAACTCTGGAGAAACATAAACCCCACCGGCGATAACCAGGCGCAGCGCGTTTATTAGATTTTTTCTGCCGGATGTTTTTGTGATAAATGCAGAGGCACCGTAATCCATACATCTGCGCACGTCACTGATATCTTCAGATGCCGTCAGTACGGCAACTTTCATTTCGGGGTAATCGATGGTGGCACTTTCAAGCAACTTGAAACTTTTACCATTGGGCAATACCAGGTCAAGCAGAAGCACATCGATATGCTCTGACTGCAACACAGCCTGCACCTGCTGCTCGTCTTCTGCCTCGAAAATCACGTTGTCCAGATCTAAATCCTGCAACGATTGCCGGATGCCTTCGCGGATCAGCTCATGATCATCGGCGATTAAAATATTCAAAGTTGCTCCCTAATGCCTGGAATTCGTCCATCAAGTATAAAACAGATTTCTGACAAACCCAGTAAATAACCTTGAAAACAGAGCGTTTCAGCTTCGTCTTCCAGAATAATTTTAACAACACAAATATTCATTTATCTTCAGGATTTAAATTCATTCATTACGACCCTTACAGGATCATTCGACTCGAAACCGAGCGCTAACACATGCTCCGGCGCCAGCTGGTACAGCCTGAAGTGCCAGTTCTTATTTTCGGCAGACGAAATCTCTCTGTGATGCATCACAACTCTCAGGCTCTTCATATCAACATCAAAATAAAACGCTTTTGACGATCCAGCGAGACCTGTTCCTAGCGCTTTGACGAAAGCCTCCCTCAGCGTCCAGAAATAATAAAACTGTGGCGCCATATTATTAACATCCAGCTGTACCCGTTCTTGTTCAGCAAACATGCGTTGCGCGACAGCATTCAATCTGTTTTTTCTATGGAGGTTTTCGGCATCGATGCCGCAGCGCCTGTTCAACGTGATGATGCAGGCGCTTAAGCCATCAGTGTGTGTCAGGTTGAAACACAAGCCTGATACTGCTGACGGCGATATCAGTTCAGGCTTTCCGTTCTTATCCCTGGAAAATTCCCACTTAGACGCAGGCAGCTCTGCATATTTTGATAATGTGTATCTCAACAATGCATGCGAGACAAGATAGTCATGCCTGTCTTTGTCAAAATGAAATCGATGGTACTGCTCGACTTCCTGTTTTGATAACACGGCTTTATAGTCAGATAATTTTGCCTCACCCTGTATAAGCGACGGATTACAAAACCAGACGTGCACCTCCGTCCGCAGACGATCGAATAATTTTGTTGTAACCACACTGCTCGCCATATGATTTTATGAGTACTAATCCTGCAGCAGATGGGCGATCGTTTCGCCGTAAAATGTTTTGGCGACATCCCAGCTGCCAGGATTGATCGCATCGACTATATCAGCATAAACGATCATCGGACTCAGGCCATCGAGATTGTCGTTACCGGCATAACTTGGTGACCAGAAATTTCGGTACACACAGATTTCACCTTCAACGTCTTCGCGCAAGCCATAAAAATCTGCAAAATCCTTCTGTTTCACGTCTGATGAAAAATACAGACTAATAGTTTCCGGCGCCATAAACGGCGTTGATTTAGCGACCACAACTTCACCGCCCCACAGGCCGTGAAAATCAACCGGGTTGGCCTGTTTCCACCAGTTCTCGTCATCACTGGTATAACACGCCAGAATCTGTTTGGGGCGCAACTTTTCCAGATAACCATCCACCCAGCGTTCATACAGGCGCTTTTTATTGATCAGCCGGCGTTCACCATCGTCCAGAATATATCCCGACGCGTACAGATCATCGATGACCGGCCCCACACTGCCGAGCGCGATATTGACCTTGTTTGAAATATCGCGGTACGAGGCATGAAGAAATTGCGGCTGATTAAAGATGGCAAAAATCAGTTTCAGGCCAGCAGAATTAAATGCCCGACCGCGAACGCGTTTGCTGCGCAGCAGCGATGATTTTTTACCTTTAACGTACAGGTCAAATCGCTTGTTTTTGACCGAGGCGTTACCGGCACAATCAACAAAAGAGATCAAACGCCGGCGAAGTTTTCCCGCCATCACCGGGTTTATAAAATCTGCAAATAAGATGGCTGGCGAGGGCAGCGCCTTCATCTGCGTGATCAGGGCATTAATATCTTTTTGTGGCGCCCACGGCTGTAACAAAACCGTATAAGCCTGATCGAGATCGTTACTGCATATTTTCGCCAGGCCATCACTGTTTACGCTATGCCCTGAGACCGGGGAAAAAGCCTCATCTGAAGTGACGTTTTTTTCAGCTTTAAGCAAAGTATTCAGCTGCCTTAAAGCCTGTTGCAATATCTGTTTCTTCTCCATCGATCACCCATTTTTTCACAATTAGCAAACGCAGCCGCTTGCTCGTTCAAAACTATTGAACAATGATAACACGTTAATAAACAGGTTGTTTTTTATTTTTTACCTGCATCCAGAAAAGACAGGCTGCCAATTCCATGTCTCGGCGGTCAGGTTTTTAACAGCTGGGACGGCGTCACGATCTGCACATAAATGCCCGGGCTGGCACTCATTTATCACTCTCTGCGACCATTGCTGCATACTTAATAGTGTCGCGTAATTCCTTTATCTCGTCATCAAGCGCATCTGGCTGACACAGCGACTGCGTCGCTTTATGCAGGGGCCGTCCATGGGTCTTTTCAAACTGCGACTCTATCTGCTTAACCAGTTGCAACACGGTTTCTTCAGGATAGTCATTTAATTCCAGGTAACTAAATAATACCTTACTAACATCAAATGGATAGAGATTAAAGCGGTCAACATAGGTTTCCACCAACGACCAGAAAAAAGGCCGTACTTTGCTGACCTCAAGGTTTTTATCGTTAAGCAACCTGGTAGCAAGCTCACCCAGTTGGGTCAGATCAAGCTTTGACAGGTCAGCAGAAGAAAAAGCCTGATCACCGCTCTGACTGAATTTATCAGCCACATTCAGGACAGTGTTATTATGCTTATGAAGTTTCAATGTTTTTATTATTTCTAATTTTCCACAACTTATAAGATGAATTACCACAATACAGTATCATCCAGCGCATCACCATTAGACGTCTAATTACAATTTAAATCAAGCTTTTAGCTGAATTAATCGTCCGTTTGTTCACACCAGAGAAAACGCTGATTTTTGCTATCTATTGCGCTTTGAAACCGATAAGATTCAAAAAACTAATGCCACTTTAACTGTAGTTTTTTTTTACACTTTGAAATACCATAAAAACAGCAAGTTACCTAAGTATTTGAATACATACTATAATTTATATTTTGCATGATTATTGCATAATCATTGATTTATCGTACATGCGTCACTAACTCGATACCCATATGACACTTAGACAGCGTCGAGCAACGCGCCAATAACCGCTAATCTGTGATACAAAATGTTGTTAACAGTTATAAATAGATGAATCAGAAAGCAAAACAAATTCTGCAAAAAGCAGATGTGGACAAACTGCCCAGTTTGCCGCACGTCCTGCTACAGCTGCTCGAAATTTGTCACAACGAAAGCCTGTCATTCACCGATCTGGCAAACATCCTAAGGCAGGATCCGGCACTATATGCGCGCGTTTACTCAGCATGCCACCGTCATCAATGCGGCTCAAACGTGCCACAGCAAACAGATGACACATTACCCATCGAGAACTCACTACAGCGACTGGGCGTTAACACGATTAAAAGCATCGCGGTCACAGCGGCAGTCCAGCAATTCTTCTCCCGTACCAGCCTCGAACGCACCGATTTTCTAAAACAACACTGGCATCATTCACTCTACTGCGCCGCCGTATCCAGATCGATCGCGAAGCTGTGCGACTACAGCAATATCGAGGAGGCGTATACCACCGGTTTACTGCACGATATTGGTCAACTGGTACTGGAAACAGCCTATCCTGAAAAATACACCAGCGCCTTTGCACAGTTGAGTGAAGATGAAATCTTTCACACGCTGGAACTGGATGAGTTCGAATGCACACATCAGCAGGTCGGCGCACAGCTGCTTAAAAACCATGGCGCCAACAGCTTTGTGTATGACGCCATTTTATATCACCACGAAAATGTCGAACATATACAGGATGCGCACCCGCTAGTAAAAATCATCAACGTGGCAAACATGTTGACCAGCAGTTATTTTAAACCGGAGGATCAACCGGTGTTCGATGCTGCTGAAACACTGCTTGGCCTGGACAAACCACTGCTGCTTGAGATGCTGGAAAAATCACAGGCGCAGCAGGAAAACATCACCCAGTCGCTGGAGATTGCGCTCACCGTCGATGGCATGGATGGCGAGACCGCCAAACAACAAAGCGCCAGCGATGAATTCAAACAGGTCCAGCTGGCCGAGCAGGTAAGAAACATCGCACTGCTCGACAGCATTCACCAGCACCTCTCACGAAGTGGTAACCTGGCCGGCGATGAAGACCGATTACTGCCGATCATCTCACAGCATGCCGGCATCCTGTTTGGTATCAGTCAGTGCATACTATTTCTGTACGATGCTGCAAACGACCGGGTCAATGCTATTTCAGCCGACAACCAGCCCGCACAACTCGCCGATATTTCGATCCCGCTGATGGCGGGACGTAGCCTGGTCACCGACGCGCTATTAGACAAAAGCGCCAGCCACTCATTTGATCCTGACTCGTTTCACGAGCTAGAAAAATTATCTATTATCGACCGGCAACTGGTCGGTTTCACCGAGCAGGACGGCATCATCTGCCTGCCGATGACGATAAACAACGCCGCTATCGGCACCCTGGTTCTCGGCGTCGATAAAACACAATATGAAACCCTGTGGAAACAGCTGCCGCTGCTGATGCGCTTCGTCAACGAGATCGCACAAACCATCAGCGCCAACAATTCGATCAGCAAAGCTTCACTCAGCGATAGCGAGCAGACACACCAGCTGGAACAGAAGATCCGCGAAGTGTTGCACGAAGTTCGAAACCCGCTGAGCATCATGAACAACTACCTGGGCGTCCTCGGCTACAAGCTGGAAAAGGACAAACCCGCACAGGAAGACGTGCAGACCATCAAATCCGAGATCGAGCGCATCAGCCTGATCTTAAACCGCCTGACCGAGCAGGAGAGCCCGACAGATTCAACCTCGCCGATCGACATCAACGCTATCATTGCCGACCTCACCCACGTCTTCCAAACCTCCCTGTTCGCCAGCAAAAACATCCAGATATCTCTCGATCTGGATGACCGAATAAACACCCTGCAAAGTAACGCCAACGCACTCAAACAGATCTATACCAACCTGATCAAAAATGCTGTTGAGGCACTTCCTGCAAACGGCCAACTTATGGTCTACACTCAAGATTATGTAAACGTTGACGGCAAACAGCATATCGAGCTGTCGGTCGCCGACGACGGACCTGGCATTGACATAGACATCCTGCCACAGCTGTTTTCACCGGTGGATTCCACCAAAGGCGACGACCATGCTGGACTAGGACTTACCATCGTCAAAAACCTGGTGAACGAGTTACATGGATCAATCAGTTGCAGAAGTAGCGATAAGGGCACCAGTTTTCACATCCTGCTACCTAAATAATTGAAAGATATCAAATAAATGATAAAAACGCACACTCTGGAACGTGCTAATTAAAATTATAATGTAAGAGTTGGGCTACTTTTACACAGCAGAGTGAAAAAATGAGCATTAATGAGCAGAAAATTCTCGTCGTAGACGACGACCCCGTAGTACTCAAAAGTTTAAAAGATTTACTTGCCATCAGAGGCTTTAATCCTAAAATTGCGATTGGTGGCCAGGAAGCAATCTGCCAGCTTGACCAGAATGAATATGACCTGGTGCTGCTGGATTTACACATGCCTTATGTCAACGGGCATGATGTCATGGATCATATCAATGCCAACAACATTGATACCTCGGTCATCATCGTCAGCGGCGAAACCTCGTTTGAAGCAGCAAAAAATGCCTGCTCTCAGGGCGCTTACGATTTTCTGCGCAAACCCTATGCCACCGATGAGCTGATCATCACCATCAATAACGCATTAAAAGAGAAGCGCCTGCAGAAACAGAACACCTTCATGCAGCAGCAGCTGTCTGAATCAGAGCGCCTGCACCGATATATCGTCAACACCTCACCGGACATCATCTACATCCTGGATCGCGACGGCCATTTCACTTTTATTAACGAGCGTATCGAGAGCCTGCTCGGTTTCAGTAAGGAAGATATCGTCGGTAAACATTATTCCTTCCTGGTGCACCACGATGACATGGAACAGGCAAAATATGTTTTCAATGAACGCCGCATCGGCACCCGCGCCGCAAAAAATATCGAGCTGCGATTAAAATGCAAAGATGACGGCAAGTCGCGTCATTTTAATAACCGCACCCTGCCCATCGAGCTCAGCGCCATGGGCATGTACACCGCCGAGAGCGAGAGCAAAAACAGTTACACCGGCACCTACGGTGTGGCACGTGATGTTACCGAACGCAAGATCGCCGAAGAGACCATTAACTTTCAGGCCTACCACGATCTGCTCACCAAACTGCCCAACCGCGCCTTATTGCGCGACCGTTTAAGTCTGGCGATCAGTCAGGCAAAACGCGAAGATGAAAAACTCGCGGTGATGTTCCTCGACCTCGACCGCTTCAAAAACATCAACGACAGTCTCGGCCATATGATCGGCGATGAATTATTACAACAGGTCAGCATGCGGCTAAAAGAATGCATCCGCGCCGCAGACACACTGGCACGTTTCGGCGGTGACGAATTCACCCTGATGCTACCGAAACTGCACGACGGTCACAAAGACGCCAGCAAACTGGCCGACAAGATCACCAACACATTAAAACGACCGTTTAATGTCGACGGCCACGAACTCTACGTCAGCGCCAGCATCGGCATCGCCCTGTACCCACAGGACGGCACCGACATGGACAGCCTGATCAAACACGCCGATGTCGCCATGTACCACGTAAAAGGCCAGGGCAAAAACGGTCACCAATTTTATTCCAACGAGATGAACGTGCCATACATCGAAAAACTTTCGATGGACACCGGCATCCATAAAGCGCTGGATAATAACGAATTTAACCTGGTATACCAGCCGCAAGTTAATTTACGCACCGGCGAGATCGTCGGTGTCGAAGCATTACTACGCTGGGATCATCCGGAACACGGCGCCATCTCACCTTCAGAATTTATACCGTTTGCCGAAGAAAGCGGACTGATTATAGACATCGGTTACTGGGTATTAAAAAGCGCCTGCGAAGAACTCAGCCGATGGCGCAACGCCGGCCTGCCCGAGATACGCATGTCCATAAACATATCCTCACGCCAGCTGATGGAAGAAGGCATCGTCAAAAACATCATCGACATAATGAAAGATTATAATGTCCCCGGACACTGCATCGAGCTGGAGATAACCGAGCACGCGATTATGAGCGACATGGACAGCGTCATCCGCAAACTAAAAGAACTGAGCAACCACGACATCACCATCGCCATCGATGACTTCGGCACTGGCTACTCTTCTCTGAGCTACCTGCACAAACTACCGATACAGACACTTAAAATTGATCGCACCTTCCTCAAGGAAAGTCGTATCAACAAAGGCGATAACACCATCATCAACACTATCGTCGCGATGGCGAAAGGGTTGAATCTAAACGTCGTTGCCGAAGGGGTCGAGTCACAGGCTCAACTGGAATATTTACGTGAAATCGATTGCAGTGAAGCGCAGGGCTTCCTGTTTGGCAAACCATTGCCGCCTGATGTCATCTCGCAACTGCTGATACAGGAACCTTATGCCACACCGGGCAGCCGAAGTGATTCAGCCAAAGGCACACACTGGCACCACTAACCAACACCGGGGTCAGAGACAAGCGTGTCTCTGACCCTACACTTGCAGTCTTTTCCAGCTCTCATGCTGCACTAACAAATCCAGCGCCTGCGCCAGCAATTCTTTTCCCGGTGACATGCGATGCCAGGTCGACGCCCCCGACGGATGCGGCAATGGAATCATCTCCACATCAACACCGTTCATATTCAGCTCGAACTTTTTACCGATCACATCCACCAGTTTATTCACCGTCAGATATTGTGCGATCGCCAATTTGCCGACGGGAATAATCAGCTTCGGTTGCAACAACACGATCTCTTCGTTCAGCCACTGTGAACAGATCTCTATCTCTTTTTTATCCGGCACCCGGTCACCACCTTTCGGATTCTTTCCGGGAAAACAACGGCACACCGCAGACATATAGACCTGCCGCCGAAAATCATCTTCGACGACGCCGATCGACTCGAACCACTTGAACATGGTCTTGCCCGCCGTCCAGGCAAAAGGCCGGCCCAGACCGCCTTCCTTGTCACCAGGCGCCTGGCCCACCAGTAAAATCTCTGATGCAACCGGCTGCCCCATCACCACCGGCGGAATCATCGCCGGACACAAACGGCACTCACTCAGCGCCTGCTGATGCGCCTTAATCAATTTAACTTTATTCACTGCTAATCCTGCATCCGTAATCTATGACACAAATCATTTTAAAATACTCAAAATGGCGTTATTCTAACGTCAAAACAACTCACTCACATAATGATTAGCCTCATGAGATCAATTCAAATACTTATCGCTTTTTTACTGTTATTAAGCCTGCCGGTTCACGCCGATGTGATGCTGCTCATCCACGGTTATCTGGGCGACGCTAATTCGTGGGAAAAATCGGGCATCAACGATGAATTAGACAGGAACGGCTGGGCGCGTGCCGGTATGTTTCGCGGTGGCCCGCAGGGGCCGGTATTGTATGTGACCGAACACAAGGACGCGAAGAACCTGGTCTATGTCGCCACCCTGCCATCGCAGGCACCGGTGATGGTGCAGGCCGATGTTTTAAAAGCCATCATCGATATCATTCAGCAGAGACACAAAGATGAGAAAATCATCCTGGTCGGGCACTCGGCCGGCGGCGTGATTGCGCGCATGGCACTGATCCGCCACCAGCTAAAAAACATCAAAGCCCTGATCACCATCGCCGCGCCACACATCGGCACCGGCCGCGCCGATCAGGCGCTGGACATCACCGCCAACCACGGCCCGTTTAACATGGTAAAAAGTTTTGTCGGCGGCGGCGATTACGACGCGCTGAAACATTCGCGCGGATTGATGATCGACCTGAGGCGCCCGGAACCGGGCAACATGCTCTACTGGCTCAACAGCCAGCCACACCCGGATATTGCTTACGCCTCGATCATCCGCCTGAACAATAACGGCGCAACCGGTGATTATTACGTGCCCGGTTTCAGCCAGAACATGAACAACGTACCCGCACTGCAAGGCCGCTCCTCGACTTTCACCACCCCGACCTCACATTTTCTGGTGAGACAGGACGCAGACACCATCATCACCATTATCAATCACATCCAGGACTGACCGATGAACGCCAATGCCTGTTGCGTGTACCTGGGCGACGAGCTCGCGGCTTACGGCTTCGGTGAGAACCACCCCTTCGGCCCGCAGCGGCACCATGTGTTCGAGCAGGCATTCTATGATCAACGGCTCGATCAAAAGGTCAACATTCTCTCCCCCGTAAAAACAGATCAACAGACACTGGAACTGTTTCATACCAGAGAATACATTCAAAAAGTTATCGAACAATCCAGATTTGGTGTCGGCTATCTCGATAACGGCGACACACCGGCTTTTACCGGCATGTTCGAAGCTGTCAGTTACGTCGCAGGCAGCGTGGTCGATGCCATCCATCAGCTAATGGGAAATCACTACAAAAAAGCCTTTATCCCGATCGCCGGTTTACATCATGCCCGGCGCCATACAGCGGCCGGTTTCTGCGTGGTGAATGATTGCGGCATCGCCATCGAAACCCTGCTGCAAAAATACCAGCTGCAACGTGTCGCTTATGTCGATATCGATGCACATCATGGCGATGGGGTGTTCTACAGTTTTGAAGAGGATCCCCGTCTGGTCTTTGTCGACATGCATGAAGACGGCCGGTTTTTATACCCCGGCACCGGGGCGATTACCGAAACCGGCAAAGGTGCAGCCAGCGGCACAAAACTGAACATCCCGATGCCACCGCAAGCCGACGATGAGCTGTTCTTCAGGATGTGGCCGCAGGTCGAAAGCTTTTTAGAAAAATACCCGCCCGAGTTCATATTGTTTCAATGCGGTGCCGACAGCATCAAAGGCGACCCGATTACGGACATGGCCTACTCAGAAAAAGCACATGCGCACGCAACACGGAGTCTCAGCAAAATCGCAGAAGAACATTGCGGCGGCAAGTTGCTGGCCATGGGCGGCGGTGGCTACAACCACGACAACATCGCAAAAACCTGGACCGCAGTGGTTGACGCACTAGCCGAGTAAGCGCCCATAAAACGCTACCGTCTCACGCTTCTATTTTTGCTGTGAGCCGCAGCACTTTATGTCAAGATAAAGCCATGCTCACACACCTCTGGTTTGCTTTTTTTGCGGTTTCATTTTTAAGCGCCTGTTATCAATGGCTGATCAACGGCCAGTCCGAAATTTTTTCTGCATTGATCCAGTCGACCTTCGACATGGCCGGGCTGAGCGTGGAGATCGCCATCGGTCTGATCGGTGTGCTGGCGTTATGGTTAGGTTTTTTCAAAATTGCTGAACGCGCGGGCATGGTGCAATGGCTGTCGCGTTTTCTCGAACCGCTGTTTTTAAAACTGATGCCGGGCGTGCCGAAAAACCATCCATCACACGGCAGCATCACCATGAACATCGCGGCCAACATCCTCGGCCTGGATAATGCGGCGACGCCGATGGGCTTGAAGGCGATGCAGGACCTGCAAACCCTGAACCCCGAAAAAGACACCGCCAGCAACGCACAGATATTATTTCTGGTGTTGAACACGTCTGCTGTCACCTTGCTGCCGGTAACGATATTCATGTACCGCGCGCAGCAGGGATCGACCGACCCGACCGCCGTGTTCCTGCCAATACTGATGGCGACCAGCGCCTCGACGCTAACCGGGCTGCTCGCGGTGGCCTATGTACAGAAGATAAACCTGTTCGATAAAATCATCGCGCTGTATTTCACCGGCTTTGCCATCCTGCTCGCCGCGCTGGCCAGTTTTCTGGTCTCGCTACCGACCGAGCAGATGGCGGAAACTTCCAGCCTGCTGGGCAACTTTATTTTATTCAGCATCATCATGCTTTTTCTGACCGCGGGCTGGTTTAAAAAAGTGGATGTTTATGACGCCTTCATCGAAGGTGCAAAACAGGGGTTTGAAATCGCCATCCATTTAATCCCCTATTTACTCGCCATGCTGGTCGCCATAGGTTTACTGCGCAGCAGTGGTGTGCTCGACGAACTGCTTTCGCTGTTCAACATCCTTTTCAGCTGGCTCGGTTTTAACACCGATTTCATCCAGGCATTACCTACCGCATTTATGAAACCGTTAAGCGGCAGCGGTGCACGCGCCATGATGCTGGAGACCATGAACACCTACGGCGTCGACTCCTTTCCGGCCACCGTTGCCGCCATCATGCAGGGTAGCACCGAGACCACGTTTTATGTGCTCGCGGTTTATTTTGGCAGTGTCGGCATCAAAAAAGTCCGTCACGCACTGGCCTGTGCGCTACTGGCGGATCTTGCCGGTATCAGCATGGCAGTCTTTGCCGGGTATTTGTTTTTCCATTAAAAGTCATTTCTCTCGCAGAGACGCAGAGCACGCAAAGAAAAACATTAATTAGAAGTTTTCTCTGCGTGCTCTGCATCTCTGCGAGAATATTTTTTTACTGGCTATTAATAACAGAATGATTTAAAACATAAACCATGCGATCACACCAGCCACTCAAACTCATCACCCTCAGTTTATTACTGCTACTCCTGTCTTCCTGTTCGATGAACAAGATGATGGTCAACATGTCGATGCCGATGATCGAAGGCGGCATCGAAGCGATGAACGAGGAACCAGACCTGCAACTGGCGGAAGATGCCATGCCCGCCAACATCAGCATGCTCAACGGCATGATCCGACTCGACCCGGAAAACGTGCAACTGCATGTTTTCGCGGCGCAAGCGTATTACGGTCTATCCTATGGTTTTAACGAAGACAAAAATAACCCGCGCGCAGACAGATTTTACCTGCGCGGTCTGAAACATGGCCTCATCGCGCTCGAATTGCTCGGCCTGAAAGATGTCAAAAAACAGAACATCGAAAGCTTTGAGCAACAGCTGCAAAAGCTCGACAAAGATGATGTCGCCGCCATCTTCTGGACCGCCAGCAACTGGGCAAAATGGATCGACCTGAATCGGGACGATGCAGCAAGTCTGATCCAGCTCGCCAAACCCACCGCCATGATGCAGCGCGTACTGGAACTGGACGATACGTTTTATTACGGCGGCGCACACATGTACTTCGGCGTTTATTACGGCGCACGGCCACCGATGTTCGGTGGTGATTTTGCTACATCAAAAAGCCACTTCGAGCGCGCCCGAGAGATCAACCACAACAAACTACTGATCGTCGACCTGTTGCAGGCGCAATATCTGTCACGCCAGATGTTCGATCAAAAAGATTTTCACCGGCGCCTGACCAGGATCATCGACGCGCCGCAAGACCTGTACCCCGAACTGACCCTGCTCAACCAGATCGCAAAACGCAAAGCCCGGCTGTTACTTGATAAGGAAGAACAATGGTTCTAACACGCAGCGGTTCCTGTTTGAAAAGACGACTACACCACCTGGCCTTAACTGCGCTGTTACTTTTGTGGGCACAGAATGTTCTTGCAGAAAAAATATACACACTGAAGTTTGCCACCCTGTTACCCACCGGCACCTCCTGGACAAAAACTCTGGATAACTGGGTCAAAGATATCGAACAGAAAAGCCACGGCCGGCTCAAGTTTAAAGTTTACCCGGGCGGCGTCATGGGCGACGAACCCGATGTATTGCGCAAGATTCGCAAGGGCCAGCTGCACGGCGGGCTGTTCAGCGGTTACGGCATCGGCCGTATCTATTCACCCGCGCGCATCCTGGAACTGCCTTTCCTGTTCAAAAATACCGATGAATCGGATTACGTACGGAACCAGTTGATGCCCGAGATCGAGGCTGGCTTTCGCGAAAAGGGTTTCGAATTACTGGGCTGGCCGGAAGTTGGCGCCATCCACTTTTTTTCCAAACACAAGATCGCCTCCATCGACGACATGAAAAAAAGCCGCATCTGGTTGTGGCAGGGTGATCCGCTCGGTGAAGCATTGTTCGAAGCCGCCGATATCAAACCCGTGCCGCTCTCTATCATCGATGTCTACCCGCAACTGTCCGCCAGACACGGCAGCATCGACACGGTCTATATGTCCACCTTCGGCGCCATCGCGCTGCAATGGTACGCCAAAGTGAAATACGCTTCACACATCTCGGTAACCAATGCCATCGGCGCGATCGTCGTCAGTAACCGGTTTTACAACAAGCTACCGAAAGATTTACAACTGTTGCTCAAAAAAAGCGGCACCACCGCCAGCGACAGGATCCGGCTGCAAACGCGCAACGAGAATATCCGCAGCAAACAGCTGCTGATCGACAACGGCATCGAATTTTACTGGGACTGGGATACCGCGAACCTCGATGAGTTTATCGCCATCCGTGACAAAGCTGCTGTTCACCTGATCAAAACCAATTACATCCCGCAGGCGTTTTTTGATAAAACCCGTGCATACCTCGACGATTATCGGCAGCGGCACATCAGCTTAAAGAAATAGAGAATACCCTAAAGTTATTCAGCCGGGGACATCAACCGCAGGTTACGAATTGTTCAAAAAAATTAATCATTCGTTACAAACCATGGAGGCCTGGCTGGCCGCAGGCAGCGTGCTGTTACTGCTGTCCCTGTCGATCTTTCAGATCCTGCTGCGAAATTTTTTCGATTTCGGTTATCCAGAGATCGACATCATCAATCGCAACCTGCTGGTCCTGTGCGGCATGATGGGTGCAGTGC
>SWCD01000481.1_pt1 | contig 16050 bp, 14 predicted proteins | sample 4693011 | NCBI WGS metagenome assembly SWCD01 (sample SAMN10267278, study PRJNA491770) | bioreactor metagenome | isolation source: DHS bioreactor inoculated with marine | place: Japan: Omine Ridge, Nankai Trough | reverse complement strand
GTGGCGCTATGGCTTTTCCTACCACCCTGAACCCACCGGCACGGTCGAGACCTACGGAGGCGTGGATTTCGTAGAGATCGGCCCCGGCTGCTTCCTCATGGGGTCCGATCAGAATGCCGAGGACGGGGATCAGCCTGAGCCGTGCGACGAGATGCCGCTGCACTGGGTGGAGTTTCGGCGCGGCTTCTGGGTGGCGAAGACTGAAATCACCAACGAGCAGTACGAGATGTTCGACCCGGAGCACAAGCGGTTCGAGCGCTCGCAGGGGGACCGCACCCCGGTGATGGATGTCTCGTGGGAGGATGCGAAGAAGTACTGCGCCTGGCTCTCGAGGCAATCGGGGCAGGCCATCCGGCTTCCCTCGGAGTCCGAATGGGAGTGCGCTTGCCGTGCTGGATCGGACCGCAGGTTCTGCTTCGGTGACGACGAGAAGGGCCTGCTCGAGTACGCGTGGTGCGACGAGAACTCTCACGGCATTCCCCAGGAGGTCGGCACTCGCCGTGCGAACGCCTGGGGCCTTCACGACTTTCACGGCAACGTATCGGAGTGGTGCGAGGACAGTTATCACTCGAACTACGAGGGCGCTCCGGCGGACGGCACAGCTTGGACGGAGGGAGGCGTGGAGCTGGAACCGGGCAGGCCGCACCGCGTCATCCGCGGTGGAGGCTCGCACTTCCTGGCGGAATGGTGCCGGTCTGCGGACCGCATCGGGATCGACGTGTTGAACCGCGGCAGTATCGTCGGCTTTCGCCCTGCTTTCCGGGCCGCTGAGAAGTGAGCCCTCGAGCCGGCGACTGAGCGCACCTGCCGGAGACCCAACGCCGAGCAGACCCGACTCCTCCTCACCCATCCGCCGTCGTGGTTTTGTCAACTCCGGGCGGGGCTGACCACGGGTGTTGCAGTATCCGGGGGACACCAGGCGAGATCAGCACGCTTCAGGCCCCTGCACGGCGCAGGGGACCCAGGACCGAGCCCCCCCGGCACGCCTACCTCGAAGGCGCGGGTGAGAGCGAGACCGCCGCCTTGTTCGCGACGGAGGAGCAGGGTCCACCACGCCGCGGGTGCTCGGAATCGACCGGGTGCCCGCGGTGCTCGTTTGCGGTCATCTCTCCCGGCTTTTCCGGTTCTCTTGTTCCCTGTGATCAAGCTCCCGGCTTCTGCGTTGTCGTGCCCAGCCAGTCCCGGAAGGAGATCCAGCCCCGGTTCCGGTAGACGTAGGCCGGGCTCACCGGGATGTCGATCGGTCTCTCCAACCCCTCGAACTCGCCGCGACAGAATGCGAACCAGTCGGCGCCGCTCGCGAGGCCCAGTCCGCGCGCGAACCGGCGAGCCTCCTTGAACTCACGGAAACAGCCCTTGCGGTGCTTCGTGCCGAGAAAGTCGGCCCAGTCGATCCAACCCTCGTCCCGGTAGGCGCGGTCGGGGTGCGACGGGAGATCGAGGCACCCCGAGGACTCCCCCCGTCGGCGTGATCGCCACCACTTCGTCCAATCGTTCACACTGTTGAATCGCAGGCTACGCGCCAGCCGGCGAGCCTCCTCGAACGGCATACGCGGACGGTTCCGCTTGGCCTTGTTTCCGGTGCCGAGCCAGTCGCCGAAGCCTTGCCAGCCGAGGGCGTGGTAGGTCACATTCGGGCACGCGGGGATGTCCTCGGGCCGGGGCGGGAGGTCGGGTCGGGCCCCCCGGGACCAGCTCCGCCACTCCGCTGTGCTCTTCAGGCCAAGCGACCTCGAGAAAGCGCGGGCATCGACGAACGGTCGGAACCGGTGCCGGCGCCCACGCTTCTGGCCCAGCCAGTCCTTCCAGCCGCGCCAGGCCTTCGCGTAGATTCGCTCGGGATCCGCTGGTACGTTCTCGGGGCGCTGCCCACGGTCCGGCAGCTCTCCCGAGCACCACGCCTCCCACCCCCTCCGGTTCCGCAATCGCAGACGCCTGGCCAGCCGACGCGAGGCCTTGAAGGTGAGGTAGCCCCTCTCTGCGGGCTCTCCGCCGTCGGTGCCGATGAAGTCCCGGACGCCCTGCCAGCCCTCGCCGCGGTACACGGTCCAGGGGACCTTCGGGATGTCGCCCGGGATCTTTCCCTTGTGCTCCGCAAGCTCGCCCCGTGCGTAGGCCTGCCAGTCGGAGAGATCAAGCAGCCCCAGCCGGCGGACGTACGCCCGAGCCTTCAGATACGGGCGCCAGCGGCGGACGTGTCGGCGGCCCCCCCGGTGCTCCGCGCCGAGGAGCGCGTTGACGAGGGCATCCTTGTCTTCGCCATCGGGCGCGAGTCGCAGCTTCCGGCAGGCGGCGGACAGCTCCGTCGGCTCGAACTCCTCGAGGAACTCCGGGGAGAGTGTCAGCCTGGGGAACTTGAGCAGCAGCGCAACCAGCCGGTCCTTGCCAACGTAGCGCGGACCGTCCAGGAGGCCGCGTCTCCGTGCGGCCCGCAGCAGGCTCTCCCGCCACAGTGCCGAGAGCACGGCGAGCAGTGCGTATTGATCCGGCACGAGGGACCCTTCCGTCTCCGATTGATCGACGAGCCATCGTACCAGAATCGCCTCATGCGCGCCCGGTGGTCGGGGTCCCTCCCAGTCTGCCTGCGCAGCCTCTTCCTCCGTGAGCGTGGGCTCCCCGACCGGCAGTGCTCTGCGAAGGAAGTTGACCAGGGGAACCCATTCGGAGATGACACTGCGGACCGGCGGGTACCGGGACGTGCGGACGATCTCGAACATCCTCCGGCCCCGTCGAGCGTTGCCTCTTGTGGACAAGAGAAGGCAGTCGCTCGCATCAGCGATCTGTGTGGTGATCCCGCGGCTGACTCGGAGTGTGGAAGGGAGCGGACCTCGTGGGTGGTTGCGAAATCGGGCGGGGCCGAAAACTCGGGTCCCCACCTACCATTCAATCGCCCGCCGGAAACCTGGCCGCCCCACTCAGAACAGGCAGATCCATGCCGGCGCGAGTACTCCGGGTACCGGAGCACGCAGACAACCCACCGAGGAACCCGAGCAGTGCCAGGGGAATCGCCACGCCGCGGAAGAGCTTCTCGTCGTTCCTGCCAAGCCTCGATTCTCTTCCCGTCCCGGCCATCATGCCATTGGAGCACATGCTCAAGTGAGGCCGGCCCGCGCCCTCTCTGCCTGGAACGGGGTGCCAACGGCGGATGAAAAAGGGACCCCCTGTAAGGGGGTAGTTTTGCCTGGGAGGGGACGCGGGGTCATCCGGAGGTCACCTCCTGGCGCCGTCCGCCGCGCCGCTTGGCGTCCTTGAGTCGGTAGCTGTCGCCACCGGTCTGGAGCACCGTGGCGTGATGCACGATGCGGTCGATCACCGCTGCCGCGGCGGTGACGTCGTGGAAGACCTCGCTCCACCGCCCGAAGGGCAGATTGGTGGTGACCAACAGGCTGCGGCGCTCGTAGACGCGGGTCACGAAGCTGAACAGCAGGTCGGCGCCGACCCGGTCGAAGGGCACGTAGCCAAGCTCGTCCAAAATAACCAACTCGAAGCGCGCGAAGTGCTCCAGCTTGCGGCTGAGGCGGTCCGCGGCCTTGGCCTCGACCAGGGCGTTGGTCAACTCCGCGGCGGTCAGGAAGCGCACCCGGCGGCCTTGCTGGCAGCACGCCATCCCCAGTGCGGTGGCCAGGTGGGTCTTCCCGGTGCCGACCCCGCCGAGCAGCACCGCATTGGCGCGATCATCGACGAAGTCGCCGGTAGCGAGCTCCAGGATGGCGTCCTTGTCGAACTCCGGCTGGGCGGCGAAGTCGAAGGCGTCCAGGGTCTTCAGGATCGGGAAGCGCGCTTCCTTGATGCGGCGAGCGATGCGCCGCTCCCGACGTCCGTTCACCTCGAGATGAGCGAGATCGGCCAGGTAGTCGGCGTGACTGCCACGGTTGCGTTGAGCCTCGTCGGCCACTCGCGACCAGTGCTCGGCGAAGGCCGGGAGCTTGAGCTCCCGCAGGTCATTGAGCAGGTGAACCGGCTCGGGGCGACTCATCAGGCCACCACCGGACGGTGGCGACAGGTCGGGGGAATGTGCGCCGGCAGCGGCCGGAGCGCTTCTCGCTCGGTCTCGAGCGCTTCCCTGGCGGTGCGCCCGTCGCGGAGTCTGCGGTGATCCAGATCAGCGGTGAGTTGCTCCATCAGAAACTGATTGAGCTCCTCGAAGCCGGCCACGTGCAGCAGGGGGCGGAAGCAGAGTCCGCGCACCTCCGCCACGAACTCGCGAAGGGTGCGCGTGGGAAGGCAGAAGTCGAGGCGCGGCCGCAAGAGCTGGCCGATCCTTTTGGCGCTGAGCCGGGGCTCAGCTCGCAGGAGCTCGGTCACCTCCTCCCGGTACAGATCGAGCCGGCGGCCACGCTTCGGTGAGGAACGTTTGCCCGGCGGATCGTCCGACGAAACAGCTCTCCTCACGGTCTTGACGTCAACGCCCAAGCGTCGGGCGATCTCCTTTTTCGGAACGCCCTCGGTCAAATGCATGTAGCGAATCCCTGCCCATTGGGACACTCTCAGCACCTCCTGGCCCGCCTGCTGCTGGAACGTGACGAACTTGCTGGTCCGTCGCCACTCCACAGTCGGGGGGTCTCTTTCGTCTCGGGAAAGGAGGGGGTCCCTTTTCAGCCCGCCGCGGGGTCCCTTCTAAGTCCGCCGCCAACAGCCCCCGCCGCTCGGTTCTGTGACGCGGGACGAGTAGCGGCCTGGTGGTGAGGGCAGCATCGAGAGGGAGTTCCGGAGTGAGCGCAAGAGGTTTCGGTGGGATCAGGAGGCCGGACGGGTTCTGGCGGTGGAGAGCACTGGATTCAATCCCCTCCTCGCCACTTCGAGGAGTCCCACCACCAGCACTGCCACCTCAACGATCTCACACCGCAGGAGTACAGGGAGACGATGATCGAGAGCGCTCCCATCCGCTGCGACATCATGCCGGCCTGGGAGGAAGAGTGAGATGAAGATCCGCACATCTGGAATCCGGCGACGGAAGCCTTGTTCCGGCTCTCGCCCATCTCTTCCGGCGAGTTCGGAAAGAACGTTCGCGTCCCGGTCACCGCCGTTGCGGACGAGTTGAGCTCACTGTTGCAGGATGGATGACGACCTGCCTGTGCACATGAGTCAGCTGACAGGCCCGTTGCCCCGTCCCCGGCAGGGCTCTACACTGACGCCGGGTTCATATGCGAAACATCCTGACGCTGCTTGCGGTACTTCTCCTGATCATCGGCTTGGCGTGGTGCGCGTCTCATCGCGTGCCGACCGACCACCATCCCGGCCCGGCGGTGAGCGACACTCCGGTCCCTCCGGCACCTGAGCCCCGCCCCGAGGTTTCGGACGAGGAGCCCGAACCGCAGCTTCCCATGCGTCCCGCGGACCACACCCTCGGCTCTCTTCGCGGAAGAGCGATCGTGGGACAATCGGGCGCAGCCTGCGTGGGTGCCGAGGCAAGACTCTCCCGGGACGGGACGGAAGTGTTCCTGGTTCTGACGACCGATGACCTCGGCCGCTTCTCCGTCCCGAAGTTCCGGCCGGGCAAGTACTACGTTCGCCTGCTTTCTGCCACCAATCCTCAGGTGTTCACCGAGTTCACAATCGTCGCCGGGGAGGAGACCCGGCTCGAGCTCGCGGTGCCGGCCGGAAATGCCCGGATCTTCGGCAGGGTCACGGATCGGAAGACCGGGCACGCCGTGGAGGGGGCTCTCGTCTCCACCTATCCGAACACCCTTCGGCACGCCGTGACTGATGCACAGGGGCGGTACGAGATTCTCGGCCTGGGAGCGGAGAGCACGGTTGTCTCCGCGGGAAAGAAGGGATGCGGATCCGACGTCAAGACCGCGGAGGGAACACCTGAGGGGCTCGATGTCGAATTGAACTTCAAACTGGTGCGGGGCGGTTCCGTCGAGGGTCGAGTCGTCGGTCCTGATGACGAGCCGATTGCCGACGCACTCGTCGGGATGCACCTGGACTTCGTACTCCAGGAGGGGGAGAACACGGTTCGAACCGACGCAGAGGGCAAGTTCACCATCGAGGAGGCGAGCCCGAAGCTGTACAGCCGCATCTATGCCCGCCGCGAAGGACTGGCCGTGGGGTTTTCAAGGACCTTTGCCGTGTCGAGGGAGGAAGTGGCTGCCGGCATCGAGGTTCGCCTGCCCAGGCCCGGGGCCTGGTCCGGACGAGTCCTGGATCCCACAGGGAATCCGGTCGCCGGCGCGTTACTCCGCTGCTGGGTGAGAGACGACGGCGAGGACCGGCACTACTACCACATCCCGGTGGTCCGATCGGATCGGAATGGCCGCTATCGTCACACCGACCTGCCGCCAGGCACCTTGGGCGGCACGGCATGGGCGCAGGGCTTCAAGGGCGTCGAGTTTCCCGAGATAGTGCTCGAAGAGGGAGGCGACATCGTCGCCCCGGACCTGTCCCTCGAGGTTGCCGCGGAACTCTCCGGCCGCGTCATCGACGACCTCGAGCACCCCATCGAGAGTGCGAGGGTATTCCTCTATCCGCAGGACATCGACGGCCCGATCGAAGGTGATCTGGAGTCCATGAGCGATGGCGAGGGCCGCTTCCGCATCGGCGGCCTGCCCGAGGGCTCCTACCACCTCTGGATCTCGAAGAAGGGTCACCTGGGAATCGACCGGGAGCTGATCAGAACGGGTGAACCCGGGAGGGACTTTCTCCTCCCACGCACCGGCTCCATCGCCGGCCGAGTGGTCTTCACAGGCTCCAACCGGGGTGCGGAGAAGTTCCGGATCGGACTCTATGACTCCGAAACCGGTGAGAGCTTCTACCGCCGAGCGCCCCTGTTCCGTGACTCGAACGGCCGGTTCGAACTGGATGAACTGCCGGAGGGAACGTACGAGATCGAAGCCTTCTCCGGCACCGAGTGGATCACCGCCCGACAGCGAAGCATAAGGATCGGGAAGGGTGCTCCCCCCGAGGCTCTGACTCTCGTGCTGCAGGAGTCATGCACCCTCTCCGGTGTCTTGCTCGATCCCGCGGGGAGGCCCACCGGTCTGGCGCAGCTGCCCTTCTCGACTCGAGAGGGGAAGCTGGACGGGCTCGTGCGCATCAGTCTTCTGAACCCTGAGGGCGTCCCACATCTCGTCTGGGTGGGCGCTCGCTTCGACACTCCCTCCGCGGAGTGCTTCCCGCTGGCCGACGGCCGGTTCGAGTTCAAGCCGATCTCGCCGGGAAACTACCTGCTGGTCGCAAGGTCGCCCGATGGCCTTTCGGCGAGGCTCGAGGTCACGGTCGGTGACGCGAGGGACATGGAAGTGACCCTGCGCCTTGCGAAGAAGGATTGAACGCTTGTGGGATTCAATCGAACCGTCTCCTCCCGCCGCCGTCCATCTGAACCTCGGTCGGAGTCGCTTCGGATCGCCGGCAACCTGGCTCATGCGGATTCCTGAGAGAATCTGGCAAAGCACACACGTCGAATCTCAATTTGGTCAGTGAGAGGGCAGTTTCTGTTGTCAGCGGCTGCATCGGTCAATATGGATATGGAGGTAGGAAGAGAATGATCAAGTTCACATCGGCGACTCTGGTAGCCATCCTTCTGCTCATCGTGGTGCCCGACGCCCGGGCGGGGACCCTGGATGTCGAGATCCTCCAGAACGACACCAACAACACAGGATTTTTGGGTAGCGACGTTGGTCAGACTTTCACCGTGGGCATCACCGGCGATCTGGACGAATTCGCCGTAAAACTCGGCAGGAACACCTACCTGGGCGACCTGCTCATCGACTTGCGGACAACCTCCGGCGGTGTTCCCACGGACGCGAACTCTGGATCGAACATCCTGGCGAACTTCACGCTCTCCAATTCGAACATTCCGGCCGGCACGACCTCGGCCGACCTCGAGTGGGTGAATTTCGCCCTGTCTTCACCCGTCTCCGTTACCGCGGGAAACGTACTTGCCGTTGTCATTCAGCCGTCTCCATCAGCCACTAGTATCGCAAACTTGGCCTGGGCCGCGGACACGACAGATCCGTACGCGGGCGGTGAGCGCTACAGCCGCTCTTCCGGATCGGGCACCTGGGGAACAGTGGGTACCGGCTGGGACTTGACGCTTCGGACGTACGTTGACCGAGGAGCCGTCGTCCCCCTCCCCTCCGCAGCATGGGCGGGACTCGGTCTGCTGAGCCTCCTCGGCGCCGTGAGGCGCTACCGCGGACGCAGAGCCGCGTAGACCTCCTCGGCCCAGATCATCCGCCCGGCGTAGCCTCGGCTGCTCCGGGCGGTTTCGACTTCACAGAACGACAGGCAAGCATCGCTGCGCCGAGCGACGGGATTGCCGACTGCCGTAGCATACTTCCTCCTGCGGTAACCGGATTTACGTCCGGAGACTGCCTCAGAATCATACTTCGGAAAGCGGGGCGGAAGCCAAGCCCCCGGTTCCGGCGGCCGGCGTCGCCCCAGGACCGGCTCGCAGAACGGCAGAACCCGGCCGGTTCGAGCCAGCACCCACCCCGAAGAACGCGGATCGGCGTGCCCTCCCTGACTTCCCCGCCCTCCGACCACGGCGAGCCGTCCTTCGGCGCGCCCTCGAAGCCCTCGTGGTAGGTGTCCTCGCACCACTCCCACAGGTTGCCGTGAAGGTCGAAGAGCCCCCATCCGTTAGCCCGGCGCGTGCCGACCTCGTGCGCGTGGCCTTTCCAGTTCCCGTCGAACGACGCAGAAGCCCCGCCGAAACTCCACCCAGTGCACCGGCATCTCAGAGGACGGCTTCGGGTGTCTGCCCCACGGAAGCCCGAGAGAGGCGCAGAGACGGCCCAGCCAGTCGCCTCCCTCGGCGAGGTGGTTCGAGCCCATGCGGAAGATGCCCGGCCCGATCTCGACGAACTCGATGCCCTCGACCGTCAGTGTCCGCCCGGTGGGCTGCGGGCCGAAGTCGAAGCCGTAGCTCCACACCATGCGCACCGGAGGCAGGCCCGCGACCTCCCAGGCCACCACGCCGAGCCCGGTAAGGAGCACGAGCGCCGCGAGGATGAGGAGAAGCCGTCGCATGGAGCCATTGTAGCGGGCGAGTGTGGCGGGAGATGCCGGGGAAAGAGGTGGGAGCGGGGGGCCGGTCCGGGGCTACCGCCGGGCTACCCCAGCCCAGTCCGAGGTAGCTCCGTAGGTAGCTCTGGGGTATTTCTTCGAGATTCTCCCGGGAAGGCCCGCGAGCGTAAGTCGAGGAGGGAAAGCTGGTTAGCCTGGAGCCGAGGGGGGAAATCGAATCCCCAACCTTTGCTTTACGAAAGCAATGCTCTACCGTTGAGCTACCTCGGCCCAGAGCGCGGGAATCTAATCGGGTGTCGGGGGCCGGTCAAGGAAATCGCCGAGTCTCCTTTGGGGGGTCGTCTTTACCCGGCGGCCGGGCGGGCTTACACTCTATGTGTTGCGCGCATCGCGGTGGTGACCCGAGGAGGTGAGTTTCCGCATGACCGGCCCACACACGACCTGCCCCCGGTGTGGATTCGAGACGCAGCCGGAGTGGATGTTCTGCCCGCGGTGCTCGATGGCGCTGGATGCCGCCAGCTTCGACCTCGATGCGTTTTCCGATCGAATCCGCTACGTGCGGCGAGATACGGAGAACCGGGCCCGGCGCAACGTCATGCTGCGGACGCTGCCGAACATGGTGTGGGGGGTCGTGGTGCTCGTGGTGGTCGGCGGCGGGGTCCTGCTGTTCCACCCGGACATGGTGCCCTCCCTCTTCAAGCAGCCCGCTGTGCTCGTCCCCGAAGAGGCCGCGGCCGTCAGCTACAACGAGGATCCCCCCGGACACTCCTCCGCGATCCTGCCCTTCGAGTGGGTCGAGATCCCGGAGGGGGAGTTTCTCTTCGGACGCACCGGAGGAACCCGGGGCGAAGATCTCCGGAAGGAGTATCTCCCGGCCTACGCAATCATGAAGTACGAGGTCTCCAACGGGCAGTGGTACAAGTACCTCGTCGATGAGGAGGACCGCCTCAGGCGGCGGGGAGAGTTCACCAAGTCCGTGCCCCGGAGCTGGAACTGGGACCGGGATTCCGGCACTCCGCTGCCTCCGGGGGAGATCTGGGAGAAGCCGGTCGTCTACATCACTTGGCTCCAGGCCCAGGACTTCTGCGAGCAGTGGCTCTCCCGGCAGCCGGGATGGACGGGCGCGCGGCTGCCGTCCGGCGCGGAGTGGGAGAAGGCGGCGCGGGGCTCCGAGGATGACCGGCCCTACCCCTGGGGCTTCAGCTTCACGATCTACGACCAGCACGCGGACATCGAGGTCCTGCAATGCAACGTGCAGGAGACCGGCGTGGGCGAGGCCGTCCGCGTGCGGCAGTTCTACAAGACCGACCTGAGTCCCTACGGCGTGGTCGGCATGGGTGGAAACGTCGCGGAGTTCGTAGGCTACGCCGGATCCCACGGCTTCCGGGGCGGGACGTTCAAGACGGACCAGTTCGACGCCCGCATCTACGACGAGATCTCCGTGGATGCGAACGCCAAGTTCGCCTGGAGCTTCGTGGGATTCCGCGCGGCCCGGAGCCTGGCGCGGTGACCGCCCACGCCGGAGACCTCCTCCGCCGCTTCTCGGCAGGCGAAACCTCCTGCGCCCCCGACCTCTGTCGAGCCTACCTGCCGGTCATGGAGGGGCTGGCCCTGGCCGGCACCCTGAGCACCGAGGGAGCCGGCGAGGTCGTGGCCGCCGCGGCGACGGAGGTGATGGGCCGGCTCACCGAGGCCGAAGCTCCCGCCGAACTGATGGCGATGGTGGAGGAGACCGTCCGGGCGAAGATCCGGGACTGGATTCAGAGCGGCAAGGGCAAGTCCTCGGAGATCGTGGCCTTTCCCCCGGAGGTGGCGGCGCGGGCCCTTCGCGGCGGCCTCGACCTGCCCGCGCTCTTCGGGGACCTTCCCCCGGACAAGTCGGCCTGGATGCTCCTCGAGGCCGCCTCCTGGCTCCCCGCGCGGTACCAGAGCCAGTTCCTCCTCCGCTACCTGAACGGGAAGAACTACAAGGAGATCGCCGACCTCACCGGCACCGACGAGGAGCGCGTCCTGACGGACCTGGGCGCCGCCCGGCGCCTCTACGAGCGCGAAATCGATTTCTACCTGAAGAAGCAGGCCGAGAAATGAACTGCCGTGACGTCACCCTTCGCCTGCAGGCCTTCGGCGACGGCCTCCTCGGAGCCGGCGACCGGATGGCGGTCGAGGAGCATCTCGAGTCCTGCGACGCTTGCCGGAAGGCCGCGGCGGCGGCAGAGCGGAACATCAGCTTCCTCGGAGACCGCCTGGCCCTCCTGGCGGGAGCGGTGCCGACGCCCGCTCTCGACCAGATTTCACCGCCGCCGAAGCGGGCCACGGAGCCGAAGAAGACCCCGGGAGGCCGCCGCACACGCCGTTGGCTCCCGTGGCTGGTCGGTGTGGCGGTGCTGGCCGGCGCGGCCGTGTTCTTCTGGCCCGAGTCGGATCCCGCCCCCTTGATGACGGCGACGGAGGAAGTTCCGGGGACCAGGCCGAACCCCGGGATCACCCGCGACCGACCGGTCCGCCCCGCCCCACCCCCCCGATCCACCAAGGTGCCTCCTTCAGACGTGCCGCAACCGGATCCGGGGCTGCCCCGAAAGGTGCGCCCGACGCCCGTCAGACCCGACTCCGGGGGCGTCGCCGGACTCCTGCCGGTGCTGCTCAACCAGCCGAGCCAGAGGAACCTGGAGCGCTGCTGGAAGGCCCTGACCGGGGACCCGGCGGCCGCCGCGCGGCTGGCCGAGAGAATCCCGGAGACCCCGGACGAGCGCAACCGGGCGCTCCTGGTGCTGGTGCTGGCGGCGGACAACGGCTCCCCGGCCACCCGCAAGGCTCTCCTCGGTATGCTGGCCGAAGACGGATCCTCGGAGGTCCGAAGCGCCGCGGCAGCGGCTCTCGGTCGCACCACCGGCGAGGAAGTCATCCGCGTGTCCGTCCTGCCGACCGTGTCCGTTCCCATCGGGCCGATCCGGGACCCGGGCACCCTGGAAAGCCTGATCTCGGCGGCGGAGCGGGAGCGGGATCCGGCGGTCCTCGCCGACCTGATCGGTGTTCTCGGGCCAAGCGATGAGTTCACCGAGCGGATCGCGCCCATGCTGGTGGAACTCGCGCGATCCGAGTCCGAGGGGGTCCGTGCGGCGGCGATCAGGGCCCTCGCGGCTTCCCCCCCCGAGGACGACCGGGTGATCCTCGCCCTGATCGAGGACGCATCACTCCCGCTTCCAGCCCGGATCGAACTGGTCTCCGGTCTGGCCCAATCCCGTCAGGCCGTCACTCACCTCTCCTCGATTCTGCGCAACGCTGACGAGGTAAGCTTGAAGGTGGCCGCGGTGAGGGCCCTCGGCGTCTGCTGGGACAAGTACGCCCGGATCGAAGTGCTGGAGGTCCTCAGGGGGAACGACGTGCGTGAGGTGCGGATGGAAGCGCTGGCGATCCTCGGGGGAAAATCCTCGGACGAGAACCGGCAGGTGCTCAAGGAGATTTCCGAGAGCGACACGGACCCGAAGATTCGGTCGGAGGCCGCCCGGATACTAAGGCACGGGGAGAAGGCGCCGGAAGAGCCCGAAGAAGAGCGCTGAGAGAGCGCTACCTGCGGGCCTTCGTCTTGCCCTTCACAGCCTCACTCTTCTTCTTGCCCATGCGTGAGCGCTGCAGCATGCCTGAGACTTTCTTCTCCCAGACCGCCTGAATACATTCGCTCATGTACGGGCAATCCTTGGTGAGGCAGACGTAGTCTTCGCGGCCGAAGCAGGCCTTCTTCCGTCCCATCCTCGTCTCCCGTCAACTGAGGGGTCTGGCGATCTCGACACGGCGGATCAGCCAACCCGCGGGACCCCGCTTGAAGTCGACTCGCGCGATCACCACCACTCTGCCGCCCCAATCATGGGACCGCTTCAAGCGGGCCTTCACGAGCCACTCGCCACGGGCGTCCACCCCGTCAACCACAATCTCCCTTCGACTGAGGTCGACTTCCCTCAGCCGATCCGATACCTCGTCCATCCACCGCCTGACGGCGGGAGCGAGAGGACCGCTGCCCATGAGACCCGCGCCTTCGGCGTCCTCCATGAGATGCTGGAGGATCTTCTCGATGTCTCCATCGAGAACCGCCTGGCGACAAACCTCAGCGACCCGCTCGACCGCCTCCTCCTCACTCTCGTGAAGATAGGCGACAAGCCCGACGATAATCGGGATAAGGGCGATGATCACCAGCGCTGCCGTTCGCCGAGTCATCTTCGATCCGACCGATCGACAGGCCCAGCCATGCTATCAGCGCCTCCCGACATCATAAAGGCCAATCCCCCACATGCGGGGGGTGAACCAGGTTGCCCTGCAACATCCAGACGATTGGATTCATCGGTGGCCGCCCTGGGTTCCTGAACGCGAAATCGCCCCACAAAGGGCATGCCAATGAGCGCGCCCCGGGGCGCGAGGAGCCGCTCCGACGTTCACCCCGGGGAGAGGAGTGAGCCTGATAACGAGTGAATCCGGGTAAGACCGAGCCCGAATGTCCGGATTCCCCCGAATGTCAGACCTGACCCCCGACGTCGGGACCTTATACTTCCGCTATGCCTACGAACGCCCCCACACCACAACAGTTCGAGGAGTGGCTCGAGAAGGCGAACTGGCGACTGGCCGAGTGCGAGGCCGAGCAGCGCCGGTTGAAGGGTCCGGGAAAGAACGCGCGGCAGGCGAAGCTGACCCGGCGCGCCGACCGCTACCGCGGCCTCCTGACCTACCTCGCGGAGAAGTCGGGAGTGAGTCATACCGATCCCGAGCGCACCCTCCTCGACCTGGAACATGAACTCGCAACCCTGAAGGAGCGCATGGCCCGGGCCGCTCTCGCTCTCGTGCACGCGCGCGACAGCTGGCAAAAGGTGCGAGTCCACTGGGGGCAGACGGCGGATGAGTTGATGCAGCGGCGCGAGAAGACGCTCGGCGCTCCCGGCCGCGTTCCCGCTCTCGACTTCAAGTTCGCCGCACCGGAGCCGGACGCCCCCGCGGAGAGCCGGGACGCCTACGAGATCCTGAGGAGTCTTGGACTGTGCTGAACGGCTGCGCCTACACCTGGTCGCGAGGACCGGAATCCGGAAGGCCCTGCGATCTCGGTCCCGTCCTCCCCGACGGCCTTTGCCTGTGGCATTCCCGCGAGGAACGAAAGGCCTTCCCCGAGGACCTCAGGGACTTCATCCGGGAGCGCTTCGAGCGCGGCCTGTCCCTGGAGTCGTTCGACCTGAGCGAGGCCTTTCTCCGCGCGGCCGACCTCTCCGGGGTGGACCTCACCGGAGTCTCCCTCTGCGGGGCCGACCTGGCCCTGGCGGACCTCTCCCGGACGGATCTCTCCCGCGCCGATCTCACCAACGCCTTCCTCTTCTCGGCCAACCTCTCGGGAGCGAACCTGACCGGAGCGTTCCTCATCGGCGCCGACTTCAGCGATGCGGACCTGTTCGGCGCGAACCTCGGGAATTGCGACGCCTTCGACGCCGATTTCCGCCGCGCCAACCTCTCCCTGACCAACCTCCGCAACGCGGACCTCGGCGAAGCCTGCCTGCGCGAGGCTCGCCTGAAGGGCAGCGACCTGGCCGGCGCCCGCCTGGTGAAGGCCGACCTCCGCGGCGTGGACCTGTCGAGAATCAACCCCATCGGCGTGGACCTTGCGGGGGCACGGAACCGGGGGGATGGGGTGAAGTAGCCCCCCCCGCCCGAAGGGCGCCTGAGCGGGTTGATTCATCCCAGCGGTCGGGATTTCAGGGAGAGGTTTGAAGACAGGGTTGGAGGGCGCCGCGCCATCGGCGCCTGGTTGAATTCAGGGGAAGGGAGAACAGATCCGGGGGGACGCTTCAACCCGCACAGCCAAGGGGGGCGCTGAAGGGTCGGTGGGCGGGGCTCAATCAAAAAAAGAGGGGCGGCCGTCAGGCCGCCCCTCTTGTATTCGGTCTGGTTACTCCACGCGGTAGGCAGTCAGGACCGCGTTCTTCTGCGTGTCGGTGAGCATCATCTCGCCCAGCGCCACGCCGGCGGCCTTGCGAACGCCCTGGGCCTCGTCACCGAAGCCGGAAAGGAGCGCATCGAAGACCTCCGCGGGAGCCGCGGTGCCGGCCAGGATCTTGCCGAGGGTCTCGGCAGCGCCGATCCGAACCGGAGTCGCGTTCGCGGTTTCCTTGAAGGCGGCAACGAGCGCGCCGACCGACTTCACGGACCCAATGACCTTCAGGGCCTCGTAAGCGGCCAGGCGGATGTCGTCCGGCTTGTCGGAAGCGACCACGCCATCCAGGGCGCCTTCCGCATCCGCGTAGTTGGCGAAGGCGGTGTGGGCCGGGTGGATCATGGCGAGCGCCATGCAGGCATCCTTGGAGACCGCAAGGGCGCGCTTCTGGTCATCGTTCAGGCTCTGGCTTGCGGCGTTCTTCACGGCCTCGACATCGAGCGGCTCGGCGAGGATGAAGCCCTGCACCTTGGTGCCGAGCAGTTCCTTCGCCGTCTCGAGCTCTTCACCCATACCGGTGACGAGGATCGGGATCGCCGAAGTCCGGAAGTCCGTCTGCAGGTCCTTGATCACCGTCATCGCCAGCTTGTCGAGCAGGCTTGCGCGAATAACGATGACGTCGAAAGTCCCGGCTTCCTTGGCACGGCGGAAACCGGAAACCGCACTGGCCTCGGCTACGGAGTAGAGGCCCATCTTGTCCATGTCCCGAAGCGACTGAGCGCGAACTTCCGCGGTCGGTTCGATCAGGAGAACCTGACGGGCGCTTCCGGCGTCCGCGGCCTGGGCCGCGATCGGGGCGACCTTCTCGGCGCCCGGGAAGGCAGCCATGGGCCGAAGCTCGAGCAGGCAGATCGCCGCGGCAAAGCGAACGATCTTGTCCGGCGCGTCCAGGGCCGCCACGAGCGGGCTGTCAGCACCGATCTCGCGACCGTCCCAAACCTCCGGGAGGGCGTTCATGGCGCCCATGGAGATGGTTGCGTCACGCCACTTCAGGCCGATCTTCAAGGCACCGAGCTGCGTGTCCGCGCCCTGCGCCGCAGTGATCGCCAGGACGTTCCAGACGCGGTCGGAGAGGGCCTTGACGGCCTCGTCGGCGCGCAGGTCTTCCGGCAGGGTCG
>SWCD01006895.1_pt1 | contig 16062 bp, 12 predicted proteins | sample 4693011 | NCBI WGS metagenome assembly SWCD01 (sample SAMN10267278, study PRJNA491770) | bioreactor metagenome | isolation source: DHS bioreactor inoculated with marine | place: Japan: Omine Ridge, Nankai Trough | reverse complement strand
TGTTGGTCATCACGCTGCCCTGCGCTTCCATCACGGCGGCGGACACGATGTTCTCGGACGCGATCAGCTCGATCTCGTCGCGCTGCCGACCCAGCTCCGAGCGGATCGCGCCAAAGAGGTCAGGATCGCGCGACGCGAGGGATTCGGTGAAAAAACCTTGATCTGCAGCAGGCTGGTGTCCGTCATGGGGCATTTGGGCAACTCCAAAGATTGGTGAATTGGTCATTTTCCTAAAGGAAACTCGTTCGGTTTGAAAGAATGTAAAGCGACGATTTCACCTGTAACTCCGGCATGGCTGGTCTTGGCAGGGGAATTGTGGTTCGATCCGGGCCAGAGCATCGCCTTTTGGAAACAGGACCGCCCATGCACCGCAAGATCGCCTTTGTCGCCAGCGATGCCCCCATCGCCCAGACCGCGCGCGCCACCCTTGCCAGCCGCTTTGGCCATGCGCCCGAGGATCAGGCCGATGTGATCGTGGCACTTGGCGGCGACGGCTTCATGCTGCACACGCTGCACCGCACGCAGGCGCTCGATATTCCCGTCTACGGGATGAATCGCGGCACCGTCGGTTTCCTGATGAACGAATACAGCGAGACTGACCTGATCGACCGCCTCATCGCGGCCGAGGAAGAGGTGATCAATCCCCTCGCCATGCGCGCCGAATCCCTCGACGGCACCCTGCACGAGGCGCTGGCCATCAACGAGGTCTCGCTCCTGCGCGCGGGTCCTCAAGCGGCCAAGCTGCGCATCACCATCGACGGCCGCCTGCGCCTCGAAGAGCTTGTGTGCGACGGCGCGCTCGTTGCCACCCCGGCCGGGTCTACCGCCTACAACTACAGCGCCCATGGCCCGATCCTACCCATCGGCTCGGATGTTCTGGCGCTGACGGCGGTGGCCGCATTCCGCCCCCGGCGCTGGCGCGGCGCGCTCCTGCCCAAGACCGCCGTGGTGCGCTTCGACGTGGTCGATCCCGAAAAACGCCCAGTAATGGCCGACGCCGACAGCCGCTGGGTGGAGAACGTGATCTGGGTCGAAATCCGCTCGGAAAACCGCATCAAGCATCGCATACTGTTCGATCCGGGGCATGGATTAGAAGAGCGTCTGCTGCGCGAGCAGTTTACATAAACCGACTTTTTACGTTGGATTTGGCGTGAATTAGGCCGTAAACTTTACATTATCCATCAATACACCCCGATCCACGCGAATGACAGATCGGCCTGATGATCCCGCCCATAGGCCACCGCGGCAAGGCTCTTTATATCACCCGCGCGCGGCACATCCCGCAGCATCGCCCCCGAAGCGCGAAAGGCGGTAAAGGGCACGCGCAGCTCTTGCCACTCTGGCCCGCTCGGAATCGGGGCCTGATAGTACTGCCAGGGCAGGACCGTGCCGCGCGTGCGCAAATGGATGAAATAGCCTTCACCATTCCCCTTCACACGCACCACCACGCCTTGCGCGCCCTCGGGTAGCGGCGTCAGCAAATCTCCCCGCACCTGAATGAACCCACCCCGGTTGGCCGTGCTGACGGTTCCGGTCAGGCGCAAATGCCGCGCGCCCTCAGGTCCCGCAATCTCCGCCTGCCCCTCGGACACACCGCCCATCACCTGATCGCTGATATAGCGCCAGGTTTCTAACGCGGGTGGGGTGTAATCGCGCATGTCGCCCTCCTGTGCCACGCCGGGTGCCGCCATCAATCCCAGAACCAGAGCCAGAATCCGTTTCATTCCGCCACCTCCGCCGCCCGTGCCAGCGCCCCCGGATCACAGAGCACGATGCCCATGCCCTCGCGCGCGATCACCCCGGCCTGTTCCCAGTCCCTGAATTGCCGGTTCACGCTCTCACGGCTCAGCCCCACCAGATCGCCCAGATCGGATTGTGAAAACCGCTCCGCCAGACGCAGCTTGCCCCCCGGAAGGGCCTCGCCCCATTTCTCAGACAGGTGCAACAGCAGCCGCGCCAGACGCGCCTGACCATCCGCCAGCATATGCGCGGTATACATCCCCGAGGTCTGGCGCAGCCGTTGGCACAGCATCCCGATCACGTCGAGCGCGGCATCGGGTTCCTCGCGCAGGCGTTGCAGGACAAGCGCCCCCTCCAGAACGCGCCCCTGCACTGCCGTTGCCGCCACGGCATCGGCACTCCGGGCGCCACCATCCAGCGCCGCCAGCTCGCCTAGCATATCCCCCGGCCCCAGATGCGTCAGGATCGAGCGTCGCCCATCGACCGAACTGCGGCTGATCTCGACCCGGCCCTTGGTGATCAGCATCATCGTGCTGTCCTGGGCACCCGTGGCATAGATCATCCGGCCCTTGGGATAATCGACCGCACGGCCATGCCGCTCCAGAATTCCGGCCAGCCCCCGCGCCCTCCGCTCCGGTGCGGCCTCAATTGACATGTGCGAGACTCCTCATTTTTCACGCTTCTGTGAGGTGCCTCACAGAATCTGCACGCGCAACCTGCCATACCATAATGGTATCTCGCGTGTAGGGGTGTCCCAAGCCCTTTTCATATCGCAATCCCTTACCCTTTTTGGCGGGATACACCGGTCAAGTGCCACCCGGTCTTCATGACGGGTATTTATCGGCCGGTTACGCTGTCTGGCCTGGCGTTGTGAGTGCGTCGCGCCAGACAGCATTTCTTCCAGCGTCCCTTCTGGGGGATGAGGGTTCCGGCTTCCTCCGGAACCCTCTTTTTTATTACCGTGCCAAACCAAGGCTTTGCAGGGCGATCTTGATCTCGTCCAGAATGGCGGGATCGTCGATCGTCGCCGGCATCTTGTACTCTTGGCTATCGGCGATCTTGACCATGATGGCACGCAGGATCTTGCCCGAGCGTGTCTTGGGCAGACGGTCCACCACCACCGCCAGCTTGAAGGCCGCGACCGGGCCGATCTGGTCGCGCACCAACTTGACGCATTCCTTGACGATCTCGTCATGCGCCCGGTTGACGCCCTTGGTCAGGCACAGGAATCCGACCGGCGTTTGCCCCTTCAACTCGTCCGCCGCGCCGATCACGGCACATTCGGCCACGTCCGGATGGCTGGCTAGGACCTCTTCCATCGCGCCCGTGCTCAAACGGTGCCCCGCCACGTTGATCACATCATCGGTGCGCGCCATGATCCACAGATACCCATCGTCGTCCTTCATCCCCGCGTCGCCCGTCTCGTAATAGCCGGGGAAGGTGTTGAGATAGGACTTGCGATAGCGCGCTTCGGCATTCCACAGCGTCGGCAGCGTCCCCGGCGGCAGCGGCAATTTCACCGCAATCGCACCCAGCGTGCCCGGTGCCACCTCATGCCCGCCCTCGTCCAGAATCCGCACGTCATAGCCCGGCATCGCCAGCGTGGGCGACCCGATCTTGACCGGCAGCGCCTCCAGCCCGGCAGGGTTGCCCGCAATGGCCCACCCGGTCTCGGTCTGCCACCAATGGTCATAGACCGGCACCTGCATCACCCGCTGCGCCCATTCGATCGTGTCCGGGTCGGCCCGCTCTCCGGCAAGATAGAGCGCGCGCAATTGCGACAGATCGTAATTCTTGATCAACTCGCCCTTGGGATCATCGCGCTTGATCGCCCGCAGCGCGGTTGGCGCGGTAAAGAAACTGCGCACCTTGTGCTCGGACATCACCCGCCAGAAGGTGCCCGCATCGGGCGTGCCCACCGGCTTGCCCTCGAACACAATGGTCGTGTTGCCATGAATGAGCGGCCCGTAACAGATATAGCTGTGCCCCACGACCCAGCCCACATCGGAGGCCGCCCAGAACACCTCGCCCGGGTTCACGTTATAGATGTTTTTCATCGACCAGTTGAGAGCCACCAGATGCCCCGCCGTCGCCCGCACCACGCCTTTGGGCGCGCCGGTGGTGCCTGAGGTATAGAGAATATAGGCCGGATGATCGCCCGATACCGGCACACATTCCGCCGGCTCCACCCCGTATTGGAACGCGTGCCAGTCGAAATCGCGCCCCTCGATCAGCTTGGCCACTTCTTCTTCGCGCTGAAAGATAACGCAAAACTCGGGCTTATGCGCGGCCTGCTCAATGGCCCCGTCAAGAAGCGGCTTGTAATGCACCACCCGTCCTGGCTCGATCCCGCAAGAGGCGGCGATGATGGCCTTGGGCTGACAATCGTCGATCCGCACCGCCAGCTCATGCGCGGCAAAGCCGCCGAAAACGACCGAATGCACCGCCCCCAGCCGCGCGCAGGCCAACATCGCCTCCAGCGCCTCGGGCACCATCGGCATATAAATGATGACGCGGTCGCCCTTTTCCACGCCCTTGGCCCGCAGCGCCCCCGCCAGCCGCGCCACGCGGCTGCGCAATTGCGAATAATTGATCTTTTGCTTGATGCCGGTTACGGGGCTGTCGTGGATGATCGCGGTCTGCGCGCCGCGCCCTGCCGCTACATGCCGGTCCACCGCATTCCAGCAGGTGTTGACCTCGGCATCCTTGTACCACTCATGGAGCGGGGCGGCCCCGTCAAATAGCGCCTTACTGGGCTTCTTCACCCAATCAATCGCCTCTGCCGCCTCCATCCAAAAGCCTTCGGGATCTGCAAGCGATCGCTCGTAAACCTCAGTGTATCCCATGGTATCCTCCTCCGATCCGTTGAATATGTGTTACGGATCACCCTGCCTTGGGGCAAGCATCATGCAGGGCCACGGGACAGAAGGCCGCAGAAATTTTGCAGAAATGACCAAAGCCGCTCTGCAAATTTTTGCAAAGCGGCTTTTATTGTTCACGTCACCGGAAATTGCTGGCAACTTTGCAAACCTGCAAAGAATTCCCCTGCAAACCCTGATTCTACCCGTAATGCGCCACCGGTGTTCCCGCGATCGCCGCCATATTGAGCAGGCCCCGCGCCGTGATCGACGGCGTGACGATATGCGCCCGGTTGCCCATCCCCATCAGGATCGGCCCCACTTCCAGACCGCCCGCCTTCATCTTGAGAATGTTGCGCACGCCCGACGCGGCATCGGCATAGGCAAAGACCAGCACATTCGCAGCCCCCTGCATCCGGTTGCCCGGCAACAGCCGCTCGCGCAATTCGGGGTCAAGTGCCGCATCAATCGTCATCTCACCCTCATAGGTGAAATCGCGCGGTGCCTCGTCGAGGAGCGCAATCGCCTGCCGCAACCGCTCTGCCCCTTCATCCGGCTGGTTGCCGAATTGCGACTGCGAACAGAACGCGACCTTGGGCGCAATCCCGAACCGCCGCACATGCCGCGCGGCCCCAATCGCGGTCTCGGCCAGTTGCGCCGGGTTCGGCGTCACCCGCACATGGGTATCGGCGATAAAGAGCGGCCCATCCTCGAGGATCATCATGCTCAGCGCCCCATGCGGGCGGCGGCTCTCGTCCTGCAAGACCTGATTGACGTATTTCATATGCCAGCGGAATTCACCAAAGGTCCCGCAGATCAGGCTATCGGCCTCATTGCGATGCACCATCACCGCGCCAATCGCGGTGGTATTGGTGCGCATGATGGCACGCGCCAGATCCGGCGTGACCCCCTTGCGCGCCATGAGCCCATGATAGGTCTCCCAATAATCGCGGTAGCGCGGATCGTCTTGCGGGTTGACGATGTTGAAATCCCGCTCGGGCCGGATCGAGAGGCCCGCCCGCTCGCAGCGGCGTGCAATCACCTCGGGACGCCCGATCAGGATCGGCTGTTCCGTGGTTTCCTCCAGAATGGCCTGTGCCGCGCGCAGCACCCGCTCATCCTCGCCTTCCGCAAACACAATCCGCCGCGAGGCCGTGGACGCCGCCTGAAACACCGGCCGCATGAGCAGCGCCGACTTGAATTTGCTGGCATCGAGCCCCGCCTTGTAGGCCTCCAGATCCGCCATCGGTCGCGCCGCCACGCCGCTCTCCATTGCCGCCCGCGCCACGGCGGTCGAGACAACACCCGACAGGCGCGGATCGAACGGCTTGGGGATCAGATAGTCCGCGCCGAATGTCATCTGCTCACCGTGATAGGCCGCCGCCGCCTCGGCACTGGTCGAGGCGCGCGCCAATTCGGCAATCCCCTGGACACAGGCCACCTGCATTGCGTCATTGATCTCGGTCGCGCCCACATCCAGCGCCCCTCGGAAAATGAACGGGAAACACAGCACGTTATTGACCTGGTTGGGGAAATCCGACCGCCCCGTGGCGATGATCGCATCCGGCACCGCCGCGCGTGCCAGATCAGGCATGATCTCGGGGTCCGGATTGGCCAGCGCAAAGACGACGGGCCGCTTGGCCATCGCCTTGACCATCTCGGGCGTCATGATGTTGGGCCCCGACAGCCCGAGGAACAGGTCCGCCCCGCCGATCACCTCGCCCAGTGTCCGCAGTTCCGTCGCCTGCGCAAAGGCCGCCTTTTCCGGGTTCATATCGACCTCCCGGCCCACATGCACCAGCCCGTGAACATCACAGAGCCAGATATTCTCGCGCTTGACGCCCAGCTTGACCAACATATTAAGGCAGGCAATGCCCGCCGCGCCGCCGCCGGTCGAGACCACCTTGATCTCCTCGAATGTCTTGCCCGCCACGTGCAGCGCATTGGTGGCCGCAGCGCCCACCACAATCGCCGTGCCATGCTGATCATCATGGAAAACCGGGATATTCATCCGCTCGCGGCAAATTCGTTCAACGATAAAACAATCCGGCGCCTTGATGTCTTCCAGGTTGATCGCACCAAATGTCGGCTCCAGCGCGCAGACAATCTCGGCCAGTTTTTCCGGGTCGCTCTCGTTAACCTCGATGTCAAAACAGTCGATATTGGCGAATTTCTTGAAGAGAACCGCCTTGCCTTCCATCACTGGCTTAGAGGCAAGCGCCCCGATATTGCCCAGCCCCAGAACCGCAGAACCATTGGTGACAACCGCCACCAGATTGCCGCGCGTCGTGTATTTCGACGCCGTGGACGGATCGGCCTTGATCTCCAGACAGGCCTCGGCCACGCCCGGACTATAGGCGCGCGACAGGTCGCGGCCATTGGCCATCGGCTTGGTTGCGCGGATCTCCAGCTTTCCGGGCCGGGGCAACGCGTGATAATCGAGCGCCGCCTGACGGGTGGCTTCCTTTTGGCTGTCGGTCATGGTCCTCATCTCCCTGCGGGCAATATAGTTTAATATTAAACTACCGCTACGGCATGCTCATATCACGCCCCCGCGATTTTTCAAGCCCGAGCTTGCACCGTCGCGCCGCGCCACGCAATCCCGATTGCGCGCCCACATCCCGGCGTTGCCCTCGGGCGCTTTTTCTGGAATGACAATCCCCACCGCAGCGCAAGAGGCCCGCCATGTTCCCGAATCTCACCGTCGTCGACCACCCACTCGTTCAGCACAAGCTGACCCTGATGCGGCAAAAGGAAACCTCCACGGCCGTCTTCCGCCAACTCCTGCGCGAAATCAGCCAGTTGCTCGCCTATGAGATCACACGCGAATTGCCGATGACCACCCGCGCCATCGACACGCCCCTGATGGAAATGGACGCGCCAGTCCTCGCCGGGCGCAAACTCGCGCTCATCTCGATCCTGCGCGCTGGCAACGGCCTGCTCGATGGCATGCTAGAGTTGATCCCCTCTGCGCGCGTGGGCTTTGTCGGCCTCTACCGCGACGAGGCCACGCTTCAGCCGGTCAAATACTACTTCAAGGTGCCGGATCAGCTTGGTGAACGCCTCTCGATTGTTGTCGATCCGATGCTGGCCACCGGCAATTCCTCTGCCGCCGCCGTGACCATGCTGAAAGAGGCAGGCGCCCGCGACATCCGCTTTCTCTGCCTGCTTGCAGCCCCCGAAGGTGTCGCGCGCATGCAAGAGGCGCATCCCGATGTGCCCGTCGTCACCGCCGCCCTAGACAAGCGCTTGAATGACAAAGGTTATATCCTGCCAGGACTAGGGGATGCGGGTGACCGGATGTTCGGCACTAAATAGGCCAATTACTGTTTACTAAACAGCAAAAATAAGGCAACCTGCCTCCAATTGATGTTGGGGGCGTAATGAGACTTTCACCACTTGCCATTCTGGCGTCGACCGTCCTGCTGCTTGGCACGGTCGATCTGTCCGCGCAGACCCTGCGCACTCCTGCAGAACCGGCCGAATTCCCGCCCAGCAGCTATCAGGGTCGGCAATATGTCGATAGCGCCGGTTGCGTGTTCGTGCGTGCGGGCGTTGCCGGAAACGTCACATGGGTTCCACGCATTACGCGGGGCCGCGATCAGCTCTGCGGCTTCCAACCCAGCCTCGCCCCGAGTGCGCAGGCCGCCACGCAGCCCGTGGCACAACCCGCCCCCAAACCTACGCCGCCAGCCCGCACAACGCCTGTCCCCGTAGCACCCCGCGTCGCCACGGTACCCGCGCCCGCCCCTGCCCCGCGCGCGATCCGGCAACCGGCCCCGGTCGCCACAGCTCAGCCACAGCGTCGCACCGCTCCGGTCCAAGTGGCGTCTGGCGCACCTCTCAGCGCCCTGCGCCCCGAGGCCGATCCGCGCCCTGTGGCCCTGCGCCCTGCCGCGACCAAACCGGCCCCTGCCCCCTCTGCCCGCGCCGTGCGCCTGACCCAGCCCGATCCCGCACGCAGCGCCTGCGCCAACCTCTCGCCCGTGTCCGCCGCCTACACCGTCCAGCACAAGGGTTCCCCTGTCCGCTGCGGCCCGCAACGATCGGCACATGTGACCTATGGCAACGGCGGCAGCCGTTCGCTTGCGCCGCGCCCGGGCACTCCGGCCACGCCTGAAACCGTGCCGCCCTTTACCCGCATCGCCCCGGCCCGCGTCTATGCCAGCCAAAAGGCCAGCCTTGCCGGAATCTCTGTCCCTCCCGGCATGCAGCCGGTGTGGGAGGATGACCGCCTCAACCCCTACCGCGCGCACCAGACCTTCGAAGGGCGCGACCAGATGCTGCTGATGTGGACCAATACCGTGCCGCAGCGCCTTATTGACCGGCGCACCGGGGCCGACGTGATCCACCAATATCCCGGCCTGCAACCGCCCTATACCAGCTTCGAGGCGCAGCGCGCCGCCGGTGTCACCGTTGCCACCCAAGGCCGCTATGTCCCGGCCCCGATCACGGCCCGGCAATTGGCGCAGGCCACGACGCAACCCGCGCCGCGCGCCACGGTCTCGACCCGCTCGACGCCCGCCAAGGACGCCCCAAGCGCGCCCAGCCACCGCTACGCGCAGGCCGGTCTCTTTGCTGATCCGGCACAGGCACAGGCCGCAGCCCAGCGCATCGCCGCCTCCGGGCTTCCGGCGCGGCGCGGCAGCGTCACGCGCGGCGGGCGCACGCTGACGCTTGTCCTCGCCGGTCCCTTTGCCACGCAATCGCAACTCAACGCCGGGGCCGACCGCCTGCGTGCCATGGGCTTTAGCAACGTCACCCTGCGAAAATGAGCCTAGGGCGGCGGCTTAGCCCCGCCGCCCAATCAGCCGCGCCATATCCAGCATGCGGCAGGAAAATCCCCACTCATTGTCATACCAGCCAAAGACCCGCAGCAACCCGCCGACCGAAACCGAGGTCTGCGGCCCTGCCACGATCAGGCTTTCGGGGCGCGCGCGCAGGTCCGACGACACCAGCGGCGCCTCGGTCCAACCCAGCCAACCATGCCGCGCCGCCGCCTCTTGCATGTGGGCATTGACCCCCTCCGCCGTCACATCGGCGCGCAGTTGCACCACCAGATCAATGCAGGACACGCTCGCCACCGGCACGCGGATGGCCCGCGCCTCGATCCGCCCCTTGAGACCGGGCAGAACCAACCCCGTCTGATGCTGCGCGCTTGTCGTCGTGGGCACCATCGACAATGCTGCGGCGCGGCTGCGTTCGGGCGCATCGCGTGGCTTGTCCACCGTGGGCTGACTGCCGGTATAGCAATGCACCGTCGTCATCTGCCCGCTGACAATGCCATAGGCCTCATCCAATATCCGCGCCAAAGGGGCCAGCGCATTGGTGGTGCAGGACGCGTTGGAAATGATACGGTGATCGCCCAAATCGCCCTCATTGGCCCCGATCACCACCGTCACATCCGCCTCCGCCGAAGGGCCAGAGACCAGAACCGCTCGCGCACCCGCCTGCAACCCGCGCTCAGCCACGGCGCGCGTGCCCCCCATGCCGGTGCATTCCAGCACAAGATCGACCCCGCTCAGGTCCAACGTGCTCAGATCGCGCGCCGCATGAAACGGAATCTCCTGCCCATCTACCACCAGAGCACCGGGCCGCGTCGTGACCACACCGGGCCAGGGACCAAACACGCTGTCATATTGAAAGAGATAGGCGCAGGTCTCGAGCGGCTCGATATCGTTGATGCAGACCAGCTCAAACGCCGCCCCCTCGCGCATCAGGATACGCAGGATGGTGCGGCCAATCCGGCCAAACCCGTTGATGGCAATACGAATACGGTCCTCAGACATGGTGCCCTCCCGGCAGACAGGTCAACACCGCTGACATTGCTGTGCCGATCCGGGAAACACCAGCCCCGAAACATAATTTGATCAAATCAGGACGCGCTATCCCCGCTCAGGCCCGAACCCAAGGATCAGAGGGGGCCGCATCGCGCGGGGCCGCTGTCAGACCGTTCATCCGCGCCATGGCCAGAACCAGCCCCCGCGCCTCGGTCAGCGGCAACACATCATAGCGTGGCCCCGCGCGCTCTTGCGCATAGTCCAGCAGGTTGCAAGACGCCGGGCACAGCGCCATCAGACCGTTCTCCGCGAAAATCACCTGCTCGCTCTCGAAATGCAGCATGACCACCTCGGCCCCCGGATCGGGCATCACCCGCGCAACCCCCGGCGCCGCCTCCAGCGCCACACCGGGCAAGAGCGCAAAGGGATCTCCCCACAGCGTCTCGGCCATATCGCTCTCAACCATCAGCACCTGATGTGGCATCACGCGCAACGGCGCACGATTGCCCAACACCCCGCGTCCGACCTCCAGTGGCCAAAACCGCGACGGACAGGCGCTCTCGCCCGTCCAGACCGGATGCCGCGACACACCGCAGATCGGTTGCACGCCCGCGTCAAAGGTCACGACGCGGTCGCCAGCGCAGAGTGCCTGAACCGGACGCCAGCCATGGCCCGTGGCCACCCGCGTTCCGCTCAAGAGGCCACTTTGCACACCTACCGGCTCCGCTTCTAGCGTCCGCGCCGCCCCGCGTTCACTGATGCCAAACCAACCCAGCATACCTCTGTCGATCCCTTTCCGTTGCAACCAGTCCTGTTTTGCCAACAGGTCCACACTCCGACGGGTTGACTAAGCCATGGTTAAAATGACCCGTTTTTGCTCGAATTCAGGCAGGATTATGGCACCGTCGCGGCAGGGTGGACAACACCGTCAAAGCCGCACGATTGGCATTTAAAGCCCACGCAATCTCGCGAACTTATCAGCGGCGCTTAGAACCGATAGCCGAATCGTGCGATGTCCTCGGCGGCACAGTCCGCCACGATCTGCACCGTGCGGGCGTCATAATACTCGGCATAAGGGCCCCGCTCCGACCGATTGGCCGGGGCCACCTCCAGCGTGAACCCCAGATGCGCCCAGAGCGGTGCTGCATCCTCTTCCAAATGCTCGAGCCGGATAAAGAGCCGACAATATTCGCGCCCGTCCGCCGCCGTCATATAGTGCCGCGCCGGGGTCGCGCGGAGCGCGGCCTGCGTCTCGGGCGCCGCCAAAAAGCCAATGAAATCGCGGTCCTTGGCCAGATGCACCGCCGGGTGATCGAAATCCTGCCCGCGCAGCCAGTGATAATAGCTCACCATCCGGTCCCAAGGGTTGCGCACCAGCGTAAAGGTAAAGGCCGCCGCCACCCGCTCGGCGCTCACCAGCCCGTCGATGTCGCTCAGCGTGGAATGTTTCCAGAGCCGCCCGCGCGCTTGCAGGCCCTTCAACCGCGCCCGCCTGCGCCGCGCCTTGGGTGTATCGCCGATCAGAATATCCTCCGCCTGCGCGCGCGCTTCCAGCGCCATCGCCAGCGCGGTGCCGCCGGTCTTGGGAATATGCACAAAGATATAATTGCGTCCGGGCGAGATGATCATGCCCGCATCCTAGCCGCTGCACAGACGCGCGAAAGCCCCTTTCGCGCCGCCTCAGCGCATCGCGTCAACCAACACCTGCGCCTCATGTGAGCGCAGACCAGAGCGCGCGCTCGGCCCATAGCCCGCAGCCCCCGACGCGAAAACCTCGGGGAAAAGCCTGCGCAATTCCGCCTCTGTCTCGGCATCGAAACTGCCCTGCGTCATCGGACCGGGATGATAGCTCTCACTCCACAGACCGTTGCCGCGCACGATTTCATGCCGGTCGAACAGCAGATGCACATAGACGACCGGCGCACCATCACAGCGCCGCGTGATGGAGTGGTCATTGACCAACGCCGCCGCCTTGACCAGCACCTGATGCGTGCCAAACAGCAATTCCGCCTGCGGCGAGGCCACGAGGATACGGTGATTGGCCGACAGTTCCAGTGCCGCGTGCCGCCCCAGCGCATTGGCGGCCAGCGCCACCGGCGCATCCGCGCCCCGCGCCCGCCTCGGGCTCCGCCCGATCCAGCGCAGGGGCTGCGGCCCATGATCCAGCGTCTGCACCAGATCGCCGGGGCGCTTCGCTTCGATCGCAACCGGCCCCTCGGGCGTGTCGATCAGCGTGCCTTCGGTAAAGCAGGGCGCCACCGTGTTCAGCGTGATAAAGCCCACATCGGTATTGCCGAACTCATCGGCCACCGTATAGGACAGCACGTTGGACGTACCCACCGCCTCGGCAGAGGTCACAAGTACAAACCCCGTCGCCGTCATCTGAAGCGTCTCGCCCGTGGCAAGCGTGATCGTATCGCCCACGACCACCGGCTGACCGTTGACCTCGGTTATGGTCAGCGTCCCGCCCACCGAACTCGTATCATTGGCCAGCAGGTCGGTTTCCACCGGCGCGAACCGGGTCACGTCGATCACGTCATCCCCGGCAATCAACGAGGTCTGGATCGAATTCCCGGCGATCAGCAGGTTGCTGTCCAGCGCCCCGTCGCCACCATCGGCGATGCCGATCTTGATGGTGTTGACCTCACCCGCCACCACCGGCGCCTTGAGCGTGAGGGTGACGGTGAATCCGTCCATCTCGGTATTATAGGCGTTCGATAGGGTGGAGTTGTCCATATAGAGATTGGCATTGGACACATCATTGATGTTGTTGATCGTGATATCGCCCGTGCCCACCGTCAACTCGGCCTGCACCCCGTTGACCCAGACGCCTACCGCATCGTTGAACCCGGCGTTCACATACTCCAGATACTCCTCGGAGGAGAACACGATCTGCATCGTCAACGTGCTGCCTTCGGGGATAAACTCCGCCTCAAAAACCGCCGCGTCAAAGGTCTCCTGCCCCGAGATTGCCGTCAGGTCCGCATCCCCCGCCAAAGCATGATCGGTCGAGGTTTCGGCAGAGAGGTTCGGATCAGCCAAGAGGTTCAGCAGACCGGGCTCATTGGTGACATCCGTCGCATTGCCCGTGGACAGGATCACGCCCGTATCGGACGGCGTCAGATCCGGCGAAACCGTGTCGCCATCGCTATAGATCCCCGAGGCGCTGGCCGCCCCCGTATAGCTGGCAGAAACGATCGTGATGCCATGGCCAAACATGGCCACGGCCATGTCCATCGCGCTGGCAGAGGTATCAATCGGCAGTTCCGAGGCTGTGGCCATAGCAAGTCTCCGTGCAGCTTTGCAGAGAGACTGGCACCCGAATTCTCAAGAGCCATTTAACGCGCACACGCCAAACGCTCCGAATTTTACGTAACACGGCCTCCCGTCAGAGACTTGCAAGCGCCGTGCCAACCGCCATATTTGGCGCAGAAGCATGGGGGAAATCCGATGGGCTATCTGCGCACTGGCATTCTGATGGCGGCGATGACCGCGCTCTTTCTGGGCATCGGCGCGCTCTTGGGGGGCATGGGCGGGGCGATGGTGGCGCTGATCGTGGCACTTGCCATGAACGCTTTTAGCTGGTGGAATTCCGATCGCATGGTCCTGCGCATGCACAACGCCCGCCCTGCCTCGGGTCCAGAGGGCGCGGCACTCACGCAAATGGTGCATGACATGGCCGATGCCGCCGGCATGCCGCGCCCGGCGGTCTACATCCTCGACAACGATCAGCCCAATGCCTTTGCCACCGGGCGCAACCCCGCCAATGCCGCCGTCGCCGCCACCACCGGCCTCCTGCGCAGCCTCAGCCGCGAGGAAATCGCCGCCGTCATGGCGCATGAGCTGGCCCATATCCGCAACCACGACACCACGATCATGACCGTGACCGCGACCTTCGCGGGCGCCATCTCGATGCTCGCCAATTTCGCGATGTTCATGGGCGGCAATCGCAACAACGGCATGGGTCTGATCGGCACGCTGGCCCTGATGATCCTCGCCCCCCTCGCGGCGGGCCTCGTGCAAATGGCGATCAGCCGCAGCCGCGAATACGAGGCCGACCGCATCGGCGCCGAGATCTGCGGCAACCCGCTCTGGCTCGCCTCCGCGCTGGAACGGATTTCAGGGCTGGCCCAGCGCATCGACAACGACACCGCCGAGCGCAACCCCGCCACGGCGCATATGTTCATCATCAACCCGCTGCACGCCCATGCCCATGACCGGCTCTTCTCCACCCACCCCAACCCCGCCAACCGCATCCGCGCCCTGCGCGAGATGGCAGGCGAGCGGAGGGGACGTGGGCCTTGGGCGTGAGGGGCGGACAAGTTTGGTGCTTCCCTGATGGACCCTCCGGTCCACCACGCCCTCCCACATCGACAACCCGACGCGGATAAAGCCTCCTGAAACCAATGCTGCGTCGCATCCAAGGTCGGCTTGGAGCCCGCGTTGACTGATGCTGCATTTTCAGCGAACGTCTGCTTCAAGATGTTCATAATGAACCAGATTAGTTTTCTTTGGAGGGCTCGCACTATAAATGGCTGAAACAGTAGCGACCGAACCTTCCGGCAAGCTCGAGGTAACGATTCCCGAGGAGACCCATACAGCTGGCCGGCCAAGCGTGGTTCGGGTTGTGGTGCACAACCCCTTTCCTGTTGATGTTGAAATCCTAGAGATTCTGGCGCCACAGTCTTCACTAGTCAGGAGGGTAATCAGTGAGAGCGGGAAGCCACCTTAGAAACCATCTGAAGCAGACGGCTCAGCTTCTGTAGATGATGAACACAACAGCACGGCAAAGAAGTTCGGCTATTTTGCAGAGCAGTTCATATCTGGACTCCTTGTATCCTCTGTGAGCGTTGGTGGATTGGGTGTAAGCGCGAGCTTCCCTAGCAAGCGTCGACAGTTGTCGCTGAGAGCGGAGCCTGGCTCTGACACAAGGATTGAAAGAGATCTGTCAGACTTTGATGAGGTTTCAATTTCCGCATCAGAAAACGCAAAACTTGTCATTGCCCCGCCCTCACCTAACGAATCCGCTGATGAGCCAGAAACGCATCGCGTTCGTCCACACTGCGACAAGGTTGCTTACTTCTCAATTATGTCAAACGGCTGGCTGTTCTTTACTCCACAGCGAATAAACCTGAGTACCGAAATCCGCTACAGAATTAATGGTGGGAAAGGACGCAGGTTGTCACTTCATACTTCGACATAAAACCACCTCTAGCATCTATGATTGCGGGGTCACTTGTCGGTGGAAGCCTTGGCTCAGTTGCTCGAATTCTACAAAACGGATCAGCATTCGAAGCTCAGTCGGCAATAGTCTCAGTTGGTGCATCGGTGATCATGAGCCTTATTGCGGCAATAGCTCTATCAAGAAAATCTGGAACTCAAGGGTTCATTACTGTAGAGGATTTCTTCGGAGCATTCGTCATAGGATCGCTAATTGGCTACGGTGGGTCAGAATACTTTGACAGGGCAATCTTGCCGCAAGACGGTTGATTACCAATTGAAGAAGCTAACGTTCGACCCGGACTTCTGAACGGCAGCATTGTCCGCTCTGCGGACCTCTGAGCTGCAGAATGCTGCGCTAGAAGCCAAAGGCCCGGTTCAGCCAAGCTGCAGCGTAGCATTCGGCCGTTTGGGCGACGAGCTATGCCCGAAAGTTGGTGACGGCGTGATCAGGCGGCGCTTTG
>SWCD01005113.1_pt1 | contig 16067 bp, 9 predicted proteins | sample 4693011 | NCBI WGS metagenome assembly SWCD01 (sample SAMN10267278, study PRJNA491770) | bioreactor metagenome | isolation source: DHS bioreactor inoculated with marine | place: Japan: Omine Ridge, Nankai Trough | reverse complement strand
CCGGCGGCTCGTCTGATCTGTAGTTACCATCTAAGCAACAGCCGGGTTGGGGTTGGCCTTGGCCTTGAGCAACGCCACGACGATCTCGTAGTTCCCAGCCGCGGCGGCCATCAGGAGCGGCGTCGCGCCATCCGCTCGCTTGGCGTTGACCGCCGGATCGTCCTGCAGAAGAAGCAGGTTCGTGAGCCCGGCGGTGTCCTGTCGGGCGGCCACGTGCAGCGGGGTGGTTCCTTCGGATCGGGCCAGGTTTCCATCGGCACCCGCCTCGAGGAGTACGGTCGCGATCTCCATCGAGCCCGCGGCGATGGCCACAAAGAGCGGCGTCTCGCCTCCCATCTCGACCGCGTTCACCTCAGCATCTCGAGATAGCAGCAGCCGGACGATCTCAAGTCCATCCGCACGTCCCGCCGCGAGGTGCAACGGCGTCACTCCCAACTCGTCCCGCATGCCGGGCGGCATGCCGACATCCAGGAGGCGGGCCACGGCGTCGGCATCGCCCGCCTCTGCGGCCACATGCAACTCGGATGGCTGGATGCGCCCGGGTGGCGCGAGTCCCACGGTGTGCCACATGTACATGAGCCGTCCACCCATGCCCGTCGCCTTCACTCCGCCGTACCTGGCCACCGGCGCTCCGGGTTCAGGCTTGCCGTCGAGCAGAGCGATCTGGATGCCGCCTTCACTCCGGACACTCTGCTCGCTGGTCATCGCCCCACCCTCGGGCAGCAGCATGTCTCCCATCTCAAAGGGACCCTCCACCTCGACCACCAGGGTGGTCTCGTCGAGAGAAGTGAAGGTCGCGGGGTGGGAGCGGCAGTCGATCAGCTTCTCATCGTAGGCCAGGAGCTGTCCGCGGAATGCGGCCTCGGCCGAGCGGGCATCGTCGGGGAACTCGGTTGCGAACGCCGCGTAGGCCTCTGCGGTGTGAACGGCGCAGGCCTGCCACCACGCCCTGATCGGGCGGAGCTCCGCCAGCCGATCCCGCGCCGCGCCCGCCTGCGCACCCTCGGAGAACGCCTCGAGGTACGTCTCCATGGCTTCGATGGTGTCGGCCCTTTCGGCCGCCTCCCACGCCTCACGATCCCGATGAGCTTGAAGGCGACTTTGTGCCTCGTCCGCGTTCGATGCGTTTGGCCATTCGGTCAGGAAGGCCTCGTAGCTCTCGATCGTGTCCGCCTCGAGGGTCGCCGCCCACTGAAGCTCGACCAGCATCAGACCGGCGGCCGATGCATGCTCGCTGGATGGGTGTGCCTCGAGGAATTCGGTCAGTGCCTGCACCGAGGGCGTCCCGGAAGCGTCGCGCCAATCGGTCAGTTCCTTCAAGGCATCCTTCGCGGCCGTCGCATGGGCGCCGGTCGGATGCACACGGAGGAAGTCCTCGTAGGCGGAGATGGTGTGGGAACTCGCCGCGGTGCTCCAGTCCTCCGGTTCGGGGTCCGAGCAACCACAGAGGACGGTCCCGAAGAGGACGATCACGACAAGGGGCAGGAGCGATTGGACGGTGCTACGCCTCATGCTGGTCTCCAGAGAGCGAACGTGAAGGAGCCCAGCGTAGTGCGGAGGCAGACGCGTTTCACCCGTAACCGCCGAATTTGCCCTGGGACGAATTTACGGAGTCTGGAAAAAGGTGTCTGCCTCCGTACTCACAACAGGTCGGCGAGCGGGGCCTCCAGGTTCTCGGCCAGGCGCTCGTGCCCGGCGGGCGTCGGGTGGATGCCGTCCTCGAGGTTCATGTCCGGCTCGCCGGCGACGCCCTTCATGAAGAAGGGGATGAAGGCCGCGCCGGTCTTCTTGGCCACCCGGGCGAAGAGGGCGTTGAAGCCGGCGGCGTACTTCTCCCCGTAGTTCGGGGGCAGGTGCATTTCGAGGAGGACGGGGCGGGAGCCTTGCTTCTCGATGCGGCGGATGATTGCCTCGAGATTGGCCTCGATCGTCTTGAGCGCAATGCCCCGGAAGCCGTCGTTGGCGCCGAGCTGGATCACCACCAGGTCGGGTTTCTGTCCGAGGATCCAGTCCACTCGCGTGAGGCCGGAGGCGGTGGTGCTGCCGCTGACTCCCGCGTTCACGATCCGGATCGGGAGCCCGCGCTTCACCAGCCGTCGCTGGAGCACCGCCGGGAACGCTTCGTCGCGGGCCAGGTGGAGGCCGGCGGACAGGCTGTCGCCGAGAAACGCCACGAGGGGCGCGTCGGCCGGCACGTGGAGCTCCGGCGGCGCCTCGGAGGCGGGGACGCGGGCCGGCGCGCCGGCGTCGAACCCGTCGCGGTCGGCCTCCGTACCCTCGGCGCACGCGAGGAGCAGGACGAGGCCGAGAAGGAGCCACCGGCGATCCAATGCAGCTTTCATGCCTGCCCTTATACTCTGAAGACCCGCCTCTTTGACGGAGTCCACCCCAGGAGTCTCTCCCATGACCGACGTGCCACACCTCGAGTGCCGGCAACTCGTGAAGCGTTTGCCCTCGGGCGAGCGCACGCTGACGATCCTCGACGGCATCGACCTCATCATCCCGACCGGCGACTTCCTGGCGATCCTCGGTCCCTCCGGCAGCGGCAAGTCCACGCTCCTCGGTCTCATGGCCGGCCTCGACCGCCCGACGGAGGGCAGCGTGCTCCTCGACGGGCAGCCGCTGGAGGGGTTGAGCGAGGACGAGTTGGCGAGGCTCCGCCGCCGCCGCGTGGGCTTCGTCTTCCAGAACTTCCAGCTCCTCGGCAACCTCACGGCGCTCGAGAACGTGCTGCTCCCGCTCGAACTCACCGGCACGAAGGACGCCCGGGACCGCGCGCGGGATCTGCTCGACAGCGTCGGTCTCGGCGGCCGCACCCACCACTACCCCTCGCAGCTTTCCGGCGGCGAACAGCAGCGCGTGGCCCTCGCGCGGGCCTTCGCGCCCGATCCCCGGCTGCTCCTCGCCGACGAGCCGACCGGGAATCTCGATGCCGCCACCGGCCGCGAGGCCCTCGACCTCCTGCTCGAGCTCCGGGAGCGCTCCGGCGTGACCCTCGTGCTCGTGACCCACGACCCCCAGGTGGCGGCCCTGGCCGAACGCCGGATCCACCTGCGCGCCGGTCGGATCGAGCGCGAGGAGGTCTCCGCGTGAAGCTCGTCACCTACCTCCGCTTCATGGGCCGGGAGTCCCGGGGATCGCGCGGGCGGATGCTCTACTTCGTGGCTTGTCTCGCCATCGGCGTCTCGGCCGTCGTCGGCACCGCGGCCCTGTCGATGAGCATCGAGGCCGGGTTTCGGGCCAAGTCCCGCGAGATCCTCGGCGCGGACTTCACGGTGGACGCCCGGCGACCGCTGCCCGCTGAACTCTACGAGCAGGTGGACGAAATCCCCGGCGTCCGCCACACCGACATCATGGAGACCGCCTCGATGGTCGCCGCGGAGGGTTCCGGCGGGAGTCGCCTTGCGCTGATCCACGCGGTCTCCGGTCGCTACCCGCTCTATGGCGAGGTCTTCACCGATCCGCCGGGCGGCCTCGACCGGCACCTCACCGACGACACGGTCGTGGCCGCCACGGCGCTGCTGGAATCCCTCGAACTCGTCCCCGGCGACGAGCTTCGCGTCGGCGGCCGGACCTTCACCGTGGCCGCGGCGGTCACGAAGGAACCGGGCCGGCTGGGGTTCTCCTCGTTTCTGGGACCGCGCATCTACCTCTCCCGGGGGGGCTTCGACCGCACCGGCCTGCTCGCCTTCGGCGCGCGCGTGCAGTACCGCGCCTACTTCGCCCTGCCGGCCGCGAAGAGCCGGGCGGAACTCGACGCGATCGTCGAGCGACTCAAGGCCGACGTTCCCGGCGCGGCGTACCTCGACTTCGACACCCACCACGAAGTCGGCCCCGGCGGGCGGCGTTCCACCCGGCGCGTGGAGACCTTTGTCGGGCTCGTGGCGCTCCTCTCGCTGGTGGTGGGGGGGATCGGCGTGGCGCAGATCGTCCGGGCGTGGCTCGCCGGGCGGACCCCGGCCATCGCGGTGATGCGCTGCCTCGGGATGGAGCCGGCGCAGATCCTCTTTCTCTCGCTCGGTCACACCGCGCTCCTGGCGCTGGTGGGGAGCATGGTCGGCGCGGCGGTGGGGCTGGCGCTGCCGTTTGCGGTGCGCGCGGCGGCTCCCGACCTCTTCCCGGACGTGGCGGTCACGGTCTTCCCGCTCGGCGCGATCCTCCGGGGCATCGGCCTCGGCCTCGGCCTGGCCATGGCCTTCGCCCTCCCTCCGCTGACCGCGATCTGGCGCGTCCCTCCGGCGCGGGTCCTGCGGGCCGATGCCGACCCGCTGCCGCCGAATCGTCTTGCCGCGGGCGTCGCCGCGGTCCTGCTGCTCCTCGGAGTGCTCGGCGCGGCCTGGGTTCAGGCGGGCGCGTTCCTTCCCGCGGCGTGGTTCACCGGGGGTTTTGCGGCCCTGGTCGGGGTGCTCACTCTCGGAGCGAAGGCACTCACCTTCGTCGCGCGACGACTGCCGCGTCGTTATCTGCCGCCGTACCTGGTCCACGGCGTGGCGGCCCTGGCCCGCCCCGGGGCCGGCACCACCGGGGCCGTGGTGGCGCTCGGACTGGGCACCATGGTCGTGACCGGAATGTGGCTCGTCGAGACGCGCCTTCGGGAGGGCATCCTGGGGCGAATTCCGGAGGAAGCGCCCACCATGTTCCTCGTCGACATCCAGCCCGGGGAGTGGGACGGCGTGGAGCGCGAGTTGCTTGATGCCGGAGCGCGGGCCGTGGACCAGGTGCCGGTGGTGACCGCGCGGATCGCGAGCATCGACGGAGAGCCGGTGGAGGATCTCGCGGCCCGGGCGAAGGACTCCGGATGGTCCCGGCGGACCCTGACCCGGGAGCAGCGGCTGACCTGGCGGAAGGAGCTCACCGCGGACAACGAGATCGTCGCGGGCGCGTTGTGGAGCGACCCGGAGCGGCCGGAAGTGAGCGTCGAGAAGCGCTACGCCGACCGGCTCGGCGTGAAGCTCGGTTCGAAGATCGTGTTCGACGTGCAGGGCGTGCCGGTGACGCTTTTCGTCACCAGTCTGCGCTCCGTGGAGTGGCAGAGCTTCGCCATCAACTTCTTCCTCGTGGTGGAGCCGGGCGTCCTGAAGGGCGCGCCGGCCCTCTACCTGGCGAACGCGCGGGTGCCGAAGGAGCGGGAGGCCGCCTTGCAGGACGACCTCGCGGCGGCGTACCCCAGTGTCACGGTGCTGCGGGTGCGACCGATTCTCGAGCAGGTGCTCGCCCTGCTCGGTCGCATCGCCGCCGGCATCCGCCTGCTCGGCTCGTTCACGGTCTTCGCGGGCCTGGCGATCCTCGCCGGGGCGGTCTCGGCCACCGCCCTTCGGCGGGGCGGCGAGGTCGCACTCCTGAAGACGCTGGGAGTCACTCGGCCGGGAGTGACGGTGCTCTTCTTCACGGAATACGGCCTGACCGGCCTGGTGGCGGGTGCCGTCGGCGCCGGCGGAGCGCTCCTCCTGGCCTACGCCTAGTTCGAGCTTGTGCCAGAAATTGGAGTGGACGTCGGCGAATTTGCTCCGGTACGCGGGCACAGAGTCCGGGCCCGATCGAGGCGCTCCGCTGAGTACGGAGGCAGACACCTTTTTCCAGACTCTGTAAATTCGTACCGGAGCAAATTCGCCGACTTCCGGTGCAATGAACCGGACACGATACGTCGACCAAGCAGGCCGGACACCCGGTCATCACGCGAGACACGAGCCACTTCGGACGATTGGTCGGTCTGCAGGTGATCACCTACTGAGTACAGGAGTACAGTGTCAGCCTCCCCGGCACCTGTCCGCATCTTTGAGCAGGGCCCTGAGTGGTTGCAGGCTTGTGCGCCCTTCGGAACGCTGGTCCAAGGGCTACTCCACCGTCCTCGGTTCGAAGATTGCGACGTTGCCGCCGGGATCGGAGTAAGCTCCCGACGATGACCAACCCCTACCGACAAGAGCAGATCGAGAACTGGGTCGGCGATTTCCTGGGCTCCTCGCGCTTTCGGGATCACCCGTCCCCGGCTCGCGAGTACGCCTCGGAGGTCCTGGTCCGGCTCATGGTGACGGCCTGCGCCGCCCGCGGCGTGGAGCCGGCCGAGGTCGAGGAGCAGGATCTCAGGATCGGGCTGCTTAAGGGCGTGGCGAGGATGGCGATCCCGGACTCCGTGCGCTCCGCGATTCCCGCCCTCTGCGCGGCCTTCCTCGCCGAGATGGAGGCGGAGGGTCGCCTCTCGGGTGGGCGCGGCATGGGGCTCTACGTCGGGGCGCTGACCGAAGCCTTTGCCGACGCCTCCTCCACCAAACCGAAGCCCTTCGTCTCCCCGACGACGAAGATCGGCCGCAACGACCCCTGCCCCTGCGGCAGCGGGAAGAAGTACAAGAAGTGCTGCCAGCGGCGCTGACGGATTTGCTCCGGTACCGATCAACAGAGTCTGGAGAAAGGTGTCTGCCTCCGTATTTCGTATTTCGGTAAGATGTGGGCCATGAGGCGCCTTGCGGTCCTTTTGCCGGTGATCGTCCTGCTGCTCGCTCACGCCGGGCTGGCGGGTGAGGACGACGCCCGGCGGGCGCTCCTGAAGGCGATCCGCGAACGCGGTCCCGCCGCACTCGAGGACGTGCCGCACTCGAGGCTCCGTCCGCTCGATTACGCGGCCCTCTCCCGGTTCGCCGGAAGCAGGGAGAAGTTCAAGCCGCTCCCGGCGATCCCCGCCCCGGCCATGCCGACGGAACTGAGCGCCGACTCCATCGAAGCCGCCGCCCGACGCGCGGACAGTTCCGTCGTCTACGCCCTCGCCGCGGCTCTTCGCAGCAGCGAGGCCCTGCTTCGCGTGGAGTGCGCGGCCCGGATCTCCGAACTCGGCGACCCCCGCGGTCTCGCGCCGCTCAAGGACCTTCTCGAGCGGACCGGGGATTCCGCCGCGAAGCCGGAAATCGAGAAGGCCTGGGAGCGGTTGACTCTCCGGTATCCGCGGGCCCGCGGCCTCCGCGCCGCCGACTTGTGGCTCGATCTGGCACGCGCCACGTTCGCCGGCGAACTGCCGCGGGAGCCCGCCGGCGTTGTCTGGTCCTTTGACCGGACGCTTCGCGCCGAGGTGGTGGAGCCGTGGCTCTACGGACTCATCCTGGCCCGCTGGGCAGCTGAATGCGCCCTCGCCCGGGAACCCGAGCTGATGCTCGCGAAGTCGCTCCTCCTGCGCATCCGGGTGTGCCGGGCTCTGACCGAGGAGGCTCTCGTACGCACGGGCGACGGCCCCTTCTGGGTGACCGCTCCGACCGGTGGGGCGGGGCCGGAGACCACCGTGCTCGAAGTGGCGCTTCAGGAGGCCGAGGAGTCCGAAGAGTACGAGATCCTCGCCTGGTTGCTGCGGTACTCCCGCAATCCCGATCGGCTCGCCCGAGCCCTGGGATCCGAGGACGACATCGTCAGGGAGGCCGCCCTCGCGACCGTCAGGGGCCTTCAGACCACCGGGTCCTTCGACGGCTTCACCCTGACGGACCAGGCGATGTCCGGGCTGCTCGCAGGTGTGCACGGAAGCAACGCGGACATGGCCGAGAGCGCCCTGGCGATGCTCTCCGCGGCGAAGCTGTCAGCCGCCCAGGAGCGGACCCTCGTCAGTGCCCGGGTGATCCTCCCGGACCTGGTCGATCCGGAGCCGGACCGCACCCGCGAACCCACCCTGGTCACCGTCTTCTACGGTACGGACCGGGCGGAGGTCCGGCCCGATTTCGGCGACTACCTCCTCCGCTTCGTGCCCGCCGCGCTGGTGCTTCTCCTTTCGCTGACCCTGACGCGCACTCTTCGCGGGCTCTTTCATCCGCGCTTCACCGGCGCCGGAAAGTGGATCCGGTGGATCGGGGTCGGAATCGCGGCGGTGCTGGCGATCTTCGCCGGCTACGGCGTCGCGAGGACCGAGTTCCGCCTCGACCGCATCGACTTCGACTACGGCGGCGAGCGCGGTCCCTTCGATGATCCGGAAGGCCCCACCTGCCACCTCGGGACCTGTGTCGTGGGCATTCCCCCCGACCACGAGTTGGGTGAGGTGGAGCGCCCCGGCCTGCTCACCGGCGAGCCGTGGGAGAACCCGGAGAAGCACGTCCTGCTCCTCAAGATCGAACCGAAGAGCGAGGGTGAGTTCCACACCGAACTCGCCGACCGGGGGAAGGAAAGGGCGTTCGTCTTCGTGCACGGCTATGCCACCACCTTCGAGCACGCCGCGCTCCGCACCGCGCAGATCGCCCACGACCTCGATTTCGACGGCGCGCCGATCTTCTTCTCCTGGCCCTCGCGCGGCGACATGCTCTCCTACACCATCGACGAGAGCACCGTGGCCTGGGCCACCCGGCACCTGAAGGAGTTCCTCATCGACGTACGTCGGACCCTGCCTGACAGCACCATCCACCTCGTCGCTCACAGTATGGGCAACCGGGCGCTGACCGAGGCCTTGCGCCGCCTGGCCGTCGAGATCGAGAACGAGTCTCTCCCTCGATTCCAGGAGGTCGTCCTGGCCGCCCCGGACGTGGACGCGGCCACCTTCCGCGAGGACATCGCCCCGGCCATCCGGGGCACCGCGGAGCGGATCACCCTCTACGCCTCGGCTTCCGACCAGGCCCTGATGGCCAGCAAGCAGGTGCACGGCTACCCCCGCGCCGGTGACGCCGAGGGCGGCGTGCTCACGGTGGAGGGCATCCAGACCGTGGACGTGGCGACACCCGGCAGGGACATCCTCGGTCACTCCTACATCGGCAACGAGGGCCGCGTCCTCGATGACCTGGTGGCCTTGCTGCTCTACCGGCAGCATCCTGAGCGGCGCGGGTTGATGCGGATGGGGGAAGGGTTGCGGTGTTTCTGGATGTTGAAGTAGCCCCCCCGAGCCCGAAGGGCGACCCTGGCTGACCTACCGTGCCGGGCCCAATTGGTCGACTTTCCTAATCGGCCTGCGCCAACGCCTCGAGTTCCCGCCCGAGCACACCGAAGACCTCCTTCGCGGTGAGCCCCATCAACTCCGTCAGCGTGGCCTTCTCCCCCATCCGCTCCGCAATCAGCAAGCCCACGAAGTAGCCGGCCTCCGGGGGGACCTTGGTGTCGTTGTCCTCGGCGCCGAAGTAGATCCTCTTCAGGCGGTGGTCGTTCTCTCCGAGGTGCTTTCTCAAGTCCGCGGCGAGGAGCGGCAGGAGGGCCTGGCAGCGGTTCATCTTCTCGACGGGGAAGCCGAGATATGCGCTTCTCCGGTGGCCGGGGACCACGAGGGCGGAGGCATAGACCGCCAGGCCCTCCGTCCAGAGGAGTCGGTAGAGGCCGCCTCCGGCGGAGAAGGTCCGGAAGTGCTCGAAGTGGAAGAGTTCGTGGGCGAGGGTGATCGAAAGGTCGAGGTCTCCCGGCTCCTCGAAGTGCTCGAGGCCGATGGCGAGGACCGTCCGATCGCCGACGGTGACCGCCTTGCCGCGGAAGCTGAAGGAGACCGTGATGTAGATCTCGGTCTTGCCCTCCGAGCCGGGGAGGAGCTTTCGGAAGTCGGCGACCAGCTTCTTCACCACATCCTCGATGCTCTCGTTCCTTCGCCTGAGATCCTCGATCTTCGGCGCGACCTCCGCAAAGAAGCGGCGGATGCAGTCCCGTTTGTAGCGCTCGCGTTCCTCGCCCTCTTTCCGTCGGTAGATCGCGTCGTTGAAGAACGTCGGGTCCTTCGACTCGACGAGGGCGTCCCACAACCTGGCGCGGTCGGCCGCGTCGGCTCCGGCCCCTTCGGCGTGGTACGCCAGGAATGCGGGGATCAGGTTCACCAGGACAAACGAGGGCGCCGGCGGGGCGGGACTCTCCTCGGCCCGGAGTGGGCGGACCGCGGGGACGAGCAAGAGCAGTGCGGCGAGGATTGTATGACGAACTGACATCGACCGGTCTCCTCCCAGTGGGCGCTCCGTGATTCTACCGATGCGGCGGGTGGTTTTCACAAGTGGTATCTTGTCCCGGGCAACTCCGTCGGAGCATCGCCAACGTATGGACATCGGAGGATTGGTCAGGTCGTTTCGGAAGCTCGGCCACTACATCGTGGCCGCGTTTCCCCGGCTGGAGCGGCTGGAGGGACACCTCCGCCGGTGGGTCGGATTCATCCTCACGCTGCCGATCGTCGCGCCGATCGTTCGTCGGCTCTCCGCCTCGCCCCGGCTCCGCTCCGTCTTCTCCGTGGTGCAGTTCTTCTGGTGGAGGAAGTACTCCGCGGAACGCGTGAGCGTGACCCCGCACTCCCCGGAAGCGCTCGCGATCCTGCGTCCGGTGATGATCCTCGCGGCACTCCTCTGCATCCTGGCCCCGGTGGCCGCGGCGTGGCCGTTCATGGGCATCCCGGCGGAGGAGATCACCGGGGCAGCCGGCCCGGTGTCCGCGTGGTCGATCCTGCTGTGGCTCCTGACGCTGGCCGTGGCTTTCGGCGCCCTGCTCGTCGGCGCCGCGGTGTCGAACCGGCCGAGCTTCCTCGTGGTCTGCCTGATGTTCCTCTACTTCGGCGCCTTCCTCACGAGCGCCGGCGGCCCCCCTTCGGTCTTCAATGTCCTCTTCCCCCTCGCCGTGATGGGCGTGACGGCGTTCGCCGAGCGGATGCTCTGCCGACCCGGCGGCAAGGGGCTTCGGCTCGGGCTCGAGACCTGTCTCCTGCTCGGCCTGGGCGCGGGGATCGCGTTCCGGGGGTTGACGCCGGTCCGGGATCCCTACTACATCGTGGCCCTCCTTACCGGGACCGCCCTCGGGACCGTCGCGATCCTGTGGGGGCGGGCGGGCCTCAGGGAGCCGCCGTCCGGTCACCCGCTCCTTCGCACGCCCGCTCCCCAGCGGGTCTTCCTCGCGGTGATCGCGGCCATGTTCCTCCTCTTCCTCACCCTTACCGTGCGCGGCGGCTGGGGCGCGACGGGCTCCGCCGCAGTGAGCTTCCTCGACGCCTTCACCGGGCAGCTCTGGCCGGTGTGGTACATGCTCGGCGCGGGGGTCGTCTTCAAGGTGCTCCTCCAGTCGAGGGTCATCTCCGACAGCTTGCGGGAGGTCATGCCGCGCATCGTCCTGGGGCCCCTCCTGCTCCTGACCCTCCTCGCCGTGACGATCCTCCTGTGGTCGGGCTACGTGCTCGACACGCCCGGGTTGCCCTGGCCCGGGTTTCTCACGCGGCTCATGGAAACCGTCTACCAGCTGAGCGCCGGGTGGTTCTGGTCGGAGCCGACCTTCGCGCTCGCCGCCGGGTTCATGCGGTGGTTGGCGGTCCTGCACCTGGCGGCGGCGGCCTGGCTCACGATCCGGGGGCGCCTCACCACCGGTATAGCCTTCCAGTTCGTCTTCCAGATGCTTCTCCTGTGGCTCGGAACCACTCAGTACTTCGTGAACTTCACGAGCCTCGGGCGGGACTCGGTGACCTCGCCGATCGCGATCCTGGCCCTCAGCCTGATGCTGCTCTGGCTGCTCTACCGCGTCGGACTGCCGCGCACCTTCGATTCCTCCCCGCGGTGGCCTTCCGTCGGCCGGGTGGCGATCTTCGGCGGGCTCGTGCTCTTCATCCTGCTCGACATCCACAGCCGGGCCGCCATCCACGACCGGCAGGCCCTGCAGCGGGCCTTCTACTACATGTTCCGCGGCCTGGTGGACTTCGGGCTTCCGTTCTTCCTCCTGCTCTACGCCACGCGGGCGGTCACCACCGACGCCCCCTCCCTGGCTCGCGTGATGCTCTTCTACGCCTTCGGCGCGGGGGCGGCGCTCCTGCTCAATGCGGCGGACAAGATCGTGACCGCCGGGGGCTCCTTTCCGGCGCTGTTCCAGGATCTCGATGCTCGTTTCGCGGCCACGATCTCCGGGGATCAGGGAGAGATGGCCGCCCTCGCCCAACACCGTCCTTTCCTCTGGATCGTTTTTCGAGCGGCGCTCGTGGCCGGATTCCTGCTCCTCGTGGCGCGGATTGGAACCCGCAGGCTCTCCGCGGGCGCGAAGCGCACGACGGCCGTCTTCTTCCTCGTTGTCGCCGCCGCCGCGGGGGTGGCCTCCTTCAGTCAGATCCGCCTCGATCTGCCGGTTCTCTCCGCACGCTACGAGCAGCTCTTCACCCCGGACTCGTGGTCCCTCGAACTGGATGTGAACCTCCTCGCGATCCATCTCACCTACGTGATCCCGGCGCTCCTCCTGGCGCTCCTCCTGACGCGCCCGTCCGCCGGCCGGACAGCGCGGCGCGCCACGGCCTTCGCCGCCGCTTTCGGGGCCCTCCTCCTCTTCCTTCTGCTCTGGCCCGGAGAGGAAGCCTGGCTGCGATCCACCGGGCTGATCTTCAGTTTGGGTTTCGTCTCGATCTGGGGAGCCTTCCTGCTGATCCGGGCGGCCCGGACCCGGCTCTCCGCATCCGGCCTGGTCCCGGTGCTCGAGGATCGCGCGGCGTTCGTCCTGGCGCTGGCGTTCGTCGTGCCTCTCCTCATTCTCGCCGTCCGGCAGTACTCGGGGGGCCGGGTTCGCATGGTCGAGGGTGCGAACCTGACGGAGCCGATCCCCCTCTCCATGGCCTGGACGCGGGATCCGTCTTCGGGGAGCCGGGCCCCGGTTACGTTCACCCGGACCGGGCCCGCCGGTATTCCGAGTCGTCTCACCTTGCGGAGCATTTCGAGGGAAGCCGCTTCCACGGGGGACATCCTGGTCGAGCGCCTGCGCCTCGCCGCGGCGGGGCGAGTCGGCTTCGAGCCGATCGGAAACGTCCGCCGTCTCGACCGGCACCTGCCCGGCGCCCTGGCCACGGATTACTTCTTCACCCGGACGCTTCCGGACGGACGGCCGCTCATCCAACTCGCCACGATCGCCGTCCTGCCCCGGCCCGAGGGCCAATTCCTCCTGGTCGAATTCGAGAGCCCCATGCGGGATCACGCCGGGATGGTCTGGAGCATCCCGCTGCTCGCGGAGCGACTTCAGGATCGCCGGCTTGACCGCGCCAAGTGAGTGACTAGACTGGCTTCTCAACAGTGGGGCGGGGCTGACGTGCCCGCTGTCTCCGCACACGAATGATCTGGAGGTAGGTTGATGCGCCACGGGGGGATGTTTCTGCTCGCATTGTTGGTTCTCGGTTCTTCCGCTCTCGCTGCCGCGCCGGCTGTGGTGAGTTCGGAGCCGGAGAACGGTGCGGTGGCGGTGGCGGTGGACGTGGGCGTCCTCCGAATCCACTTCGATCAGGACATGAACACCGGATCGTGGACGCTCTGGAAGTCCGGCCGTGGCGAGTTGCCTCCCTTCGCCGGTGAGGTGACCGCGCCGTTCGTGAACCCCCGCACCTTCGAAGTGGCCCTCGGAACCCTCGAGCCCGGGACCACGTACGCGGTTCAGCTCAACATGGCGGAGCGCGGTCGGACCGGTTTCCGCTCCGCCGCCGGGGAGCCGTTGGCGGACACGGTTATCGCTTTCCGCACCGCCGACGCCGGTGCCGCGCCGGTACCGACCAGACCGAAGGCCATCGATCTCGGCCCCGCGCGGGCCGACCCCTCCCGGCTGTGGACGGTGCTCGTCTACATGGCCGCCGACAACGACGTGGAGCGCTTCGCCCCCGAGACGTTGAACGACATCGAGGCGAAGTTCCCGGCAAAGGGCGTGGAGATCGTGGTGCTGTTCGACCGGGCGAAGGAGTTCGACAAGTCGCACGGGGACTGGACCGACACGCGCGCCTACCGCGTCAAGCGGGGCGGCGATGCGGCGGCGTTCGAGTCCGAGCAGATCGCCAGTTTCGGCGAGTTGAACCTGGGCTCCGCGGAGACGCTCGCGCAGTTCATCACGGCGGGGCTCAAGGCCTTCCCGGCGAAGCACACCTGTCTCCTGATGTGGGACCACGGCATGGGGTGGGGCGGCAACGCGGTGGACATGGACGCCCCCGGCGCCGCCGAATCCCCGGACGAACTGACGTTGCTCGAACTCAAGGCCGGGATCGCGAAGGGGCTTCAGGGTGCCGGGGCGGCGAAGTTCGACATCGTCCTCTTCCACATGTGCCTGATGATGCAGATCGAGATCGCCGCGGAGATGGCGCCGGTGGCCGATTTCATGGTGGCCTCGGAGGCCATGATCCCCTGCGCGGTGGTGCCGTACGGTGACCTGCTCGCCAGTCTGGCGAAAGAGCCCGATGCCCGGGCCGCGGCCGCCGGCATGGTGGAGATCTACCGCCAGGCCTATCGACGGGCGAAGGACGAGGGCTCCACTTCTTCCGCCGTGGACCTCGGTCGCCTGCCGGAACTCACGGCGGCGCTCGACGCGCTGGCGAGGAAGCTGCTGCCGGCGGCGAAGACCGGCTGGCCCACGATGGCCCGGTCGCTCTTCTTCTCCGAGAACTACATGGGGCGCACGGACTACCGCCAGGGACCCCACGCCACCTTCAGCATCGACCTGATGGACGCGGTGCGGCGGATCCGGGCGAACCTCACGGACTTCCCGGCGGAGGCCGAGTACCAGGCGATGGAGCGGGCCTTCGCCCGGTGCATTCTCGACAACTACGCCGGGCAGCGCTGGCGGCTGAGCCAGGGGCTCGCCGTGTACGGTCCCATCCGTGCGGAACTCCTGAACCCCGCCTACCGGCAGGTCGCATTCGCCAAAGCCGGCGCCTGGATCGAGCTTCTGGACGGCATCCACGCGACCCAGAAGAAGGAGATGACCCCGCCGAAGATCGAAAACCTCCGCGTGCTCGACGCCCTCGGCCGGCCGACGAAGGAGGTGGTGGGCCTTTCCGGCACCACCGCCCAGTTCACGGTGAAGGGTCGGAACATCCTGTGGGTGCTGGCGCAGCAGGTGAAGAAGATCAGCGAGCCCGAGGGGATGGCGGTGATGTTCCGCACGTTCATCGTGGACCCGCGCTACGAGACCCGCAGGGCGGAGATGGCCTCGGAACTGGTCGACCTCGCCATGCCGATCTACGTGGACGGTGACAACCCCATGGCCAAGGAGGTCGGCGGCCTGGGCATGCAGGTCACCGACGGCAAGGTGCTGATCGAAGCCACCATCGACTACTCGAACCCGTCCGACCTGAACCACGCCCGGGTGCCCGCGATCTACCACCATCCGGACGAAGGCACGTGTCGCATCGACATCCTCTTCGACGTGAACTGGTCGAGAGCGGAAGGCGTCATCGGCTACATCCCGGTCGGCGGCGACCGTGTGATGCCCAAGCTCATCGAGCCGAATCCGGAAGCGGACATCACATTGCTCTACGAGGTGATCACTCCGAAGGGCGAAACCGTTCTGGTGGCCACCGGGAAGGTGAAGTGGGGCGAGGGGCTCCAGCTCATCCCCGTCTTCCAGGACCCGGGAGAGTACGGCGTGGTCGTGGCCGCGGAGTCCATCGAGGGCGTCGGCGGCAGCGACATGGCGATCTACCAGCAGACGAAGAACGAGGCCTTCGAGCAGCTCGCGAAGGAAGGCGGGAACTTCGGCCACAAGGAGTTGATGGGGGAGTGGGCCCTGCAAAACGGCGTGCTCGACGAGAAATCGGGCCAGGTCGTCTTCCAGGAAACGGACATCAAGGTGCGCTTCGGCGTCGATCCCAAGGTGCCGGAGATCCTGCTCTACGAGTTCAGCTCACCGACCAACGCGGACCTGCCGTCCGGCGTCGTCCTCGTGGACACCCGCGCCGCGCCCTGCCTGATCTACTTCGAACAGGACGAGAGTGGAGAGTGGAAGCGGACCGAGTTCCACATCGCGTTCCACACCCCCGGCCAGGGCTACGACGCCTTCGTCCTGAAGGATGTCTTCATGGGCCCGGTCTACCGCCTGGTGAGGAAGAGCGATACGCCCCCTCCTCCTCCGCCCCCGCCGCCGACCACCAGCCTGGCCGGAACCTGGCGCACCGCGGACGGCAACATGGTCATCGCCATGAACGAGAGTCAGTACCAGAGCTTCCTTGGCGGGCGACTCGTGGACCAGGGCACCTACCGCGTCAAGGACGACAAGATCTACGCCACGGACGCCATGGGCATGACCCAGACGATCACCTGGGTGAGGCGTGGGAATGTGATGACGTTCACCTATCAGAACGGGGTGGTGTTGGAGTTGACAAAGGTCCAGTAGTCGTCGACCCTGCCGCCACCCCCTCGGGCTTGCGGGTTGGGACGCCCCCCTGA
>SWCD01004345.1_pt1 | contig 16108 bp, 13 predicted proteins | sample 4693011 | NCBI WGS metagenome assembly SWCD01 (sample SAMN10267278, study PRJNA491770) | bioreactor metagenome | isolation source: DHS bioreactor inoculated with marine | place: Japan: Omine Ridge, Nankai Trough | reverse complement strand
TGATCTCGGCCACCTTCTGCTTCACCGAGGCGCGGGACTCGACGGAGCCGTCGTCCATGTCCGTGCCGCCCGTGAAGAAGAACTTCAGGGGGGAAATGCCGCGGTGGCTCTGGATGTGCTTGTCGGCGATCGCCCTCGACACCGTGGATACGTGAATCCCGAGTTCGTCGGCGATCTCCTGCATCTTCAGGGGCCTCAAGTGGCTGATGCCGAAGTCGAGGAAACCCTTCTGGCGACTGATGATCGCCCGGACCACCCTTTCCAGGGTGTTCTGCCTCTGTTCGATGGAATCGATGAGCCAGCGCGCGGACTCGATCTTCTTCTTGATGTGCTCGCGAACCGCCCGATCCTCCTTGTGGTCGTGGAGCATCTTCAAGTACCGGGGGCTGATCCTGAGGGTCGGGAAGTACGTATCCTCCAGCCGGACCTCGTATTCCCCGTCGACCCACTCCACCACCACGTCCGGGTTGATGTAGTGCGTCTCCTCGCCGCTCCCCGTCTCGGTGCCCGGACGGGGGCTCAGGTGCGCGATCTCGAGCACGAGGTCCGACAGCTCGTCGATCTCGAGGCCCAGCTCGCGGGCGACCTTCGGCAGCCGGTTCTTGTTGATATCCTCGAGATACTCGGAGATGAGGCGGCGCTTCAGCTCGGCCCGATCGGTGTCGTCGGTTATCTGGAGGAGCAGCGCCTCCACCAGGTTTCGGGCCCCGACTCCGGGGGGCTCGAGCTCCTGCACGATGGCCAGCGCGGCCTCCGCATCCTCGACGGTGTACGGCTCCTCACCGTTCAGGTTCGAGTTCAACGCCCGGAGCACATCCTCGAGGTCGTAGAGCAGGAACCCGCCCTCGTCCAGGGAGTAGATGATGCCGCGGACGAGCGGGGAGAGCCGATCGTCGAAGTTCATCAGGGAGAGCTGGGCGATCAGGGAGTCCTGCAGACCGGGCGGCCGGGCGGCCGTGTTCTGGATGGCCTCGAGCTTCCGATCCGCCGCTTCCTGGCCTCCGCTGCCGCGGCGCGGAGAGTAGTCGTAGGTGCCGTCCTGCTCGAGCATGGTCTCGAGACGCTCGTAGGTCTCCTCGTACTCGTCCTTCTCGTGGCTCTCCTTGTTGGCTTCGTCGAGGGCGGTGGGCCCCTGGTCGTCTCTGGTGTCCTGCAGCTCCAGCGTCTCGTTTTCCAGGAGTTCCTGGTCGATCATGTCGCGCAGATCCAGGGCCGGAAGCTGGAGAATCTCGATCGATTGAATGATCTGGGGAGCGAGCTTCAGCTGGAGTTGCAGCTTCTGCTGAAGAGACACATCCAAGCGCATATGGGTTGCCGGTTTCCCGGCTCCTCGTGGTCGGTTCCGTGGTGGATCCTATCGACCAGTACGGCAGTCGATCCGTAGCTCATCCTAGCATGGGCATGTGTTTTGCTTCTACGGAACCCCGGGGCTCGCGCTCAGTCGATCGGTTTGCGGCCCAGGATGGCGTCCGAGAGCACGGCGCCGGAGGAGTACTCGATGGAGGAACCGGTGGGAATGCCCCGCGCAATCCGGGTAACCTCGACCTGCCGACCCTCCAGCACGCGGGCGAGGTAGAGGGCCGTCCCGTCCCCCTCCATGTCGGGATTGGTGCCGATCACCACCTCCCGGATCGGGCTCCCCTCGGCGGTGACCCTGAGGAGCAGTTCATCGATCCGGAGGTCCTCCGGCCCCACCCCGTCGAGCGGGGCGATCCGGCCGCCGAGAACGTGGTACGTGCCGCCGAAGGAACCGGAGCGCTCCACCGCGGCCAGGTCCTTCGGGGCCTCGACCACGAGCACCACGGACTGGTCGCGCTTGTCGTCCGCGCAGATGGCGCAGGGGTCCACCTCGTCCAGGTTGCCGCAGATGTGGCACGGGCGGATGAGCTTCTTCACGTCGCGAATGGCCACCGCCAGCTTGATCGCCTCCTCCGGCGGCTGCCTGAGGATGTGATAGGCCAGCCGCTCCGCGGTGCGCTGCCCCACTCCGGGCAGCCGGGTGAGTTCCGCGAGAAGCCTCTCGACCGGTTCTGAAGTGCCCGCGCCCAGGGCCGTTACCCGAGCAATCCCTGCATGCCGGGCATGCCGCCCGTCAGCTTGCCGAGTTCACGATCCGCCAGCTCCTTCGCCTTGCGCGAAGCCTCGTTCACTGCGGCCACGATCAGGTCCTCGAGCATTTCCCGGTCGTCGGGGTCCACGACTTCCGGCTCCAGCGTGATCTTCATGACCTCCTGGGCGCCGTTGACGTAGGCGGTGACCATGCCGCCGCCGGCGGTCCCCTCTTCCACGCGCTCCCGGAGTTCCTCCATGATCTTCTCGCGCTGCTTGAGCATCTGCTGCGCCTGCTTCATGACCCCACCCAGGTCGCCGAATCCGCCACCACCCATGTTCTTCGCCATCTCAGGTCCTCTCGATGTTCACGAGCCGCGCCATGAACAGTTCCTTGATCGTATTGATGATCGGCTCACGTTCGATCTTCAACATCTCTTCGCGGGTCACCCGACGGGAGCCCTCTTCCTCCGAAGGCGCGGGGGCATCCTCCTTCTGATCCACTTCCCCGGCGGCCTCGGTCACGGCGGTCTTGAGACGAAGTGGTCGACCGAAGAACTCCTTCAGCACCTCCTCGACCACCCGGATGCGATCCGCATCGTCGAGTTGGGCCTTCTGGAACCTCGCCGCCGGGACGAAGCCCACGCTGACCGCGTTGTCGGTCAGGCCGAGCACCTTCGAACTGGCCAGAAACGACCCCACGGCGCTGCTCTCCCGCTGGACGCGGTCGACAACCTCGCTCCAGGAGGCCCGCACCGTGTCGAGATCGAACGCCGGCCGGTCGTCCGATTCCGGTCCCTCATCCGGGAGGGCGGCGCTCTTGAAGAGGACCCGTTCCTCCGCCCCGGGCTCCGCCGTGGGGGCCGCCGTGGGAGCTGCCCGGGTTGCCGGGGCCGCCGGAGCGGCCACGGGTGTCGCGGCGGCCCGGGCCGACGGCCGGCCCACCTTCTTCCGGAGCTCCTCGAGGTCCTTCAGGATGTCGTCGAGGGATCTGAGGTTCCCAGCGGATGAGAGCTTCACCAGCGCCAGTTCCGCCAGCGCCCGGCCTTCGCCCACGGCCTTGATGGTCTTCAGAGTGTCCGCGAAGAGCCCCAGTCCGTAGAGCACGCGGGGCAGGCCCCAGAGGCGCGCGATCTTCGCGGCGGTGATCTGGGCCTCCGGAGTCATGTCCACCAGGTCCGTGTCTTCCCCACAGGTGAGCAGCACGAGGAAGTTCCGCACCGTCTCGAGGGACTGCTTCATGAACTCGACCGGGTCGATTCCCCGGTCATAGGTCTCCTCGAAGACGCGGATCGCATCTCCCGCCGCGTTCTCTCCCACCGCCTGGGTCACCTGATCCATGCGCCCCTGGGTCACGGTCCCGATGAGCGATTCCAGGTCGTCCGCCCTGAGTTCCGCCTCGGAGAGCGTGATCATCTGGTCGAGCAGGGACTGCGCGTCCCGCATGCCGCCGTTGCTGGCGCGGGCGATGCCGCCGAGGACCTCGTCGGGAGCCTCGACTCCCTCGGCCTCGCAGATGCGGCGGAGGTGGGCGGCGATGACCCGGGCGGGAATTCGGCGGAAATCGAAGCGCTGACAGCGCGACAGGATCGTCGCCGGCACCTTGTGCGCCTCCGTCGTCGCAAAGATGAACTTCACGTGCTCCGGCGGCTCCTCGAGGATCTTCAGAAGGGCGTTGAACGCCGCCGTGGAGACCATGTGGACTTCGTCGATGATGTAGATCTTTGCGCGGGCGCGAGCGGGAGTGAACCGGGCATTGTCGCGAAGCTCCCGGACCTTCTCGATCCCGCCATTGCTCGCCCCGTCGATCTCGATGACGTCGAGGTCGTCGCCGGTGGCTGCGGCCCGGCAGAGCTCACATTCCCCGCACGGCTCGGTGGTGGGGCCATCGGACTTCAGGCAGCAGATCGCCTTCGCCAGGATCCGGGCCATGGAGGTCTTGCCCACCCCGCGGGGCCCGGCGAAGAGGTAGGCGTGGGCCACGCGCCCGGTTTCGATGGCGTGCTGCAGCGTGCGGGCCACCGAGTCCTGACCGAGGATCTCCCCGAAGTTCCGGGGGCGGTATCTCCGGGCCAGGACGACGTAGGGCTTCAAGGATGGCTCCTGAAGAGGTTCAAAATACCGGGCGCTCCTGCGAGGGCCGTGCACCTTACGTCGACTCCACCACCGAAGGCCAGCACTGGTAGCCAGCTCCGGCCACGCAACCCCGCGGCACACGCAGGAATTCTGCTTAAGGCTGCTCCCGTCAAGGCCTGACCTGGTTCACAGCCCCACGTTGCACGGGACATGGCCTTCAACACCGCTTGCCGGCACAAAACCAACAATGATGAAAGCCTCGGTTCGGTATCACCCCCGCTATGCGGATTGCGGGTACAGGGCACCGCAAGCTCCCCGGCTGCACGGCCGTCGCAGAAGCGCCCGGTCAGGGGATGTTACTGCATCCCCGGGCGGGGTCTAGCTTTTCGCCCTCACGCCGACCAAACGAGTCCGGCGAGGCGCCGGAATTCAGCGTCAACCCCGCTAGGATTACCTTGGCGAAGGCGAACTGGTGCTTATGATTACGCCCACCCGCGCGGAGAGGTGCCTGAGTGGCCGAAGGGGCCCGCTTGGAAAGCGGGTGTAGGGACATAATCTCTACCGTGGGTTCGAATCCCACCCTCTCCGCCAGCGTTCCCTCCCCCCTGCGGGTGCTCTTTGCCGCTGGTTGTCTCCCGGGGGGTCAAACCCCACGCACCGCCCTCATTCGCGTTGCGAATGAGGGGCGGCCGTCGGCTTCGCTCAACTATCCCTGTGCGTTCCCCTTGGGATTGCGGGGGTCGGGCGCCCCCCTGAGCTGTTCCTGCGTTCTTTTGATGCCGGTTGCGCACGAATTTCGACCTACCGTGCCGGGCCTTTTTGGTCGGAATTCGGTGGCGGCCTACCCCAACACGCTGACGCCTGGGGTGGACGCGGGGCGAAGGCGCTTCGCTGTTCGCCGGAGGGTGAAGACAACAGTGGAGGGTCGACCGCCGTGTCGGCCTCGTTCAACTATCCCTGTTATGCGCACCTCGGCAAGCGGAGCCTGCTGAAATGCCTGAAGGCAAGGCAGTTACGGCTGAGCGTCATTGGCGCATGATACACATAATCCGGATGCTCTTCTTCGGCCGAAGTGGCCGGAGAGGAGTGTCCCCATGCCGGAACCAGATTGGCGAACGCCGGCCGATTGGGTCGAAGCGTTTCGATCGTCCGGTCCTCGGATACCTGACGCGGGAGCAGATGCGGGCGGTGCTCAAGGCCACCAGCCGCTGCCCCTCGCTGGCACACCGTCGGGTCTCACCGCACACCATCCTGCACACCACCGCCATGCACCCGCACCAGGCCGGAGTCGACCTTACCGTCATCGCCATGCTGCTGGGGCATGAGGACCCCGGGACCACGCACCGCTGCCTGGAGAGCGACCCCACTATGCAGGAAGCCGCTCTCCGTCGCATCGCGGAACAAAGACGCGATCGCTGCGATTCCGACCAAGCGACGGCGTCCTCGCCTTCCCGGAATCGGTCTGAATTATGTGCATCGCCATCGCGCACATACGCCCATTCCTCCGGGCTCCGCCCGTCGAGGTGCACATATTCCGGAGGTGCTCATAATAAGGGGAACGGGCCAGGGTCGTTGAACGAGGCCGACACGGCGGTCGGCCCTCCGGTGTTGTCTTCGGGCGAACAGCGAAGCGCCTTCGCCCGCGCACACCTCCGGCGTCAGAGTGTTGGGGTAGGTGCGGGGTTGCGGAGCGACCCCGCTCCGTAGGGGCGTACCACGCCCCTCGAAGAGAAACCGGTTACCGAATTCCGACCAAAAAGGCCCGGCATGGTAGGTCGGAATCCGACACGGCGGTCGGCCCTCCGGTGTTGTCTTCACCCTCCGGCGAACAGCGAAGCGCCTTCGCCCGCGCACACCTCCGGCGTCAGAGTGTTGGGGTAGGTGCGTACCACGCCCCTGAAGAGATGCACCGGGGAGGGGCCCCTTCAGGGGCGCCGACCTCGGCCGCCGGCAAAGCCGACGGCCGCCCCTCCTTCGCAACGCGAATGAGGGCGGTGCGTGGGGTTACGGGGGGTTCGACCCCCCGGGAGACAACCAGCGGCAAAGAGCACCCGCAGGGGGCTCGGGGGACGCTGGCGGAGAGGGTGGGATTCGAACCCACGGGACCCCGAAGAGCCCACCGGTTTTCGAAACCGGCCCATTCGACCACTCTGGCACCTCTCCGTGCCGAACGTCAGACTCTACCCTTCTTCCGTTTCTCACGGAAGTAGGACGTGAGGAGCGCCCCGCCTTCTTCGGCGCGGACTCCTCCCTTCACCCACAGACGATGGTTCAACCGCTCATCTCGCGGGATGTCGTAAAGAGTTCCGCAGGCACCGGCCTTCGGGTCCGGGGCGCCGTAGACGACGCCCGCTATCCTCGCATTCACCAGGGCTCCGGCGCACATCGGGCAGGGCTCGAGGGTCACGAACAGAGTGGCCTCCTCGAGCCGCCAGGATCCGATGGCTTGGGCCGCCGCGGTGATGGCGATCATCTCCGCGTGTGCCGTAGGGTCGTTCAACCGCTCGCGCTGGTTGTGGCCCCGACCGATCACCCGGCCATCGAGAACGACGACGGCGCCCACGGGGACCTCGTCTTCCTCATAGGCCCGGGTCGCCTCCCGGAGCGCAAGATCCATGTACTCCTCGTCGCTTCGGGCTTCCATGGCTCTCTCCTGGCACACGGGGGCCGGAAGCTAGCAGAGCCCCCGCCACGGTTCCAGAAATCCCCTCTGCGGTTTCGCCCCGGTACAATCCCGTTCATGGCGAACTACATGAAGATCGATGTGGACTGGCTGGAGCAGGAAATCGGCAAGGCCACAGTGCTGAGGGAGCACGCGCAGTCATCGGGGAAGCCGGTGGCGATGGCCGCCGCTTCCGTCCGGCTCGAGAGCCTGCGGGAGATCCGCCGCAACCTGTCCCCGCTGGATGCCGGCGGGGCCTCGTGCTGCGGCTCGTAAAGATCCTTCAGCCCTTCGCCGATAGGTGGCGTGGGGAGATGGGGGGATCGGGAGCGAATTCCATGCGCAGACGAGGCCGCACACTCATCCTGCTCGGGTGCCTGATGCTGATGACGTTGGTCGTCACCGGCTGCGGAGTCTTCTCGAGCAACTACGTTCGCCTGCGCGGGAGCAGTGAGATCCACGCTCCCGATTGTCCCAAGGTCCGTCGCGCGGCCCGCGACGGAGTCGTCCCCGCGGACCTCGACGACGGCGTCCCCTGCATCGAGTGTCTCCACGACGAGTACCTGGACTATGCGGACTAGAGGGCCGGCCGGAAAGGCCTGATTCGAGGGGGCGGACGCGGAAACCAAACCGGGAATCGTTTCCGTGCAGGCTCGAGACGATTCCCGGTTTAGTTCCTACACTCAGAAAGCCAGGCCGCGGGGGACTACCGCCAGGCCGTCCCGGCTCACCGTGAAGCGGCGGGCGTCGTCCTCCGGGTTTTCTCCGATGACCACGCCGGCGGGAATTCGGACGTGCTTGTCCACGATGGCCCGGCGGATGCGGCAGCCCGAGCCGACCACCACGTCCCCCATCAGGATGCTGTCCTGGATGCGACAGCCGGGATCCACGATGACCTCGTAGCCCAGGATGGAGCGCTCGACCAGGCTGCCGCGGATCAGCGACCCGGGCGCCACGAGCGAATTGACCGCCTGGCCCACGGCCCCGTCCGCCGTCGTCACGGTCTTCACCGGAGGGGCGTTCACCGGGGCCGTCCAGATGGGCCAATCGGCGTCGTGCAGTTTGAAATGCGGGTTCTCCGAGATCAGGTCCATGTTGGCGTCGTAGTAGCTTCCGACCCGCCCCACGTCCCGCCAGTAGGCGCCGCCGTTCGTGGCGTTCTCGTCCTCGAAGGGGTAGGCGAAGACGCGATCCTTCTCGAGCATGTCGGGGATCACGTTCATCCCGAAGTCGTGCTCCGTCTCCCGGCGAGCGTCCCTGCTGACGCGGCGGACCAGCGTCTCGGTGTTGAAGATGTAGATCCCCATGCTGGCCAGGAAGCGGTCGGAACTCCCGGGGATGGGCGTGGGGTGTGCCGGCTTCTCCTGCCACCCCACCATACGCTGCTCGTCATCCACCACGGCGATGCCGAACTGGGACGCCTCCTCGGGCCCCACCTCGATGCAGGCCACGGTGAGATCGGCCTCGGACTTCCGGTGGAAGGCCAGCATCTTCGCGTAGTTCATCTTGTAGATGTGGTCGCCGGAGAGAATCAGCACGTGCTCCGGCCGCTCCCGCTCCAGCGTGTAGATGTTCTGGTAGATCGCGTCGGCCGTACCGAGATACCACGACCCTCCGAGCCGCTGCTGCGGCGGGATCGGTACGATGAACTCCCCGAGGAACTCGTGGTAGACCTGCCAGCCCTGCCGGATGTGACGTTCGAGGGAGAAGCTCTTGTACTGGGTCAGCACGTACACCCGCCGGAGCCCGGAGTTCAGGCAATTGGAGAGGGTGAAATCGATGATCCGGTAGCTGCCTCCGAACGGCACGGAAGGCTTGGCGCGATCCCGCGTCAGCGGATAGAGCCTCTGCCCCTGCCCGCCGGCGAGAATGATCGTCAGCGTCTGTCGCCGCCCGCTCTGCAATACCCTGCCCGGTGCAGCAACCGACATCAGGCGTCGCCCCTCCGCTCCGCGAGAACCTCGCGGATGGTCTTCTTCAACTCCGTCAGGTCCGAGTTCTTGACCACGTAGGCGTCCGCGGACCAGGTCATGAAGTTGTCCTTGTAGCTGGAGTAGGCGGTGTGCAGGATCACCGGAATCGTGTTGTCCCGGCTCAGGATGCGCCCGAGGGTCTCGATCCCGTCCATGTTGGGCATGCTGATGTCGAGCACCACGATGTCGGGCCGGCCCTCCTTCAGCCAGGCCATAGCCTCGGCGCCGTCGGCGACCAGGGCGACTTCGTAGCCTTCCTCTTCGAGCTCCTGCTCGTACAGAAGCCGTTGGTTGGCCTCGTCCTCCACGAGCAATACCAGAGTCATGGCTTCTCCTTTGTGTGGGACATCCTACCCTTCCTCCCCCGCGAGGGGGAGCGTAACGTTGAAAGTCGCTCCCTCCCCGGGGTTGCTCTCGACCACAATTTCCCCGCCGTGATCCAGCATGATCTTGCGCACCACGGCCAGGCCCAGGCCCGTCCCTCCCACCTTCCGGGAAATGAACGGCTCGAAGACGTCCCGCAGGATGTCCGGCGGCAGCCCCGGCCCGTTGTCGCGGACGGAAAGCTCCACCGAGTCTTCGGACCGGCGTGTGGACACCACCACGAGGGGGTGGTCCGGCGGCTCGGCCATGGCCGCGAGCGCCTCGAACGCGTTTCTGACGAGATTCAGGAGCACCTGGTGGATCAGCTTTTCGTCCAACGCGCAGAGCGGCAGGTGATCCTCGAGATCGAACCGGAGCTCGATGCCGGATTCCGCCGCCTGCTCCGTCAACATCGAGAGGGACCGCCGGACCAGATCGTTCGGCTCGACGGGCACCGGCTCGACCCGGGTCGGCCGGGTGAAATCCATGACCCCCGAAAGGAGGCGCTCCAGACGCTCCACTTCCTCCGCGATGATGACCGCGGCCCGCTCGGCCCTCTCCGCGTCACCCGGTTTCTTCAGGATGGAACGGGCGAAGCCTCCGATGGTCGTCAGGGGATTCCGGATCTCGTGAGCGACGAGGGCGGCCAGGCGCCCGACAGTGGCCAGGCGCTCGGACTGGATCAGCGCCTTCTCCGCCTCCCGGCGGCGCTCCAGGCTGAGCTTCAGCTCGGCATAGGTGCGGGCGTTGTCGATCGCCAGACCGGCCGGGGAGGCGAACAGCTCGAGGATGTTCACCTGCTCCTCGCTGATGGGCCGGTTGCTGTAGACATTGTCCGCCAGGAGGACCCCCTGCACGCTCCCCTTGGACGACAACGGCACCGCCACGAATTCCCGCGAACCGAAGAGTTGCCGGAACTCCCCGGTGACGCGCGGGTCGTTCTCGACATCCCGGACGAGCTGCGTGTGGTTTTCGACGAAGGTCCGGGGGATCACCTCACGGCGGGCGCCGTCTCCCCGGAGCGGGTACTGGAGCGATCGCACCATGCGAGCCAGCGGATGAGACTCCAGGATGCGGGCCTGTTGATAGTCGGAGGTCAGGTCCGTCAGGCTGCGCTTCTCTCCGGCCAGTTCGGCCCAGATGACGAATGCCTCTTCCTGACTGCCCGGCCCCACGCCCATCTCCCCCTTGAGCGTCCGCGTTTCCTGATCGTTCAGGAACACGAAGGCGCGGTTGAACCCGAGCGCGTGCCCCGCCGTGGCGCAGGTGAGAATGATGTAGAGCAGTTCATCCAGTTCCAGCGTGGACTGCAGGAGGTTCCCCAGATCGCGCAGCAAAAGATGCTGCTCGGAGCGGAGGGTCACTTCGGTCAGGTCCTGGGTGACCAGCACCAGTTCCTTCAGGTTGCCCTGCTGATCGTGGGTGGGGAGGATGATGTTCCGGTAGTAGCGCTTGTCGCCGTTCGCGGTGTAGTGCGCCCACTCCTTCGAGGTGTACTCCCGCTCGGTGAAGATCCGCTCGGGGTCCGTGTCCCCCACCAACATGAGTCCCCGGAGCGCGTACTCGAACTTCTGACCGAACATCTCCCCGAACCACCGCTCGAAGGTGTTGTTCGACCAGACCACCTTGAGATTCTGATCGAGGACCCCCAGGGCCGCCCCCATGCCGTTGACGATCTCCTCCAGCTTCCGCTTCTCCCGGCGGATGAGTTCGCCCGAGAACCAGTGCTCGGAAACGTCGGAAAACGTCAGCAGGGCGTGGGGGCGCCCGCCGATCCGGAGGGGAGAGATCTGGAGATCGGCCACGCGCTCCCCGGTCGTGTCCGAGCGGAACCGCAGGGCCGAGAGGCGCGCCGGCTGTTCCGTCTGCAGCACCTCGCGCGTGGCCTTGACCGCCTGCCGCCCCTCGTCCAGATCGGCGATGAGCAGACGATCCAGGGCGTGCTCGGCGATCCGCTTAAGGGGAATGCCCCAGAAGTCGAGGAGAGCCCGGTTGGCGAAACGGATCTTCATCTGCTCGTCGATGAGCAGGATCCAGACGGGCGTGGCGTCGAGCACGCCGAGCCCGGCCTCCCTCAGATCGACGGACTCGGTGCTGGGCAGGGACACGTCCGGGACGGTGACGGGAAGCTGCTTGCCTCCGGCGCTCCTGAGGAGTTCGCGCACCCGGACCGTGAATTCGTCCGCGGACACCGGCTTCTGAAGCAGGTCGGCGGCGCCGGCCCGGGTCACGGCCTCGATCAGATCGTGGCTGATGACGTCGGTGACCACGATGACCGGGACCAGGCCGGGCGGCCCGTCGGACCGCATCATCTGAACGAATTCGATCGGATCCTGCTCCGGACCGTTGCCCACCACCACCACGAGATCCACCGGCTCGCGGTGGAGTTCGGCCAGGGCGTCATCCCCGTTTTCCGACGTGCGAACCTCGAAGCCCTCGTCCCTCAGCACCCTCGACAGGAAATCCCGGTGCCCTCTCTCGGGGTCGAAGATCAGCACCACTCCCGCGGAAGCTCCGGACTCGGTCATGCGCCGGGTTCCTCGGCCGTCTTTCTGAGGTACTCGGCGGCGGTTTCCGGAGGCACCGGGTTGATGTAGAAGCCCGTGCCCCACTCGAACCCGGCGGTCCGGGTGACGCGGGGAATGATCTCGATGTGCCAGTGGTAGTGACCGAGGGGCGACACGTTGAACGGCGCAGTGTGGATCATGTAGTTGAGCGGCGGGTGTTCGAGGGCGTTCTCGATCCGCTTCAGCACGCGCTTCAGGACGAAAGCCAGGTCCTCGATCTCCTCCGGGGTGGAGTGTTCGAAGTGGGACTCGTGGCGCCGAGGCAGGATCCACACCTCGAAGGGGAACCGGGAGGCGTAGGGGGCGATGGCCACGAAGCGCTCGGTCGCGAGCACCATCCGCTCGTCGCTGCTCATCTCCTGATCGAGGATGTCGCAATAGACGCAGCGGTCCCGGTACTCGTAGAAGCGCCTCGCTCCGGCCAGTTCCTCCGCCACCCGACGGGGCACCACGGGGGTGACGATCAGTTGGCTGTGCGTGTGCTCCAGGCTCGCGCCGCCCTCCGCCCCGACGTTCTTGAAGAGCATCCCGTAGCTCATCCGCCGGTCCCGCTGCAGGTCCCGGAGTCGGACCTGGTAGGCCGTCAGAATCTGTGCCACGTGTCCGTCCGGGAGCGGAGTGATGGAGGTCAGGTGTTCGGGAGTCTCGATGAAGACTTCGTGAGCGCCGAGACCGCGCATGCGGTCGTACATGCCGTGCGCCCGCTTCTCCACGTCGCCTTCGATCGTCAGGACCGGGAACTTGTTCGGAACGACGCGCACCGACCAGCCCGGCTCGTTCGGGGAGGTCCCCGGATCCCTGATGGCGAAGACCTCCCGCGGAGTCTTCTTCTCGTTGCCGGCGCAGAAGGGGCAGAAGCCGACCGCCGCTTCCACCTTCGGCGCGTGGAAGTCGTGCGGCCGCTGGGCGCGTTCGGTGGCGACGATCACCCACCTGCCGATGATCGGGTCCTTCCTCAGTTCAGGCATGCATTCCCTTTGAGGCGGAGAATCAGACCCGCCAGTGTTCCGCTTCGAAGTTTTCGGTCGGTACGTCGAAGGAGACAGTCTCCGCACCCGGCAGGCGTTCGGCAAGAACCTCGCCATACCGCATTTCGACATGGAAGGAGACGGGCTCCCCCGGTTTCACCCCGAGCAGCGCGAAAGGACACCCGAGTTCGACGATGTCATCCACGGCGAACTCAGCCGGTCCCCGCACCCCTTCCGGCCCACGGACCGTGGCGCGGGCGTTTCGGCCGTCGTCGGAGACCACGTCGATGGTGACCTGGCCGGGGTGGTCGAAACAAATCCGGAGCGAGATGGGCTCCTCCTGCCGGGCCGCCACCAGCGAGCGCCAGCCGTCGGCGAGGTCGATGCGCAGGAAGAAGGTCTCCGCGTCGAAGCCGTAGTTGAGGCCGGTCATGACCGCCTCTCCGGCCCGGTGCATGGCTCCGCCCTCGCTCGAGAGCCCCTCGCCTTCGGAGGCCAGGTAGCGGCCCGCGGCGAGCCACTCGAAGTAGCTCGTCCGCTTCCCGTCGATCCTGATGTCGAGGAAGGCGCCGGGCTCGTCGACCTCGCGGTCCTCCCGCCTGGGAACCGGCCGATCCAGGAACCCGGGCGGAGTGCGTCCCAGGTAGAAATAGACGTTCTTGAGATGGGTGCGGAACAGACTGTCGAACTCGTCGTCCTGCCCCGAACTGTGGTCGTCGCCGTACCACCAGGTCCAGTCGCTGCCCTCCGCGATGTAGAGGCATTCCCAGGCGCGCGCCAGGTCCTCGGGAGGAATGCCGTCCCCATCCGCCTCCCCGAAGCGAACCAGGTCCTCCCGCACCCGAAAGAGGTACTTCCAGGCCCGGACGTCATCCTCGTGGCCGATCCAGATGGCGAAGTTCGCGTGGATCCAGCTCCCGCTGTGCAGCCGGTTCAGGGTCCGCGTCGGCGGGTGGCGCTCGAGGTGGTCGGTCAGGGTGACCGTCTCGATGTCCCGCGCCGCCTGAAGCTCCGCGTAGAACGTCCGGAGGAACTCCACGCCGCCCCGAGGGTAGTACTCCCAGGGATTCTCGCCGTCGAGGATCAGCGTCACCAGCGGCTCTCCGCCGGGGTATTGCCCGCCGATCACGCGGATCCGGTGCACCAGGTCCCGGGCCGCGGCGGCCTCGTCCATCCCCTGGTAGTCGAAGCCCACGAGGTCGGAGAGCCGGTGATCCCGGAAGACGATCGCCAGATCTCCGTGTTCCGTCTCGAGGCGCCAGGGCTCGTAGAGATCTCCCGGCCGATAGTCGGCGCTCCCGCGGCTCGCCGCCAGCACGTCTCCATCCGAGGCCAGCCAGGAGAACCCGGCCCCGCTCACGAGCGGCAGCATCTCCGGAGACACGCTGCCCTCGCTCGGCCAGAGCCCTGTCGGGGCCCGCCCGATGACCGACGTCATCTTGCGCACGGCGCGGTCGAGTTGCTCCCGGGCGTCGGTCGCAAGCGACTTCCGGCGCCGCGGCAGCGGGGTTCCGGGAAGAGCCACCCGCGCCGAATCCATGTCCGCCAGAAGCGGCAGGATCGGGTGGTAGTAGGGACTGGTCGTCACCTCGATCCGCCCGGTCTCGACGAGCTTTCTGTGCATGGGGAGAAGATCCGCCAGCACCTCCTGCTGGCGCGCGAAGAGGCTGAGCTTGTCCTCCTCGGTGAAGGATCGGTCCTTCTTGACCAGCGCCGAAAGTCCAGGATCCTCGGCCAGAAGCAGTCCGTGGAACCAGGAGAGGTTCGCCCAGACCTGCAGGTCGCGAAGCTCCTCCTCATCGAATTCATCCACCATCGAGTGGGCCGCAAAGCGGTCGGCCCGTCGCTTCCTGAAGAGCTCGAAGTAGCGCGGATGAGGGCGGATCATGCGATCCACGTGAGCCATGAAGAAGATGTCGAGGATGCGCTCGCGCTCCTCCCGGGTCAATTCCCCGGGGAGCTTCATCGAGAGGCTCAGATGCTCGTCGGCGGCGTGGCCGTCGGCATAGGCCTCGATCTGCTCCACCAGGCTCGGCACGAGGTTGATCGTCGCCTTGACCCGCGGCCCGGCGTCGGCGAGGAGCCGCGCCATGCCCCAGTAGTCCTTCGTCCCGTGCAGCCGGACCCAGGGCATGCGGAAGACCCCCGTCCGGAGGTCCCGGTAGTACGGTTGGTGCTGGTGCCAGAGCAGTGCAAGGCGGATGTATTTCATGGTTCTGCCATGGAGCCTACCGAGGGACGGGCCGGGACCATAATTCCGCCGTCACCGGGCGGCTCCCGAAGGTCGGACGGCGCGGGGGTTCGAGGCGGCGGGCAGCACGAAGCCTTCCTGGTGGTCGGTGTGCTCGCCGATCATCCCGAGCCGTGCCGGCGGTAGGCCACCATGGCCCCTCGCTGGTCGATGATCCCCACCACCCTCGGCGTCTCGCCCTGCTCCACCACCGGGAGATGCGAGAACTCGCCGTTGCAGTCCTCGAAGATGCCGATGATCTCCGAAAGCGTGGTGTCCGGGGTGCAGGTCACGCCGGGCCCGGTGATCAGGTCCGCGGCGATCACGACCTCCTGCAGCGAGTCGTCGAAGAGGAGCATCCGGATCTCGGGATAGGAGATCACCCCGAGGAAGCCGCCGTACTCCCCCACCACCGGGTATTGGTCGTAGGGGGATTGCGCGAAGAGGTGCACGACTTCCTCGAACGGCATGTTCTCCTGGATCGGGTCGAAGCTGCGGCGCATGAGGTCGATGGCCCGGAGTTCCCCGCCCTTCTTGTGCCGAGGCAGGGCGGGCAGACCGAGGCTGCGACGCAGACGCCCGAGCGAATCGACCAGCCCCGCCCCGATTCCTTCCTTCAGTTGCTCCGGCAGCAGGTTGAGGAGTTTCACCTCGCCGGCGTGGACCACCGCGTGCCGGACGCAGAGCGGCCCCACCAGTTCGAAGACCGTGACCGTGGCCAGAATCACGGCCTGGATCAGGACGCCGTCGGCGACGCCGGAATCGAGCGCGGAGTTGGCCAGCGCGATGGCGAGCCCCGCCTGGGCCATGAGCGCCAGGCCGGTGCGCTTGAAGGTCTTGTCCCCGCTCCCTGCCCATCGGGCGGCCAGGGGCGCGGAGAAGATCTTCCCCAGGCTGCGGCTCAACACGTAGGTGGCGGAGAGGATCAGGATGGTGAAGGTGCCGAGCCCCGCGGGAACGTGCAGGCCGAGGAGGAGTTCGAGGTGCAACTCCGATCCCGCCAGGACGAAGAACGCCACGTAGATGGGGTAATCCATGTCGCGCAGCCGCTGCCGGACGGCGTCGGCGTAGGGACAGGCGTTGGCCAGCGTCGCCCCCATGATCAGGCACGCGAGCAGCGGACTGCCTCCGAGCCAGACCGCGACGCCCCAGGCGGTCAGCGTTCCCGCCAGGCCCAGCACGGCGAAGGCGGTCGGGGTGGGCAATTGCCTGAGGATCCC
>SWCD01011718.1_pt1 | contig 16125 bp, 1 predicted proteins | sample 4693011 | NCBI WGS metagenome assembly SWCD01 (sample SAMN10267278, study PRJNA491770) | bioreactor metagenome | isolation source: DHS bioreactor inoculated with marine | place: Japan: Omine Ridge, Nankai Trough | reverse complement strand
TGATGCACAAAGTCCGAGCTCGTGGCAATTTTCTTACTATCCGGCGACCATTGAATATCGCTGATTTTGATGAAAGGGAATGTCGCACTGTCGTAGGGCACGCTTATATCATGCCCGTTCCCCTGTGCGTCTACATAATAGTCTACAAATGCACCGTTCCATGCGGGAAAGCCTTCCAGGGTTTTCATGTAGCTTTCTGCAAGCGTAGCCACTTCACGGCCTGTCGTTGACTCGATTATACGCGCCCTCCGATCGTAATCACCGGCAGCCACGAAATAGCGCCCATCTGGTGACCAATATGAGTCTGTAACATGGATATTTTCTTGCGAGAACTCGCTCACCATCTGGCAGGTCAACACATTCCAACATCGGACCCACGTGGGAATCGGTACAGAGATTACGCCGGGAAGTGGGTGCACTATTGTTTCAGTACAGAAATGAATGCTGTCAGAAAGCCAGTGCCCTTCATATTGCGTATAGGGAACTTCAGGGGTCGTTAGCCCCTCAGCATCACCTATAGTACAAAGTGGCGTTGGAGCGCTAAGACTGACAGAAAGTGGATTCGCTTTAGTTGCCGAGTAATTAGCATTCGGTTGCCATTCTGGTCGATAAGCAAACTCTGGTGTGATCTGCCTGATATCGCCACTACTCGCATCGACAAGGAATATGCCTACGGTTGAGTAGAAGGGGGTATCTTCATCCTTCTTGAGTTGCTCGTAGGCTATCGTTTTGCCATCAGGGGACCATCTAGGTGAGTTTGCCAAAACAGTTGTCAAATATACGGGATTCTGTCCGGAGGAATCCATGCGAATGAGTCCGCTGCCATCTGCCTCAGTCTTTGTAACGGCTACAAACTGACCACTAGGTGACACACCTGTATCATCTGGTGAACTACCAACCGGAAGCAGACTAGGATCCAATCCCGTGAGTTCATCACCGATATCGCTTACTGGCTGTAGAGTCCAGGACTCAACATCTCCTTTCGCAGATGGAACGGCAAGTCCTATATACATGGTTTGCGAATTACTCGGTTTCCATACTGGCAGAATATTGTCTCCCGAAACGAATGTTGAACCGTCAACCGCCGCCACAGCATTTACTTCTACAAACGATACTGCAATCGACTCGCCATCCGGTGACCATCCAATTCTAAAAACTTCGTCTACGCCGCCTCTAGGAATACCACCCAGATCAGTTGATAAGTCAGTATAGCCGGCGTCAACGTCATTAAGATCGATGTATGCGACTCGAAATTCTCCGGATCCCACATATTCACTGCCGGTATCCCGCAGGAATGCGAGTTTGGAGCCATGCCAAGCTATTCGGTTTGTACGCAAGACTACGGGTATATTTCGCACATTGCCGCCATCGGAATTCATTACATAGATACCATCTCTGCCGTCATAAGTAGTGTACGCAATATAGTCTCCAGAGGGAGACCAGTAATACCTGCCAAGATCTGAACTACCAATATCAAAGTGCGTCAACTGATTACGGTCTGAACCATCGACACGCACGGTCCAAAGATTTTGCTGATAAATGTAAGCAAGCACAGGTAACTGGTCTTTAGTTGATTCGGATTTCGAAGATGATGTTTCTTCATCGTCACTCGGTACCACAACCAGATACACGGTCAGCATGCCGTCAATCTCATTCCCGTTTGCGTCGACCATCTGCCAAGAGGCGTCGTAGTTGCCCGGGGTAGGCGGCGCTTGCATCACAATTCCTGGATCCCATTCCTCGTCCACCGCAAGCGCTGGCACGTTGAGCGGCTCCAACTCATATGGTAGCCCGGAACTACTGGAGATGAAGCGAAGTTGAGCGCCTGCTGGCCATGCGCATCCCGCCGTGTTGCGAATCGCCCAAGGAAGCTCGACAGTATCGCCTGGCGCCATACTGAAGCGGTATTCGATCTTGTCGGGTTCAACAAGTCGATAACTTGGCGAACAGACCGCCACTCCCTCCACAAAGAAACTGCGCTTGTCGCACCAGTCGCTCCAGTTGCCGGCTGCATCGCGTACACGGACACGCCAATAATACGTCCCATTGCTAAAAGTGTCTGGTGTATAGGCAACTTCGCCGGAGATATGCTTCACTTCAGGGCTGGAGAAGTCGGCGTCGTTGTCCACCTGAACGTGATATAGATCGGCCGTAGCTACCGGCGTCCAAGCAAGCTTGGGTATTCCGCCAGTGATGGTGGCGCTTCTAGCTGGAGATGATAGCGATGGTATGGCAGGCGGCGTCTTGTCTACGACGAAGTTGCCACTTGCGGACCATGGGCCCCAATTGCCGTCGGCCGTTTGGCCGCGAACCCGCCAGAAATAGATATCCTCCAACAGTCCACTGACTTCAAATTTGAAATCGGTTACCGTTTCGTTAGTTAGCAGAGAAGCAAAGTCAGGATTGTCGTCTATCTGAATTTCATACCTGGCCATGGTTTCGCTGCCCGACCAGTTGAGGTATGGGTAGTTATTGAGTAGCGTGGAACCGGAGGGCATGTCTAGAGTCGGAATATCTGTTCGGCAGTCTTCGTGTGGGAATACCTGAATGTACGATATGTTGTCGTTGGTCGATATCTGCGAATTCTCAAAGTGGACGCTCTGTAGATCCGTTATTGTTTCCGAAACACAGTATGCTGCGCCTCCACCATCGCCATCTTGTGCAACTATTGCCGACCAACCAGGCGATATATAGACTGACGAGGCTTTGTTATCGAAATCGAAGTCAATAAGTGGATACACTCCCCCTTCCGCAAGCGGTAATCCCTTATCATGACAGTCAACGCCATCGTGCAAGACCACTCCATCAAATACCATGTTTGCGCAACCTGGCGGTTCCGGTTCAGGACATCCCGGTTGATCATAGATTTGAATGTGGGAAATGGAGTTGTCTACGGTAGCACCTGAGCCAGAATAGGTAACGTCTTCTAAGTCCGAAAGAGTGGAACTAATGCAACTTGCGTTTCCACTTCCATCTAGCTTGTCTGTAACGAGTACAGACCGATTAGGGCCAACCAGGATAGACGAAGGTTTGTTGTCAAAATCATCAGCCAATGAATACTCACCGGTTCCGGAGAACTCACGGCCATCGCCCCAGCAATTCTGATCATCGTAAAGGACGATTCCTTTTGTTGAGAGTTCTTCGCACGTGGGCGACGGAGGGGTTGGCTTCGGGCAGATGTCAAATGAATAGACATCGATCTGTATCGTCTCCCGCCACCACTCTTCATGGTCCTGCATGTTAGGCACATTAGAGTTCCAACAACGCGTGCGTCCATCCGGCGCGTGGAACACTGCGCTCATCCCACTGGGCACCTTCATGGAAAAGAGTAGATTGCCCACAGAATAGTGTTTCGTGCCAGGAGGAACTTCGTTGAATCGATCTTCGTAGTTGGCTTTGCGGAAAACCTCTATTTTTCCGGTAGCCGTCTCGCATCCGTCGTAGTCCATAACGTCTACGCGAGTGGATAAACGCCACCACTCCTCATGGTCCTGAAGGTTACGTACTTCCTGGTTGAAGCACCGATTGCGCCCGTTGGCGTCGTAAAGGCGTACGCTCCACCCACTAGGTATCTTGATTGAAAAGTAGGGGCCTTGCTCAAGGGGATGTGTGCCCGTTGGTAGATTGTGTAGCTCTTTCTCAAAATTGGCCTTAGCGTAGAATTTGACGCTGCCTGATCCCTGAATCGTTGTAGGAGCGGGCGCGGGGCAAACGTTGTGGTCGAAGACTTCGATTGACTCAATAGCCGTATGCCAACCGTGATCCTGTAGATTCGGCACAGCTTCCGACCAGCAGCGCACGGCATCCTGGCCAGTTTCTCTGCGGTCATCTTCTCGCCAGGTTTTTACTGACCAGCCGGATGGCAACTGAAGCGAGTAGGATTGGGCGTTCGGGTCATTGGTGAAGCCGGTGCCGCCTTGCCATTCAATGTCACCTTCGTAGTTGGCTCTCTGAAATAGTTTTGCACCGATGTCCGTCCTACCTGGACCGCCAACTCCATCACCATCGTCTGTATCATAATCTGGTGGGACCCATGGGTCGGCAAGCCCGTCGCATGTGGAGTTATGAAATACTTGGACGGCAATGATGGAGTTGTCCATGGAATTGCCGTTATCGAAATAGTCCTTTGACAAATCCCACCTGTTGTTATTCACACACAAAGTAGTGCCCACAGAATTCCAAGCCGTTAAGCTCCAACCATTCCCGACGAATATTGAACTGACATCAGGCAATAGTTTCCGATTATCATTGTCTTGATTGAACCATGTCTGAGGTGGAGAGAATGGAAATGGCAGATCCCCAACAGACCAAAAACCTAAGTCCCCTTCAGAGTTGACCGGCTGCTCCTCACCCTGACAGTATTTATTAGCAAACAACATAATACCGTCGAATGATCTATCATTGCACGCAGGGTTTGGCACGGCTTCCCCGTTGGCTGTACCCCCCTCACAGTAATCATCCGTTGCCCAGTCGATCCACGGCATATTCTTGATTAGGCTGCTTTGCTGTATACCGTTGCGGCGAATTTCATAGTGGAGATGATAACCTGTCGAATTTCCACTGGATCCCATAAAGCCAATCAACTGACCAGCGGCAACTCTATCATCGTTGTCGACCACGCGATCTCTTTCACATGCCTCGTCATCATTCTCGCAATCATTATTCTCGTCTGTGAAACCAGAAAGATGCCCATAGATAACTTCATACTCTCCTGACGTTATGGTCACCTGGTTACCATATCCCTCATCACTCCATTCAGACACGGTAATCTCGCCCGCAATACTGGCATATACAGGTATATTTGGCCCATGGTCAATTGTTGCAACATCGACTGCCCCAGAACCATGGTATCCCCCAATTGTTGATGGATACTCGCATCCAGGACCTGTCGTTACCGGAAGGCTGCGATTGAGTCCGAATGGGGACCGAAATTCATCAGATATTCGGTCTGATTGTGCATTGGCTGACTGCACACCCAAACAGGCCACGAAAACTATGGTTAATATCACAGTTTTCATTACGGGTATTGCGGTCAAGGCAGAATTGCGGACAAGACCAAATCTGGCTCCATTTGTAATACTGCTTCTGAAAGGAGGCATGTAACAGTTCCTTAGAGTCGACCAATGTGTGACGTTGAGTAGACTACGGAAGAACGATTCTGGCTCAAATAAATGTATGTCTAGTCTGAGAGCAGGCTGCAGAGGTTGAAGTTGTTACCAAGGGCAAGTACCCCGGCGACTATACAGAATATCGGGGTGTGCGCTATTCTCACATCCACGGCTTATGCTGCCCTTCCGGCTGACTTGACCAACTCAGGCTTGTTCCACAACTCTACTCGTTAGATATCCATGGCATATACGTATTGTCCCCAAGATTTGCTGCCTCGATCACCAGATTGAACGTTCTCGTATCACTCCAGGCGCTCCAATTGTCGGCGGCATCGCGAGCACGAACACGCCAATAATACCAACCGTAGTTGAGTGTTTCTGTCGTGTACTCGGTTTCGCTGCCGATATGTTTCACCTCGGGACTGGAGAAGTCAGCGTTGTTGTCCACCTGCACGTGATATAGGTCCGCATCACCTACTGCATTCCAGACGAGCTTCGGTGTTCTATCTTGGATGGTATTGCCGCCGTGAGGTCGGCTTAGCGTTGGGATGGCGGGCGGAGTCGTGTCTATAGCAGCGATACTGATTTTGTACCCTGTACCGCATCCCGCAGCATTGGGGTTCCAGTGCTTCACCGCTACATAGTAGGTGCCACTTGATGGAGCCTTCCATTCCAGCGCCGAGGCCAAGGAGTTTCCGTTGTCGTCGTTGGCGCCAAGAAGGGTGGTTCCGTCCTTACCGTATAGATACAGATACGTATCGGCAATCGCACCGAGGCCCGTGGTTTTCAACATGTACGTTGTGCCTTCAACCGCTGCGAACTTCATCCAGTCAACATCACCCTGTTTACTGAAGTTGTGCGAGCGAGTCGTGCCGTCTGTTGGTAGGGGTTTTGCATTTGCCTTCGAGTCATCATTCTCGTATCCATCCGCTGAGGCCATACAAACTTCGCTCCCAGTAGAATAGATGTTGTCAGATTTGTCACTTTCCAAGACAACGCCGTCTGAATCGACCTGCGCGTAAAGCGTTGCACTCTTTTCCGTAAAGGTTGCATCGGTATCAGCCGCGCTGACTGCGGCTCCAGGCAGGTCGTCGAGAATGGTCGTCAACTGAGCGGTTGCACCCGGTTCAATGGGATTGCTTACCCAGAAGCGCACGCTGCCAGAATAGTCGCCTGAGCCCGTTGGCAGATGGTCGACGTACAGGTCGGTAAAGAAACCGTTGCCTGTGCTCAAGGAACCATTGTTCTTTACCATGGCCACTACAAGCAATCCACCACTTGACGCCGGTTCTGTATCTAGGGACAGGATTTCCAGGTCAGCGCTACCGGCAGCAGGCGGCTTTAGAGAAATACCAGCTCCTATAGTTGGTGGAATATCAATCCTGCCATAATCGAAGTGTGTACGCTCGATGTTCGACACTCGAGCATGTTGAATCAGTCCAGGGAAGTACGATGCTCCGTCATAGTCAGAACGCCCAATCCTTAGTGGGTGTGTATTCCATAGAACTGGAGGAGCGCCGTTGTTTTCCTCTTTATCTTGATTACCATTGACCCAGATACGCATTCTTTGACCACCATCATAAGTGGCAGCCACGTGATACCATCGATTCTGCTCCAATGAAGTCTGCCCAATAACGTAGCGATTGCCTCCACCTGCCTTTATCATGAAATCGGGTTGCCCGCCGCCATTAATACGGAACCGATACCGGTCTTTGTTGAAGATCATTGGGTAATTACCGGTAGAGTTATTCAAGTAGATCCATGCCTCCAGCGTAATGGCTCCGGGCTTGAAGTCATCTGAATGGCCTATCTCTACATAGGTACTGGATCCATTAAATGCCCCGGTGCGACCCAGATACCCGTCACCCCATCCAGCCGCAATGAAATTCCCATTGTGTGATCGCCCAGAGACATCATTGACTGTACTTCCGCTACCTTCCTGAAAGTGCCATAAGCCCATGGTGTTGCCGTCCGCATGGGGCAAGAACACGTTATTAGGATTCGCAAGCGGTGAAGACGCTGACGGATTCCCGTAGTATATCTGGTAGCTGGTCGTATCAGTCTGCCCGGGGCCCATCACTGCCTGTATGGGGAACCAGATATCGATCTGGTTCGACTGCATGGTATAGATCACTCGGTCTAGTTGCGTCTGATTGTTGTGGACGATGCGAATATCATCCCCCTTTGTAATGGAGAGTGATGCAGCATATATCTCAGCCGCAGTGGGGTCTGTGCTAGCGTCGAATCGAACATGCACTGGGAAGCCAGTCGGCATGGTATCGGTGTCATTGTTCAGGATGATCAGATTGCGTTTTTCATCGTAGTCATCATTCCACCACACATCCGGTGGCGCTGATGACGGGTCAATGCGTGTATGCGTGTCACCATTACTCGCTGTCGGCCACGGCTCCCAGTTGCCGATTTCATCCATGGCCCGGGAACGGAAGTAGTAGGTATGACCTGGTTGCCCTGCATATAGAGCGGCGGTTGAGTCTGTATTGACGAACCAATCCTCCCAAGCACTGTCGCTGCGATTGCCGTCACGCACCTGTATGTCGTACCAACGCAACCCAGAGCGGGCGTCGCTGCCGCCCCAATGAACAGTGAATTTGTTCTCAACAGTGGTTGCCGACAATGCCGTCACAGCCGAGTCAGGCGGCGTCATGTCGATGTGGAAATCCTGGGTTGATGCATCCGAACCGTATGGACCTGTTGCCGTGACTCGCCAGTACACGGTCTCATGCTCTTGTGCAAAGGTATGCGTATATTCGGACTGGTTCACTGGCAGGGTCACATCTATGAGTTTATTCGAGTACCCGGAATCGGTTGCAGCCTCTAAGCGGTAGCTCGTGGTCCGCCAGCTATCAATCCAATCGAAAGTCACCTTCTTTGACGATATATATGAGTGGTTAACAGGCAGTCGACCTGAGGGACTATTAGGCCGTCGGTCAGCTCCTAGAGAGATGGTCAAATCCTGTGCAGCAGCTGCGGCCCACCCACCGTCTCGCCGCGCGTATAGTCGCACAAGGTGGGTACCAGCTTCGTACTCGCGTTGTGCCCATGTTGGCGGACGATCATCGTCGCTATCACATTCATAACGAGAAGTCCCGAGTTCGTTTAGAACTTGCCACTCGCCATTATCCGACCCGTCCGTCGCGCTATTCACTTGCAGACGGAGCGTACCAGCGTTGGTGTTGGCGCAGAAGCACATCTGGTCTGAGTTCCCCCATGATGGACGACACCATTCCCAATGAAAATCGTAAATCTGCGGACTGGGGTCCTCGATTAGGAAGTGGTGCGTATTACTCCAACTGCTCTCCGCACCACGGCTATCTCTTACTTTTACACGCCACTGAAATCCGTGATAGTCAAGACCAGGCGGTGTCCAGCTACTGGAAGATATCCACCCGCTGTTTGGTGTCTGCGCGCTTTCGAATATTTCGAAATAGAACTGGTTGACGGCGTCGCCGTCTGGGTCTCCAGTGGATTGAGCATGTAGGGTCGGTGTCGACTGGAACACAGCCCAGTCACCGGGATCGGTCAATTTCGGTGCATTGGGCGGATAATTGCTTCCTCCACCCGCCTTTACCTCGAATTTTATGTTTATCTCCGGCCCAATCCATTGTCCCTTGCGCCACACCTGCCAAACGCTATCGTATGTACCTTCTTGCGTCGGTGCGGTGATTGGATCATTCTCATAAAATACGAATTCGTAGCTCTGTCCTGAATTAACCGTGCCTTTCACCTGTATGTGCGTGTGTGCACCATACAGGTTGCCGTCCTTGTTGAGCAACATGTCGCCGCGGCTTTCGATGAGTGTTCCGTCACTGTCGTTGACGCGTACAGTGATTTTGGGCCGGAAGCTCTCGCCGGGGTTCACGGTGACTGGGTAGTCCGTCTTGATGACGTCGATCGCCTCATCTGAGACAGGGGCTGAACCTGCTATGTTGATCTGAACCCAGAGAGCCCCTCCATCAACCCAGGTTCCTTCGTTGTTCACGATTTGCCAGTTGCCGCGGCTGGACCTATCTGGAGCAGTCAGGTTGACGCTTATATCAACTTCCTGACCGGGGCTCGTTTTGGGAATATTGACTGGGCTGGCGCCGCCCATCTGGTTGCCGCCAGTGAAGATGAGCTTGAATCCATCCCAGGTAGACGTGTCGGAATTCTTGACTCGCCATGTCTTTGTAAGGGATTCGCCGGTTGTGCGCGGTGGACCGTTGTCAGGGAAGGTAACATCATAGAGGTACTTGGCTGTATCTGAGACAGCCGAAATATCATAATCATCCCAATTTGGGACATTTGAAGAAACAAGAAGTCCAGCACTGAAATTGACAACTTCCTCGCTAGATGCATTCGTTTGTGCCCCCTGTACAGCCGATACAAACAGACCGTGGTTAGCAAATTGAGTAGTCTGAGACGCATCAGCGTCTCCGTTTATCTCGCAACTAGGAGCGTTATCGGAACAAGAGAAACCAGAGTCTACAGTGGCGCGAACTATGCGATGTGCCCCATTACTATCTACATATCGAAAGTCATCCAGAAATTTCGCGTCTCCTTTAGTAGCTGATCCATCGTAATTGTACGTCCTTAAGTAATCCCAGCTAGATGGAGCGTAGGTATATCCACTGATGAGGTAGTCATCAATCTTTAGTAAATTGTCCCAACCAATGGGATTGCCTCCAAAATTGTTTGGAAGACATTTATAGGCTGTGCTATTACAGGAATCGCTTCCATCTCTAAGCTCCAGATGAAGATGAACATTATCCTGACCACCCGAATCCCCAGCTTTCGCCAGTACTGTGCCCTGAGACACCTTAATAGGGGCTCCTTGTTCGATTAGACTAGCCCATCTACCGCGTAATAGATACTCAACGGATGCTCTTTGAAGATGGGCATATATAAGGACCGAACTACCTATATCGTGCCGTATAGCAACTATGCATCCTAAGCCTCCAAATCCGTCACATGTGGCTTCGATAAGTTCACCTGAGGCCATAGCTAAAACATCGAAGTTCCTAGACTTGGATCCACCTTGGAAATCAAGTCCCGAACCTTGACCATAAGTATAATCGCTGGCAAGAACCAGATTGCCGTATTGATGAGGACCGCCAGTCCATCTGATATCGTTATACTTATCATCATCAAGGTTGAGTTGCTTATCAAATGGCAACTTGAAATCGGGAAGCGTAGGTAGTGAAGTTGGGTCAATTACGGCTACGGGTGCTTCCAATGTTCCTTGAGTTAAAGTGGGACTAGTAAGAGGTGTAGCCTCCGCGACCAGGCTAGGGTTGGTACCGTCAGTATCAGTAGCAGATTGCTCTATGGATGCGATATTAGAATTTGTTACCCTCGGCAGCAGTACTACCGTACCGACCTCTTGCCCATGGGCAAGAGGAACCAATGTACTCATCAGGACACTGACAAGCGCGAAGATAGACATCCAACGATGAATACGGGGGCTGCGTCGCATGAGAAATCTCCTGGAGTTATGTATCAATTCTGTTCGACGTTGTTATGAAAAAGTTCTTGTCGTTATGAAGTCTTATCGGAAATGCCAGCTACCCTCGCAACCGATCCAACCGCTCCGCCGTATATGGGTACTTGGAATAACCAAGCAAATGTACGCTAAGGTAATACTACCAGATGCAACTCATCTACACAGGGTCGTAAAAAAATAGTCGAACACCTCTTGTCACCAACACAAGTATCCCAGAGGTAGATGGTGCTTAGCGTACGCGAGCGCGCCAGTATTCCTCTTACCCAGGGTTGCGATGTAGGTACCGGGGCTTGAGTAGCTATCGGCGTTGCTGTTGGCGATGTTATAGGAAGTGGTGTCTGTGTTGGACCTGGTATAGGTGTAGGTGAAACTTTTGATCCAGGAAAGTTGAGAGCATCGACCGGGGTTGTACTCATTTTTGTCGACTCATCGCCCAGCTGACCATAATTGTTGAGTCCCCAACACTTAACCTCACCCTCCCGTGTGAGAGCGCAAGTGTGGCTTCTGCCGACTGAGATAGCTACCGCCCTGGATGATAAACCGCTCACGTGTACAAACGTCTCGCGAGTAGTAGTTGTACCATCGCCCGGCTGACCAAAGTGTTGTTGCCCCGGTTTGGTGGTGGGAGCAAGTACGCCATAAACACTAGTAGTAGTGTGTGTTATCGGCTGACATTCGGTAGTTCAAGCTGATATTCAAATGAGTAGTTAGGCTCACTACTTTCCTCTACTCTTACGTTACCTACAAAAGGTAAGTACACGGGACCGAACTGCCCAACGTTCTCAATGGCTCCTGTCAGATAACCCGGTACAGCTTCGCTACGATTACCGCACGCATCCTCAACCTGTACCCACACAACACCACTACTATCGAAGGTCCAGTTGAAGTCACTTTCAAACGGCTTTGACGTGGTATTTCGCTCCATGCGAGAGTCGTTTGAAATGTACAGTGTTGAGAGTATAGACTGCGTGTCCATTGAAGCGACTTGTACTGTTCCTGATTTATCGCCCGTTCTCTTTACGGAGATATCTAGAGTTGGCGGTACTTTATCGACCACATAGTCATCGCTCACCACAGCTGAGATGTTTCCAGCTTCATCCCTATACTGAGCATACAAAGTCAATCCGCTATATGCAGGCAAGTACGCGGGGATCTCTAGTTTGTTGGAATAGGGTCGCCAAGGGGCGCCTGCAAACCACGGATCTGTACTCACTCGCATCTCTTGTACGCTGGTTGTAGCATCCTCGGCGCTGAAATAGATCGTTTGGCTGTCCATGCCCGGACCAAGATACTGATGCTCTAGAACAATTCCGCCATTCGGTGGCGTACTATCGACTATGTAACTCAATGTCTGTGTTGGTGAGAGGTTTCCTGCCGCATCGCGCATCCTAATATAGACGGTCTTTGAACCGTCACCGTCCGATGGTTGCCAATATAGTTTCGTGCTGTACGGTAGCCAGTCTATAGAGTCGAAGGTCGAGTCTTCACTTAGTTGGATTTCCAGTCCCTTCTCAACGTCATCAGAAGCGCCCACATCGATTAAAACCGTCCCATGTCGCACAATAGTCGGTTCGCCAGAGGTGGCATTGGCTGATATCTCACCACTACTAGCAATTGTGTCTCCTAGGGACATACCCGGCGGCACAGGATCATAGGTAATAACGTCATAATATATGCTAAGTATCGCTCCATCACTGGTCATGAATTCGGCATATACGTAGCGAGGATGGGCAAATGTCCCCAAGGGTTGGATATTCCACTCTTTCGTCGATGCCATCGGCTCCCATGCTATGCTCCCAAGTGCAGAAGAGTTTCCTATACGCATTTGGGTTACATCCGGCGCGCAAAGTTGAAGCTGTACAATGGCGTTATTCGTTGAAGCTGCACCGTTGTTGATTGTAATTGTTGGCTCAGCACATGAGGCTGCTGGATCAGGTGTTGGCGTTGGAGTTGGCGTATCCGGCGCTATCGGCGCTGAAACATGTAGTGCTTCATAGCCAAAAACACTCGTGTAGCTAGAGCTGCTTTGATAACTTGCCCGGGCTTCTTGACCGCTCGTCGAATGAACCTTATAGGATGGAGAACTCTTCCAGCCTGACCCAGAGGGAAAACTATCATTAAAGAGACGGTAATTCGCTGAGCTAGATGATCCTGGATTAACATTCAACACTATGCTATGGTTGGCGACGGGTGATTCGTGCCCGACTGCATCGCGTACCTGAAGGTATACGGTTGAAGTTTGACCGTCTATTCCCAGTATCTGCCACAGTCGTCGAGTTGCGTAGGGTTCCCAGCTAGTCCATTGCGAACCATCATTTGAAAGCCGCATCTCACGTGGTCCACTACCTTGATCGGCTCCAGCAATATAGAGGATGACCTGTGAGGACCTTGTAGAACTAGCGCCACCGTTGAAGTTGAAGTCTACAGTTGGTGCAGCATCGTCATATCGTAGAATGAATGCAGTCGACCACTCAGGAGACTCGTTACCTACATTGTCCACTGAGCGCAATCGAAGATATCCAGTGCATGCTTGTCCAGGTCCGCACAGCGCAGCGTCTGATTGATATGTTCCGGCGTTTGCTGTCTCGGATGCTGTTCCTAGTGGATTGCCGCCCCAGTATGTGTAGGTAGTGGCAACACCTGATTCACCATCCTGAGATTCTGACCAAGTGAAGTCAGCCACGGCGGTTACATTTTGCCATTTGCTACTTTCTATGCCAGCAACATGCTGAACTCCACTAGGCTGGGAGGGTGCATCACCATCATATTTGAATTCGAACAGAGTCGACCATGCACTCCAGTTACCTGCATTGTCTCGCGCTCTAGCACGAAGATAATAAGTTCCCGTCGAAACGCCATTAGATCTGGGTGTCCATGAAGACGTCTGGCTTGACGATAGACGATAAGTACCTGTCCCGTTGGAATCCGTTCCAAAATACAACTGATGCTCCGCGATACCCGATGCACTGTCATTGCCGTTCGTCCAAGTGAATCTTGGCGTCTGAATTGTATTTTGCCACTGACCATTCGGTGCACTATTCGCTTCTGATACGTTGACAGGTAGTTCCGGTGGTGTACCGTCTACGCCAAAATTGACGTCTCGAGTCGAACTCTTATTGCTAACATTGTCCTCTGTGTAATACTGAAGCGTGTGATCTCCGTCTTCGGCAACGGTAAGGTGGACCTGATTGCTGGCATCCTGCTGCCACTCACCCCCGTCGAGCTGATAGTGAATGGTCTTGACACCAGCTCTGGCATAGTTACCGCCTCTCCCGTTACCATAGTCGGTAGCTATTAGCTGAGCGAGAACGGGCTCAGAGAACCAACGTGGCCACGTCTTTGGGTCAGAGTTATTGTTCAACACCAACCCGGTTTGTGGCGCGGTGTCGTCAACAAAGAGATTTATACTAAATTGATTTGCTGTACCGCTACGTGCGCCATCGTCATCAACGGCAACCGCATAGATATCATGCCGACCTTCTAGAGCATCTTTTGTAAACTGCCACGAGTTAGTACCGTTTGCAGACTGATTCAGTGCGTTGCACGTAAAGCCAAAACAGTTGATGAGGACTTCTGATACCGTCCCATCCCAATCCTCTGCCGTACCCTTGAATGTCCACTTGAGCACATTGCCCCAAACATCTTGTTCGTTTCCGGTGATATCGACTCCGTTAGCCTGTTGGAACGAGATGGTAGGTGGATCATTAGCCTCGACAAGAAATTGACGTACCGGAGCCCACTTGGCGCTGCTGCCGGGATTAGCGACCTGGACCGACCAGTAGAGGTCGGTGTTGTCCCAACTTGGCGAGAACGTGAATTCAAACTGATTGCCTGAGACGACTTCCTCAACGACCATAGAATCGCCAGCCTGTATCTGAGGCGTATTGGAAACGCGCAACAGATATTTGTCTCCTGTATCATCTTTAGAGCGGTCACAGGTGACGCCGTTCCAAGAAAAGATGATCTTCCGTTGACCAGCGATGTCATCATTGATCGGGGAGACGAGTTCAGGCGCTGGGCAAGGCGGCGGAGGGTATTCCGGTTTACATAACTTTTCTGCGCTATCGATCGGCTCGAAGCCGATCCAGTAGTTCGATTTTGTGCTGGAGCCGTCACCTTGATGAAGACCGCCCATAATGATCTTGCCGGGTATACTGTCACAGGAATAGACTAGATATTTGTCATTGTCACTATCACTAGTGGTAACATTTAGGCCAGTATTGGCGTAAAGTCCTTCCATCCAGCCTGGCGGCTGTCCTTCTTCTACACGGCTATCCATATAGACATATATGCGCGCAGGACGTTTAAGGTCGAATTCTAGCAAGTTTTCGGAAGTATTGAACTTGTCATCATTGGCAGTTCGGATACAGGGCAGACCATCTAACTTGGAATCCGAGAAACCTGTGATGTGGTACTCTTCGCGATCAGTGTAGTATTCGTCGCCATTCTCGCAGTACGTGGCTTTGACGCTGCCATCCGAGAAGTAGCGCAGATTTTCAATGTACTTTCCAATCTCAATATCGGTGCGTTCTGTCTTCGGCTTCACACGAGCGGACGACACATTGCCACCGATCACTGATTTCTCGTCCAGGTTGGAGATGTCACCAGATACCGGGAAGTCCTCGCCACGCTGGTTTTGGCTTGTGTACAGATTTACATCCCAATTTCCGACGACGCGAATAGACGAAACATTGTCATTGCCCACATGCGTGTCGTGGAAATCATCGATATTGCCAGTCGTGTACTGGCATTCATTCTTGTAGTCTTTGTCGCCGTAAAAATAGACACCTGGTTCTGTAGCGTCTTCGCAGTTTGACCGTTCGTCGATATTGATGATCTCGACAGAAGACCAACTGTCACTGAAGCTGCGATACGTTGTATCAGACTCGCTGCTGTTGATTTCGTTTGGATCACCACCGTAGTTCGTATTGGGGTAGAGTCTGACACGGTAGTTGCCATTGATCCATACCGAGCCGACGCCTTGGTCACCGATCACGAGTGCTGAAAGGTCCGCTGAATCTGATGTAAGGTGCGAACATCGACCGGTATAGTCTCTGGACCGATAGAGGATCACACCTGGTGATTCCTGTGGGCATGTTATTGCAATCGGAGGATCGACTTGTGGAGGTGGGAATGGTAATTCAGGTATATGTGGTGGATCACCACAATCAAGTCCGATTTTTGCTGTATGCACATTCTCATCTGCAGTAAATGGAAAGAGACAGTAGGTGAACTCTATGTCCTCAAAAACCTCGATATCATCAAAGAGTTCGATTCCTATGTGACCGCCTTCGTTACCGTGTTGGATTCGCAGTATTCCCTCTCCATCGGGGATTCCCTCGAGAAGATAGTGACCCTGAAGATTCGATCTGGTTCTAATAGACAATCCTTCTATCTCTGCAATTACCTCCGCATTTGGAACGACAATTCCACCACTCTTGACCCAACCAGACACTGCAGCAGAGTGTGTTGTGTTCTCTGAAGTAAGTCCTCGACTCCCCTTCTTCGAGAAGGCGA
>SWCD01012593.1_pt2 | contig 16138 bp, 14 predicted proteins | sample 4693011 | NCBI WGS metagenome assembly SWCD01 (sample SAMN10267278, study PRJNA491770) | bioreactor metagenome | isolation source: DHS bioreactor inoculated with marine | place: Japan: Omine Ridge, Nankai Trough | reverse complement strand
CCCCCGGAAAAGGCGTCAAGATGCGGCGCATTGAGCCGGTTGGCCCCCACCAGAACCGGCACATCCCGACTGAGCGCCTCGGCGATCAGCGTGCGAAAGCCGCGCCCCTCGGCCTCATGCTTGCCGAATTTGTTGACGATCACCAGATCGCAGCCCTCGGACAGCCGCGCCTCGGCTGCGGCCACCGCCAATTCAAGCGCGGACGGATCCAGCCGACAGCCACGCGCGCCGGGTCCCAGGCTTTGCGAGATGCGGATCACCGGCCCGTCGGGCAGCACCTCGACATCCATGTCGCAGGGCCGGTCATCTCCGCAATTGGTGTTGACCTGCACCGTGCCACACAGGCGCAAACCCCGCGCCTGTGCTGCGCGCGCCACGTCATGCAGCAAGAGATCGGTTTCCCCGCGCCCTTTCGCTATGACATAGCCGATCCGCATACGCGCCCGTCCCCTTCAGGCGGTCAGGCGGCTGATGACCACCGTCACCTCGGGCCGCTTGCCGATTTCGGTCTGCGTGCTCTGCCGCGCGACGCGGCGCAGCCCCTCTTCCAGCTTGTCATCATCGGTCAGGGTCTTGGCCCCGGCGCGGCCCATGAATTGCGACAGGTCTTCTTCCAACACATCGACCAAGGGGGCGTTGGAGCGCCCGGTCTCGGCAAGGCCCATGACCTCTACCCAAGGATCGCCCAAGGGCTCATCGTCCTCGTCCAGAATGACATTGACCATGACATGCCCGTTCAGCGCCATGCGGATCCGGTCGCGCACCACGCCATCCATAGCGCCCACCTGCACCGATCCATCCAGATAGGTGCGGCCTGTCTCGATATATTCGACCACTTTGGGCGCATTGCCGCTGAGGTCGATCATCATGCCGTTGACCGCCAGCACTCCCTTGAGCCGATTGGAATTGGCCAGCTTGACATGCTCGCGCAGATGCCGGTGCTCGCCGTGCATCGGGATCACCATCTGCGGCTTGATCAGCTTGTGCATCTCGTCGAGATCGGGCCGGTTGGCATGGCCCGAGACGTGATAGCGGTCGTCGCCCTCGATCACATCCACGCCCATTTCCGAAAACTGGTTGATGATGCGGATCACGCCACGTTCATTGCCCGGAATGGTCTTGGAGGAGAAGAGAAAGGTATCGCCATCCTTGAGGGTGATGCCGTTGTATTTGCCATTGGCCAGTTGCGCACTGGCGGCGCGCCGCTCACCCTGAGAGCCGGTGACGATCAGCATCAGGCTGTCGCGTGGGACATTCCCGGCTTCTTCCGGGCTGATTGTCTTGGGAAATCCGGTCAGAACGCCGGTTTCCTGCGCCGCCTCGACCATGCGCTGCATGGCACGGCCCATGAGGCAGACCGAGCGCCCGGCCCGAACGCCCGCCTCTGCCAGCGATTTCACGCGGGCGACGTTGCTGGCAAATGTGGTGCAGACAAAGAGCCCTTTGGAAGCCGCGACCAGATCGGTGATCGGCCCGCCCACGGTGCTCTCGGAGCGGCCCTCGTGATGGCTGAAGACATTGGTGGAATCGCAGACCAGCGCCTTGACGCCCGGCTCTGAGAGGCTAGCCCAGAGATCACGATCAAAGGGTTCGCCCACCACCGGGTTGACGTCGATCTTGAAATCGCCGGTATGCACGATCCGCCCACCTGCGCTGTCGATCACCAGACCGGAGCTTTCGGGAATGGAATGCGAGATTGGCACGAAGCCCACGGTAAACGGCCCCGCCTTAACGGTATTGGGCCAAGCCGAGGCGGTGTGCACCGCCTTTTCGGGATTGCCATGCTCTTGCATCTTGCGGCGGGCGATATTGGCGGTAAAGGCGCGGGCATGGATCGGCGCGCCAAGGCGGGCATAGTAATGCGCCACGGCGCCCACGTGATCCTCATGGGCGTGGGTGATGAATATCGCCTCCAACTGCCCCTTGCGGGCCTCGAGCCAGGAGATGTCCGGCAGGATCAGATCAACCCCCGGCGTGCCATCCATATCGGGAAAGGTCACGCCCAGATCGACGAGGATCAGCCGCTCCTTGCCGGGTTTGCCATAGCCATAGACATAGGCGTTCATACCGATTTCACCCGCCCCACCGAGGGGCAGGTAGATAAGTCGTTCGCTGCTCATGGGGCGTCAGCCCTCCTTGTTATACGCGTCAATCACGGTCAGACCGTGCATTGTCAGATTGTCTTCGAACACGTCGAACATGTCCGTTCCCTGCTGGAAGAGAGGTGCCAGCCCACCCGTTGCGATCACCTTCATGGTGCGGCCACGCTCGGCCTTTATCCGGTCACATAGCCCATTGATCAGCCCGACATAACCCCAGAATACGCCCGACTGCATGCAATCGACGGTATTGGTGCCGATAACCCGCTCTGGTTTGGTCACGTCGATATGCGGTAGGGCCGCTGCCGCTTCATGTAGCGCTTGCAGCGACAGATTCACCCCCGGCGCAATCACCCCGCCGATATAGGCCCCATCGCTCGCGACCACGTCAAAGGTGGTGGCGGTGCCGAAATCCACCAAGATGAGGTCGCCGCCGTAGAGATCAAACCCCGCCACCGTGTTGACCAGCCGGTCAGGACCTACCTGCGTGCCCGCATCCACCCGCACATCGACCGGCAGGCGGCACTCGGGCTTGCCCACCACCAGCGGGCGGCAGTTGAAATAGCGATCCGAAAAGACCCGCAGATTGAACACCACGCGCGGCACGGTCGAGGAGATGATCACCCCGGTGATATCGGCCTTGATGCCATGGTGATGCAGCAGGGTCTTGAACCAGACGAAATACTGATCGGCGGTGCGTTGATGGTCCGTGGCGGTGCGCAGGGTGCAGAGGAATTTCTGCCCGTCCCAGATGGAAAACACCGTGTTGGTATTGCCGCAGTCAATCGCCAAAAGCATGCGCCCGGTCCCGTATGGTCAAAAGAACACCTCGGCGGCGGCAATCGCCTGTCGCCCTTGGGCGGTCAATAGAACAAGATTGCCCGCCTCGTCCACCGTCTCGAACCGGCCCTCATACACCTCGCGCGTCGTGCGCGCGGCGATGACCTCGCCCAGCCGTGCCGCCCGTGCCAGCCATGCGGTGCGGATGGGGGCAAAGCCGAAGGTCACGAACTGTGCCTCTGCCCGTGCATAGGCCGGGGCCAAGAGGTCCAGAAACGCCTCGGGGTCGACCGCGATGCCCGTTTCGGACAAGAGCGAAACGGGGCGCAGCGCGCCTTGCTCTACCTCCGACACCTCGGGCGCGCGCGAGAGGTTCACCCCGATGCCGATGGCGAAATGGCTGAGGCTGCCGCCTGCCCCGGCGCTTTCGAGCAAGATCCCCGCCAGCTTGCCACCGTTCAGAAGCACATCGTTGGGCCATTTGAGGGCAAAGACCTCGGCCCGGCCCGTTGCCGCAACCAGCGCATCAAAGAGCGCCAGCGACGCCACAAAAGAGCGCAACGCCACGCGGTCCGGGCTCTCGGTCGGGCGCATCACGAGGGTGGCCGCGAAATTGCCCGCCGGATTGGCCCAGGCCCGCCCCCGCCGTCCGCGCGCCGCCGTCTGCTGATGCGCCAATATCCATTCCGGCCCCGCCAGATTCGGCGCAATACGTGCCGCCTCGGCATTGGTGCTGTCCACCGACGCCAGCACGCGGCGGCCATAGCCCTGGGGCCAGTCCGATCCCTGATCCATCTTTGTCTTGCTCCAACTCTCCGAAACTTTGCGCGGCCTCAGTCCCACCAAGGGCCATGATGCAGACCCGCGCGCCCCAAACGCTCGAACCCGTGACGCCCGAACATATCGCGCTGTGCCTGAATGATATTGGCGCTGCCATGGCCCAAACGCATGCTGTCATACCACGCCAGCCCGGCCGAAAGCGCCGGAACCGGGTGCCCGCCATGCACCGCGCTGCACACCACCTGTCGCAACGCGGGGATACAGCGTGACAATGTTTGCGCGATCTGTGGTGCGAGGATCAACTCGCCTCGCGGCACGTCACGATCAAACGCTTCTGCGATGTCATCCAGAAGAGCAGAACGGATAATACAGCCCGCGCGCCAGATGCGGGCAATAGTTGCCAGATCGAGCGCCCAACCATATTCGTCGGATGCTGCCGCCAAAATACGGAAACCTTGCGCATAGGCCAGTAGGCGCGCGGCCAAAAACGCCTCGGCCAGGACCTCGGGTGCGTCGTCGAACGCGCCAACCACGCCGCCAAGAATTGCCTCAGCCCGCTGTCGTGTATCCTTTTCCGAGGACCAGCCCCGCGCGCCCACCGCGGCCTCGATCATACTGGCGGATTGCCCCAGACGCAGCGCCTCAATCACGGTCCAGCGCCCGGTGCCCTTCTGCCCCGCCGCATCCTTGATCACATCGACCATCGGATGCCCGGTCTCGGGATCGGTATAGGTCAAGAGCCGGGCCGTGATCTCGACCAGATAGGATTTGAGCGGCCCCCTGTCCCAAGTGGCAAAGAGCGCGCCAATTTCGGAGGGTGGCAGGGCCGCGCCATTGCGCAAGAGGCTGTAGATTTCGGCGATGACCTGCATATCGGCATATTCAATGCCATTGTGCACCGTTTTCACGAAATGCCCCGCCCCGTCCGGTCCCAGATGCGCGACGCAGGGCACGCCGTCATGGCGGGCGGCAATGGCGGTCAGGATCGGGTGCAGTTGCGCCCAGCTGTGTTCGCTGCCCCCCATCATCATCGAGGGGCCGTGGCGTGCCCCCGCCTCGCCGCCAGACACCCCCAAACCCACGAAATGCAGATCGCGTTTTGCGAGGTCCTCTGCGCGGCGGCGGGTATCGTGGAAATCGGCATTGCCCCCGTCGATCACCGTATCGCCGGGGCTGAGAAGCGGGGTGATCTGCGCCAGCATGGCGTCCATCGGCGCGCCAGAGGGGATCATGAAGAGGATGATCCGGGGCGCTTTCAGCGCCGCGACGAAATCCTCCAACCGTTCGTGGGGGTGCAGCCGCGACGCCAGATCGCTCGCCTCGTCGAGGAAGGGCGCGATCCAGTCCACCTCGCGATTGGTCACAGCCACGTCAAAGCCGTGTTCCGCGATGTTCAGCGCCAAGGCGCTGCCCATGGTGCCCAGCCCATAGATGCCAATCTGCGCCACGTGCCCCTCCCTGCTATCGCTAACAGCCTTGGATCAGGCTATGCGCTTTGGCTAAGGGTTTGCAAGCGCGCTGCGTCCAGATGTGTTGCCGTCAGACGCCGAGACACCAGCGCATCACCGCCTTTTGCGCGTGCAAACGGTTCTCCGCCTCGTCGAAAATGACCGACTGCGGGCCATCCATCACCTCGGAGGTCACTTCTTCGCCGCGATGCGCAGGCAGGCAATGCATGAAGAGCGCATCGGGCTTGGCCGCCGCCATCAGCTTGTCATTGACCTGATAGGGCCGCAGCATGTTGTGCCGCCGCTCCTTGGTGGATTGGCTGTCATGCATGCTGACCCAGGTATCGGTGACGACGAGATCCGCCCCGTCCACCGCCTTGAACGGATCGCGTTCGATGGTGATCGTGCTGCCCGCCTTGCGCGCAAGGCCGATGAACTCGGGCTCCGGGTCAAGCTGCATCGGGCCGGTAAACGTCAGGTCGAATCCGAATTGCCCGGCGGCATGCAGGAAGGACGCACAGACATTGTTGCCATCCCCTGACCACACGACCTTCTTGCCCTTGATCGGGCCGCGATGTTCTTCGTAGGTCAGGATGTCGGCCATGATCTGACAGGGGTGGGTGCGGTCGGTGAGACCGTTGATCACCGGCACATCGGCATGTTCCGCCATTTCCAGCAGGACGGATTCGTCAAAGGTGCGGATCATGATGAGATCGACATAGCGACTCATGACGCGGGCGGTGTCGGCGATGGTCTCGCCATGGCCCAACTGCATGTCGGCGCCTGACAGCACCATGCTCTGCCCGCCCATCTGCCGCACGCCCATGTCAAACGAGACACGGGTCCGCGTCGAGGGTTTTTCGAAGATGAGCGCAACCATGCGCCCCGCCAGCGGCTGCTCGTCATCGGGCGTGCCGCGCGGGCGGCCCTGCCGCGCCTCTTTCATATGGCGGGCCTGATCAATGATCGCCCGAAGGTCGGTTTCGGAGGTTTTGTGGATATCGAGGAAATGGGTCATGGTCGTATCGCTTTTCGATGGGAGGGTCCGTGGGGGTCAGCCCCCACACCCCCGGAGTATTTTGAGAACGATGAAATCAAACCGTTTCGAGCGCCGTTGCCGCCGCATCGAGACGCGTCACGGCTTGGGCGATTTCATCATCGGTGATGGTCAGGGGCGGCAGCAGGCGCAGAACATTGTCAGCGGCGGGAACCGTGGCGACAAGAGCCGCATAACCGGCCTGCACCACCTCTGTGTTGGGCACCTTGCATTTGAGACCCAGCATGAGGCCCATGCCCCGCACCGCCTCGAACACGGCCGGATGCGCCGCCACCAGCCCTTCGAGCCGCTGGCGCATGAGGGCCGCCTTGCGGTTGACCTCGGCCAGAAACTCGGGCGTGGCGATTTCGGACATCACCGCGCAGCCCACGGCACAGCCCAGAGGGTTGCCACCATAGGTCGAACCATGGGTGCCCGCCGTCATGCCAGAGGCGGCATGCTCTGTCGCCAGCACCGCGCCGAGAGGAAAGCCGCCGCCGATGCCCTTGGCGACCATCATGATGTCAGGCGTCACCCCCGCCCATTCATGGGCAAAGAGCCGCCCCGTGCGCCCCACACCACATTGCACCTCATCAAGGATAAGCAGGATGCCGCGTTCATCGCAGAGGGCGCGCAGCCCCTTGAGACATTGATCCGGCAGCGGGCGGATGCCGCCCTCGCCCTGCACCGGCTCGATCAGGATGGCGGCGGTATGATCGTCGATCGCCGCGTGCAGCCCCTCGTGATCGCCCCAACCGACATGCTTGAAGCCGGGCAGGAGCGGGCCAAAGCCCTTGGTCATCTTTTCCGATCCGGCGGCGGCAATCCCCGCTGAGGACCGGCCGTGAAAGGACCCCTCGAAGGTGATGATGTCCGTGCGGTCGGGCTGGCCTGCATCATAGAAGTGCTTGCGCGCCATCTTGACCGCCAATTCACAGGCCTCGGTGCCGGAATTGGTGAAAAAGACCGTGTCGGCAAAACTCGCCGCAACCAGCCGGTCGGCAAGCTCCTGTTGTTTCGGGATCTGATAGAGGTTCGAGGTATGCCAGAGCGCCCCGGCCTGTTCGGTCAGCGCTGCGACCAGCTTGGGATGCGCATGGCCCAGCGCGTTGACTGCAATGCCCGCGCCCAGATCGAGAAAACGTCGCCCGTCCGCCTCGATCAACCAAGCCCCCTCGCCCTTGACGAAAGAGAGCGGCGCGCGGTTATAGGTTGGCAGGATCGAAGGGATCATGGCGGTTTCCTTATCAAACAGGCCCTTTGAGTGCCGCATGGGCAGAGCCAAGTCAATCATTTGGAGGATTCAAGGGTCAAGCGCGGTAGCGCGAAGAGATCAAAACGGTACGGGTCGTCAGACGCGGGCGCGTCGACGTCGCAGAGCGGTATGTTTGGTCCGAGTGATCATGGAGACGCTCTAGCCAGTTTTGCGCGGCATGGGAAGAGAAATGTCTAGATGTCCCCCCGGCTCCATCGCCACGCGCGCCGCCCCAAGGCGCGGATGCAGCCGCCGCGCCAGATGCCAGCACCCCATCAGACCCACGCCCGTGACCGCGAATATCCCCGGCAACGGCGCCACCAGAAGCACGAGCCATGCTGCCCCCGGTGTGAGGATGCCCGAGACATCGCGGAAACTGGCGTAGATCGCCGACATCTCGGTGCGTTCCGACGGTTTGACCGCCATGAGGAATGGCAGGCCCGCCGACACATCGAGCAGCACCAGAAAGACTGACGCCACAGCGAGACTGGCAACCGTCAGCCATGGCAGGCTGCTGAGAGATGCGGCAAAGAGAAAAAGCAATCCGGACACAAGAAAGCCCGCCCGCACCGCGTGGCGGATGGAGCGGCGCTGCATCCAGCGCAACATGAGAGGCGTCAGAAAGAGCATGCCGTTCGAGGCCGAGAGCAGCATGCCGCCCAGATCCTCACCCAGGCCCTGTTGGACCGCAAAGATCGGCAAATAGACCACATAGGCCCACCAGCCGCAGGAACGAATAACCGCGAATATCCACCCCGCCACCAGCCGGGGCTGTGCAAAGAACCGGGGCATCCATGCCAGCGGATTGGGGGCCGGGCGGCGGGCGCGGGTGATCAACTTGCCATTGCCAAGCCGCATGTAGAGGAAAAGGCCCATCATGCTCAGCGCTGCCAGCGCGGCGATAAGAAACGGCAAGGGCCGCCATATCCCCAAGAGCGTCACGCCAAGGAACGGCCCCACCGTCCAACCAAGCGCGCTATAGAACATGCGCGAGGTCTCGCAGCGGCCCAGATCGGATTTCGAAATGAAATCGAGCACATAGGCGTTGAAACAGACAAAAACCGTGACCGTGGCCGCCGTGATCATGGCCAGCGCCGCGATCATGCCCAGCGCTCCGCCCTGCGCCCCCATAGTGGCCCCGCCCGCAAACATCGCGCAGCCGGTCACATAGATCCAGCGGCGCGGCATGAAGCGCGAGGCGAAAGGCACCATGAGGCCCGTTGCCAGCGACAGCAGCCCCACCATGAAATAGATCTCGGAGACGAGCGCCGCATCGCGGAGCGCGCGATACATCTCGAGCGGCATCACAGAAATCAGGATGCCGCGCGCCATGGCCTCTGCCCCGGCAAGCGAGGCAAAGCCGCGCACAGAGGGCGTTGGGGCATGGCGGAGCCATTCGGGAATGCGGCGTTGGTGCATGGAGTCGTTCCGATTTTTCGTAAGACTGACCACGGATGCAGGACGCGTGATTGGCAAACGACGACATCCTGTCGTTTTTGTTGTGAGGGATGTAAAAATTATTGATCCCTCCCGCCAACCTTGCGACTTGCGGCGGGCGCAATCTGAGGGCAATGCTGCGGCGATGTTCATTCCCCGCGCCTCCAATCCGGGTCTTGCCGCCCTGCTGACCGTGATGGCCGCCGCCTTGCTGGCGGGCACCACGCTCTTGGCCAAGGCGCTTGGAACAGACGCGCTTGGACCGGCACTGAATCCGCTACAAATCAGCCATGGGCGGTTTCTCTTCGCGCTTGTGGCCATCGCGGGGATGAGCGCGCTGGTGCGTCCCCGGTTCACCCGTCCCGATCTGGGCACCCATGCCAAACGCTCGGCCCTGGGCTGGGGTGGGGTCACGCTGATGTTCGCGGCTGCCGCCTTTATCCCGCTGTCGGACGCCACCGCGATCAGTTTTCTCAACCCGGTGTTCGGCATGATCCTCGCCATCCCGCTTTTGGGAGAGCGGGTGGGTCCGGTGCGGTGGACGGCAGCGGGCATCGCCCTGACAGGGGCCGCGATCCTGATGCGCCCCGGCAGCGGGGTGGTGGAGACCGGCGCACTCCTGGCGCTTGGGGCAGCGCTATGCCTTGGGGCGGAGCTTATCTTCATCAAGCGTCTGTCGGGGCGGGAAGGGCCGTGGCAGATCCTGCTTGTGAACAACGCCATTGGGCTGAGCATCGCGACGCTGGCGGTGGTCTGGGTCTGGGCCGCGCCCACGCCGGCGCAATGGGCCGCCCTTGCAGCCCTTGGCGGTCTGATGGCGCTTGCGCAGACGGCGTTCATCAATGCCATGGCGCGAGGGGATGCGAGCTATGTGGCGCCGTTCTTTTACACCGCCCTGATCTTTGCCGGGCTTTATGACGGGCTGGTGTTTGGTGTCTGGCCCGATGCCATATCCATCCTTGGCGCGGTTGTGATCCTCGGCGGCGCAGGCTTGCTGCTCTGGCGTGAAGGACGGCGACGCGCGGTGGTGACGTAACGCCGCCTTTGACAAATCGCCCCCTGCTTGGCCTAGATACCCAGCAAGGGAGAGGGCCAATGCCACTGAGCATCCTGTTGCCGATGGTCGTTTTGGGCATCGCGGGCATCGCGGTGCTGCTGCATGTCTTGGGCCTCTCGCGCCGGGCGACGCTCTCGGATGCGGCGGCGGCGCGGGCGGCATGGCTGAGGGAATTTCCCGAGGACAGCCCCATTCGCGTCATTCTCTGTCACGATCACAGCGCCGCCCTGATCGAGACCGCACGGGGGCGCGGCGTGGTCTGGCCAATGGGGGCCGATACCACCGCCCGTTACCTGAATGGCGCGCGGATCAGGCAGCGCAAAACCGGTCTCACGCTCGATCTGCCTGACTATACCGCCCCGCGCATCCGCCTGACACTCGCGCCCGACGAAGCGGCAAACTGGTGCGCCCTATTGGAGGCCCGCGTATGAGTGATACGCTGATCTATCCCGACGTCGTGAATTGGGCGGTCCCGCTCTTTATAGCCGCCATTCTCGCGGAACTTTTGTGGATCGTGATCAAGGGGCGCGGCGGGCGGTATGAGACCCGCGACGCGCTGACCTCGCTCTTGCTCGGGGCGGGCAATGTGGCCGAGGGCATCGTGCTAGGCTTTGTCGCCTATGGCTTTTTCATGGTGCTGTGGCAGGTCACACCGCTCGATTTGGGCCATTCGATCTGGGTGGTCCTGCTGTGCTTTGTGCTCGATGACCTGCGATACTACTGGGTGCATCGGTTCGGGCACCGCATCCGCTGGGTCTGGGCAAGCCACGTCAATCACCACTCTTCGCAGCATTACAACCTGACAACAGCGCTGCGCCAGACCTGGACCGGCACCTTTACCTTTATGATGATCGTGCGCGCGCCGCTGATCCTCTTGGGCTTTCATCCCGCCATGGTTCTTTTCGTGGGAGGGCTCAACCTCATCTATCAATTCTGGATTCACACCGAGGCGATTGGCCGCCTGCCGCGCTGGTTCGAGGCGGTGATGAACACGCCCAGCCATCACCGCGTGCATCACGGGCGCAACCCGCGCTATCTCGATTGCAATTATGCCGGAGTCTTCATCATCTGGGACAGAATGTTTGGCACCTTCGTGCCGGAACTGGAGCGGGAAAAGGTGGATTACGGGCTTGTCCACAACCTCGGCACGTTCAACCCGCTGCGCGTAGCCTTTCACGAATGGATCGGCATCTGGCGCGATGCGACGCAACCGGGGCTGACGTGGCGCGAGCGACTGATGTATTGCGTCATGCCGCCGGGTTGGAGCCATGACAACAGCCGGGGCACGTCGCAGACCATCAAAGAGCGCTATCTCGCAACACATCCCGAAGAGGCCGGCACGCCGGGGTTGCCATCCTCAGGTCGACACACGCTTTAGATTTGTCACATATCGCCCACTAAAATGTTATTTGACCGATCATTCAAAACCGGATCAAGTCGTAGCAGGCGATTTGCGCCATCACTCACGAACAGGTGTCGCCCCGCTAGGCAGTGCGGGACGCTACGACAGTACCCGGCATCTTGGGCAAGGGCCCATTACTCACCCTTGTTCAAGATGTCGGGGAAGTGGTAGAATTTATCGTGACGAGTGATTTTTGTTTATGCCCTTTGGCTGAAATGACCCAACGATGCCCTGGGAAAAATGCTACGAAGAAGCAGAGGTGCTAGAAGCCGCGATGCGCGCCTTCTGGGAGAATGGCTATCAAGGCACCTCTATGGCCGATCTGGTCGCGGCGACGGGCCTCAATCGCGGCAGCCTCTATTCCGGGTTCGGCAACAAGCGAGAGCTCTTTTTACGTGCGCTGAAACATTACGATCAAAGCTACCGTGTCGGATTTCTCACGCAGTTGCGAAAGGACAGAAACCCGAGAGACGCGATCTTGGCTACGTTTGACGCCATTGCCCAAGGCAATGACACCATGCCTGGTGGGTGCCTCATGGTCAATTCCGCCATGGAACTTGCCCCGCATGACGATGAAATCGCCCGCGTCATCGAAGACAGCATGGCCGAGGTCGAGGCGTTTTTTGCCGACTGCCTCAGCCAGTTCGAGGATCGCATTCGCAGCAGTGCTGAAATTTCAGAAACCGCCAAGGTCTTGCAAGGGCTGATGATCGGCCTTTTGGTCTTGACCCGCGCCAATCGCGACAGCCCCTCTGTTACCGCCATTCTGTCGCAGGTGCATAATCTGCTCCGGTGATCCGCCTACCAACGCCCCGCGAGCGTGCGCGCCAGCAGGCTGAGTTGCGCGCGCGCCGGTGCCACCCCTAGCCGTCCCTCAGCCACCGCGCTCGGATCACGCTCTGCGCGGCGCAGCACCGGACCCGCCAGCCAGAGCGGCAAGAACGCAGCCCCTGCCCTGTGCGACACCTGCCTGCGCGCCGCCCGCGCGCGGCGCAGCCGCATCAACCCATCCTTGGCCAAGGCCTGCACAGCCTCGGGCCGACCATCGACTAACGGCTTGCGCCCCGCCGCCTCGAGTGCTGGAATGGCGCGGAACCAATTGGCGAGACCCAGCGCATAACCAGCATCGAGCGCAACCTTTGGCGCAACGGGGCCCAGTGCGCTTGCCGCCGCCTGCATCAGATTGCCCGACGTGGTCTCGATGTACTGCGTGAACTCAGCCGCATCCGCGAACGGATCACGCGCGATGTCCCAGCGTCGTGCCTCGACCAGATCCGCCAGCAGCGCGGCACCGGGCGCGCCCAACACATGCGCCAAAGGCGTCACCACCTCGTGCCGCCTCACAAGGCCACCGGCCGCAATCTCCTCCAACGCATCGGCCCACCATTGCAGGCGCATCTCGGCGATCATCGGCTCTTGCGTGACCCAAGGCGCGCGCGCCACCTCGACATTGAAAGCATATATCGGGAAGAGCACGACACGCGCCGCGACCGGCGCCGCCATTGCGGCCAGGAAGCGGTCAGGATCGGCCCGGCGTACCAGATCGGCACAGGCGGTCAGATCGGCATCGAACCCTTGGCTCACGCCGCCCCCTGCCCGTGCAGAAGCTTCCAGTTGATCGCATCGAGCAGCGCCTCGAAACTGGCATCAACGATATTGGGGCTGACCCCGACCGTGGACCAGCGCCGCCCCTGCCCATCCTCGCTGTCTATGATGACCCGCGTCGCAGCTTCGGTGCCGCCTTGGGTGATGCGCACCTTGAAATCCACCAGCCGCATATCGTCGATCTGGCCCTGATAGCGGCCCAGATCCTTGGCCAGCGCCTTGGCCAGCGCGTTGACCGGCCCCCGGTCGCAGCCGTGATCGTCCATCGATTCACTCACCGACAGCTTCTTGTCGCCATCGACCTTGACCACGACAACCGCCTCCGAGAGGCTGACCATACGGTCATACTTGTTCTTGCGGCGCTCGACCGTGACCTTGTAGCGCTTGACCTCGAAGAATGCGGGCATCTGGCCCAGTTCCTTGCGCGCGAGGATTTCGAAACTCGCCTGCGCGCTGTCATAGGTATAGCCCTCTTCCTCGCGCGCCTTGATCGTTTCCAAGAGACGCGCCAGTGCCGGATCGCCGGGTTCCACCGCAATTCCCGCCTCGCTCAGACGCTGACGCAGGTTCGATTGCCCCGCCTGATTTGACATCGGGATGATCCGCGCATTGCCGACCGCCGCGGGGTCGATATGCTCGTAGGTGCTTGGGTCTTTGAGGATGGCACTGGCATGCAGCCCCGCCTTGTGGGCAAAGGCGGAGGCGCCAACATAGGCCGCCTGCCGCAGCGGCACACGGTTGAGGATCTCGTCCAACTGGCGGCTGATCGCGGTGAGAGAGCGCAGGCCGTCATGCGTGACGCCGGTCTCATAGCGGCTGGCATAGGGTTCCTTGAGCAGCAGGGTCGGGATGAGCGTGGTCAGATTGGCATTGCCACAGCGCTCGCCCAACCCGTTGAGCGTGCCCTGAATCTGGCGCACGCCCGCATCCACCGCCGCAAGGCTGCCCGCCACCGCATTGCCGGTGTCGTCATGGGTGTGGATGCCAAGGCGGTCGCCGGGGATACCTGCCGCTATGACCTCTGACACGATGCGGCCAATCTGCGGCGACAGCGTGCCGCCATTGGTATCGCAGAGCACCACCCACCGCGCACCCGCGTCCACCGCCGCGCGCAGGCAGTCCAGCGCATAGGCGGGATTGGCGATGTAGCCGTCAAAGAAATGTTCGGCATCGAACAGCGCCTCGCGCCCCTCGGCCACGACATGCGCAATGGAGCGGGCTATGTTGTCGGTGTTTTCCTCAAGGCTGATGCCAAGGGCGGCGGTGACGTGAAAATCATGGGTCTTGCCGACAAGGCAGACAGCCTTGGTCCCGGCGTTCAGCACCGCCGCCAAGACCTCGTCATTCTCGGCCGAGCGGCCCGCGCGTTTGGTCATGCCAAAGGCGGTCATCGTGGCGCGCGTTTTCGGGGCGTCGTCGAAAAACGCGCTGTCGGTGGGGTTTGCGCCCGGCCAGCCGCCCTCGATGTAATCCACGCCAAGGCGGTCCAGCGCATGGGCGATCTGGATTTTCTCCTGCGTGGAAAAGCTCACGCCTTGCGTCTGTTGCCCGTCGCGCAGGGTGGTGTCGTAGAGGTAGAGGCGGTGCTTGGTCATCTTAGCCGCTCCGCGCCCCGGACATGATCCGAGGCCTCGTTTGCCTGGCGCAGAGGTCCCGGGACAAGCCCGGGACGGGTTTTGCGATTGCCACGGCGATTGATCAAGTTCCATCGCGCGGAATCAAGGCGCGTAGCGCCGCCGCGCAGCGCCCGACCGCCCCCCCGGGCGGGCGCTTTTGCAACGTCGCACATTGCGCGACCGTTCAAGTATTTGGCACCATAAAGCGCCGACCACAGCCGTTGCAGCGCCCCCCCGGCGGTCGGGCACCGCGCGGCTTGAAGGTGGTGTGCGGACAGGCGCATCACTTCAATGCCTCCAGCTTAACGGGGTCGAAGTCCTCGGTTGCCGTGGCATCAGGACCGGCAGGTCCAACCGACAACTTTATCCCACAAGCCTCTATCTGGGCTTTTAGAGAGTCTGCCGCTTTATAGTTTTTACTGTTCCGCAAGTCCTGCCAACGTTCCAAAAGTGGCCAAAGAGGTCCTGTTTTGTCATGCAGGTTTCCAAAACTGGCCATCTTCATCGGCTCTCGAAACCAATCAACAGTTTCAGCGTCTGGAAAGCCAACAAGTTTCATAGCAGCCTTCAAACCGCCCTCATCTTTGCGGTTTGCTAGTGCATGAAGTTCCGAAATCACGCCGTGCGTATTCAAGTCATTCGCCAGTATCTCAACGACCTGACGAGGCACATCGGCTGATGCTTTCACACCATCGGTGATCTCAAACCAAGTCTTGAGAGTTCGACGCGCCTCCCGCGCCTTCTCCGCCGTCCAATCCATCGGCTTGCGGTAATGCGTCGAGAGGAACACAAACCGGATCACCTCTCCCGGTATCCCCTGCTCCAGCAGGTCCCGCACGGTAAAGAAATTGCCCAAGGATTTGGACATCTTCTTGCCCTCGACCTGCAGCATCTCGTTATGCAGCCAATAGCGCGCGAACTGACCCTCGGGGTGGGCGCAGCAGCTTTGCGCGATCTCGTTTTCATGGTGCGGGAACATCAAATCGTTGCCGCCGCCGTGAATGTCGAAACTATCGCCCAAGAGCTCATGCGCCATGGCCGAACATTCGATGTGCCAGCCGGGCCGCCCCCTGCCCCAGGGCGAGTCCCACCCCGGCAAATCATCGCTCGACGGCTTCCACAGAACGAAATCCATCGGGTTGCGCTTGTACGGTGCTACCTCGACCCGCGCGCCTGCGATCATGTCATCGACCGAGCGGCCCGACAGCTTGCCATACCCCTCGCGCCAGCTATCGACGGCGAAAAGCACGTGACCCTCGGCCTCATAGGCGTGGCCCTTGGCGATCAGGCCCTCGATCATCGCCACCATCTGCGCGATATACTGCGTGGCGCGCGGCATGTGGTCAGGCTCCAGCGCGCCCAAGGCCGCCATATCGTCGAGAAACCATTGCGTCGTTTCCGCCGTGATCTCGCCAATCGAGCGCCCAGACTCGGCGGCGCGGGCGTTGATCTTGTCATCCACATCGGTGAAGTTGCGCACATAGGTCACGTGCTCGGTCCCATAGACATGGCGCAGCAGGCGGTAGAGCACGTCGAACACCACCACGGGGCGCGCATTGCCCAGATGCGCCCGGTCATAGACCGTCGGCCCACAGACATACATCCGCACGTTATCTGGATCGA
>SWCD01004952.1_pt1 | contig 16158 bp, 15 predicted proteins | sample 4693011 | NCBI WGS metagenome assembly SWCD01 (sample SAMN10267278, study PRJNA491770) | bioreactor metagenome | isolation source: DHS bioreactor inoculated with marine | place: Japan: Omine Ridge, Nankai Trough | reverse complement strand
CAGAAGGCCAAGCGAAATAATAACTGCCGCAATGGATATCTGCTGCAGGTCAATGTCCAGAAAACGCATCCCCGCGAGGGCGAATGCGACAGTGAACGGAACGATACAGGCGATAATCATCGAGGCCCGCAGGCCAAGGAAGATGAAGAGAACCAGGACCACGACGATGAACGTCTGCGCCACGTTGCCCAGCGCACTGTTGATTGACGCGGTGACGTTGGTTTCCTGGTAGGTGGAAAACGTGAAGGAAATGCCGATTGGCTGTTCTTGTTCAAATGCCGACACTGTTTCAAGCAACTTGGCGCCAAGTTTCTGGATGTCCTCGCTATCGGCCATCTCGACACCGACCATGATGGCCGGTTGGGCGTTGAAATAGACAGGCTTGCTGGCCGGATCGACATAACCGCGCCGAACAGTCATCAGGTCCTTGAGCCGGACAAACCCGCTCAGCCCTTCCACCTTGGTGAGAATGTTGCCTATATCGCCCACAGAGCCAAGATCTCCATTGGCTTCCATGATCAAGGTCGTGCCATTTGCATCCAGTTGGCCTGCCGGCAGGATGACGTTCTGATTTTGCAGGTCCTGCAGCACCTGCGGAAGCTGCACACCTATTGCCGCCAGTTTCCTGGAATCGATCTCCAGCCATACGCGTTCTTCCTGAACCCCGTACAAGGTCACTTTCGACACACCCTCGACAGTGTAGAGATGGGTGCGAAGATCATCCGCCGACGTCTTCATATCAGCATAGGAAAACCCCTCACCGGTCACGGCAATCGTTGCGATCGACACATCACCGTAATTGGTGTTCACAAACGGACCGATGGTCCCTTCCGGCAGGTCTGACTTCACGTCCTCCATCCGGTTTCTGACATCCTGGAACATATTGGTCAGGTCAGCACCGGATACATTGTCATATGCCGTCAGGGTGATCACGGTGCTGCCGGTGGTGATCAAGGTGTTGATGTCTTCTATTTCCCCTATTTCACGCGCCTTGCGTTCAATGGGCTCCACGATCAGATCTTCCATCCGTTCAGGGGACATTCCCGGAAACTGGGCTGTAATCTGAGCGTTGCGGATTGTGATGGCCGGATTTTCGCGCTTCGGAATACCGGCATAGATCAACAGTCCCTGGACCAACAGCCCCATCATGATGAGGACGGTGAGGCGGGACTTGTTGATGCCTAGCGCAGTCAGAGAAACCATGATGTATGTCCGCTATTGGTCATCGGGAAGCAGTTTGACCTTCTGCCCCTCGTGCAGAAATGACACACCGGCTACCGCAACTCGTTCTCCGAGTTTCAATCCATCGACAATAATTATGGAGTTGTCGCGAACACCACCCACGCTGACCGCCCTGCGATGAACCGTGCTGTTGTTGGCGTCGAACACAAAGACACTCGTCTTGCCAGGGTCGTCCGGCCCGGTGCCTTTTGCAAGCTTTCCGTCAAACGGCAACACCGACAAGGGTAGAGTGAAACCCTGACCGCTTGGAACCATGAACTCCATGGCAATCTCAACTGCCATTCCTGCCTTGATCGACGGATCGACCTCATCCAGCTTTACAACTACCGGAAATGACGAAACCGTATCCGCACGTGCACCCAGTTCACTTATGTGACCGGCAAGTTTAACTGACGGATTATCGGCAAGACGCACGGCCACTTTCTTGCCAACCGCCAACCGGTTCACAATATCGAAACTGACTGAAAAGCTGGTCTCAAACGCATCTGCAGCATACAGGGTTGCAACCGCTGCACCGGGCGATACGTTGCTGAAAGACTGAACCTCCACCGAATTGAGTATCCCGTCAAACGGCGCGATGAGCGCCGCCTTGGTCAGATTCTCAAGAGCCGTATCCAGACTGTGCTGCGCCTGCAGCACCTGCGCGGCTGTTGTTTCAGCGTCGGTCTTTGCTTCGTCCAGCGAGGCTTGAGCAATGACTTTCTGTTTCAGCAACTCATCCTTGCGCTGCAGATTGCTCTTGGCATTTCGCGCCCGCGACTGAGATTCTCCAAGAGCCGCTTTCGCGGTTTGCACCTGCAACTCCAAAGACCGTGGGTCGAGTTCAGCGAGAATATCACCCTTGCTGACGCGCTGTCCTACATCCAGGCGCACTTCTTTCAGCCGGCCTGAAATCTCAAATGACAACACAGAGGTCGATGACGGCTGCAGGACGCTGGGAAACCGGCGAACCGTGGTTTCCTCAACCGCCTTGATCACAAGGGTCTTCAGGCCCCTGACCGGCGGCTCCGGGGTTTCTGCAAGCTTGCCATCATCACATGCCGTCAGAAAAAATGTGCAACACAAGACACTTATTGCTCGCCTCATCCAGTATTGTCCTCTGCTATACTTAGCCAGTCACATCCGGCACAGTGGCACTGTAGCTTTGTCATGGCAATTGATAAGGTTGTCTGTGAACGTAATGTGGGCGCATGCCAACGCCGCAAAGACAATGTTTCTGAAACGATGCTTTTCAGGAATCCGACATGAAAGCTGAGTAGCTGATGGCTCGTATTCAGATCACAGATCGTATCTGGCTTCTCGACGACGAACTGGAGGAGAAATTCATTCGTTCCAGCGGCCCAGGCGGTCAGAATGTCAACAAGGTGGCAACCGCAGTGCAGTTACGCTTCGATGTGCGCCAGTCCCTCTCCCTGCCCGAGCGGGTGCGTGAAAAAATCCTCAACAGTGGCGACAGCCGGCTGACCAATGATGGCGAACTCGTTCTGGTTGCCAACCGGCACCGCACGCAGGAGGCCAACCGGCGCGATGCGCTGGAGCGCCTCACGGAAATCATCAGGGACGCGGCATACGTACCGCGCAAACGCATTGCTACCAGGCCGACCCTGGGCTCCAAGAAGCGCAGGCTGGAGTCCAAGACGAGACGCGGCTCCATCAAGAAGAAACGCACCGGTAAAATCGAACTGGACTGACGAAGCCGTCGATAGATGTTGGAATAACTGCATGGGTTCTTTTGAACCCATGTTGGTCGGGTTACGTGTTCGCCGTGTGCTTCTGATTGCATCAGGCAGATCGGCGGGCAGGATTGTTTTCCACCAGGTCGCGATCGAGCATTACCGTAAGACCGTCCAGATCCTCCGAAAAGATCAACTGGCACGACAACCTGGAACTCGCCGACACCGTAGGTACCTCATCCAGCATGGCATCTTCATCATCGCGCGGTTCGTGCAACTTTGCCTGCCAGTCGCCATCCACGTATACATGGCAGGTGGCACATGCACACGCTCCGCCGCACAGGCCCTGCATCGGGAGGCCGTGTTCGCGGATGATCTCCATCACCCGCCAGCCTTCGACTGCGTCCAGTTCATGGGCGTTGCCTTCGTGGTCGATCACATTGATCACACCCATGGTGTTCAAACTCCGTCTCGCTGATTACGCACCAACCGGCCGTCGGCGCTTGTGTGGATGCCACATTCGGTCTTGTCGTGCCCGGCCCAGCGGCCTGCCCGTGGATTGTCCGCCGAACCGCCCCGTTGCGTGCAGTCTGCGCAACCGATTAAAAAATAACCCTGCTCCACCAGTGGATGTGGCGGCAGGTCGTGGCGCTTCAGATAGTTCGCAATGGCGTGCGCGTCATACGCGGCCAGGGGCTCGCCCTTGACCCTGCCATCACCGTCAATACTGACATCGGCAAGCCGGTCGCGACCGTCTCCATGATAGCGTTTGCGCCCTGACAGCACGGCGTCAAACCCGTCAAGCGCGCGCTGCAATGGGCGCATCTTGCGGATGTCACAGCATGCATCGGGATCGGTTGCGGACAGATCGCCGAGCGGGTCCACCAGCGCGACGTCGCGAGGCTCCGGCTTGACGACACGGACATCCTTCAGGCCCAGCAAGTCTGCAATTTTTGCGCGGTAATACCCGGTCTGCCAGAAGTGCTTGCCGGTATCGAGAAAGATCACCGGGATCGCCTGATCGACACAGGCCGCCATGTGCAAGAGCACGACGGACTCCGCGCCGAAGGAGGATACCAGCGCCAGCCGGTTGCCATAATCGCGGCTCAGCGATGCGACAAGCGCTTCGCCTTCCAGCCCCTGATACAGGGCAAGATCATGCTTGGTGGTCATGGTGGCGAAATCCGTGTGTCGACTAACCGTAGTGAGGCTGTTCCGGCCAGGCGCCGGCTTCAGCGAAAGGGCGGGTTGCCAATCCCCCTGTTGCATAATCGTGCTGATAGGTTGCCGGCACCGCGTCGGCGTGGCGTATCCACTCTTCCAGCGAGAAGCGGTCCGACACTTCAAAACTGTCCACGCCCGACTGCAGCAGGAATCCGTACTGGTCGGGCAGGAAACCGCCGCGGGCACGAATGGTGCCGCCAAAATGATCGGTATGGCGAATGCTGCGGGCCTGAGAGAATGCCCTGCCGTCCGCAAAACCGGGGAAGTTCAGGGTGACAATGTCCAGCCGTGCCAGATGCCGCGTGAGGACATCCACATCCGCGTCATTGGGCACATCGACACCTAGGCCGCGATGACCGGCCGGCCAGCCGGTCAGAACTTCCTCCAGTCGCGCGAGCGGCACGATGATCATGCTGCGGTTTTCGGCGCTGTCGCCATCTTCCAGATGGTTCCAGGCATCCTCAACAAAGGAGTGGTTTTCAATTACTGGCATAAAGCGCCTCCTTGAACGGAGCCGCACCAAGGCGGCGGTAGGTTTGCAGGAATTCTTCCCCTTGTTCACGCACGTTCAGATAAGTATCGACGACAGTCTCGACCGCGCCGGCAATCTCGTCGGCACCGAAGCCCGGGCCGAGAATTTTGCCGATTGACGCATTTCCCGCAGATGAGCCGCCCAGCGTGATCTGGTAAAACTCCCTGCCCTTCTTGTCGACTCCAAGAATGCCGATGTGGCCGACATGGTGATGCCCGCAGGCATTGATGCAGCCCGAAATATTGAGCTTCAGCGGACCGACATCGTGCTGTTTCTTGATATCCGCAAAGCGGGTCGAAATTTCCTGAGCCACCGGAATGGAGCGCGCCGTTGCCAACGCGCAGTAGTCCAGACCGGGACAGGAAATGATGTCCCCGATCAGGCCGATATTGGCTTCCGCCAGGCCGTGTTGCTTCAGCTGTTCCCAGACCTCGATGAGGTCTGCGGTGCGTACATGCGGCATGGTCAGGTTTTGCGCATGGGTCACCCGGACCTCGCCAAAGGAGTATGTGTCGGCAAGCGCTGCAACTGCCCGCATCTGTTGAGACGTGGCATCGCCGGGAATACCGCCGGCCGGCTTGAACGACGCATTCACGATGCTGTAACCAGGCACCTTGTGGGCTGCCGTGTTGGCTGCCAGCCACATCCTGAAACCGCGATCAGCGAGTTTCTTTTCCTCGATCTCCGGTACAAATGGCGCCAGGGTTTCCCAGGCAGGCGGGGCAAAGTAGGATGAAATCCGCGCGAACTGGCGCGCATCGACCTCAAGGGTTTCCCTGGGTGCTTCGGCAAATTCCTTTTCCACCGCGGCAGAGAATGCTTCCGCGCCCATTTCATGGACCAGTATCTTGATGCGTGCCTTGTACTTGTTGTCGCGCCGTCCAATCAGGTTGTAGACCCGCATGACGGCGGTGAGATACGGCAGCAGATCTGCTTCGCGCAGCCACTCCCGCACGGTAACGGCAATCATCGGCGTACGTCCCTGCCCGCCGCCGACCAGCACTTCCCAACCGCGCTCACCGGCAGCGTTCAAGTGCATGCGCAGGCCGATGTCATGCACCCTGACGGCAGCCCTGTCGTTCGGCGAACCGGTCACGGCGATCTTGAACTTGCGCGGCAGATAGGTGAATTCGGGGTGCAGGCTCGACCACTGCCGGATCAGTTCACACACCGGGCGCGGGTCGGCCAGTTCATCGGCAGCTGCACCGGCATAGGCGTCCGTTGTGGTGTTGCGGATACAGTTGCCGGATGTCTGGATCGCATGCATCTCGACGTTTGCCAGCATGTCCAGTATGTCGGCGGCGTCCTGCAGCCGGATCCAGTTGAACTGAATGTTCTGGCGCGTGGTCCAGTGGCCGTAACCTCGGTCATACTTGTCGGCAATGTCAGCCAGCACATTGAGCTGGCGCGATGACATGGTGCCATACGGCACCGCCACGCGCAGCATGTAGGCGTGTAGCTGGTGATACAGGCCGTTCATCAGCCGCATGGGCTTGAACTCGTCCTCGGTGATGGTGCCATCGAGACGGCGCGCCACCTGGTCACGGAACTGGGCAACCCGGGCATCGACGAACCTGCGGTCAAACTCGTCATAGCGATACATGTTGGGTTCAGGGCTCACATGCATGTTCATCGGTCTACAACCTCGCTGGTCGAAAATCCTTGCGCGGCCAGTGCCAGGTCGGCCCGCACGGTCGGACCCAGCGCCCGGATCCGCTCGCGGATATGCACCGGGCGAATGGCGCCGCTCTCGCGTGAGACCTCGACCAGGTAGGGCCCCATGACGATGTTGGCGTGTTCATCCTTCTGGGCTTCGCCAAGTGCCACAAATCCGGTGTCCTCGCACTTCGAGACAGCCGCGCCATCAATGCCGCGCACCCATGTGGCCTCGGCACTGCGAAACACCGTGTCGCCCGACAGGACCTCGTTGGCAGTTACCACGTATTCACCGCAGTCTTCGGTTACATCGTTCATGATGCGATCCTTTGTTGTGCTGCGGCCTGCGCCTCATTCAGCGCCCCCAGCACGTCGGAGCGTGCCGGGTCGAGACCGACATAGATGATCGCCGGGCCCTTGATGCCCCCCACAGCAAGGGTTCGCGTCAGCGTGGCGATACTGCCAATGGCGGTTTTCTGATCGGCGCGGGTGCCATTTTCGACCACCACGACCGGGGTGTCTTCAGCAATACCTGCGTGCAGCAACTGACGTTGGATGTGGCCTGCCTGGCGCACGCCCATATAGATGGAAAACGCGGCACCGGGTTTTGCCAGCGCGGCCCAGTCATGCTCGGCAGCGCCATCTCCGGCGGTGCCGGTCAACATGCTGAAACTGCGGTTTTCACCCCGCCAGGTCAGCGGCAGCCGGATGGCGGCCGCGCACGCCACCGCTGCGGTAATGCCCGGTACGACCTCGACCGGAAAGCCGGCGTCGACAATGGCAGCCTGTTCTTCGCCGCCACGGCCGAACACGTAGGGATCGCCGCCTTTCAGCCGCACCACCCGCTTGCCGGCAGCCGCATGTTCAACGAGAATTTGGTTGATACGGGCCTGGCTGACCGACGGCTTGCCGGGTACCTTGCCGACATCGATGCGCTCGGCATCGCGGCGCGCATAATCCAGGATGCCGGGTCCGACGAGGCGGTCATAGACAATCACGTCTGCATCCTGCAGGCGGCGCTGGGCCTTCAGGGTCAGAAGGTCGGCATCGCCGGGACCAGCCCCAACCAGGGACACAGACCCGCTTGCTTCAACTTGCACGCCGGACAGCGCTGCATCCACGGATTGCTCGAAACCGGCATCACCGCCGCGCTCGTAAGACGCGCGGATGTCACCGAAAAAGAAGGACCGCCAGAAATCACGCCGGGGACTGCCCTTGTCCAGCGCGCGAGCCACGCGTGGCCGCAGGGCGCGGGCGCTGTCCACCAGCGCACCGATTGATGGCGGCAACATGGCTTCCAGGTGTGCCTTGATGCCCTGTCCCAGTACCGGCGCGGCACCTTCAGTGCCAATGGCGATGGTCAGGGAACCGCGGTCAACGATGGACGGCGTCAGAAACGAGCATTTGTCCTGCCTGTCGACGACGTTGATCGGGATGTTGCGTTCAGTGGCGGCAGCGTGAACCGCTGCTTCTGCAGCGTCGTCCAGCCCGCAGGCAAACACCAGCGTTGCGCCGTGCAGGTCGTCGGCTTCGAATTCACGGGACACGAGGCAGGCATCCGTCGCGTCAATCCCTGCACAAAGCTCGCGTTCGGCAAACGGGGTAATGACCACAATCCGCGCCGGCGTGCCGGCCAACAGCCGCAGCTTCTGTGCGGCTTCCGCGCCGCCACCGACAATCACAACTGTCTTTGCTTCAAGGTCCAGAAACACCGGGTAAAAACGCATGATCGGGTCACTCCATCTCGTTCGTTAAAACGATCAACTGGATTGACATATAGAACTGTTCGTTAAAAAGAACAAGTCGTTCTTTGGTGTGAACGAGTGATGTCACACGGATGTGAGCGCATACTGCGCGTTTGAACCGCTGCGACGGCCTAATCGCCGGCCTTGTTGGTCCCGGTAGCGCGCGGTGACAGGATTCCAAAACCGTTTTCGTCGAACAGCATGTAAATCCGGTTACCGGACACCGCTATGTCCCTCACACGCTGTCCGATGGGCATTATTTCGACCCCCAGCACCCTGTCGCCATCAAGGCGTACCCGCACGATTGATTGCGCCGCCAGGGTCCCGACGAGCAGGTCGCCGTTCCAGCGTTCGTGGAAGGTGTCGAGATAGACCAGTGCATGGGTGGCAATCGACGGTATCCAGTGAAAGGCGGGTTTGTGAAATCCCGTGTGCCGCCCGGTATCCGGGTTCAGCGGCCAGGCCTTGGCATCGTTTGCCGGATCGGAGTAATCCACACCATAGGTCACCAGCGGCCAGCCGTAATTGGCACCCCTCTCTATCAGGTTGAGTTCGTCGCCACCCATCGGGCCGTGCTCAACCTCCCACAACCGGCCAGCATCATCAAACGCCAGGCCCTGCGGGTTGCGATGACCCATGGACAGCATCTCGACGCTGAAATCACTCAGTGACATCCGAAATATACGGCCCAGCGTGGCATCGGGCGACTGTGCCAGCCGCGGGGTTTGTTCACTACGCCCGTCCTGGCCAAAATCGCCGATGGCGAACACCACGTGATCGGCACCGTCCGCCACCAGAACACCGCCGTCCCCGTTGCCGATGAACCTGCGGCCGGGTTCACCGACCGGCACGCAGGGCGCGGAAACGAACAGGTCACTCCAGCGCACATCAACCCGGTCAGCCGACAGCCAGTTGTCGGGCAACTCGGTGTGGCCCATGCGCTTGGTCATGCAGTTCTGCTGCGCACTGTAATGGGTGTAGTTGACCAGGAGGTGGTTTTTTCCATTGCGCCGGTAAAAATGCACGTCGCTATAGCGGCCGCCCCTGTAACGCTCCACCTGCTGCGGCCAGTCATTCTGGATCAACTGTTGTTCATGGTTTGACGCCGGCAACGCAAACGGCAACACGCGGAACCGCTCTGTCTGGAAATCATAAAGCGTCAGAGCGCCGCCGAGATCCTTGGTGATCAGCACCCCTTCATCTATGAGCGCAATCTTGCCGGCCCGGTTGGACCATTCAAACGGCTTGTTGTGAACAACCATGTCAAGATTGAGCAGGCCGGAGTGTATGATCGTCGACTGGATGCCCGGCGTCTCTTCAGGCGCGGAGCCAGACGTCTCGCCCAGATGTTTGATGCCGCCTGCGTCTGGCGGCGCACCATCCGGCAACCCCAGATAGGCGGCAGCAATCGCCGCCGCACAAAACCCGATCGCCATCCCGGTCATGCGTTTCATGAGACATCACCTAATGCAGTTGAAACCGCACCGCCATCCATTTTTCATTCTTGAGCAAGTGGCGATTAGATCCGGGGCACGAGTTCGCAGGGAAACCCCTCTGCGTGTCGACCAAACTGTCACGTTATTGTCACGATACTGATTTTACCCTTGACGTAAAATGCCTGACGGGTAAGTGTCGTCAGACACTGACTGGGGGGAGCGAGGCCTGCTAAACCCTCGTCCACAAGTGAATACCCCACGCCGCGCCTGTAAAACGGCCGGCGTGGCGGTCACGTGATGTGCCGCGACCAAGGGCTTTGACCCTTGTGCTGACAGCCAGCACACCCCTGAGGCCGGGCATCGCTTACACCAGTAGTACGAAATGACCCTTTCGCGCAGATGACGAAGCAGTTAAACCCTGTTCGTCCTCTGTCCCTCTGCCTAACCGAAAGCCCGCACCTCATGTCCTTCGTCATCCCGGAACCCGCCCGCACCACCCTGCCCGTTGCCGGCAGCACCGACATGTTTCCGGTACGCCGGGTGTATTGTGTCGGGCGCAATTACGCGGCTCACACCATCGAGATGGGGCATGATCCGGATCGGGAAGACCCGTTCTTCTTTCTCAAGTGCCCGGAAAACATCGTCACCGCAGATGCCGGTGGCGACATCATATTCCCCTACCCGCCTGCCTCGAACGACGTTCACCATGAGATCGAAATGATCGTGGCGCTCAAGTCCGGTGGAACGGATATCGCGGTCAATGACGCACTGTCACACGTCTACGGCTATGGCGCCGGTCTCGACATGACACGCCGTGATCTGCAGGGCGAAATGAAGAAAGCGGGGCGTCCATGGGAAATCGGCAAGGCGTTTGATTATTCAGCCCCCATGTCTCCTCTGGTGCCGGCGTCCGATATCGGTCATCCCGACGCCGGGGCGGTGTGGCTCAAGGTCAATGGCGAGGTTCGCCAGACCGGTGATCTGAACCAGATGATCTGGAAAGTGCCGGAAATGATCTCCTACCTGTCAGGCCTGTTCGAACTGGCAGCAGGAGACCTGATCATGTCGGGCACACCTTCAGGCGTCGGCCCGGTCGTGCGCGGTGATGACATGGACGGATTTGTTGAAGGTGTCGGCAGTTTTCACTGCAAGGTTGTCTGAATAAAACCGGCCAGGTTCGCCCCCCAGCCCAGCGGATTGACCAGCCCCATTGCCCAGGCCGCATTGATGGCCACACCGGCACACAAATCTGCGATGATGACCCATTTGCTGACCTTGAAGAACCTGTAGAGCATGTCGACCCCGTGCCTTTTTGGTACATCTTTGCCATGTCCTGTTAAGGAACAAGCAAGGCACGGGCCATTTGGACGGCCTACAGAGCGCAGATGCGTGGTGTCCTCAACACTCCGGCAGGTTCACCGCAAGGCCGCCAAGGCTGGTCTCCTTGTATTTCTCGGACATGTCGCGGCCGGTCTGGCGCATGGTTTCGATGCAGTTGTCCAGCGGCATGAAATGCTGACCGTCCCCCAGCAGCGCCAGTGACGCTGCGGACACCGCCTTGATGGCGCCCAGTCCGTTGCGCTCGATACACGGCACCTGAACCAGACCCCCGACCGGATCACAGGTCATGCCGAGATGATGTTCCAGGGCAATCTCGGCGGCGTTTTCAATCTGCTCATTGGTCCCGCCAAGCGCGGCGCATATGCCCGCTGCTGCCATCGCGGCAGCCGAGCCTACCTCACCCTGGCAACCGACTTCAGCACCTGAAATGGATGCATTGTGCTTGATCAGTCCGCCGATGGCGGCCGCCGTCAGCAGGAACGTGCGCAAGCCTTCATCGCTGGAGCCGATGCAGTGATCGCGATAATAGCGCATGACAGCCGGGACGACGCCTGCGGCCCCATTGGTCGGGGACGTCACGACCTTGCCGCCCGCGGCATTTTCCTCGTTCACCGCCATGGCATAGACCGACATCCAGTCATTCGCCACATGCGGTTGCGCCATGTTCGAGCCGCGCTGCTCAATCAGGCGTTCATGGATTTTTCTGGCGCGGCGGCGCACATTCAGCCCACCGGGCAGAATGCCGTCTTCGCGAAGCCCGCGATCAATGCAGCCCGACATGGTTTTCCAGATTCCGTCGAGCCGATCATCAAGCAGTGAGACGTCCATGTGGGCTTTTTCATTGGCGCGCTTCATCTCGGCAATTGTCTTGCCGTGCGTCGCGCCCAGCGCCAGCATCTCCTTTGCGGTCGAAAACGGGTATTCATAGCCGGCCTGCTTTTTTGCCGCTTTCAGGCCGGTCGGGGTGCGGTCAAGGTCTGCGAGTTCGTCTGCTGTCAGGATAAACCCGCCACCAATGGAGTAATAGGTCTCCTCCAGCCGCAAGGCTCCCCTGGCATCGAAGGCGCGCAGCACCATCCCGTTGGCATGGCCTTCCAGCGGCGGGCCATAATCAAAAATCAGGTCGGCGTCCGGTTTGAATTTCAAAGGATCGAGACCGTCAGGGTGCACGGTATGCGTTTCAAGCAACCGCGCCAGCGCCAGTTCGGCTTCATCCAGGTCAATGGTGGCGGGCTCGAAACCGGACAATCCCAGCATGACGGCACGATCCGTGGAGTGACCCTTGCCGGTAAAGGCCAGCGATCCGTGCAGCGTACACTGAACGTGGGCCGGTGCCCCGGAACCGGGAATCGGGGTTTTTTCGGTACGCAGATCATTCACGAACCGGGCAGCCGCCGTCATCGGACCCATCGTATGTGACGAGGACGGACCAACCCCTATCTTGAAGATGTCAAATACAGACAGAAACATGGCGGCGCAGGCTCCAGGAAAAGTGCCAAGGCGGGTTGGAAACAATCAGGTTGTCGGGCATTTTTGTGCAATACCCGAAAACCGGCTTGTCAGCCAGCGGCAAGTGACGACGATGCGCCGACCAGCTGTACTGCCTCCAACTGGCAACTCGCGCATGACCGTGGTTCACGCGGTCCAGATGAACCCATCTTGGGCCAGGGTATCCTTGTCCGATCAGATAGTGCGCTAATGACTATAGTCGGAACCTTCATCATCAAGAATGGCCTTGAGCTCGGTCAGGTGGCGGTCTGCCTGACCGGGGTAGTCCTCGATCTCGCTGGCGGTTTTCTCGGCCACTTCGTCAGACAGCACTTTCAGCTTGCGACCGGTCCACAGGGCCTTGATGTAGGTCTCGGCGGCGCGTTCAAAATAGTACATGCGGTTGAAGGCATCGGCGACCGTATCGCCGGTCACCATGATGCCGTGATTGCCCATGATCAGCACTTGCTTCGACGGGTCCGACAGATGCGAACAGGCGCGTTCGGCCTCTTCCTCGAAGGCAAGTCCGCCATACTGGTCGTCGATGGCGTAGCGGTTGAAGAACATCGCACAGTTCTGATCGATCGGCAGCAGGCGCGGATCATCCAGCGTTGCCAGAACGGTGGCGTGGATGGAATGCACATGCAGGGCCACGCGGGCATGCGGGCATAGCCGGTGAATGGCGCCATGCAGCCCCCATGCAGTGGGGTCAGGTGCGTCAGGCCGTGACATGGTTTCAGGATCGTTGGCATCCAGCAGCAGCAGATCGGACGCCTTGATGCGGGCGAAATGCATCTGGTTGGGATTCATCAGAAACTGCGTGGCGTCCTCGTTGACAGCAACGGAAAAATGATTGGCAACACCTTCGTGCATGTTCAGCCGGGCGGTCCAGCGGAAGGCGGCAGCCAGGTCAACACGGGTATCATGGTGTTCAAGGCGGTTAGGACGCAATGGCGTGGCGGTAGCAGTCACTGGCTTGTCTCCTCAAGAATGGCATGCGACGCAGGATGTTTGAATTTTCGTCGGTCCGCAATCAAAAATACACGATCAGCGTACCGCACCCGGCGATGTCCAGGAAGCCCGCTAATCGAGGGTCTGGTGTGCAAATTCTGCAGCGCCCTCACCCGCCGCCCGGCCGGTGGCAAAGCAGGCCTGCAGCAGATAACCGCCGGTTGGCGCATCCCAGTCCAGCATTTCACCGCACACAAACACGCCGGGAAGTTGCTTCAACATGAACCTTGCGTCAACCTGGTCTGCGGCAATTCCACCTGCGGTGGAGATCGCCCTGCCGATCGGCTGCAGCCCCGTCACCCTTACCTCGACAGCCTTGATACTGTCGGCCAGGGCCTCTTCGGTGGCAAAGGTCCGTCCCTGAACGCAGTCACGCCACACGGATATGGCTTGTGGCGAAAGTCCCGCCCCCTTGCGCAACCGGTTCGACAGCGACTGTTTGCGCGGGACCTTAGCCAGCCTTGCGGCCAGTTGTGTAACATCGAGATCAGGCCGCAGATCAAGTGTGACACTGCACCAGTCCGAGGTTGCCAGGCCTGCCCGCAATTCGCGCGACAAGGCATAGATTGCACCACCTTCAAGCCCTGTCCGGCTGATCATGGCCTCGCCACGCACGGTGCGCCCGGCCAGCGTCGCGGCAATGCGCTTGAGAGGCGCGCCGGCATGGCGCGCTATGGTCGTCTGGGACCAATCGCAGGTAACCCCCGCATTGGACGCCACCAGCGGTGTAATCTCGATACCCTTGTCCACCAGCACCGGCACCCAGTTTCCGTCTGCACCAAGCCGCGGCCAGCTGGCCCCACCAAGCGCCAGCACGCACACATCAAAATTCTCGACCGAGCCATCGGAAAAGCTCAACTCCCCGTCACCAGTCCAGCCGGTCCAGAGCTTGCGTGTCTTGAGAACAACGCCCAGGCCATCCAGATCGCGCAGCCAGGCGCGCAGCAATGGCGACGACTTGAAGCTTTTGGGAAACACCCTGCCGGATGAGCCCACGAAGGTCTCCTCGCCATGGGCATCCGCCCAGGCCCGCAAGGCATCCGGTGGAAACTGCCTGACAGCCTGTTCCAGCCCGCCGGGTGCATCGCCATAGCGTGTCAGGAATGTCTCGACCGGTTCCGAGTGCGTCAGGTTCAGTCCTCCCCTGCCCGCCATCAGGAACTTGCGGCCTGCCGACGGCATGCGCTCGAACACAGTTACCTGGAGACCAGCCCTTGCCATGGCGTCTGCCGCCATGAGACCGGCGGGGCCGGCTCCAATCACCGCCCCGGTCAAAGCACCCCGGTGACTATTGGGCATAGCCGCGCTCAAAATACTCCTCGGCGAGCAAACGGTAGATTTCGACATCATGGGCGCGATTGAGACCGGTCGACCCCGGCATCACGGTCCGCTGCAACGAAAAGCCAAGCTTGCCGGCGATGCGTGCAGACGCGAGATTTGGCGCCTTGATCTTGCACCAGACTTCAGTTGCTCCCAGGCGCTCGATTGCCATGGCACACAACACTTCGCCCATCATGGTGCCGGCACCGGTGTCCCAGACCGTCGGATCCACGCCCCAGCCAATTTCCGCAGCGCCGCCTCCCAGCAGCCAGATAAACCCGTCGGCTATCAGCTCGCCGGTCCCAGCATCAATAGCGCACAGCCTGAAATGCCGCCGATCGGTGGTTTTCTGCCGGGCCAGATGGCGCTTGAGAATGACGTCTACCTCGGCGACCGACTGCAGTTTCACGGCCAGCCAGCGGTTGTATTCGGGCCTGGTCATATAGCGCGCCAGGGCCGGAGCATCGCCTGTCTGCCACTCGCGAAACGTGAGGCCAGGCATCGTCACTTGCGGCAGCAACAGTTCGGTTGACACGGGCATGGTCCTCACATGGAATAACGCGGCGCGGTGGCGCTGATACAACAAGCCTAACCACTTCTGCCGGGTTGGTCGAGGCAACTTTGATCTTCATCACCATGTCGCAAACGCAGAATAGAAAACAGCCACCGATCACCCTTGCAATTGCGATTCAGTACGAAGGCACCAGAGTAATGTCCAACAGCAAAATCGACACATCATTCAACAACAAGGCCGAGGCCTTTGAAGCCTTTGACGACACACCGACACACTTGGTCAACACCGCGACCATCGGCGACGTCATCCAGCACCGTTTTGGCCGTCGCGATGTCTTGAAAGGCAGCCTGGCAGTGACCACGATTTCGCTGCTGATGGGAAGCGCTGCTTCGCCATCTGCCGCGGTATCGAGCAATACAATCCCGGCATTTGATTTCAAGGAGTTGCCGGCGGGAATTGATACAACTCACCATGTCGCAGACGGCTATGAGGCGAACATACTGTTGCGCTGGGGTGACGGTATTTTTGAAGATTCAGAGCCGTTTGATCCACAGGCACAATCGGCTGTGCGCCAGCATCGCCAGTTTGGCTACAACAATGATTATGTCGGCGTGTTCAAGGTTCCCGGCAGCCCGAACAACCTGTTGATGTGCGTCAATCATGAATACACCAGTCCAGAAGTCATGTTTCCCGGCCTGACGGCTTCGCCGAAGGACAATGATTTTTCCGAGATCAGCGACCTGATGGTGCAGGTCGAGATGGCCGCGCACGGCATCAGCGTCGTTGAGCTTGAACGCCGTGAGGGCCAGTGGACGCCCTTGGCCAGTTCATCATTCAACCGGCGCATATCTGCGTCCAATACCGAGATGTCAGTCGACGGTCCCGCCGCCGGGCATCAGCGGCTGCAGACCAGCGCCGACCCGTCCGGCAGGCGCATTGTCGGAACATTCAACAATTGCGCCGGCGGGGTCACCCC
>SWCD01023276.1_pt2 | contig 16164 bp, 8 predicted proteins | sample 4693011 | NCBI WGS metagenome assembly SWCD01 (sample SAMN10267278, study PRJNA491770) | bioreactor metagenome | isolation source: DHS bioreactor inoculated with marine | place: Japan: Omine Ridge, Nankai Trough | reverse complement strand
CCCCGCAATTCCTCGTGGGAGGGGAACTAAAAAAGATACATTTTTATCAGATCAAATAAGAAAATTTTATTTAAAAGCAATCAGGTTGTTTATCACTAATAATATTGGATATAAGAAGGATTACTTTGGAGAAGCTACAAAGTAATAGTCTTTGCGGCTGTGGTAAACTTCTTTAAATGTATCTTTATTTAAAGGCGATACATCTTTCAGAAAGTTCTCTAATTGATAAATTTGATAGCCACATTCTGTAGCTAAGTATTGGTAGAAATCATCAGGAGTCACCCTGTAAAAATCGCTGGCGCCTAATCCAAATTCAAAAATAATGATGGGTCTTGAATTTTTCATTGTGTTAAAGGCACCTTTTAGGACTTTGAATTCAGCACCCTCCACATCTATCTTGATCAGGTCGACATGGTAATTGGTTGGCAATACATGATCCAGCGAGTCTGTTGTAACCTCAATCACTTCAATTTCAGGATTTTTGCCGTCGTAATCGCGTTTTTTAATGCCACTATATGCAGGTGCATCAACCACATAATTAAAAGTTGTGACACCTGATTGGTCGCTTAAAGCGATGTTATGTATCTTGAGTTGCTTTTGTCTGAATTTTTTCTTCAGCGCATTGAAAAAACCAGGAATGGGTTCGAAAGCCACATGTGTTCCTTTGGGGCTTCTTTTCATGACTTCCTGTAAAATCTCACCCTTAAAGCAACCTATATCAATACAGTTTGAGTTTTCATGTAGCACTTTGTCCAGAATCTCCAGCGTTAACCTGTCGTACTTGATGTTTTTAGTTACATCAAGGTGCAGGAATATCAATATGCGCCGTATAAATTCTTTCAACATTGAATGGCCATTTTGCAACGAATGCGGGTCAGGTTTTTGAGCACGCAAACATACAAAAAAAAGACACCCTTTCGGGTGCCTTTTTTAAATGCAAGCAGAGAATCTTTATACAACGCCCTGTGCGAGCATTGAATCGGCCACTTTAACAAAGCCGCCGATATTAGCACCTTTTACATAATCGATATAATCACCATCTTTTCCCCACTTAACACAAGTGGAGTGGATGTCTTTCATGATCTGATGCAAACGTGCGTCAACTTCTTCACGTGTCCAGCTCAAACGCAATGAGTTCTGACTCATTTCGAGACCTGATACAGCCACACCACCGGCATTGGCAGCTTTTCCAAGACCATAAAGGATTTTCGCATTTTGATAGACTTCAATAGCTTCAGGTGATGAAGGCATATTGGCCCCTTCAGAAACTACAAAGCAGCCATTGGCAATAAGTGCTTTGGCTTCTTCTTCGTTTACCTCATTTTGTGTAGCACAAGGCATGGCCACGTCACATTTGATATGCCATGGGCGTTTGCCTTCGTGGTACTGGGCACCATATTTATCAGCGTATTCTTTGATGCGGCCTCTTCTTACGTTTTTCAAATCCATCACGTAGGCCAGTTTTTCGGCATCAATACCTTCAGGGTCATAAATAAATCCAGATGAATCTGAAAGTGTTACACACTTAGCTCCAAACTCAGTAGCTTTTTCACAGGCATACTGGGCCACATTACCTGAACCAGAAATGGTGCAAATTTTACCTTTCATACTGTCACCAAGGGCTTTTAGCATTTCTTCAGCAAAATAAACAGTGCCGTATCCTGTTGCTTCAGGACGTATGAGTGAGCCACCCCATTCGCGGCCTTTACCTGTTAATACACCCACAAATTCATTTCGTAGTCGTTTGTACTGACCAAACAGGAAGCCAATTTCACGTCCACCTACACCAATATCACCCGCAGGAACGTCCGTATTTGCACCAATATGACGGAATAATTCGCTCATAAAGCTCTGGCAAAAACGCATTACTTCGTTGTCTGATTTACCTTTAGGATCAAAATCAGAACCACCTTTACCACCGCCCATTGGGAGTGTTGTTAACGAATTTTTAAATACCTGCTCGAATGCAAGGAATTTTAGAATCCCTAGGTTTACTGTGGGATGGAAACGCAATCCGCCTTTATAAGGTCCTATTGCACTGTTCATTTCAATACGAAAACCACGATTTACCTGCACATCACCTCTGTCGTCAAGCCATGGAACACGGAATAATATAACCCTTTCAGGTTCCACGATACGTTCCAGGATTTTACCTTCTTTATACTGTGGATTTTCCTCGATAAAAGGAATAATCGTTTCCACCACTTCGTGCACAGCCTGGTGAAATTCAACTTCGCTTGGATTTTTGGCAATGACCTTAGCCATAAAGTCATTTACTTTTTGTTCATATACATTCGACATTTTTCAAATATTTAATTAAAACTTGTTGTTAAAAGACATATCAATATTACTGAAAAATATGTGCAGTATTGTTCTAAATAAGGGGATTTGCGGGAATTCCTTATAAAATTAAGGGAATCACGTAGAGAGAAATTGCGGAAAAATAATTATTTCCTCTCCATATGATTATCGATTCAATTCAGGGTGTCGATTTTAAGCATACAATACAGCAAGCTTAATCAAAAACTTCAATTACAAGATCATCGAAATATATATCCAGATCGCCCTGGTTCCATAAATAGACAATAAGCAAATCGTTTTTTGAACGAACCTCTGGCGTGAGGTAGTCCATGGTTACCTTGTTCCATTGGTTAAGTTTGATATTTGACACTTGATCTTTCCGGTTGAGGTTTAAGCCTCTGTACTTATAGTTACCCCCTTTATGCTGAAAAGTGGTGGTAATTGAAACGGGTGTGGATGATAATTCATGAACAGGATATACCCAAACAGTTACACGTACCCATGCATACTCTTTGTCTGTCAGATCTTCATAAGTAGACTTAAATGAAGGGCTGAATCTGAGCGTGCTGTCCATTTTTAAAGAATAAAGACCGGACCTGTAAATGCTGTCGCTCAAGTGTTTCGAAAATGTTTCATTTGTCGATTCAAAATCCAAACTAAAGACAGTGGTGCCGATTAAATTTTTGTCTTCCGGCATGGCTTTGTTTTCATAACTCCCCCTGTCGATCAATAGCAATTCCTTATATTCCGGGTTTACCTTTGTTTTACCGAATGTTTTCACATAATAATCATATGTCATAAGATCAGGGCTCAAAATATTTTTTTTTAGCTGCCAGTATTGAAATAAATTAAAAAAAAGCAAAGTGGCTATGATGAGTGACAACAATATTTTTTTGAAATTATTTAATCCTGCTATTTTAACGATCGAATAGCCGAGTGGGACGCTTAAAACTGCATATGACTGTATCATTGCCCGTTGCCCGAAACTTTGAGCATACCACCAGCACGACCAACTTGATACGATGTAGAGGTTAATAATGGAAAAAATAAATACTGAAAAGAAAATACTACGATTCTTCCTGTAGAGTAAAAAAAGGCCATAAATAGCAAATACCATAACAGGCGTGTAAATCAGCCAGCCCTTGCGGAAACTGAAAAGAAATTTTAAGGTATAGGGCCACAAAAATTCAAATCCTTCTCCAGGGTTTCTGTAGCTGTAGTAAATAATTTGTCCGCTGTATATCTTCCAGTAAATTACCTGAAATGAACCGATGAGTGCGAGTATGGCAATAAAAACGAGCATGTGCACACGGTGCTGATGCCATAGATCTTTTATTTTCTTTTTCAAACTATTCCATCCTTCAACATGCCAAAGCAATGGAATAATAACTGCTATTAATTCAGTTGGTCGTGAAAGTGTGGATAACCCGATGGTAATAGCCAGCCCCACAATATATCTAATGTTAAACGTTTCATGCCAACGAATGGTAAACCATAGAATGAAGGCATATGCGGTAAATAAATAAGTATGTGGCATTTCAGAATTGAAGGTGCTGTAGGCGAAATAGTTTGTGCCAAAATAAATGATAAGCAGTATGATGGCAACCACCAGGTCAGAAAAAAATCTGAGTAATACTTTTCGCAAAACAAAAAGGCCAATAATGAAAAAAAGTATCCCATTTGCTATAAGTGCCCATTGGTATGGTGAAGAAAAACCATCTGCCGGATATGCCGTATTGAGGGCGACTGCATGCCCCATTAAAAAGGCGGGTGAGTATAATATAGCCATTCCCATAGTATATTTCATAATGAAATTACCTTTTTGGCTGTATGAGAATTGATAAAAAGTGTTCGTTGAATGGTATTTGTTGTTCAACTCTTCAAATACGGCTTTGTTTTTAATGCCCAGGTCGTTGTATATGAATGCGGCAGGTAGATAAAGGTAATACCCGTAAGTATCCCAACTGATATTATTTTTTGGTGGATGTGAAACCCGTAAATAGGTATTGGTGCCTATTAAAATCAGGATCACAATGAATGACAAAATAGCTGATGAACCTTTGGACGTATATGGCGTTTTTTGTTTAATAGAGTAGAATAAATTAAGTGATAAGGTAACTCTAATTCCTGCTAAATATATTGTATTTTAAGATGCTGTAAATGGCTCTCATGCCATCTTTCCATCCAATTTTTTTTCCTTCGTCATAGGTGCGACCATAATAGGATATGCCTACTTCGTAAATTCTAATGTTGGGTATTCTGGAAATTTTTGCAGTTACTTCAGGTTCGAATCCAAACCTGTTTTCCTTTAATTTCAATGATTTGATATTGTCGGCCTTAAAAAGTTTATAGCAGGTCTCCATATCCGTCAGGTTCAAATTGGTGAAAATGTTGGATACTGAGGTGAGAAATTTATTCCCGATGGAATGCCAGAAAAATAAAATACGGTGGGGTGTGCCTCCCATAAATCGCGAACCGTACACCACATCGGCGAAACCATCTACTACGGGCCGTAATAACAAATTGTACTCCTGGGGGTCGTACTCAAGATCGGCATCTTGTATAATGATGTAGTCACCCGTTGCTTCTTTGATACCACGATGCAAGGCTGCCCCTTTACCCATATTTTTAGGTTGATTGAATAATTTGATAGCAGTTCCAGGATGATCAGTTATATATTTTTCAATCACATTAACCGTTTGATCGGTCGAGAAATCATTTACGATAATAATCTCTTTTTCAAAAGCGCCAATGAGTTTAACATCAATCACCTTGTCCAAAATTAAATGAATGGTGCGGGCTTCGTTAAAAGCCGGGATAAGTATGGAAAGCTTGTTGGGCATCTGTATGATTTTTTATCGATGGCAAATTTAAAAAGAAATGATTGACATATTATTACAAATTAAATAATTATAGTTTAATGATTTAACCCAACAACCACAGTGTTTTACACAGTAACCAAGAATTTTATTTTGCAATTATCAATATAATGAGCTATGCAGAAGCACATATGATTTTGAGAGATTTCCTATAGTTATTTTACATACGATATTGGTGTCAGGGAATGCGCCTTGCGTGGGCTGAATATTTAATGTTTGGATAAAAGGAAAGAAAGTTTTTTTTACAACGGAAGGTATTATTTGTCCTTGTAGACTATATAGTTCTATCGAAACCTCATCTGTTCGTTCAATTGGTAAACTTATAGTAAACCCTCCCATAAAAGGATTCGGATATAAGTCTATTTGATTAAACAGGTCATTCAGATCGAAAAGGCCTGTAGTATCCATACTGTAATAAAAAGCACCAATATCGCTAATTGTACTGTCAGGATCCAAGGGAAAATCCGGATTACCTGCATCAATGCATGGAGAACCTTCTCGGAGCCTGAAATTGTTGTCGTTGGAATTTATGAACATGGGATTATCAAACAAATTACTTTCGCCCAGCAATTCAGCTTTATCCGACAGGCAAAAACTTGCAACAACTACTGAATTCGCATCGTGGAAAATATCCCGGTCAACAGAACCGGAAAAAATGCAATTATGAATGCTTGCATTGCTTCCTTTCTTTGTAGTAGCATCTTCGATACAACTAACACCTGTATTGTTAGCGTAAAATGTATTATTAATAAGCTGTCCGCTTGAGTTTTCTTTAAAAATAATACCTTCGTTACATCCTATCAATATATTTCGTACGACCAGAATATTCTCAGAATTTCCAAAATGTTCTGCACCTAATTCCATGCCGCGATCGGCCACATTAATTATTATGTTGCTATCTATCAGTGTATTGTCGCAGTTGTTAAGGTCAATTGCGTCATCAGGGATGTTTTCAAACCGATTTTTTCTGATCACACCACCGTTTACTCCAATAAGCTCAATCGCATCTGGAATTTTAGTGAAGTAACAATCTGATATATGAACATCTGCTGAATTCTGCATTAGAAAACCTTCGCCCCGGTTATTGCCATAAATAGATGAGTTTTTAGTATTTACCGATGCGCCTTTAACAAACATAATAGGGTCCTGCCATGTGAGTTGTTGGTTGTTTGAAAACTTCACATGATCTAAAGTCATATGGCACGACAAAGATAAAATGATACCATCAGTAATGTGGGCATGTGTGATGAAGCTCGTGTTTCCAGGAGCGTTAATTTTAATTTTACCCCAACCAACCCCTGCAATTTCCGGCAACAATGTAACAGGTTCGCTGGCTGTTCCATTCATCATTATTACCCCGTTTGTAATGATGTTTACACCAGGACTTAATATTAAGTTAGCTCCCGCCTCAAAGATTATTGTATCTTGGTTGTCAATGACTAAATCTGAAGTGATGAAGTAAGGAGAGTCCGCTTTAGTGAATACAACTGAAGAAAGCGTATTACTATTAAAAAAGATGACGAAAAACAACACCATGAACGCCACTCTATTTAGGAACCATTTCTTTTTCATATAAACTGTAAACTTTTAATATAGCCTTTGCCTTAAGTTTATTTACGCTCAATTCTCAAACGCATAGTTTTTAGGAATGTTTTACCAGAATAATGTATCAACAATCAAACAAATATAATTAAAATAAAAAGCGTAGCTATCAAATACAAACTGCACAACTAAAATGATGACTTATGAAGTTGAATTGATGAATCTATTTTGAAATAAAAGTATTTTCTTGTGTTACCCATTTCTATATGCCTCCAGTATCTTTGAGACCTAAATAATTTTTATGAATAAATAATTTGAACGTATTTAGTAGATTTGTGCAAATAAATTTCCATTATGAAAACCATCATTACTTGTTTTTTTAGTTGTTTCTTTCTTATTGGGTTTGCTCAAAACCACCAGCAGGAGTTGGTAGACGGACTTCCCGTGCTTACGTTAGAAGATGAACTGATGCTCATGAGTCTTCCTGTAAAAACCATTCCGGCCAATTACGCTACACGCAGTCTGCCACCTGTTATCGATAATTCGCAGCTCATTTTTATGCGGCCGGTTTTTCAACAGGATCACTATTCATGCGGCCAGGCAAGCTTGATCGGATATAATTTTACGTATGAGATGGCCCGCGAACGAGGTGTTTCGGGTAATAACCCCGATCACCAGTATCCGACTCATTTTGCCTGGAACTTTATGAATGGCGGTAATGGGTATTATGGCGTGAGTTACTTGCATAGTGCACAAATATTGAAATTCAGTGGTACGCCAAATGTTTCAACTTATGGAGGTATGGCAACCGGGGGATTTAATAGGTGGATGACAGGGTATCCGAATTATCTGGGTGCTATGGAAAACAGGATCAAGTCCATATCGCAAATACATGTAGGTAACGAAGAAGGTCTTCAAACATTAAAATACTGGTTATATGATCATCTCGAGAATGCTGAGCATGGTGGAATAGCCTCCTTTTATGCACAGCATCTTTCGGTTAACCAAACCCTTCCACCTGGAACTCCTGAGGAAGGAAAATATGTGATCACAAGTTTTGGTGGCAGTCCTAACCATGCGATGACTATTGTAGGCTATAATGATGAAATATGCTGGGATTATAATAATGACGGTCAATACACCAATGATATCGACATTAATAATGACGGTATTGTGAATATGAAAGACTGGGAAATTGGTGGATTTAAAATGGTTCAAAGCTACGGTGGGGTACCAAACTGGGGCAACCAGGGATACGCTTACATGATGTATAAAACGGTGGCAGATAAACTGGGGCAGGGTGGAATCTGGAACCACTGTGTGCATGTACTGGATGTAAAAGAAACTTATGAACCTCAATTGGCAGCAAAAATAGCCATCAAACATAACCGGAGAGTTGCAGTAAAAGTCATTGCCGGGTTTTCAAATGATATAAATGCCACATCGCCTGACTTTATTTTCGATTCACCAATCTTCGACTACCAGGGCGGTGTAAATTATATGCAGGGGGGTAGTTCAGAAGCGGATAAAACCATTGAGTTCGGCTTTGATCTTTCTCCGTTATTATCTGATATTAACATAGGCCAGCCTGTAAGATTTTTTCTGCAGGTTGCTGAGAATGATCCCTGGCAAGCAGGAGAGGGTGAAATTATAAGCTTTTCCATTGTAGATTATACAAATGGAATCGAGGAAATAATATCGCCACAATCCAATGTAGCCATCATTGATAACGACACAACTACTGTTTCGTTAACCCATACCCTGAATTTTGATCGTGTTGAAATAGAAACGGAAACCCTGCCCGATGCTATGGAAAACCAGCCATATAGTTTCCAGTTAACTGCAAACGGAGGTGCTGAGCCTTATTTCTGGGATTTTGATAAAACCTACATAGAGACCACAAGTACAGAAGACTTTATAGAAATAAATGAAACGCAATTGTATCCATCTAATAATTCAAGTGGTATTGCAACAAAGGAGCTGGAATTTGACTTTCCGTTTTATGACAGTGTCTATTCCAGTGTTACCTTGCATGTAGACGGCTATTTGATGTTTGATGAGCAGTTGTATCCCTTTCCCTACTTTAACGATGATAATGTGTTATTTAAATCATCCAGGAATATTTCTCCATTCATGAACAAATACCAGCAGGTATATACCGGTTATGGTGGTGGTATTTGGTATGAAGGTGATGAAAATTCGGCTACCTTCAGATGGAAAACAAAAATTACGGATGATGTGAATTCCGATTTCAATTATTCAGTTACACTATTTCCTGACGGTGCAATAAAATTTAATTATGGAGTGATGAATGGTTATGGAAATTTAAAATGGATATCCGGTGTTTCGGATGATGACTTTACAAACTACACCTATACATCACATTCTAATGACAGGATAATCCCTGAAAATTACCAGGTAAACCTGGCCACTTATCATTATCCTGAAGAACTTCATATTAGTCCCGAAGGCCTGCTGTATGGTACACCGTCGCAGCCTTATCAAGATAATCCGGTCAGGTTAAAAGTAACAGACAACAATTATGTGTCTTCAGTAAAAGAATTTCTATTTTCGACGGAACAGGTTACATTACTTGTATATGATTCAGTGAGTTCAGGTGGGGATGATATTGTGGAATATGGAGAAACGGCTTCATTAAGTTTTAAATTTGTGAACGAAGGTGAGGAAGATATTACAAGTGCTTCATTGCACATAACAAGCGATAGTGAATACGTAACAGTGTTGGACAATACAGCCTATATAGGAAACATCGCCGCTGGTGATTCAGTTACAATTACCAATTGCGTTTCATTCCTTGTTCAAAACAATATTCCAAATGAAGTAAACATTCCGGTTTCTTTGCATATTTCAGATAATGTAATGGATTTGCAGATGCTTCTTAATTATATGGCATACGCTCCGCTTGTGAGCATAGCTGAGGTATTCATTAACGATGAAAATGGCGTGCTCATTCCGGGCGAAACCACTGATGTGGCTGTAGTGTTTATAAATGAAGGAGGTGCGACCATTGATGAATTAAGCGCTGAATTAACTGCGCAAAATTCCATGATAACAGTAAATAGCAACACAGGCGAAATAATGGAATTCGGGGCTGGTGTGGTGGATACCATACTGTTCAGTGTTTCGGTATCAGAATCGGCACAAAACGGTGAGCCTGCAGACTTTTTAGTGGGTATGGAAGGCACGCACGATTACATTGTGGAAGAAACATTTACGTTGATGATTGGTGTAAATATGGTGGATTTTGAATCAGGCATTTTTGACCTGGTGAATTGGGGTGCAGATGGAGAGGCTTCATGGATGATTGATCAGTTCCTGGCATATGAAGGGCAATACAGCGCCCGTTCCGGATTTGTAACGGATAACCAGTCATCTTCGCTTATTGCAGATGTAACGGTATTGTACGAGGGCAATGTTTCTTTTTACAAAAAGGTTTCCTGCGAAGCTGAAAATGCGGATTACCTGGCATTTTATATTGATGGCGTTGAACAAGGTATGTGGTCAGGCGAGAACGACTGGTCGCTTGAAACATTTTCAATTGGAACCGGTTTTCATAGATTGGAATGGAAATACGCAAAAGACGAAAGTGTGTCGGCAAATCTGAATGGCGCGTGGATTGATCTGATTTCACTTCCGGCAATTTCTGAAGCATCACCCACACTGGTTTTTGATGTTGAAAATGTGGTTATGAATATCCCATTTAATCAAACGGAAACAGAAAACTTCAGTATTGAAAATACGGGTCAGGCAAACATCAAGTATAAAACATATATTTCATCCGATAACCAAACAATTCTGCAGCCTGGAAGAAACATTTACGGTTCTTTTTTAACATGTAATGAAGATGTTGTAAATGCAGGTGAAACTTATCAAATTGAATTAACCATCTACAATGCAAGTTTGGACAATGAATGGCTGAAAGATGTCATTATTGAATTTCCGGATGGCGTAAACCTGATCAGCGCTACAGATTTCGTTGGGGGCACTGAGGATATGTTATTTGAAGGAAATACAGGGAATGGTGCTACTGCCTTTTGGCATGGCGAAAATGATGATGGGTGGGGAGTTATACATGGTGGACAAACCGCTATTGCCACTATTGAAATAGAATTAGACGAATCGTTTTCAGATCATTTTACACTGGTATTTGAGATCATGGGTGAAGTGTATGGTGATGAACCGCATATAATTGCCGGAGAACTGCCATTTCGTAACCTTGGAAGAGTAATAGACTGGTTGAGCCTGGATCAGGTAAATGGACAGATTGAAGGAGGACAAGCTGAAATACTAGGCCTCAACTTTAGCTCATGGGATATGGAGGTTGGTGTGTATAATTGTAATCTGCTGGTGATAGACAATTTTAAGAATGAATACATAGTCCCGGTTGAGCTTGAGGTGGAGCAATATGTGGACAACGCTGAACCGGCTACAGTCATTCATGATGGTTTAGTTAGTATTTATCCGAATCCATTTAATGAGCATATCAATATTAAGGTGCAAATGCGAATGCTTGATAAAATCAAAATAGAAATTATTGATATGGAGGGAAGAGTGATAAGAATTCTTGAAAATGGCCATTTGAGCGCCGGAACCCATCTCGTTTCCTGGGATGGTAAAACAACACAGGGAAATGAAGCTGCACCGGGTATATATGTCTGTAGGTTTAGCAATGAGCAAACGATCGAATACAAAAGAATTGTAAAACGTTAGCGTTTTCAGGATAACCCTTTTTTATTAACGGCAAATGGTTTTTAGCAGCAGTTTATTTTTACTATACTTTTTTCCTGCTTTTCTGATCATTTATTTTGTATTGCCAACAAAATTTAAAAACATCTTTATTTTGCTGGCCAGTATCCTGTTTTATGCATGGGGTGCTCCCGATTTTATCGTTTTCGTTCTCGGTTCAATAACCATCGATTTTTATCTTGTAAAATGGCTTTATAAAAGCAAAAACCGAAAAAAACTGATACTGACATCTATTTCGGTTTTTATAAATATAGGATTGCTTGCCTATTTCAAATATGCCAATTTTTTTGTTGAAAATATAAATGCGTTTATACTAAGTCTTGGCGTTAACGCCATTAATTGGGTAAAAGTAGCACTGCCAATAGGCATATCATTTTTCACGTTTCAGAAAATAACCTACACTATTGATGTGCACAGAAATGTACACGCACCCTTAAAAAAGCTGACAGATTATGCCATGTACATCCTTATGTTTCCGCAGCTTATTGCGGGGCCTATTGTGCGCTACAATGAAATTGCTGACCAGATTGAAAACAGGAAAAAGTTTGAAACTGCGGATAATCGGCTGACAGGTTTCTTCAGGTTTGTTGTCGGTCTTTCTAAAAAAGTATTAATTGCAAATGTGCTGGGCCAACAGGTTGATTTTATCTTTTCATTAAATGAAAACGCGCTAACCACACCCATGGCCTGGATTGGTATTCTGGCCTATGCTTTTCAAATTTATTACGACTTCTCCGGTTATTCGGATATGGCCATCGGAATTGGCCGGATGATTGGTTTTAAATTCCCGGAGAACTTTAACAATCCTTACATCTCACAAAGTATTTCCGAATTCTGGCGCAGATGGCATATCACGCTGGGAGCTTTCATGAAAAACTATTTGTACATCCCGCTCGGCGGAAACCGGGTCAGTGCAGCAAGAATGTATTTTAATTTGTGGCTCGTGTTTGCTATTTCCGGTTTATGGCACGGTGCTGCATGGAATTTCGTGATCTGGGGTATGTATCATGGTTTGTTTCTAGTGATGGACAGGCTATTTTTACTAAAATTTTACGATAGAATCGGTAAAGTGCCCAGTGTGATTATTACCTTTTTTATAACCCTTGTAGGGTGGGTGTTTTTTAGGGCTGAAACCATTAGCCAGGCCAGTTTTTATATTAAAAAAATGTTCACGGCCGATTTCAGGGATTTGGATTATTTTTTGGATCTTAAATTTTATATCATCCTGATCCTGGCTTTTATTTTCGCGTTTATGGCTATTTTTAAAAGAAATGGGTTTTGGCAGGAAAAGGTATTATCCACCTTTCAGTCGAACCGGAATATGGTATTCATGACCATCTGGGCCATCTTGTTTTTTATTATTTGTTTGAGTTTTATTACGTCATCGGGTTTTAACCCATTTATATATTTTAGGTTTTAATGAATAAATGGAAGCAAATATCATTCGTCTTTCTGATCACAGTGATGATCCTTCCAGCCTTGCAGAAGGAGCTTCGTATATTTCAGGTACCTGACTTAAATGGTGACTTTGTGGAATATGAAAAGCCCCGATACTCATGGCAAACTTTTTATGATGGTAGTTTTCAAACAGCATTTGAACAGTACCTTGAACAGCATATCGGTTTTCATAATACCCTCGTGCGACTTAAAAATCAATTGGATTATTCCTTTTTTAAAAAGCCCAATGCGGAAGGCATTGTGATTGGAAAAAACAGTTTTATTTTTGAGTATGATTACATCCGTGAAATAACCGGCCGTGCTTATGTGGGTTATGATTTTATTGATGAAAAACTAAGACGGCTGCAATACGTGCAATCATATTTAAAGGATAATCATAATATAGATTTTGTAGTCGTTTTCATTCCCGGAAAGGCATCATTTTACGAGGAATACATCCCGGATAAATATTTAAGTAATGCAAAGGACTCAACCAATTACAGGGCATATCTGAACCAAATGATGAAAAGGGGAATTAATTTTATCGATTTGAATGAATATTTCCACCAGATCAAAGAAAGCGTTGATTATCCTCTTTTTCCAAAATATGGCACGCATTGGAGTATTTACGGCATGAGCAGGGCATCGCATGTGCTGGTTGACAGCATGGAGCAAATGAAAAACAGGAAAATGAATGACTTCAACACCGATAGCCTGTATTTTTCGTCTAATCCTTTAAGAACCGATTATGATGGTGGCAAGGCATTGAATTTAATGGCCAACTTTTCGGATGAAATATACGCGTATCCCGATTATTATTTTGGCCAAGATAGCAATCGTTACAAACCAAAAGTATTAACCATAGGAGATAGTTTTTACTGGAATATTTTCAATGCCGGAATTCCTAAAAATCTATTTGCCAATGAAGCCTTCTGGTATTATAATAATAAAGTATATCCTGACTATTATGCCGCACCAAAATATACTTCAGATATCAACCTGAAAGAAGAAGTTGAACAAATGGATTTTGTGTTTGTAATGGTAACCGAGCGCTTTTTAAATATATTCGACTGGAAACTGATAGATCAATTGTATTATATGTATACGCCTGATTATATTCAGGATCCAGTTTATAATTACATGAACGATATTGTGTTGGATGCCGGTTGGTTTAGCAAAGTGATAAAGGAAGCTGTTGTAAAAGAAATGAGGCTTGGCAATACACTTTTATTAAATGCGACCAATCATTATTACAATTTGGATAAAAATGATTTTATGATCAGGTATGGCCTTAAATCATACATCAACTATGTTACCAGTAATCAAAAACTTATTGATAAACTTACAGCCAAGTCAGATGTTGAAAACCGCTCATATGAAGACCTTGTGATTGATGAGGCAAAATATTTATTTGAACATCAGTATCCATCGTTGTATGATACCTATAACCGTATTTCGGACAAGCAGCATCTGATAAAATCCAATAGTGAAATGCTAGATAGTATTAGATCATTAGCGAAAAAATATAATTGTAAACTAAATGAAATGATCTTTTATCAGGCTAAGAAGATGGTAGAAGAGGAAGATATACAACAACAGATAGATACGATTTTACGGGATGAAAACTGGGTGAGGATCATTAGGGAAAAGGCTGGTAACAAACAAATATCATTTGAGGAAATGCTTAGGGAAGACGCTATCTATATGCTTGATAACAAATAATACCTCTTTTCATATTATTCGCCTCTTTTTTTCGTTTGCCGGTTAGGTGCTTAGTTTTTAATTCTAATATCTTTGCAAAAAATACGCTGACATGTTGAACTTAAAGTTGAAATTTCATTATAGCGTTTTTCTGGTTCTTATATTATTAGCAATAGTTTCCTGTGTTCGTAACGACGAGTTTCAGGTAGACGAAGCTTATGAATCTGGTGCCGAAAAGCTAAACAAAAAAGGCGATAAATTTTTAGCTGAAAACGATTCGTCAGTGCTTTTTGATGGCGGCAATCTGCAAACTAACGTTGAATCTTTCGAAGGTGATTTTGCTGTGCTAACAACACCTCAAAAAGCATATGCATTTCATTACAGGATTAAGAATGCCGGCCCAGATTGGTATTTTAAAATAAGTGTATGGCGGAAGTCGAAAAATGATAAGGGTGCTATAGTCGCTGCAGCTAAAAACGCCAAAATGTTTTACCTGGCTACATCAATTGCTGTCGAAAAGCTGAGTAATGGCTGGGAGAAATTGGAATTGGAAGTGTATACACCACCCACATTTTACATGGATGAGCTTAATTTTTATGTGTGGAACAATGGCTCCGATACCGTATTTTTTGACAATTTTACAATTGAAAGGTTCGCTAAAAAGAAATACCCAAAATTTAATGAAGAGCCCCTTACCATTGTTTTCGATTCTTCGGGTTATTTAAAAATACTGGATAAACGAAAAGAAGCTTTTGAGGCAGGCATTTTACAAACTTCTGATAATGACTGGGTAAAAGCCATTGTTTTTGCTGATGGTGATATGATGAAGTCTAAAGTTCGTCTAAAAGGTGATTGGTTGGACCACCTACGAGGTGATAAATGGTCGTACCGGATTAAGATGAGAAAAGGATATAGTTGGAACCATTTACGGACATTTTCTGTTCATACGCCTTTGGCAAGAGGCTTTTTAAATGAATGGGTAGCACATAAAATGTTTGATATTGAGGACATTCTAACGACAAGGTATGGTTTCATTCCTTTAATTGTGAATAACGAATCTAGAGGGCTTTATGCCTGGGAAGAACATTTTGAAAAGCAATTGGTCGAGTTGCGAAACAGAAGAGAAGGGCCTATTATTAAATTTACCGAAGATGCCTTTTGGCAAATTCAGAAATACAGCATTTCTATCGAAGAATCGTGGCCGCAGATGCCTCATTACCAGGCTTCGGTTATTAAACCTTTTAAACAATCAGGTATGATGGAAAACGAGGTGCTGTATAACCAATTTTTAAACGCCCAAAAACTGGCACATCAATATAAGAATCAGCTGTTACCTCCCGGAAAAATATTTGATCTCAATCAACTGGCGAAATATTATGCCATGCTTGAAATAACCCAGGCACGACATGGCATGGCCTGGCATAATCAGCGCTTTTATTTTAACCCGGTTTTGTGTAAGCTGGAGCCTATTGCATTTGATGGTTTTTCAGATAAAAGCAGGATAAACCCGGGTATTAAAAACAACTATGCTTATATT
>SWCD01011280.1_pt1 | contig 16170 bp, 9 predicted proteins | sample 4693011 | NCBI WGS metagenome assembly SWCD01 (sample SAMN10267278, study PRJNA491770) | bioreactor metagenome | isolation source: DHS bioreactor inoculated with marine | place: Japan: Omine Ridge, Nankai Trough | reverse complement strand
CAAGGGTGCCGTCAGCAAGCTGGTCTTCAAGCTCCTCGGTGAAAACGCCCTTGGAGCCAATCTTGGCAATGGAGGTATTGAGAATCTTGTCGCCTTTGGTCTCCATGGTGATAATTTCAGTTTCAATACCGGCAGCATGAAGCTTGTCCTGCACGTAATAGGTCTGCCACATGGCCAGCTTACTCTTCCTGGAACCGATGGTTATCTTACTCATTCTTTATAAAACCCCTTCAAGAAGTATCTATAGGTACACAGCAAAACCCCACCTTAAGGAGAGGCTCTGCCTTGATATGTCACATCTTTCCATACCCTAAATGGACCGGAAAAACATTAATTTCCTGCGAAAGGGGATGTTAATCAAAGGGTGTTTGTTCCGAGATTGGTCAATATAGCTAATTATTCTGCCTCCGAAATATTAACCGTCCTCATGGGTCATTCCCGCGCAGGCGGGAATGACTTTATGTACTTTGGGCTAGGAAGGATATTCCGGAGTGGCCCCAGCCTGCGAAGCCACATACGAACCAAGGCGGTTAGCCTCTTCCAGGCAGCTTTCGAGGCTGACTCCAGCCAAATAGCCGGCGATGATGCCGGAATAAAAAGGCGTCACCGCTGCCAACAGTGTCAGCCACCGTGACTTGAAACCCCGGGTGCGAATAGATTTCTTTGGCATTAAGAAGCAGGGCCCCCTTACTGCCACGAGTAACAGTGAGCAGCTCAAGATCAAAGGCCTTTAAAAGGGCATGGGCTTTTTCTTCTTCACTGCCTGGATTGCCCACCAAAGCCTCATTAAGAGCAGACAACTCATCGTCATTGACCTTCACAACCTGGGCTGCCTTCAGGGACTCTTCGATATGCTCTATTGGGGTAAAAGGCGGACGGATATTAACATCATAAAAAATGGTATCAGCTTTCTGCCAAAGATTACGGATGGCCTGTCTGCTCTCTTGCTCGCGCTGGGCAAGGGTTCCGCAAACCAGGTGAAAGGGTCGGCCGCCAACCACGCTTTCCACCTCTGTTGACCGGATATGGTCCCAGGCTGCGGGCTTTTCAATCTCAAAATGGGGTTCATTGTTGCTGTCCACTGTCACCACCACCCGACCCGTGGGAAAATTACTATCGACCTGAATACCATCAACCACAAGGCCGATCTTCTTTATTTTATCCACGGTCTGGCGGCCTAAATCATCATCACCGATCCGGCTTGCCACAAGAACAGGTAAGCCCCGAGCCTGCAGATGATAGGCAACGTTTAAAGGAGCGCCGCCCAAAACACTTCCTTCAGGAAACTGGTCCCAGACAATCTCACCAACGGAAACAATCAAATCTTTTGCCATAATCGCTACCTGTGCTTGGAACTTTTTGATACTCTTATGGAATAACTCGTAAAATTCAGTATAAGTGAGCCAGATCTATTTAGCAAAACCTGCCACTAACTTTTGACTTTTAAGCATGCCAAGGAAAAGCCATGATTGATACCTTGATGACATATATTCAGGATAATCGGGATGCTGTGTACAGCCTGTTTCGCCGCTTTCAAGAAACGGGCAAAAGCCTGATGCTGCGCACCGACCTCTGGGATGAATTTAAACTTTTCTGCGAAGAAACAGAGAACGAGGAGCTTTTAGATTCTCCCCTGGCTGATGCCATTGCCCATACCCAGGAGGCTGCCATAGCCACGCCTTGGCTTTATCTTGATGTCCGGCCCCGGGTGGCCCAATGGAACTATCTTTGTTTTCATTTTGAGACCATGACCCTGGAAGAGGTTTCGGCCGCCCAGTTTCTCTTTTTTAAAGAATGCCTTGTCACCAGCGACCCTGGTTTCCGCATTCTGGAGGTTGACCTCACCCCCTTTGAACGCCATTTCCCCAAGATGACCCAGGCCCGCTCCATAGGTCATGGCGTCGAGTTTCTCAACCGTCGCTTCTCAAGCCGGTTGGCCAATGATCTTGCCAAAGGCGATGAGCTCATCCTCTCTTTCCTCAAGGTGCATGGTTATGGCGGCATACCCTTTATGATTAATGACACCATCAAAAACATGGCCGGCCTCCAGAACGCCCTGCGCAACGGCATGGAGTATCTTGACAAGCAACCAGCCGATGCCACCTGGAATGATGTCAGTGCCAATTTGCAGAGCATGGGCTTTGAGCCGGGATGGGGCCGCACCGTCAGTCGAATTCTTGATAGTTTCAGCCTGCTGGCTGATATCCTTGAGGCCCCGGACCATGGCGCCCTGGAGCAGTTTTTCAGCCGCATCCCTATGATCTTCAACATGGTTATTGTTTCGCCCCATGGTTTTTTTGCGCAGGACAAGGTCCTTGGCCTGCCTGATACCGGCGGCCAGGTTGTCTATATTCTTGATCAGGTGCGGGCTCTGGAAAAAGAGATGCGTGCCCGGATTTATGATCAGGGCCTTGATATTGAGCCGCAGATTATAATCCTCACCCGCCTCTTGCCCGAGTCAAGCGATAACACCTGCAACCAGCCAGAGGAAAAGGTCAACGGCACTGAAAACGTCAAAATTGTCCGTATTCCCTTTCGTTCAAAAGACGGTGCGGTGATCCCCCAATGGATATCCCGTTTTGAAATCTGGCCCTATCTGGAACGCTTTTCCTTGGAGGCCCAAAAGGAAGTCATGGCTCGCCTGGGCCGTCGGCCTGACCTCATCATCGGCAATTATTCAGACGGCAACCTGGTGGCAACCCTCATGGCCCAGCGCCTGGGCGTTACCCAATGCACCATCGCCCATGCCTTGGAAAAAACCAAATACCTCTACTCAGCCCTTTACTGGCAAGAAATGGAAGACCAGTATCATTTTTCCTGTCAGTTTACGGCTGATCTCATTGCCATGAATGCCGCCGATTTCATTATCACCAGCACCTACCAGGAAATTGCCGGCAGCGATAATATGGTGGGCCAGTACGAAAGTTATTCCGCCTTTACCATGCCGGGCTTGCAACGGGTGATCAGCGGCATCAATGTCTTTGATCCTAAGTTTAATATTGTCTCGCCCGGCGCAGATGCCGATGTCTATTTCCCCTACTCGGACAAGGAAAAACGTTTAAGCGGTCTGCATAACGAACTTGACGACCTGGTCTTTGGCGGCGGCAGGGGTGATGGCCGCGGTGTCTTGGCTGAGCAGGATAAACCGCTGATCTTTTCCATGGCCCGCCTGGACCATATCAAAAATCTCACCGGCCTGGTGGAGTGGTATGCCTGTAACGGCAAATTGCGGGAACTGACAAATCTTTTAATCATTGGCGGCACGGTAAACCCGGACCACTCTTCAGACAGTGAGGAGCGCGAGCAAATCATGAAGATGCACGCCCTCTTTGATGAACATAACCTGGATGGCCAGGTACGTTGGCTGGGAGTACGTCTTGACAAAAATCTCACCGGTGAACTCTACCGTTATCTGGCCGATAGGCGCTCCGCCTTTATTCAACCGGCATTTTTCGAGGCCTTTGGTTTAACGGTGATCGAGGCCATGGCCTCTGGTCTGCCCACCTTTGCCACCCGCTACGGAGGGCCTTTGGAAATCATTAAAGATGGCGTTTCAGGCTTTCATATCAATCCGAACCATGGTGACGAGGCAGCCGAGATCATCGCCACCTTTTTTGAACGATGCCAAAAAGAGCCGAAGCACTGGGATGAACTTTCCAAGGGAGCGATCAACCGGGTTCAGAGCCATTACACCTGGAAACGCTACGCAAAACGACTGTTATCCCTGACCTGTATCTACGGTTTCTGGAAATATGCCACCGATCTTGACCGCCAGGAAACGTTGCGCTACCTGGAGATGTTTTACCATCTTCAGTTCAGGCCGTTGGCAGCTGAACTCGAAAGGGACCGCCATAACTAGCCAGCTTTGCATGGGGGGGTAACCACCCGGTAACACCATTCACAAAAAAACGTTACCTTTGGGTTACGAGACCCCTCTCTTTTTCTTTGCCGTACCGATTTCAGAAACAGGAAAGTGCTTAATGTTCCTTAATGATTTCAACATATTACGTTCTTACACCTCCTCTTCTGCTGCTTTTTCCCATTCCGGTACATGCTTTGCACTCTTTTATGATAAGTTAATGAATCGACATTTTTCCTAACCGATTTAAGAACACTTTTTGCAGCAAACCTAACCTGTTAAAAGATGGAGGTGAAATGAACAGAGAGAGACTTAACAGTGAGAGGCCCATGCTAACGAGAGAACTTCAACCAGGAAGGCCTATCAATGGAAACAGGCAAAGCTATGAAATACGTTGCAACACTTAGTGTTGTTGTGGCTGTTGGGCTCTTTGCCTACGTGGTAAAAGCGTCCAACATGATATCGTACCTTTCCAGTGATCCGAAAGTATGTATCAACTGCCATACCATGAACACCCATTATGCAACCTGGCAGCACAGCTCACACAGGGGACGGGCTACCTGTGTCGAGTGCCACCTGCCAAGGGATTCCTTCGCAAACAAAATGCTCGCCAAGTCCCGGGATGGGCTTAAGCACTCCGTGGCCATGACATTTCGCACCTACGGTCTTAACATCAGGGCAACCGAAAACGCCTCAGACCGGATTCAGGCCAACTGTATCATGTGCCATCAGGAAATTGTGTCACAAATGGCGATTAACAGCGGCCTATATCAGGCCTCAGCCAAGGAAAACAGCGTTGATAGAAGATGCTGGGATTGTCACCGAGACGTTCCCCATGGCATCAACACCAACCTGACCGCCACACCTGATAATATCGGAGTGAAGGAATTGTAATCCAACATAAAGGGAGAATAAAAAATGAATAAATCAACACTGGTGACACTGGGATCAACGGCTGTAATTGTTCCTTTGTTTTTACTGGCTGTATCAATAAACGAAAACAAGGCCGAGCAGCAAAAGATTAATGAAGTGCCCAAAATTAAACGCATGGAATCGGTCAGCGCCAAATGGGCTGAGCATTACCCACGGCAGTACGATTCATACCTTCAGACCAAGAAAAGCGATAAAATTGTCGACATGCTGGCTAAGTCACCCGCACTGGTTGTGATGTGGGCCGGCTACGGGTTCTCCAAGGATTATAATGCGCCCCGCGGCCACTCCTACATCCTGGAGGATAATATCAACACCCTACGGACAGGCGCCCCTACAGACGGCAAAACAGGCCCCATGCCCACGGCCTGTTGGACCTGTAAATCCCCGGATGTTCCCCGCCTGATGGATGAAATGGGCGAGCTGGATTATTTCACCGGCAAATGGGCACGCCACGGCAATGAAATCGTCAACCCCATTGGCTGTGCCGACTGCCATGACAACGAGACCATGCGCCTTGCCATCACACGGCCCCACTTGATAAGAGGCCTTGATTCTGAAGGCAGCCTGAAGGCCGATGACGCAACGCACCAGGACATGCGCTCCCTGGTATGCGCCCAGTGCCATTCTGAGTACTACTTCAAACCCACCAAGTGGACAGACAAAAACGGCAATGAAAAGACGGCAAAGGTCGTAACCTTCCCATGGGCCAACGGTTTTGCTGTTGAGGACATGGAAAAATACTACGATGATATTAATTTTGTCGACTGGACTCACAAGATCAGTAAGACCCCTATGCTGAAAGCCCAGCATCCGGGATATGAAATTTACAAGACCGGGGCCCATGGCCTCAATGACGTAGCATGTGCTGATTGTCATATGCCGTATGTGCGTGAAGGTGGTGTCAAGTATTCATCCCATAATGTCGGCAGCCCCATGGAGAATATGGCCAACACCTGCCTCAATTGCCATAGTGAAGATGAGAAAACCCTGAAAGATACTGTTGCCAGGAAACTTGCCCGTAAGGATGAACTTAACGACACGGCAATGGATGTTATCGGCAAGGCCCACCTTGAGGCCGGAAAAGCCTGGGAGCTTGGCGCGACAGAGGCTGAGATGAAGCCTATCCTCCAGGATATCAGGCATGCCCAATGGCGTTGGGACTACTCCATTGCCAGCCATGGTTCTTTCTTCCACGCTCCTGAGGAGACCCTGAGGATTTTGGGCTCTGCCATCAATAAGGGTCAGGACGCCCGGGTAAAACTGAGAATTGTCTTAGCGCGCTACAACGCGGCTGATTATGTGGCCCCTGACTTTTCAACCAAGGAAAAAGCCCAAAAGGTCATTGGCTTGCCCTTTGACAAGCTGGTTGACGATAAAATGCACTTTCTCAACACCTTGAGAAAGCAGTGGAACCAAGAGGCTGCCGCCAAAGGTCTTTATGATCCGAAAACCGCAGCCAAAGAGTTTAAGACCTCCTACAAATAACAATATATCGTCGTAAGACCCTTACACCTGTCCCGTTAGCCGCAAGGCGGACGGGACTTTTTTATGGTAGTTTGGGTTTGCAGAAAAACAGGAGAAAGAGAAGTCTATGAAGCTTGGCTTGAGCGGTGTCACGAGGCGGCCTCGCCTTGGCCACACCTAATGAACTCAGAGGACGACTGATTAGTTGAGATCTTCCTCTAGACAAGGCCGAAATGCTGGAGCCCATCAATAATACCCGCGGCATACTCATCCGGGCTGAAGTAGAGGCGAGGCAAGCCCTTGAGTTTCTCCAGCTCCTCGGCATAATTCCCCACCACCAGGCCGCGGGCCTGGCCGCGCAGCATATCTTCATCGTTGCCTGAATCTCCAGCCACCATGACGTATCGGGGCGGAAAGACATACTTGCTGATCACGTAATCAATGGCCTTGCCCTTGGAGGCCCGGATGGGCAATATGTCGAGAAATTGGCCGTGGGAGTAGATCACTTCGCAATGAACCTTGGCCTCTTCAAGCACCCTGTGGACCCAGGCCAGGTAATCATAATCATCTGCCATGTAGTAGCTGATCTTATGGCTGCGTTGGCCCTCGGCCTCTTGAAAAGTGAGAAACTCCACCTCATCCAAGACCTCTTTAATTTTCTCCGGCTGCCAACGATAGGAAATATGCTGCTGCCACCCCTTATCCATCCGCAGGTCCGGGCCGTAATACATCTCTGTACCAACCGAACAGATAAGAACATCAGGAATGGGGATATTATGCTCGGTCATGGCATCAAGGGTCAGGCCCAGGCTACGACCGGTTGCAACGCCCCAGGCAATCTTATCTCGATTTTCTTCAAGCAGGGCCAAAAGTTTGTGTAGACCTTGTTCATCGCCGATCAGGGTATTGTCAATATCGGTGATCAGCAGATGTTCCAAACTAGTAAGGCGTTTACCAAAGGAAGGAGGCTTCAAGGCTGCTTTAGGAAGAGAGGCTTGGCCCTTGCTTTCTGCACTTACGAGATCAGGGAAGACAACCTGGTACTGTTCCATACTTTTTTGGCAATGGGCCTGCCAGGAATAATGGCTGAGAACCCCGTTAATACCGTTATTGGAGTATGCATCCCAGAGCTGAGGGTCAACCAGGATGGTCTGGATAGCTGAGCCGATGGCCTTGGTATCTTTGGCATTCACCAGAATGCCGTTTTGGCAATTATTGACAATATCCACCGGACCGCCGTCATCAGTGGCAACAATGGGCAGGCCGCAGGCCGATGCCTCAATAAGAGTAAGACCAAACGGCTCCACCAAAGCAGGGTTGACAAAAACTCCTTTGACCTCGGCACAGAGTCGGTAAAGCTCCGGAACCTCGGTGGCAAAGTCATGCTTTTTGGGTATGGCCACCTTACCGTACAAATCAAAGCGGTCCATCTGCAGGAGCATGTCGGTGAGAACAGCCTGCTCATTTTCCTCCATGGTTGTGATATTCTGGCGGATACCGGCAAAGACAGCCAAATTTGCCAGGGCCTGCAGCTCTTTATTACGGCCATAGGCCTCTATAACACCTGTTATGTTCTTGCGGTGATCAGGGCGGCAAAGGACCAAAATAAAGGGTTTTTCCGGTTGGAGCCAAAATTTATGGAGTTCAGCTAAAAGTGTTACCCGGGTCTGTTTGACCTCCTCGCTCATTAAATCGGTGTCAAGCTGGGAATCATAATAGGGATAGAAAGTGGACATGTCGATGCCGGGCGGCACCACCTCAAAGCGGCCTTCCTTAAAATTATCATAGAGGCCGTATTGCTTATCAATCTCTTGCTGGGTGGAGGTTATGATCTGGTCGGAGCGCTTGATAATCTCCTCCTCCACCTGGATACGGGTATCGATATGGTATTGCTTGACGATCTCTTTCTGGCTCATACCGTCTGCCAGCAGCTTCGCCATTTTATTACGGCCCATGGAGTGACCGGTAAAGACAAAAGGGGCATCAAAGGCATCGGCCAGCTCCATGGCCACCAAGCCGCCGTCTGCGTAATGGCCGTGAAAAAAATCCGGCACCCGGTTCTCACTTTTTATGAAGCGGATGGTGTTATCGACAAACTCTTGGAGATGGGGCCAAAGAAGCTCCTTGCGGATATAATGCTTGCCGCCGCAGGCGATGCGAACCAGGCGCGCCTTATCGGAAAGGGGCTCAATTACTTTACAGTAATCTTTAGAAACTGACTTGTCGTCGATGAGGCGGGTAATGAGGTCGACCTGGGCCACACCCTCACTTTCAGCCAAGGCCCTGGCAAGCTCGAGAACATATTTAACCTGACCGCCCGTATCGGCATCACGGCCTAACTCCGGACCGTTGCCACGAATCAAACCATGAATACTGAAAAGCTGAAAATACAACCCTTTATCGCTCATTTTACCTCAGTAATGACTATCAACAGGGCTTATGCCCTCAAGAAAAACGCCGTGGCTTTTTATTGTAGCAAAACAGTGGAGCAAAACGGAAGGAAAAACCTTTTTCCACGACGAGCACCATGGGTATAACTACCTGGAGTAATGAAGAAAATCATACTGACCCGTAAAAAGGGCAATAAAAAACCCCAGCTCGCCAGAGGTGAACCAGGGTTGTGAACAAAAAAGTATAAAAGAGAGGCTTAAATGGTTTCCACCCAGCCATACGGGTCTTCCTTGTAGCCATACTGGATACCCTGCAGATCATCAAAGAGACGCTGGGAAAGCTCTCCTGTTTTGCCGCTATTTATCTGGCATTCTTGCCCCTTATAATGAAGGGAGCCAACCGGTGAAATAATAGCGGCTGTACCGCTACCGAAAACCTCTTTAAGCTGGCCCTGGTCATTGGCAGCAAAAACCTCATCAATGGTGATGTTTCGCTCAACAACATTCAAGCCCCAGTCGCGGGTAAGGGTCAAAACAGATTCCCTTGTAATACCGGGCAAAATGGACCCCCCCAGCGGTGGGGTAATCAACTCATCACCAATAACAAAGAAGATGTTCATGGTGCCCACCTCTTCGATGGACTTCCGGTCACAGGCATCAAGCCAAAGAACCTGCGTAAAACCCTGCTCCTGGGCCTCGATTGCCGCCATGATCGAAGCAGCGTAATTGCCTGCTGTCTTGGCCTCGCCAACACCGCCGCGTACGGCCCGAACATACTTATCAGTGACAAAAATCTTTACCGGATTAAAACCCTCTGGATAATAGGCGCCAACCGGGCTTAGTATCGTAAAAAAGATGTAGCGGTTGGATGGCCTAACTCCCAAGGCTGCCTCTGTGGCAATCATGGTGGGCCGAATATACAAAGTAGCTCCTGGTGCAGAAGGAACCCAGCCCTGATCAACCTCAAGCAGCTTTTTGATGCCTTCATAAACAAGATCAACATCCATCTCAGGCATGCACATACGGCGGGCAGAACGGTTAAAACGGGCCAGGTTATCCTTGGGGCGGAAAAGGTAAATTTTACCATCCTTACCCCGGTAGGCCTTCAGGCCTTCAAAAATAGCCTGTCCGTAATGAAGGGACATTGCGGCAGGGTCGATTGAAAAATCACCATACTTCTTGACCACCCCGTTTTGCCAGGAGCCATCCACGTAGTCCATGACAAACATGTGATCAGTGAAATATTGACCAAAACCGAGGTTGTTTTCATCCGGCTTGGTCTTAAGCTCTGAAGAATCTGCTTTATTGATTGTGATTTTCATTTTTTTGTATGCTAAAATTCGCAGGTTACTATAAAAACTACTGCACTTGCTGATACTGCGTCAAAATTTGGCTTAGGTAAGCGAGTGTGCGAGACTCCGAAATGCTCACTTACTTTAGTAAGCTGCACCCCAAGGGCACTTCCTGCGGGGCGCGCTTTTGCACCGCATTTTTCCTTGTCTCAGCTTCGCTCGCTACGTTTTTACAATAACCTGTCAGTATAACCTGCTTAAAAAGCAGCAGAAAATATAGCGGATTATTTTCACCATTGAAACAACTTATTTCTCTGCTCCTGGCTCTTTTCAAGGTATAGTTAAGTTTTTGGAAGGTCGGCAAGGCGGCTTTTTCGTTTTAACGCTTTAATATCGGATACTTTTGGTCATGACCCAACACAGGCCGAGCAATTTGGTGCTCACCTACTTTATACTGCTTTTTATTCTCTCCATGCTTTTGCTGCTGAGATTGTTGTGGCCCTTTGCCTCCATGTTGATCCTGTCCTATTTTCTCACCTCTATCTCCAAGCCGGTCTATGACTACCTGGATGGCAGGATGCCGTCGTCCGTTGCCTCGCTGATCACCTGTTCGCTCATTGTTCTCCTCATTTTTGTCCCGCTTATCTTCTTTGTGGTTGCCCTGTCTTCAGAGGCCTATCATTTGCTTCAGGTCACCAAGGGAACAAATTTAGCTGAGACCTTTTCAGCCTATGTCCAGAATAACCCCATCTATATCCGCCTTGAAAATCTCCTTGAAGGCTATGGCTTTCAGGTGGAGATGGGCCAGATAACAAGTTCACTCTCTGAGTTCGGGACCACGACCGCCAAATTTATCTACACGCAGGCCTCTATCTGGGCCGGTAATATCCTCAACTTTATTCTTAACTTTATGATGATGATTCTCATCATCTTCTTCCTTCTCATTGAACGAGAGAAACTGGTCGACTTTCTGCTTCACCTTTCCCCCTTACCAAACAACCATGACCAGCTCCTGATGGATAAGTTTGAACGCATCGCCGGGGCGATTCTGGTTGGTAATGGAATCTGCGGGGTTATTCAAGGTGTTCTCGGTGGCTTTGCCTTTGCCTTCCTTGGCTTTTCTTCCCCCATTCTGTGGGGCTGTATCATGGGGATTATGGCCTTTTTGCCCATTGTTGGTATAGGTGCAGTGCTTGGCCCTGCCGCCATCTACCTCATCATCCAGGGCAACATTATCCAGGGCATTGGAATGGCCTTGTTTTACATCATTCTTTCCATGGGTGTAGAGTATCTCCTCAAGCCGAAACTTGTGGGAGATCAGGTCCAGATGCATACGATTCTCGTTTTTCTGTCAATCATTGGCGGCTTAGCTGTGTTCGGTATTCTGGGCATTATCTACGGCCCTCTCATTATCACCGCCTTTCTCACCCTCTCTGATATTTATATCGATAATTACGAGCGGTACGTGACCTGCGAAACCGAAGAGTGCTAAAACCTGTCAACCAAGAGTTCACACGCAAAACCCCCTTCCAGAAAATCTGGAAGGGGGTTTTGCGTGCCGCGTTAAATTATTACAGGCAGAACTGCTTACTTAACTTTGCGCTGTTAAAACTTGCCAAAATCTTTATCATCAAGACTGATTGTCTGGCTGGCAATCGGCTCCTCATGCTCCTCCACCTCTTCGGAAAAACCATCGGGCAGAGACTCTTGCTGGACATGTTGGGCAGGTGGAGGTTCAGTTAACTTATGCATACCCCGATGCCCGACCCGCAACCGTTCCTTGATCGTAAAAGTCCCCATCAGGTCTCGAAGATAATTTGCCTGGCTTGATAACTCTTCAGATGCTGCTGAACCTTCTTCGGCACTGGCTGTATTTTGCTGGGTAACTTGGCCAACCTGATCAATGCCCTGGTTGACCTGGCCAATTCCGGCGGCCTGTTCTTTAGAGGCTGCCGAGATTTCTCCCACCAAATCGGTAACCTTAGTTACTGATGTCATAATATCGGCAAGTGACGAGGCTGTTTCATTGGCAATCTCTGTACCGTTATTGGTTTTCTCCACAGAACCTTCAATGAGCTCTGCTGTTTCTTTGGCTGCCTTTGCACTCCTTGCCGCAAGGTTGCGGACCTCTTCAGCAACAACGGCAAATCCCTTACCATGCCGACCGGCCCGGGCTGCCTCCACTGCTGCGTTTAATGCCAGCAAGTTTGTTTGAAATGCTATTTCATCAATAACCTTGATGATCTTGGAAATGTCCCTGCCAGCCTCATGGATTTTACCCATGGCCTCCACCATATGCTGCATCTTCTCGTTGCCCGAATCCGCAGCTTTTCTTGCCTGCTCGGCAAGAATATTGGCTTGGTTAGCGTTTTCAGCATTGGTCTTAGTCTGTGAGGCCAACTCATTCATGGAACTGCTAATCTGCTCAAGTGATGCGGCCTGCTCGGCAGCACCCTGGGAAAGATTCTGGCTGGAGGCGGAAACCTCTCGCGAACCCTCGGCTATCTGCTCTGATGCTGCGCTGACATCACCAATGATCTCATCAAGCCTTTCACTCATCATCTTCAAGGCACTGCCAAGAGTATCCTTCTCCGAATTAAGGACCACATCTTTAGTCAGGTCACCAGTGGCAATAACATCGGCAAGCTCGGCCCGCTCGCGAAGCACCTCTGTCATCTCTTGCATAGCAGCATACAAGCCCTGAGACTTCTTTCCACCTCTGTCAAATTCTGTTGACAAATCACCGGAGGCTATCTGCCTGGCAAGCTCAGCCATGGCTGTTGGCTCACCACCTAAAGGCGTGGTGATAAGACGTGCTGTAAACCAGGCAAGCAGCGCCCCTGTGCCCATGGCAAAAAGAGCTATCATTATATTCATTGTCGACGTTTTACTGCTCGTTTGTTGGACATTTTGGCCAAGCGACTCCTGCTCATTTTTAACCAACTCCTTGATGTCGTAAGCAGCCTGGGCAATGACAGGCTCTATCTGGCCAAGCTGGCTCAGCAGAATATCATCACGTTCCTGGATAATCCCGACAAGCTCTGCAAAGGCGGCTCGATACTTCTCCAAAGACTCCAAAAAATCAGCAAACATGGCCTGCCGCTCAGACTCATCAACAACGATTTCGACCTCGGTTAGGATAGGGGCAATATTTTCGCCAACTTCTCTATTAAAAACATTCACCGACTCTTGGGAGCTGGTGGCAAGAAAATCTGCGGCATAGATCCGCGCCAGCAATACATGCTCTAGAAGCTGTCCGGCATAATAGGTCGCCTCTGGATCAAAAGCTTTATAGGCAGACTCCATCATTAGGGTAAGGGTATCGCGCATTGCCTGACCGTTTGGCTCCAACCGTCCGTTAACAAGATTGTCTCGTGCCGCTTTAAGTTCAACAATTCTCTGAAAACCGCTATCATACTGGGAAATTTTTTCACGGACCTCTTTGACTTTGGCTACCCGTTTTGCGTCGGTTATCTGGGCATCGGCAAGCTCCATGAGCGTGCCTAAATCACTCAACTCACCGGCATAGAGGCTCTTGGATTCTTCGCTGCCAGTTATTAGAAAATCTTTGACATGCATCCGGATGACATGCATATGGTTTTGGAGATCTCCTGCCAAATTATTTTCTTGGGCCAAACCACTATAACCCGCAAACCCCTTGGAAGAGGTGCTCATGGCCTGATATGAAAAAAAGGAAATAATGATAAGGAGAAAGAGAATCGCAGAAAAACCTAGGCCTATCTGGTTGGAAACTTTCAACTTCTTAATCATATCTACTATTCCCGTCATGGTTTACTTCCCCCTGCTAGTTTTTCTTAAATCAGCCGTGCATAAAAGGCATGCCCACCCGGCAAAGTCCCTTTCACGCATAGGTGCGTGAATAAATAAGACCCCGTGTGTTTCGGGTTGGTTTACAATGAATTTTAACTGAGCAAAAATCACCAAAAATGATTTTTTTGGTCTTAATTCCCTTTAAAGACAAGGGCCTAACAAACATGATCGTTTAAAGGCACTCAAAAAGTCAATATGATTTTTTCACGAATTTTCCGGTTTTTAGATAGACAGCTCTACTTCGCCGATACTTAGCCCTGCGGATGACTAAAAAAAGAGGTTAGAGAGTGATGAGAAAAGAGCTAGATAGGCAGTCGAAACGATTGAGGTGATATAGCTCAAGACCGATAATTTTTAAAAGAAGTAACGGACCCGAAGCTCAAGCTTATTCTCATTAAGCTTTTCACCGTACTCAGTGTAATTTGAACCCTCAAGCAAAGAGAAACGCAAGCGCAACTCCCAGTTTGTTAAACCGGTGTAGACCGCCTCTGGACTCAATGAAAAACTGTCGTCATCAAGGTTGATGATGGCGGTGAAACCAGGAGTGAAGTAGAGCAGATCAAAAGGTTCTTTCTGGGTTACCCGGGCGTAAAGATAATTCCGGCTGTTTTGCGGCTGGCCAAATGCGCCTTGACTCAGCGAGGCTGCCTTTTTGTACAAACTATCATCGCGACTAGCGGTAAAAAGCCGATCTGCACTATCCACTAAGTCGTGAAAACGCTCCTGCTCCCGCACCGTGTAGCCGTCATCATTATGATAATACTCAACGATGGCTGTAACATCGTTTTCAGTGAGATAGCGCAGGCCAAGGAGGTAACTGGTATCGCTTATCTCGCGGATATCAACACTGCCATCGGCGTTCAATATCTTCTGGGATTGGTTTGGGGTGTGGGCAAGCTCACCATGTATCTCGAAATTGGTGGCCAAGTTGGTGGAAAAATCCACACCATAGCGGCTGGTGCGGCTATTGCCGGTGTAGAAAAGAAAATCGATATCAACATCTCGGTAGAGCAGGTAGAGCTTGGTGGCCACATTGACGTTATCCCGCTCGCCGAAGTCCTCGTTCACATCGCGCCATACCGGTACAGCCACTGTGGTCAGGGCTATTGTCTGCAAAGGACCTGAAAAACTTTTTATCAAGTCTAGACCAGCACCAATATATCCCTCGAGAGCCTCTTCAGGGTTGTTGGGGTCTTTATCCCGACTTATAAATCCCACCGGATTCCAGGCATAGCCCTTACCCCATTTGAACACCTTTTTACCTAGATCGACGGTGGCCAACGGTGTCGGTTTTATACTGGCATAGGCCTCAAAAATATCGGCATTATCAGCCCACTGTTCCTGGTCCTGCTGCCCGTAGGCCTGCACCACCCAGTTAAAATCCACCATGCCTTTATTGAAATTACCATCAAGCTGAATGGTGCCTGTGATGCGGTCAAGAGTTGAACGTGGATCGTCATAGAGCCCGAGAACGGCAAAGGAACCCTTCTCGTTGATGTCCATGTGTTCTCCTTTAAGTTCGAGATAGCCTCCCCACTCCAGACTCTTTTTCTCAAACTCATCGAGATCAAAACTGTACTCATCCTCGGCAAAAGAGGGCGATACCGTGAGGGTGGTAATGATGAGGGTGAAAAAAATCAGTCGCCTGTGCAACATGTCCCCCTTAGTTTCAAAAACTGCCTGGTGAGCATGGAAAGGAGGATAACAACATCAAGCGCCATAAAAAGTAGGGTAACACCCTGGGTCAACGGGTAGGATAAACCGTGCTTAAAAACAAAGGTGCAAAGCACAGCATATGCCACCATGGGGCAGATCAGCCCCCATTGTGACTCATCAAAATATTCAATGCTAAAGAGATATTTCTTGAAATAGTCACGAAGCATAAACAAGCCCAGAGCCATATACCAGGTCATCAGGCCAAACCCAGCACTTACTGCCAAGGCAAAAGAGGCGGAAGGCAGCGGGACATGGAATTTATGCTGAAAATAATAACCGTAACGCAGTAGAGAAATGGTGAGCAGGGTAATGACGGGAACCACTACAAAAAAGGAGGGAAGAAACTCTATTTTCTCGGGCAGGCCTGAAGCGTAGTGAGACTTAAAGAGGCTAAACAGTTTCACGACAAGCAGGAAAAGAGCCATTGTAAAGGAGGTGATGGACAGAAAAAATACAATATCCGCTAGACCTCCATGGGCAAGATATGAAATACCGGTGCCGGTAACCGTGGTCATTGCCAAGGCAAAGGGGATGAGCAGCCAGCCAAAATGCATTTTTTCCACATCAAAACCCTTTTCCAGGGCAATGGCCTGGAGGCGAATGGCAGTGGCCATGGTCCATAGCCAGAGAAGACCGTAAACCACTGCAGCATAAGGCAGTAGAAGTTGAACATTAATCCGCATCC
>SWCD01012806.1_pt2 | contig 16209 bp, 12 predicted proteins | sample 4693011 | NCBI WGS metagenome assembly SWCD01 (sample SAMN10267278, study PRJNA491770) | bioreactor metagenome | isolation source: DHS bioreactor inoculated with marine | place: Japan: Omine Ridge, Nankai Trough | reverse complement strand
CGGAAGCTTCCTGTCCAACTCCTGATACAATGTTTGTTTGTGATTTATCTGAAATCTGTATTGATGGAGGTTTTGGTTGTTATGATTCTAATGGCAACTATGAATACTCTACTATAAATGGTACCCCATATGATGGAAGTCAATATTGCTTCACACCAGTTGAAGGAATAAATACACTCACTCTGATTTGTGTTGATTCCTGTGATGTTGCTGATACTTGTGAGACTTTTGTTTTTGTAGAATTCAATACTCCACCGGAAGCATCCTGCCCAACTCCTGATACAATGTTTGTTTGTGATTTAAGTGAGATTTGTGTCGAATCTGGTTTTGGTTGTTATGATGCTGATGGTAACTATTCACATTCCACTATTAATGGTGCTCCTTATGATGGCAGTCAATATTGTTTCACACCGGTTGAAGGAATAAATACACTTACCCTAATTTGTGTTGATTCCTGTGATGTCGCAGATACTTGTGAGACTTTTGTTCTGGTAGAACTCAATAGTCCACCGGAAGCATCCTGCCCAACTTCAGATACAATGTTTGTATGTGATTTAAGTGAAATCTGTATAGAAGATGGCTTCGGTTGTTTTGATGTTGATGGCAATTATGATTATTCTACCATAAATGGTGTCCCTTATGACGGTGGTCAGTATTGCTTTACTCCGGTAGAAAACTTAAATACTTTAACCCTGATCTGTGTTGACTCCTGTGGTGTTGCGGATACCTGCCAGAATTATGTTGTTGTTATAATTAATTATAAACCGATAGCTTCTAATCCTGCCCCGGATTCGGTTTTTGTATGTGATTTGAGTGAAATCTGCATAGAAGATGGTTTCGAATGTGATGATCTTGACGGCAATTTTGATTATTCAACTATAAATGGCGTTCCTTATGATGGTGGTCAGTATTGCTTTAATCCGGTAGAAGGAATGAATACATTCACTCTTATCTGTGTTGATTCCTGTGGTCTTGCCGATACCAGCGAGACTTATGTCTTTGTCGAACTTAACAGTCCACCTGAGGCATCCTGCCCAACATCAGATACAACGTTTGTCTGTGATTTAAGTGAGATCTGTTTGGATGATTTTAATTGCAGTGATCCTGATGGAAACTACTCACATTCTACTATAAATGGTGCCCCTTATAGTGGTGGTCAATATTGTTTCACTCCATCTCAAGGAATCAACAACTTTACTTTTATCTGTGTTGATTCATGTGATGTAGCCGATACCTGTGATTTCCTTATTTATGTTCAATTGAATAGCCCACCAGAAGCATCTTGTCCTGCTCCCGATACTATAATACTGGGTTCACTTGATACTATTTGTGTTCAGGATCTGGGATGCTTTGATATTGATGGTAACTTTGATTATTCTACTATAAATGGAAACCCATTTGGAGGTGGAGAATATTGTTTTGTTCCAGTTGAAGGAATGAATGAAATAATTCTGGAATGTGTTGATTCCTGTGGCGCTTCCAGTTTCTGCACGACATTTATTTATGTGAAAATTGAATTAGACTGCCCTGTATTCAAAATAGAAAAAACACATCAGACTTTGCAGGGTTTGCATGAAACTGTTGATGTTACCCTGGAATCCGGTAACATTCCTATGGGTGGTTTTGACTTCTTATTGGCATATGACGCTTCAGCTTTAAGTTTCCAGATTGCTCTTCCTGGCGAGTCATTCTTTGATGATGGCTGTGGCTGGGAATACTTTACATACCGTTATGGTGGTTTCTGTGATGATTGCGGTAGCCAATGTCCCACTGGTATGGTTAGAGTTGTTGGATTAGCAGAAACATCTAATGGTCCCAATCACCCAAGCTGTTTCCTCCCAGATTCCTTACCGGCGACACTGTTTACTCTTGATTTCCTTGTTACAAACGATCGCACCTTTGAATGTCAATACGTTCCGATTAAATTCTTCTGGTGTGATTGTATGGATAACGTCTTCTCAAGTGTTGATGGTAATAAACTTTACATTGACAGAAGAATATATACTTATGAAGATATATTGATTTGGGATGAAGATGATGATGACATGTTCCCCGAAGATGATAGAATTCCATGGGTTGGTGCTCCTGACTATTGTATGAATGATGAGCCTGATAAACCTGATCCAATTAGGTGTATTGATTTCATAAATGGTGGAATAGATATAGTATGTGCCGACTCAATCGATGATCGTGGCGATATCAATTTGAACGGCATTGTAAATGAAATTGCAGATGCTGTATTGTATACAAATCAGTTCATTTATGGAATTATCGTATTTGATAATGTTGCAGCACAAACTGCGGCTTCTGATGTAAATGCTGATGGAATTGTTCTTTCGGTTGCTGACCTGGTATATCAAATTCGTATTATCGTTGGTGATGCTGATCCATATCCAAAACTAACACCTGCCACTGCTAATATTGATGCTAGTGATGGGGTCTTGTCTGTTGACATCAAAGCCGGTGCTGCATTTGTCATTGTTGATGGTAATGTCAATCCAGTCTTGTATGAAAAACAGATGGATATGATATATCATTATGATACAGAGAATGATGTTACCCGTATTCTGGTATACAGTATGGAAAAAGATCATACATTTACTGGTGACTTTATTGGTAATTTGAATGGGGAAATAATATCAATAGAAATGGCTACCTATGAAGGGATACCATTGATAACTGATTTAATTCCCAGAGAATTTGTATTGCATCAGAACTATCCTAATCCTTTTAATCCAATTACTACTATAACTTTTGCAGTACCTGTTTCCACTAGTTATAAATTAGAAATTTATAACACCCTCGGACAGGTAGTTGAAACATTCTCAGGTCAAGCAGTTCCAGGAATTGTTAGTATTGACTGGGAAGCATCTAACTATGCAACAGGTGTTTATTTCTACAAATTAAATGCCGGTTCGTTTAGTGATATTAAAAAAATGGTTCTTATTAAATAAGAATTTTATTCATCGTAATATTATCCAGCCACTCATTTAATAAATGGGTGGCTGTTTTTTTATATTAATTAGTATGATAGTATTTAAGCTGCAGTTATAAGATAATGTATATGGCCAGCAAATCTATAAGTTATTCAAGATCAACTACTCATAGCCATATCCCAGAATCACTTTATGGTTTTAGTTTGTTAACTCTTTTACTTTATTGAGCAGCTCCTCTTTATCAACAGGTTTTTCAAAATATGCATCAGGAGGTGGAACCTGTTTTCTGGTAGATATGAATTTTTCAAATTCAGGCGTAACACCAGTAAGCATAATAACGGGAATCTTAGAAGTCTTATCAGAATCTTTCAAATTCCGATACATTTTTACACCAGATTCCTCCGGCATAGTAATATCTAATGTTATAACATCCGGAAGCTCTGACTCAGCTTTTGAAAAACCCTCGTTACCATCTTTAGCTGATACAATTTGATAACCGTTTTCTTCAAAAAGAACAGTTAACCATTTTACAATGTCTGGCTCATCATCAACGATTAGTATTTTTTTTGAGTCTGCCATAATTTATCTCCTTTGGGTATTATTTTTTCTTATTTAACAATTCTTTTAGTTTTTTTAATGTTTCCGGATCAGCGTCATCAATAAAATTTTTCAACTGGTTTTGCATCTCTACCTGCTCGGCTACTTCTTTTTCATCTGTAGATGTATCCATTCCCAAAATAGTTTTTATAGCAGCGATATAATTCAGAGGTTTAACCGGTTTCTCAAGATAGATCCCCGGTCCTGACATGGTAAGTTCTCTTAGGTCCGCTTTGCCAACATCATCACGGGCATGACCAGTTACAATTATGATCGGAATTTTTGACCATTCTTTATTCTTGTTTAATTCCCGATGAAACATCACTCCGGATTTCTCCGGCATAACCAGATCGAGTGAAATTAAATCCGGCACATCTTTTTTTACTTCCTCAAGCGCCTCATTACCATCTGATGCAGTAATGACATTAAAGCCAGCCTCAATCAAAGCCACTTTTAAAAAATTCCGAATATCCGCTTCATCATCTACAACAAGGATGGTTTTCGTTGCCGTATCTGTCATATCTATCTCCTTAGAGCTAATTCTTTTTTTTCTTTTTTGTATCACTCTCTTCGTAAAGCTTCTGTAATCTTTTTCGAGAGAATTCCATTCTAAAGCATGAGCCCATTCCTTTTTGAGATTCAACATCTATATTCCCGCCATGCTCCTGAACAATTTTTCTGGTTGTCAAAAGTCCCAGTCCGGTTCCTTCACCACCTTTAGTAGTGAAGAAAGTGGTAAATATCTTTTTCTTTATTTCATAATCAATGCCGCTTCCATTGTCGGTAACTTCAAAAGTGACTTTGTCGCGGTTATCAATCAATTTAATGGTTACCATTGTTCCTTTTTGTTCAGCCATCTGGCAGGCATCAATAGCATTAGAGACAAGATTAGTTAAGCAGGTGTGTATGCCATCCGGATCAAGTGGAAGGTTTTTAACCCTCTTAGGAACAACAGCTTTTAGCTCAATATCTGATAACGCAGCAATTTCTTTATATAAATCAACAATCTCATTAACAATATCAACCGGGTTGAGCTTTTTCAAAGACGGAAGACGGCCTTTGGAAAAACTCAAAAAGTCTTTAACCAATGATGTTGTTTTATCAAAGTTTCGCTCTAGCATTTCCCAGCCTTCATTGACCATCTTTTTATCATTTTTCTTTAAACCGACACTAACAATATATTTACCCCCTTCAAGTCCCATAAGAATATTCTTAATGCTATGCGCTAATCCAGCTACAGTTTGACCAACAGCCCCCAATCGTTCTGCCTCAATAACCTGCGACTCCAATTTTTTAACAGCAGTTATATCGGTTGAGATTTCAATTACATGGGCGACGTCTCCTTCAGTGCGCATAAGGGGAGAAGTAGAAACCGCATAGTGTATGTCCTGATCTGTTTTGCTGGTTCCAATCTGATTGGAACTATGAACCCGGCCATCTTTGAAAGTTTTGGCTGCCGGGCAATTGGGACATTTCGATGAGCGGTGCTTATATACTTCATAACAAAACTTGTTTAGAACATCTCCAAAACTTTCCCGGAAAGATTCATTGGCGCGGACAATACGAAAATCCTGATCAATAACAGTGATATAACAGGGGACGCGATCAAACAAAATCTGATATTCCTGCTGCCAGCTTTTGATGCCTGTAACAGTACGGGTCATCTCAAGTACGTAATCAACCGGCCCATCCTCTTTTAATCTCAGGGGAGCAACATGGCCGATATAGTGAGTCGGTTTACCCTCTTTATCCACACCTACGGCATCAGCAACAACAACTTTTCCTTCTTCAAATACCTGTTCGGATGGGCAATCATCGCATGGTCGATGGAGTTTTTTGTAAACATTGTAGCATTTTTTTCCCCGCCAGTCACCAAAGCGCCGGGTAAATTTATCATTGGCTTCAACAACATTATATTTGCGATCAATTACAGCAATACTGAATGGAACTTCATCAAAAAGAGTTTTGTATATAGCATCAGTAAGCCGTCGAGGTACTTCTGTTCGCTTTTTAATCATTGTTCTACCTGTGCTGTTAGTTTGATGATATTTTCTATATAGCTATCAACATCAATCGGTTTTTCCATAAAACATTCCGGTTCAGCTATGGATTTGTCATTAACAAAAGAATAAAAATCAAATTTACCGTCCTGAGCCATTCCGCTTACAATAATAACCGGTATGTTTTTAGTTATAGGATTATCTTTGAGATGTTGATAAAGAGCAATCCCGGACTCTTTGGGCATCATAATATCCAGACTTATCAAATCAGGGGGAGAGTCGTCAAGGATTTGTAGTGCACCATGAACATCATTAACGACCACCGGTGTGAAACCGTTTACTTTTAAAACAGTCTCAAGATAAATGGCAATATCTTCTTCATCATCAACGATCAGGATTCTCTTGCTCATTACAGATCATCCTTTGAATCAGATTCTGTTTTATTATAAACCGGTACAGCTACATGGTTGAAAATATTCTTGTCCAATTGAGAACTAATATCGGTTTTAAGATACGGCTCAGAAACCGACTGGTGACAGTTGGCGCATTGTGTCAGTTTTTCTTTTTCAATATCTTTGGCAGCAATTTCCTTATGGCAGTTGATGCACTGATTATGCATTGACTCGACATAAGAACCGGCCAGATAATTCTCAACTTTAAATTTTGCCTTATCGGGAATAAGATCAAGATGACAATCGTTGCAACCCTTGGCGGTTGCTTCATTTCTGTTTAGATTATCTTCATGACATTGTGTACAGGTTAGTTTACCTCCTTCTGGGGATGTATGCCAGTTATGATTGAAGACATCGGTTGTGGCATACATGCTGTTATGACACTGCCAACAGCCACTCTCTTTATCCTGCGGGAGATTCATATGATGGCATTGTTCACAAGCGGTACTGTCGGCATGTTTTTTATGATTAAACATCGTACCGTATCCATCACGGTTGCCGTCAATCAACAGCGTATCGCCACCACGAGCATGTTGTACCGAAATTTGGGTTACCCCTTCACTTTGGATAACATCACCCGGCATCATGGCAAAACCAAAAGCAAAAGCCAGAACAAATGCTAGAGAATATTTGGTTCTGGCTGCCACAAGCGGAGAACCCAGCCATACTTCCGAAGCATGATCAAAGGCTGGTTTGGAATGAGGGAGAGAGTCAGGGTGGACTGGTTTTTCACCCCAGATATGGAAATGTTCAATAACGAATAAAAATACTAATGCAACCGTTGAGACAACGCCAAAGCTTATTATTATTTCTGTCCAGGCAGGGACATAGGCATCACCGGTGGAACTAAGCATAGTAATACCGCCGACATTGATGCGGTTGAAGATCATTCCAAAAACTACCATGAATGATCCCAGCGACTGCCATCCGGTTTTTTCCCTGAGACGAGGAATGGAAAATATTATGACAGGGAAAATAATAGATATTAACATCTCGGCAATAAACAGTCCACCTTCCCAGCTTCCATTGAATATTAATCCGAGTTCACCGGCAATGGCAATATCAATCATTTTTACGGCAAAGTAAATTCCCAGAACCCAAACCGCAATTTTACCAAGCTTAGCTACCAGTTTGGTTTCTGGTTTTCGCCGATAGAGCCAATGGGTTGCCAAACTTTCAAATGAGACCATCATCAGACCCAATGAAATTGCCGAAATGAAAAATAGAATCGGCATAATTTCTGAATACCAAAGAGGGTGAATCTTAAACGGCATAATCAAAAACAATGATCCCAATGATGACTGATGCAGAGTTGAGAGCATTATGCCAACCATAACAAATACGAATCGGAACTTCATCAGGAAGGCTCTGATTTTGGCATAGCGGCTGAACTCTTCCAACGGAACCGGGCTGAATTCTAATAGCAGCACAGTCGTATAAAGCATAACGCACCAGCCCACTTCGAACAGTGGTGAATGGGGATTCCAGTAAATCATCATGTGCCAGATATTCCAGGGGAGACCCAGATCAAACATCAATCCGAAAATCACTGCGATATAACCAAGGAAGGCTGTTAATACTGCCGGTTTCACAAGGTGATGGAATTCCTCTTTTTTCATTATATAGAATATGGCTGTAATAACAAAACCACCACCGGCCAAAGCAACACCGGCCATCACATCAAAGCCGATCCAGAAACCCCAGGGAGTTGCATCAGTAAGATTTGTCGTGACACCCAGACCGTAAATAAATCTTGTAATACCTACTGCCGCAGCAATTCCTGCTATCAACCATAAGACAAGCTTTGTATTCTGAACTCTGTTCATGGCTATTCCTCTTCTCCTTTGTTGCTTTCAGATAGTTTATTGCGGCGACTTATTATCCAGTTCAAGCCATACATTATTCCTCCCATACCTACAAAGGCATACGGAACTGATTTCATAGCTACTTCTGTTGTGGTGGGCAGTGGTTTAACCGAGGGAGATGAATTGTAAGATAGAAAATCCAGATTTATATCTGAAATATATAGAACCGAAGTTCCTCCAACTTCATGTTCACCCCATACTTTGTCTATATATTTTCCAGGGTAATTTTTTATTCTGAGGTGAGCTTCGGCCAAAAGCTTATCTCTGTTGCCAAAGATAGTAGCCTCAGCAGGGCAGGCTTCGGTGCAGGCCGGTTGTTGTCCCTTTTTAATACGGTCGGTACACATGATGCATTTGCGAATATAAGGAACCGGACTTTCCCACTCATAACGGGGGATACTATACGGACAGGCCATCATGCAATAACGACAACCAAGACATTTGTTGCTGTCATAAACTACTGCACCTTCGGGAGTCTGGTGCAAAGCGCCCACCGGGCAGACAGAGGCACAGGCCGGTTCTAGACAATGACGGCATTGTTTCCGTATATAGTGATCTTTTTCTTTCCTAAGAATCGATGTCCAGTTTTTTGAAGAGAGTCCATCATTTTTGTGCCATTTATGGGGAACGTCCGTTTCAAGATTATATAAACTTTTACAGGCGATAACACATTCGTTGCAGCCGATACATTTGGTGACATCGGTCAGGATAGCCATGCTCATACCGGTGCTCCTTTCTTGTTGAGAGTAGTGCAAATATCTTCATCAGTGTTGGCTGGGAATTTCCAGGCCAGGTTGGCAATAAATTGTGACAACGGCAGCAGGATGCAGTGTGCAATTTTGGTGAAGGGGAGAAGCATGAAAATCAGTTCAGCGGCAAGAATATGAAAAAGAATTAATAATTGATAAGTTGAAGCAGCTAAACTGCCGTTGGCGCAAAGAAAACCAGTAACAAATGGCACAAGCAACAATAACGGCCACCAATAGTCCTGCTTGCGACTGATAAAATTTGAAGCTTTGCTTGATATTCTTCCAATAAAAAGTAAGAGTCCGCATACTATGGTTGTGATTGTCAGAATATCAGCTAATCCCTTTGGAATCGCCCACCAGCTAAATCCGATGGCACTTTCCCATAACTGCAGGTGGGCAAAAAGAAATATCGGGACCAACAATAACCCCACATGAAAGAGAATTGATATAATACTATAGACAGGACGTGAATTGATGACTCGTTTGACCGGAAACATCCATTGGAGTGTCCTGCTTATTATCAATTTCCAGGGGAGAGTTTTATCTCCGGCTTTACGGTATGCTTCCCAGGCTGCAAAAAGATCAAGTGCGAGGATGCGCAGCAAACCCAGAATCATAATGGCAAAACTGAGTCGGAACAATGGTCCCCGGGCATATTCAAGTAATGATTCCATGATTTAATTCTCCTCCTGACTTGCTTTGTCGTCGTCAGGTTTGACCTTAAGGGAATCATCAAAAACAATTGCTTTATAAATCAAGTCATGCAGGCCGACAACTTCACAATCAATTTTTTGATCTTCAACCAGTTCCTTAAGTTGTTTTTTGCAATTAGCGCAGGGGGCCACCAGTAATGTACAACCGGATTCCCTGATCTGATCTGCTTTTAGTTTTCCTCCGACAGTTGTGCGATAGGGCTTGATTTCATCAAGAGAAACCGTTCCGCCGCCGCCGCCGCAACAGATATTATCTTCTCCGGAAGGGGTCATTTCCACATAATTTTTACAGAAGGATTTCAGTATCTCGCGCGGTCTGTTTACAATCCACTTGGAACGGGCAAGATTGCAGGGGTCGTGGTAGGACACTTTTTCAGTAACAATATTTGGATCAAGTTTGAATCGCCCTTCTTTCCAGACCTTATAAGTATATTCCATAATGTTTATCACCGGATAAGCCTCGTCGCCGCCACAATAGGTTGGCAGGAACATTTTTGCCGAACGGGAAGCATGACCGCATTCGCCGATTAAAACATTTTTACCATTAAGCCTTTTTGTTTCAGTATCAATTTTCTTAACTACTCTTTCTAAAATGCGATCACTGTAAAACAAGCCGTAATTGATGCCGTCAAAATATCCTGTTCCGGTTGTCCATGAGTCGCCAGTCGCTGTGAATACGGCTGCGATGCCCATTAGTGTTTCCGCTTCCATCAGGAAATCGCTCACCGCCGGGAAAAAGACAAACTCGGAATTTTCAACATCGATAGGGAATTTTATATCTACTTCTTTTTCTTCCAGCATATCCTCTTCAAGAAATTCCAAAGTGTCAATCAATGCAGGGACAGGGACGGCCGAAGTATTTCCTGATTTGCCTTCGAGTTGTTCTCTGGTGCTGACGACCAATGCTCTGGGGACGATCCCTATCTCGCTTAAGATATATCGTCCGAGGTGGGTGACCAAACCATGATCGATCCCTGAAGGACATTCGTTGACACATCTTCGGCAGGCAGTACAATCATAAAAGCTTTTTGCCATTTCCTGAATTTTTTCATCGGTCAAATGCCCCGTTCCGGCAATCCTTCCTCTGAGCATCCCTCCGAGAGTGAAGTGACGGCGATAAACGCTAAGTAATAATTCTGACCGATAACAGGGTATATCCTTGAAATCTCCAGTAGCCTGATAGACCTGACAAGTGGTGGCACAGCGGGAACACTTTGCACTTAAACGGATAAAATGATCCAGTGCCATACGATAATTGGAATGTTTCAGAATCGCGGCGAATGCTTCGAGAAAACGTCGGGGGCGATCATTGGTATCAAATTCCTCAATGTGATATAGAACATCAAGTTTTTGCTTCTCGATAACCTCCGGTTTTCTTAGCGAAGTAAAAGCTTTTTTTCGTTCTTCATCTGAAATTTTGCTTGTTTTCATCGATGCTCCATTTATAACTAATTATTTTTTCCCAAGATTGATGCTTTCTCATGATCTAATACAGCACCTCTCAAAAGTGGCAGTTTTTTTTTTATGTTTTTTTGTATTTTTCTTTCTAAATTTGGATCAAGAAGCTCAATTCCATATTGATTACAACACTCTTCAATTGATGGATTCCCGCTACAAACATAGATCCTGGCATTAAATCCGGTCGGTGTAGCATGGTGAAATTCTGTGATTTCCTGGGATGGCCGATAGGTGTGTGATCCACAACAAACTGCTACACGTACTTGTTTATTACAGACCGGGCATAGTATGACAGCAATCAAATCGATCATTCTATCGTTTTTTGCAGGTGATGGTGTAATATTGTAACCATGATCAATAAATATTATAGTTGCCCATTCAACCAGATCACTGTGTGAAATTTTATCGGTGCAGTTTATATCATCATTTAAAATAGTTTCAGGAATAAGGGCACCGGACAGATATTGTTTAATGGCATTATCAATCTTATCGCTTACATTTTTGATAACCTCAACACCAGATGCGGTTAGCATATTCTGATAGAGATCTTTTATCCCATTGCAGATAAGGATATCAACCCGATGTACCTGAAGTAAACGAATTTTTTTATGACCTTCCGGATCAGAACAGCTAACTTGTTGCCTTGATTCGATTTTCCCATTAGAAATTATAATAATATCAAAACAACTTGTAGCCTCGAAACAGGGAGCGATGCTGTTTTTTAATCGTGGTATTGCAACCTTATTATTCATGTAGAAGCGACATTGCACATTCCATGCCAAGTGGCATAGCCACTTTTATGTATTTACTGTATAATGCTTTAACTGTTTAGGGAGAAAGGGGATGTTGCAGTTAACGCAACATTACAACAGGTAATGCAACACAGCGATGTTGCATGCAACATTATTGAATGGAATTAGAAAGACTTTGGGTCGATATTGTATCTTTTCAGTTTCCGCCACAAAGTTGATCTGTGGATGCCCAGATCATTAGAAGTGCTTGTAATGTTACCTGCGTTTTTGTTAAGTGTTGAAACAATCAGATTTTTTTCGCTAATTGCATCTGTTGATGCATCTTTTACAGTGGCTCCATCAGTATTTTTGTTTTCATATAATTCAACAGGTAGATGTTCGACCTGAATGATGCTCCCATGACAGACAACGAAACCATACTCAATAATATTCTCAAGCTCACGAATATTGCCGGGATAGTCATGATTTAATAAAATACTCATCACATCGGGGCTGACGCTGATTATCTTTTTCCCTCTGCGAGCATTGAGCTTCTTGATAAAGTGATCCACGAGATAGGGGATGTCTTCACTTCGTTTTTTTAAGGGGGGGAGGGTGAATTTCACTACAGCCAATCTGAAGTATAAGTCATCACGAAATTTACCCTGAGCAACTAACTCTTTTAGATCACGGTTAGTAGCGGCTAATATTCTAATATCGGTGTTAACAGGAGCGGTACTTCCGACAGGTTCGTATTCTCTTTGTTGCAATAATCGTAGTAATTTTACCTGAGTAGTGAGAGGAAGATCTCCAATCTCATCGAAGAAAACAGTTCCACCTTCTGCCTTGCTAAGTTTACCTGGTTTATCCTGCTTGGCATCTGTGAAAGCACCTTTTACATATCCAAAAAGTTCTGATTCAAATAATTGCTGAGGGAGAGTCCCGCAGTTGATTATAACATGACGCTCGTTTTTTCTGGGGCTGAGGTTATGAATAGCATGAGCGAAAAGTTCTTTACCTGATCCTGAAGGACCCTGTATTAACACGGTACTTTCACTTTCAGCAATATCTGGCAGGATAGCAAAGAGTTTATGTATTTCCGGGCTCTTGGAGATGATATCTTCAATAGAATATTTTTTGTTAAGCTCTTTGCGAAGATGCTCAATAGTTGAAAGGTCTCTGAATGTCTCAACGGCCCCTAAAGCTTTACCGTTATCATCTTTTAAGACAGCTGTCGAAATGCTAATAGGGATTCGTTCACCATTGCTGTTGATAATACTAACCGGACGGTCAATTGCTTCCACCCCTGTTTTTAGAGTTTCATTAAGCAGACAGTGCTCGCAAATATCAGAATGGAAAACGTCCGAGCAGTGTTTTCCAATCGCTTTGGATGATGGAATTCCGGTTATTCTTTCAGCAGCCGGATTAAAACTGGTGATTATCCTTTTACTGTCAACAGTGAAAACTCCATCGGCAATACTGCTCAGGACAACTTTAAAAAATTTCAGATCCTTATTATTGTCTGCCATTTTTATCCAACCAGATTAAAACTCATTTAGACAATAATACAAAAATATTTAATTTATGCAATAGGTCAGTTGAGTAGCTAATTATTGTATACTATCTGTTTCTATTGCGGTTCCCACCACCATGATTTCCTTGATGCTGGCATCCTCCATGACCCTGACCAGCATTTTGATTGGAATCAGATATATAAATCCTGGTTCCTACTCCAGATTTTTGTCCATGACCCTGACAGGCTTTAGCTGGATCGATTTCCTTTAGGGTTCCGGCTTTTATGCTATCAATAATGTCGCTTACTTTTTTTGATTCAGAGTAATATACTTTTATCCCTTCTGTGCTGAGAGCTTCGATTGCCCTACGGCCAATTCCGGAACAAATAATGCAGTCAATATGGTGCTTAGCCAATTGTGTCATTGGATGGCAGGTTCCGTGTTCATGATGGGAATTCTTATTCTCTATAAAAGTATATTCCTCTTTTTCTGTCTCAAACATGGTAAAATAGGGGGAAGACCCAAAATGACCATTGACAGTGTCGTCTAATCCTGTGTTACTTTTGGTCGGTATGCAAGCCAGCATGGCTTTCCTCACTTTCTTTCAGATTTATAACTATTGCTTTGTTGTTTATGATCGCTTCAATTAATTGTTTTCGAGCTTTGTAGAGCATTCTTTGGATGGTACCTCGTGACACCTTCATTTTTTTGCCCGCTTCCTCCTGATCAAGATTTTCCAAGTCGCAAAGGCGGAGAGCTTCAAATTCATCCAGGCTTAATTCAGTAGTTTCCATATCTCTCAATGGTATACCTCTGGGTTTGTATATCCGGTCAGCCCGGTATCTTCGACAGCATCTTTTTTTTCTCGGTCTTGTCATCTCAATCCTTTGTTATGTGCATATGCACGAAAACAATGTAGATAGAATGATAGATGTTGTCAAGTGGGAATTAAAAATATATTGCAAAATCCATGATCATTTTGTATCTTATATCCAACAACTTCATGGTTACCTACATCTTAGAGTCCTCAACAAGTTAGGGTCATTTTTATCAGGAGGTCTAATACATTTCGATTGATAGGTAATTGTAATTATTGCAGGTGTCCTGTCTCAGGCTATTGTACCACATATTAAGATGTCCTGTTATCATATTTCTCAAATTAGTTTGATGTTGAAAGGGACAAATTATTCTTTTGAAAGCATTCGATTGGGAATCTCGGTTAAGAAAAAATATATAATAATATAAGTGTGTGTAAGGAGGAGACTATGTCTCTCGGTAAATCATTATTCATGATCATGGCAGTTTTATTGCTTGTCTTGGTATCAACAATTGGGGCGGTGCCGCCATCTATTAATTACCAGGGGTATCTTACTCAGAACGATAATCCTGTATCCGGGGAAAAGACAATAAACTTTTCCATTTGGGATGCTTCAGTTGATGGCAATATGCAATGGAGTGATATCCTGCAAGTTACAGTTAGCAGGGGTAGCTTTGGTGTTATTCTGGGAACCCAGGTCAATCCCGTCCTGCCAACCTATTTTTCATCTGGATCAGCTTGGCTGGAAATCCACATCAGCGGAGTGGGTAGTCCTATTACTCCCCGCATGGAACTGGTATCAGTACCGTATGCGTTCCAAACAGCTTCGATTGATGGTGCTGAGGGAGGTGAAATTTCATCTGATGTAAAAATCATAGGCAATGTTGAAGCTGACGGTTTCAAATTAAATCAGACTCCACTTCCATTAGACGGCTATATTCTCACATCTGATGCTAATGGTGTTGGAAACTGGGAACCGCCTGCCTCAGATGGTGGCGTTAATTCGATTATAGAAGGAACCGGAATTAGTGCGGTGGATAATTCTGGTGATGTCACCGTTGGGATTGCCAATAACGGTGTGCATACGGAGCAATTGCAAAACGATGCCGTAACCGTTGATAAAATCCATAATAACGATGCTACCGAAGGTCAGATCTTAAAATGGACTGGGATTGGGCAACCTCCAGGCTGGAAAGCGTCGTCGATTACTTCCGACATGTTTCAACTTGCTGGACTTGTATCGATCGAGAGAGACGCTGGCGAGTCGGGCGGACTACAAATTGAGGATTTAAACGGCAAATACAGAATAAGTTTAGGATATAATTTGCAAGATTTAAGCCCGCTAGTCGGCATTGGGACCGCAAATCCTACCGTAGCCCTGGATATTATCGGAAACCAATCTCTGGCTGGTGATTTATTAATTAAAGAAATTGAAGATGACCAGATTGGAAAAATCGAAATTGGTCAAACTGGCCCCAATAAAAGTAAGATATTGCTTGGCTGGTATGAACACAACACTGATATGAGTCCGTGTGTCGGTATTGGAATTACAGGTGAACCCGCCGAAGAGTTGGATGTAGTGGGGGATATCCAGGCAACTGGTACTATAAAAAGTGGCAACACGCCCGGCCAGTCTATTACTATTGATGGTCAAAACGCTATGATTACATCATTAAGCGGGCAGATTAATTTTGAAAGCAATTATCTGAAAACTGGAAATACAGTTGAAATGGGTGGTATCTTCCTGAATCATAGCAGCGCGCAAGTCGGTCATGTTTTGACATCGGATGCTTCTGGTCACGGAAGCTGGCAATTATCCCCGTCCGGAGGTGATATAACTGATGTAACAGCGGGCGATGGTCTGACAGGTGGTGGCTCAACAGGTTCAGTCACACTGGACATTGGAGCCGGTACTGGCATCACCGTAAACGCTGACAACATCGAAGCCACTCTTGGTACCTCAGTGGATCTTACGAGCGAAGTTTCCAATGAGCTGCCGGATGCTAATGTGTCAAATAATATTACTGTAGATGGTTACATGCAGGATGAAGACATCAATACGTTTTTGGAACTACAAAATTGGGTGACTGACAAAACGCTGGTTAACACTGAAGATGTTTTCACAATTGGAGCTGATTGGGATAACACTTTGCACCGTTGGGCTGATGACGAAATATTGAGTAGCGGCAACTGGAATTTAGCGCATGGTTGGGGTGATCACTCTGGTCAGAATTATTTTGATCTGGATGTCGACAAGATCACCAATGTCCAAACTAACAATGCTTACCGGCTGTTCTATTCTGACGTTGCTGGAGACATTCAGGAATTAACGCATGGTACAGCAGGACATGTTTTGAAATCTGGTGGTCTGGCTGCT
>SWCD01023830.1_pt1 | contig 16217 bp, 17 predicted proteins | sample 4693011 | NCBI WGS metagenome assembly SWCD01 (sample SAMN10267278, study PRJNA491770) | bioreactor metagenome | isolation source: DHS bioreactor inoculated with marine | place: Japan: Omine Ridge, Nankai Trough | reverse complement strand
TTGAAATAGATCAGCAATCACCAAGATAGCCGGGGTCCCTCGTGATTGGCGAGGGTGGGCCTTTGGTACCAGGTTGGTACCATATACAATGGTCCGTATACGGAGCATAACCTTGGCGAACCAGAAAACCCGACTTTCCCAGCATGTGGTCGAGCGCGCTGCGCCGGCTGGCGAGCCTTACTTCATCTGGGACCGTAACCTCAAGGGTTTCGGCTTGCGGGTGACGCCGAGCGGCGCGAAGTCCTATTTCGTGAAGCTACGCGTCAAGGGTTCAGGCAAGGTGCGGAAGCCCACCCTGGGACGCCATCCATCCATGCTTTGTGGTGAGGCCCGCGAGCTTGCTCGGGAGCAAATATTCGCGGCCTCGCAGGGGCGGGATCCGCACTATGTGGATCCCTCGCTTGCCACCACGGTCGAGGAGTTCTGGAAGATCTATCATCAACGCCACGTCCGGGTGAAACAGAAGGCCTCGACGGCCCGGGAGACTGAGGCGCTGGCGCGGCGCTTTCTTGTCCCGGAATTCGGTGACCTGCCGGTCAGCGAGATCACGGCAGCGCGCGTTTCGGACCTCCATGCGCGCCTCTCGGCCACGCCCCATCAGGCCAATCGTGTCCGCGCCCTGATTTCCAACTTTTTCAACAAGGCGCAGCAGTGGGGATACGCGCCCAACGTGCTAAACCCGTGCAAAGCGGTCCCGAAGTACAAGGAGAGTGCGAGGTCACGCTACCTGACCGCCGCTGAGGTGAAGCGCCTCAACCGGGTGCTCGACGAGTTCGCGCCGTTGAACCCCAGCTTCTCGGCCGCCATTCGCTTTCTCTTGCTTACCGGGATGCGGCGCTCCGAGGCGCTTGCCTTGAGGTGGGATTGGGTCGATTTCGACCGGGGAATTGTGACCCTGCCCGACAGCAAAACGGGGCCGAAGCCCGTTATCCTCGGTCAGGCCGCAATCGATCTGCTGATGGCCCGACGGAAAAGCGCGCAGGGTTCAGTCGTTTTCCCGGGGAAGAACCCGGACGCACCTGCGCAGGGACTGCAGAAATTCTGGGAACGGGTCAGGACCAAAGCGGAACTTGAAGATGTGCGCATCCACGATCTTCGGCATACCTTCGCGAGCGCGGCAGTGGCCAGCGGCACGAGCCTCTATGTTGTCGGCAAGTTGCTTGGGCAAAAGTCGCCCTCGACGACCGCGCGGTACGCCCACCTCGGTGAGAATCCACTGAGGGAGGCTGCGGACGCGGCGAGTGCAGGTCTGGTTCTGCCATCCGGGTAGCGCCCAACTTCATGTTTAATTAGCCCAGAAGCGCGATGGTGCCGTTAACACATCGTTAATCCAGTGGTTGACTTGAGTCGGCGCTCTTCAAATTGCGGTTGCTGAACATCTACTACACGCGGCTTGGGCCAAATATTGGACGAAGATGTTTGTGTCGAACTCACAAATGGAGGAACTGAAATTGCAGGTTCTCAATCGCATTCGTCTCAGGGGCAACATCATCGCGAAGGCTCATAAGCAGTATGTTTCTGACTACAACTCAACCCCACCGCATCTGCGACCGCGCCGCATGGCCGAGTTCAAGCCTTCAGCTGAAGGAAAAATTCGGTACCCGAAACACCATGCTTCTGTTTTCGATTGGGAAGGCGCAATCAGCCACATCAAAAAATCAAATGGTGGAGCTAATTTCAAGCCTCTCGAAAGAGCGGAATTGGTCCGCCAGCTTTCAGCATACTTCCAGCAAATCCAAAACGTGAATCCACCTGAAAATTCGTCGATCTACAAGAAGGTCAAAAAGGACGCGCGGCTGGCTCATTTGGTGCGCCAGGGGTGAGTTTGCTGGTGGCCATCTTATGGCCACTCACGACTACTGTTCCAGTGCGCTTGCCAGTCCACTCTCCTCTGCGTCGGCGTGGCTACGGTCGCGCGTTTCAAGGAGGAGTACACCGGCCATGCAAGCCCCGTCCCCAATCTTCGTTTCCGAGAAGGAAGCGGCGCGGCTGCTCTCGATGCACCCGGACACGCTGAAGGCCAAGCGTCTGAATGCCGTCCGGCCAGGCATCGACTGCCCGCCGTACATCAAGCTCTGGGGGCGGACCATTAGGTATGACCGCGACGAACTCCTTCAATGGGTCGCCCTGCAAAGGCGACCCCAATTATAGGAGCACTTCAGTAATGACTGAAAAATTTAAAGAAGCCGTCCCCCAGAGCGGGGACACACACGAGCCCGAAGCTGCGGCGGAAGAGGCTCAATCCGACAAAGCTGGGCCGCTCGGGGTGATCTCCCGGCAAAGCGCTGAGACTTTCATGGCCATCGGTCAGGTCAAGGCGTTGGCTGGGTCGGGAGTAACCATGGCACCGTCTAGGGAAGAAATTGAAGGATACATCGTCGGCAACTTTCTTTATCTGCCGGCTATGACCTTCGTGATGCAAAGCAATCATGTCTCCTTGGACGGAGGCTCGGTGAGGCACTATGGCGACGGGTATGAGGTCTTGTTTAAAGAAATCGAAACCGTGCCCGGTGAGATCGCCTTGGCCACTTATCGCTTTTGTTCGCAATCGAGCTGTGCGTATGAGGAACCAGTTGCTGATCTCCGCTCCAAGGGTGTGAAAGTAACCGCAAACATGGACCTCACAGTCAATGACTTGCTCCTCGGGCACATCTTCGGCAGTGCGGAAGATCAGCCGGACTACTCCGAAGTCAATCGCCGCTAGGAAAAGTTGAAGCTTAGAGGCGTGGCCCCCCGGTGAGCGTGCCGGGGGGCCATTTTCATACATAGCTTTGTGTGAAGCGAGGAAGGAGCCCATGTCTTTTAAGACCCCCAATGTAAAGGCCGAGCTGCGTGATGCGGTGGTCGATCTTCAGCCCCGGCTATTTATCACTTTGGCAACGAACGGGAGCCAGCGTTCTTCACCGGCTTTTGACTGGCCGGGCAGTATGGACCGGCGCATCGACCGGCTCAACAACCTGGCTAATGATTTCGACCAGGAGGTCGGACGCGCTTTGCTCGGACGCCAGTGGCACAGACGCATAGAGCGACTCTACGGCTGGTCATTCGCCGAGCAGGTGATGGGCAACCCCCATCTCCACATCGTCGCCTGCGGGCTCGTCAGCCAGCCTCTGGCAAAAATCCAGCAAGAGGCTGAGCGCGCGTGGGCCACGCTCATGCCTGCGGGCTCTGTGGACATCGCGGAGATCGGCCATACCTGGACCGACCAGCGCAAGATTGCGTATTACAGCCTGAAGGAGCTGATCGATTGGGGTGACATCCCATCATACGGCCCATTCGGTCGGCGCATCCACGAAACACCACGACAAACCACGCCGGACCCCGAACACGAAACCGAGCTTCCCTAATACATATAGATGTCAAGGATGCTTCGCGTCGTGACCGATCCCCAACCCGGGGTGGCTTTGCTAAACGACGGTACGAGCCGCCGTAATGGTAAAGCTATGCCCGCAAGGCACTGCCACGCTGCGCTCGCGTCATCGCCGATCTCATCCGTGACCTTGAACAGTATTTCAGATCTGTTTCCGAAAAAGTGGAACACGAATGGAACATCACCGCGCAGCCAATTCACAGATCACTGACGTTGAATTATTGTTCCGCTTACAGACAATCATGTTCCGGGTTCAATGCCCAAAGCCAAGCCAATCACCGAAACCGAGTTTCGCCGCGTTCTTGCCGTTGCAGGATCTTCGAGATACCCCGAGCGCAATCGCCTCTGCTTGCTGCTCTCCGCTCGTGCGGGAATGCGGGTGGGGGAGATCCGCGATCTCGACCTCCATGATGTCCTTGACCCCGCCACGGGAGAGATCAGGGACCGCGTCTACCTGGCCGCATCCCGCACCAAGTGGAACCATGCTCGGGAGGTTCACCTCAACCGGACCGTTCAGCGTGCCCTTGCCTCATACTTGTCACTCAGGGGCCCGCTGGATGGACCGCTCATTCAGACCCAATCGAACGCAAGGTTCCGCCGCACCTCACTCGTCTCCCTCTACAGGACCCTCTACGAACGCGCTGGGATCGATACGTCCTCTCATGCAGGTCGCGCCCTGTTCATCACCTCCCTCGCGGACAAGGGGGTTTCAATCCGTATTATCCAAAAAGCCGTGGGACACCGATCACTTCAGGCCACCAACGCGTATCTCGATGCCCGGCCTCAGGAAGTGAGTGCTGCGGTCGGGTTGCTAATCTAATTCGGTGATTAGTGAACCAACTTTCCACAAACTATCGTAGATAGTACGCGACAGGAACGCGTTCGATTTGGGTCTCGGTGCCATCGATGAATGTGAGCTTAATCCAAATAATGGGAAATGGTTCAGGGACCTCCATTACCACGGTTGCGGAATCCGTAAATTGTGCAAGTCCCTGAGGGCACCGTTGAAATGGAAGGTCATAGTCTGCGCCGGAGTTTTCTAGACTGAATTGAACTCTGCTAAGTGCGCATGAGTATCTAAGCAGTCCGCTAAATGAGATTGTGAACGTACCATCTCGATCGTATCCATCGACCCAATAGGCAGTTTGAGTGTTCAACGATCTCTTCGCGTTTTCTAAGAACTCGGTCTGTGCATTAAAGTTGAACTGGAATGGTCCTTGCCTTTCTCCATTTGCGTCTATGTACTCAAATTCGAGCATTGTGTCTTGGGTAGTAAGTCCGATCGGGACTTGTGTCCTCGGGCCATATGTTCCGATTCGCGGATCAATGTAGGTGGCTCGCCCGGTATTGCGCCACTCAGTATCACCTTCAATCCTGTAAAACAGTTCCAACGCCGGCTCTTGGATTGTCACATCTACGATCCACGATGCGTTACCTAGCAACGTACTAAAGATCATTGAGGTACTTTGGAGACTCGCTAAGGTTCTAGCCAATCGAGAGTCAACCTCTCGACGCCACTCATCCGCCATTGCTCCGTCCAAAAACCACCTTTGAATTTCGCCGTTTCTGTCCGCTGTAGTAAAGTCCATCAAGTAGGTGTGCTCTAGGTCACGCTGAGAGATCGATTGCGAACCCAACCGATCAAGAGCAAATAGGCCCGCCAACTCATAGTACGCTGGCCCAAATTCTGGAAACTGCTCTGTAATCTCCTGCAGCGCAGGTGCAATTTGGTCATCCGGTAACATGGCCGCATATGCCAACGCGGTTGCAGGATTACCTGTCTGACTAGATGATAGTTCCAGATAGATCCGCCGAGCACGAACAAGACCCTCTTGAGCTCGCAGTATCGCAGCGTATCTAGTGTGTAAATCAACCGCTGGGACGTCTTGCAAGATCGCTTCCTCATACATTTCACGCGCGCTCAAACTGTCGCCGCGCCTCTGGTAGACCAATGCATTGTTGTAAAATTCAGTTGCAGTAGTTGGCTCTAGAATTAGACCCCCCAAACCAGTCAGCGCATCAAAGTTGGTCGCTATATCCCCCAGCGCCTCAGCCGTCTGGAGTTGAATCTCATTAGATTCTTCTAGTGCATCAGTGTTTCGTTCAGTCGCCGCGCGGAGAGTCTCAATTTGCTGAAGAAGTGCGCCGAGTCCCGCCTGAGCGCTGGCAAGTTGCGGAAACTGAGATACAATGAATCCAGCATCATCGGACTCGCCAAAAACTTCATCAAAGACCCAAAGCGCACTCGAGAACACAAATAGAGCGCCGCTCAAAACGAGTAGGGGACCGGCAAGCCGACGAGCAAAACGAACTGATCGATAGAGGAGGCCAAGCACCAGCGTACCGACCAGAGACCATGTCAAGAGCGTTATCGAATAGGGGCCGAATGGGTCCGCAAGATCGGCTACAACTGCCACCATTCCGGCTATCGAGACAAATGCAGGAACGATCAACGTAACATTGCGTTTGAGATGTGCCGTCGAATCTGAATCGAGGTTTGTCATCGCTCACCTGCCCCCACAGTGATCCTTTCCTGCCATGTTACCATAAATGTCCTGCGAGCCACATGGGTCTTGTCTGCTCAATAGCTGCCAGACTTCCGCGCCTTAATTTCGGCACCGATTTAGAGTATCGTCTATTCCAAGGTTTGACGCTCAAGTGGGCGTCCTACCAAACAAAAGGAATTGGACACCCTTGGATCATGAGCCGCGACACAACGAACCCGATACTTCTCTGATCTACGCCATTGGCGATATTCACGGTCACTTCGACCAGCTCATCTCCGTCCTCACCCAAGCCCGGAACTACCACCAGACCGAACATAGCCACCGGTCGGCCCTACTCGTGACGCTGGGGGACTATGTGGACCGGGGTCCGCAGTCTCGTCAGGTGCTGGACTTCCTGATCAATGGGGGAGAAGAGCTCGACTGGTTCGACCGCCGTGTCCACCTGCGCGGGAACCACGAGGAGATGATGCTCCGCGCCCTACAGAACGTGCATCCCTACGATTTCGAGAGGTGGGAATGGAACGGAGGTGTTCAGACCATGGAGTCCTACGGGGCCAATTGGCCGGACCCGGATGGTGACGATTTCAACTCATCGAACCCGCTTGAACTTTTGAAGCTCTACGTGCCGGAAACCCATGTGCAGTGGCTAGGAAACCGTCCCTACATCTTCGAATACGGTCCTTTCTTGTTTGTTCATGCGGGGATCGTTCCGGGTGTGCCGATTGAGGACCAGAAGCCCAAGGACTTCCTCTGGATCAGGGACGAGTTCCTCGATTACGAGGGGTCGCACCCGAAGTGCATCGTCCACGGACATACCCCGGAAGACTTCATCCCTACCTCCGGCCAGGACCGAATATGCCTGGACACCGCAGTTTACGAACCCGGTGGCCAACTCACATGTGGCGTAATCGATCCAACTTGTAACGTAGGAACCCTCCATGAATATTTTCAATCAGCTGGGAATCTTTCCCAACGCAGGCGCATCCCCACAAGTCTCTGATCTTCTCGAGTGTTACCCCCGGCCTGAACCACGGACGCCTGAGACACGCAAGGTCCGTCCCGATGAGTGGGACAAATTCGAACGGGCCTTCTGTAAACACCTCGAGAAACTGGTTGTGGCCAAGAACCGGCGCGCAGCGTACCTGCAACTGTGGACCGTCGCAGTGTTGGCCACTCTTTTTATCGGATTGCCGATTGGGGCGATGACCTTTCCGTCTCTCGCATTTGCCTTCTGGTTGGGATTTTCTGTCGTGTTGTTGGGGACTATCGGATTTGTGGTGGTCCGCGCCTTGACCGCAAAGTTGGAGGTCATTTCTGAGGTGTATGACAAGGACATCTATGAGGACGCGCTGAAAATCGCGAGGGGTTCTGTCTATGGGACGCGTAAGCCTCATGACTTCTCAGTACCGGAAATCGATGAACCACCCGTTGGCCGTTTCGTTCCCAAACGCGTTGAAGTGATTCCCGGCCTCTTTGCCGAAATCTCGATCACCAAACCGGTCTATTTTCCCGACGCTGATTTCACGGAGATCACTCATCCCGTGACCGAGGAACACTTGGGTTCTGAGGTGGTGGTCCTGATGACCAACGGGACAGACAAACTCATCACGGGGTATCGCGTTGACGTGGTCTGTCAGATCACCAAGGGGGACCTGATGATTTGCCATCACGCGGTGGAAATGCCTTGCGCCCTTCCGCCTGGAAAACAGGTCGAGATCCGCCTCAAGTCTGACGCGCTGCGGAAGGAGTTCTGGTCAACCGGTTACGCGCCGAAGGAGGAGGGTGCATTGCAGAAGTACATCAGGGACTTCGGGATCGGAAAGTTCGAACTCCTCAGATTTCAGATCGGTACGGGGGAAAAGCTTCAGGAGATTTCCATTAACCAATCCTTCCTATTGGGACTGGAAGCCTTCAAATCTGCAAGCACGTCAGAGGATGGCCGCTTCCGCCCCCACGCATGGATGGTGTGCGACTATCGTCTTGTGCCGCAGGAGGGAGCTTTTGTTGAGAAAAACTAAACTGGCAAGCTACTCATTGCTAGATGCCAAAGTAATGCCACCCAGAACAAGTCTGCCAGCAATAACATCAATGGGACGATACTTGCGAAAAGTGTAACTATGCCAGATCAGCGAAACCCCTCCCGCCATTTCATACGTCGCTCCTCACTGGGTGTTCTTTTTTGTACTTACATGGGGGTAGCCCAACGCAGAGAGGGCCCTCACGGGGGCTCAAATCTACCCTGTGTGTGGTAAGCTGCTGAAAGTCTAGGGAGGGGAAATGTCTGAAGAAACGAAACGAGGCTTCTGGTGGTGGTTCACATGGATCGTGACCCCGCTTGGTATTTTTGCAGGCCCCGTTGGCATTGCATCAATGCTCGAAGGCATCATCGAATGGCACGGACCAATTGGCTACTTCGTGAACTTGTGGAGTGAGATTGTGCGTGGTCCGTTCGGTGCTGTGTTTGATCGTCTTGCATCAGTATTGAAGCTTCCTGAACTACTGAGTTGGCAAATTGACTATCTGGCATTTGGTGTTTTGTTTGCTAGTTCCCAGCTTCGAGCCAATCTTTTTATTGGTCGGAGCCAGCTTCCCGATACTTTGCTGGATCTAGTATTCTTGCTATTAGTGCCGTTACTTTGGCCGCTCACTTTCTTTTTATCGCTCTTGTTAGGTCGGCCTCGTCGTTTAGAGGAGTTGCCCGATCCACCAACCAGACAATATAGGACGACTTTTTCTCAAAAGGAGAGGTGGGAATATTTGAGACGTAAGATGCGGCGCGATCGGCTTCAACAAAGTTACTTTGCTTGGTATCTAACCTTTGCTCCTTTCGCACTTTTTCCAGTCCTTTGGGTGACGAACATATTTCTAAGCTGATTTTCGGGACCGCGGCGTAGCCAGGTTGATGGGCATTACTCCATAGTGAGGCGCCGCGAAGAATTCAATCTCTCGACCCTCAGGTTCCGAGTCTGTGCTCAGTCCAGTTGATCCACGAAGTGTACCTTACCTACTTGGTCTCGTTTTGCTCACGAAACTCAAGGTATCGCTGAATCAGGCCGCGGATATTGTCGGCTCCGGTCGGGTTCGCTGAATGTATGTAGAAGCCGAAGTTTAGCGGCATTGTTCCTTCATCCATATCAAGTTCCACAAGCCAATTCGCAAAGTCTTTTCCAGACAGTGAGTCTTCTCCCAAGTCATGGTCAAATGACACAAAAGTCGGGTAGCCCCGCTCACGAACGAAATTTACGGCTTCATCAAAGGAGCGCACGACCACCCATTCGCCCCCGTCGTCGGGGGGCTCGCGGAGATCATCCAAGAACATGCGATAGGGTTCATTCATTTGTTCGCCTCCCTTAGCGCCCGAAACCAACGGCGCGGGGCACGAGGTGCGTCCCCTCTTTGATCGCCGTTTCATCTGCCAGATAGCGCATCAGGCGCGCGGGATCTTCGAGGCCGCCGATCACGTCTGCCTTCTTGCGAACCGTAGCGAAATCGCCGGCGGTCAACAGCTCCATATTGCGCGCCTCAATGGGGGCCTCCAAGCCAAAGAATACCTTCCACGCACGCTCGACCTGGGCCGGACCAAAGAAGTCCAACTCCACCTTGAAGGTAAACCGCCGGAATGCCGCCGTATCAAGGCTCTCGGGGAAGTTCGTCGCGCAGGCAAAGGGGAAGGGGTGGTCTTGCATGTGCTGGAGCAGCTCGTTGGTCTGCGAAACCTCGTACGCACGGTGCGCGCCGCGGCGATCGATCAGCAGGCTGTCAACCTCGTCAAAGAAAAGGAAGGCTTCTTCATCTGCGGCGTCTTCAAAGGCCCAGCAGATGTGTTTTTCGGTCATGGCGTGAAACGGGCTCAGGATATCGGACGCGCGCTTCTTCATAAGCTTGAGGCCCATTTGCGATGCCAAGTGCTGCACAAGGAAGGTCTTGCCGGTTCCGGGCGGGCCGCTGAGCAGGAGGGAGATATCGAGGCGGCCTGCACCCAAGATGTTGGCGATCACTTCGTTCGCGGGTTTCTCCCCCCCCTTGAAGCAGATCAGTTGCTCATCGAAGGCCGGGCGATCCAGCGCGTCGCGCTCCCCCGGGGGCACGCGGCGGAAGCCGCAAGCGTTTGCGGCCTTCTGCAGGACGTGACGGATATCGTCAATGTCGCCCTTGCTGAGGGAAGCAGCCTCCGCCGCGTTTGCCAGCAGCGCCGGCGGCACTTCGAACTCAGCGGCGATGGCAAAAGCGTCCTTTTTCGATAGCTCCAAGTCATTGGCTTTCGCGGCCTGTTTCAAAATTTTTGCCCGCACCTTGGTCTCCGGCAATTTGAAGGAGATCGTGTACTTGTTGCGGCGGTGAAAGGCCTGGTCGAAGAACCACGCCTTGTTTGCGATCCAGATAATGGGCACGCGGTTCGATTCCATCATGCGGTTCACGAAAATCTTGGAATCAAACGTCCGCGCGGCGCCCATGCCGAACATTTGGTCGGTGATGAGGTCTTCGGCTTCGTCGAACACAATGATCGCGTTGCCGGCGCGGCTGAGGATGCGTTCAGCCATCATGAGGGAGGCGAGCCGCTCCGACGCGTCGGGGGCCTCGCCACTATCATCGGTTTCGCCCACGCTATAGACATTCGCGCCGATCTTCTTACCCACGGTCTTGGCAAGTTCCGTTTTGCCCGCGCCCGCAGGCCCTTCCAAGAGGATGTTGAGGCGCTTGGCTTCCTCGTTGATGCCGCCTTCCAAAAGGCGTTTCAAGAGGTCCACATCCTTGTGCATGTGATCAAAGGCCTTGAGGCGCATGCTTGCTTTCGCGGGCTTGCCGAGAACCACCGCACGGAACCCCTCGAGCGTGCGTTCTTCGTTGGAGATCGCCGTGGCGATGCGCTTGGACAGCGCGAACGGAAGATCGTCACGCGTGGGGTACTCGGGCGAGGTGAACAAGCCCACGGCGATAAGGCCATCTTTTTGGCCGTGAAGGGCGGCCTTGGCGCGTTTGGCCGAAATACCGGCAAGGATGGCTAGCGTTTTGGTGCTGCTGTCCAGGAACCGCGCCAAACGGCCAGCGATCTCCGCCAAGGCATTGTCCTTGGTCAAGGTCACCATCAGCGCCAGCAAGCGGCACTGGTCCTTGGGGAGTTCAAAGAGCACCTTGGAGTGGGCCAAATTGGTTGCGATCGGACCCCGGGGGGCCGCGCTCTTGGGTGTGCCCTCCCGCAGCCAAGCCGCCAAGTTCACAAAAAACGGCTCAAACTCGGGATTGTTGCCTACCAAGGTTTGGCCACGATGCCGGCGGCGGCGGCGGCCGATACCCTCGTGCTCACCGATTGCGTTCAGCTCCTTGGCCAGATCCTTCGGGAGGCGCTGTTCGAGCACGTACGAGTTCTCGTCCACCCAAGATTCGAGCGGGACATAGAGTTGCGGGTCTTTGCTGGCTGCTTCAAGCAGGTTCAGGAAATAGCGATCAGCTCCAAGCTGGGGTTTGTTGAAAAGCATATGTTTGTCCCTCCTATCGGTCTTCGTCGTCCAACGCGTCTACTGACGGCTGGCCTTAGAAAACCGATGGGAACAATCGTGCTTTTCATGCTTTGATTTCCTTCATATCGGCAGTGAGGGACCCCCACCGCAAATTACACCCTACCAAGCAATAGTGGCAGCGTGATGGCAGGACTTAGACTAAATCGGTACAAAGAGCTTTCAGCATCAACTGCTGAACAGCATCAGGTGGCCATCATACGATCACGCACCGCGATGAAGTGGCGAAATACCGCCGCCACAAGAAAGGCGTCGGACAACGCGCTTGGCTTCACTCCGTCAGGGGGCGAGAGGTCGAAACGCTTGACCAGCGCGCCGAGCGATGCCGGCGCGCCAGGATAGAGAAACCGGGCCAGTTGAACCGTACAAAGCGCCTGAGACGTATAAGGCGCCTCTTCACCGAACGCCGCGTACTCCGCGCGGAGGAACTTGAGATCAAAATCGAGATTGTGAGCGACTAGGGGGCCACCACCAATGAAGTCTCGGAAGTCCTGCGCAACGTCCTTGAATGTCGGCATCCCATCAAGAAACGCATTGTCGAGACCGTGCACATCCGTCGCGGCCTGCGGGACAGGGCATTCAGGATTGATATAAGTATGGAACGTCGCGCCGGTTGGAGTTCCCGAGGCATCGACTTTTACCGCCGCGACCTCGACCAACCGATCGCCATTGGTCGGGTCAAATCCTGTGGTTTCGGTGTCGATTACTGCGTAAGCCAACTTTCGTCCAACTTGTCCTTTCCTCGCAACCCCAAACGAATAGGTCTAAATCCCCCTTCACGAAACCACTGTGTGTAGTCCAACCTCAACCACGATCGTCACTATAGCCCAGATAAAGGTCCCAATTATTGCGGCTCCCAATCTTGCACTTGCCGTGTCCCAGTAGTGACGGGGAGTTAGCCCACCTCGTCGATGTGCCACATTGTGGCGAGTCACAACACGAGCCCAAAATAGCCAGAAGACCGCATAATAGATCGTAGCGATCCCCACAGTTGCAATGACCTTCTGCCCATGATTTTCAAAAGGTAAGAGCGCTATTGCTGTTATCGAAACGAGTACCGCACCGATAGTTCGGATAAAGATCGTTTTGTGTGCGTATCTCAGCTCACCCCACCAACCGAGATAAGGCAGATCTGGAAGAGCATCATCGACTCTTTGGCCTGTGCGGGGTGGCAAGTCCAATCTTCGTTCAATAGAGACACTTGATGCCGACGCGAATGCCCTACCTAAATCGTACAGATAGAGTGCAGCAACGGTTGGGAGCGCAGCTACAATCGACTGCGTTGCGAAATCGCTAGTCGACAATTGTCCTACTAAGACTCCGGTTGGGATGGCCAGCGTCATTCCCCAAATGAAATCCAGAAGGGAGAGATACTTACGACCCATCTTGAAATCCAAAAGTGCGCTTTGGACAACATAAATCGAAAACAGAACTACCACATGACGCCAAACTGGATTGTCTGGGTTAAAGACTATGCCAATACCAGTAAATGGACTAAGCACGTAGGAAATCAGGGGTTCAATTGGCCTAAATCCGATCGTCAAAAACGATCCGAATGTTTCTATTAGGCTTTGCAGGACTTGATGGAGTCCTACGTCGTAGACTTGCTGAGACAACGCCAGAATTGAGAGCACTGCAACAGGTTTACCCACCAAACTCGGGATATTGTAGGGTATCAAACCGTAGTGAACAAAGCCCCTGACAAACCCTAAATCAGCCAACTGTAAACCCTCCAAATCACTATAATTGTAGATTAGAACACTAGGCGCGACTAGTGTGTCTGGGGTGTGAAATTAGAGCGAAACGATTTGATCTATATGAGTGATATCAAGCTATTCCAGACCAAATCAGCTACGCTGACGCAGCTCGAAGGGTCAAAGGTCCCGCTGGAGCGTGTCCTGCAGACCCTCTTCGAGAGAAACCTTGAGACTCTCTTGGGAGTGCGCTTTTTGGCTTCGGAATTTCCGACCACTAATGGCGGGCGCATGGATACGTTGGGCGTTGATGAGAATGGCACACCAGTTATCATCGAATACAAGCGTGACCGGTCGGAAAATGTCATCAACCAGGGGCTCTATTATCTCGATTGGTTGATGGATCACAGGGGGGATTTTGAGATTCTCGTACGTGACCTCTATGGCAATAAATCCGCTGAACAAATCGAATGGGGTGCCCCCAGATTGATCTGTATCGCCACCGATTTTACCAAATACGATACGCATGCTGTGAACCAGATGGGTCGCAATATCGAACTCATACGCTACAGGAAGTTCGGTGATGATCTTTTGCTATTGGAGCTTTTGACGAGCGTGTCCGCCGCTCCGGTTGCTGCCGCCGTTTCTGGCGACAGCAACAAAGCCCACAAGTACAAAACCAATGCCGAAAGTCTTGCGGACGCATCCGAGGACATTGCCAACCTGTACGCGGACATCGAATCTTTCATGCTTGGGCTTGGCGACGACGTGACGAAAAAAGTCCTGAACAATTACTTCGCTTTTCGGCGCATCAAGAATTTTGCATGCGTCGAAGTTAAGCCCACGATTAGCACCATTAGGTTATTTCTTAAGATCAACCCGGATTCGATCGAATTGGAGCAGGACTTTACTCGTGACGTGCGGAAGATCGGACACTTCGGAACCGGAGATCTGGAAGTAAGTCTGAAAACTAGTGCCGACCTAGAACGCGCGAAGCCGCTGATTTTGCAATCTTATGAAGCTTCGTAACGACTTGCCGATAGTGTCGTTATTGAGATTGGTTGTTTGCGCTATTGCCTAGAGTTTCCTCCAGGCATACCAATCCCTTTCCGGCATCATAAAGCTGCATTGCAGTTTGGTATCCAGATGGTACCGTCTGAGCGACGGCATGGGGACCACGATCGAATTCAGATTCCATACTTTTCTTGTAGTGATTCAAAAAGCCAGTTCAGTTCCGGCGTCTTTGCAATATACTTGACTAGCCGCTGCCATGAGATCCGGCGCAGAAGTCCTGGAACAAGACACGCGGCTTGGATTGCTTCCCATTGTTGATTTGCTTTGCCTCCCACTTGGAAAGCCGGATTGCGGGCGTCATAGACAATGAGTGCATGCCCCTGGCTGGGGTCAATGTTTCCCTCGTGACTAACAACTGCGGCAAGGGCATTTCTCGCCAACTGGTAGGCATCGCTAAAAGGGCATGGGCTATGGTCACGATCCGCCTGCCAATCAAATAGATGCGGTAGATGGTCCCAATACTTTATGCCGATTGACGTCAGCGCACAGCGTTCGCCTCGGCCTGCTTGCACTTCATAGTTTCCATTGCACCGCTGCGCATTATAGCAGGCATCGCCAAGCTTAAGGCGGGGGCGCGAGCATGTGCCAAAGTCTGGTTCGGTAAACTTACACTCAATCGCGACCCAGTTGTCATGGCGGCACAGAAATGCGTCAATACTGGTGGGGCGCGGCTCTCCAAGCGTATTGACCTCGTGCTCCAGCTCAATCGTCCAATCTTTTTGATCCTTAAAGAAAGCTGTGCGCCCGCATTCCGATGTGATGCCTCTGAGGATGTCCAACTGGCCGGTTGCTGCAATCGCTCCAAAGACGCTTTGTGCAAGGGCTTGCGAGCTGCGTGTGCTTCCAAAATATTTATGCCTCTGATTGTGCGGTATCGCATTGAGAATTTCTTCCGCATTCGATCCATCTGGCGGAAGCAATACATTTAGGGCCACATGTTCACGCGCAAACACTGGGGGGCGGTGCTGCCGCTTGCCGCCATCGAGATGGCTCGCATGGTGCCGCTCAGCCCAAGTCCAAAGGGTCTTGTTGATCTCCTCGGAGTAGTTTTCAGAAGCGGACTGATCGATTGATACAACACTCAGCGCATCGCCGATGGCTGGGTTATTTCCCAGAGACACAAGGTGCATTGTCGGTACTTGCTCGAGCCGTGGTGCTTGCCCATCGGCACCATAGGTAATTTCCCCTGCATCAAACGCCATGAACTCGATCGGAGCGCCCGTTGCGGCCTCGATTGCCTGGGACTTTTCGGCGAGTGCCGCCCCCCAATCGCCCGCCGCCGTGAGGTTAAGCCAGCGCTGCCACCAGGTGTCGGGTGCTAGCACCTGAATGATGGGTGGTAGGCGCGAGACATCAATGCCAAAGAGGTCCTGGGCCTCAATCGCTATGGCTTCAATGTCGGCCTCTACCATCGCCGCGTAGCGCAACCCTTCCATCATTGCCGAAGGAGGCGCGTCACTGCGGCCACCGCCTTCGCTTTCGACCTTCAGTTCAACTATGACTAATTGCCCCTCATCGGTGACGCCGAGAAGATCTATCTTGCCAATACCTGCATCTGATTGCTGCGCTTTGAGGGGGATTTGGTAATCGATCAGGCGAAACCATCTACCGTTTGAACGCGGTAGCGCGCGGGACAGATTATACAAGGCAATGGCATAATGCTCCTCGCGCCGATTGCTTTTGCCATGTGTCGATGGCAGCCCGCTATGACCGACAAAGTACTTCTTTCCGGATCGCGATCTTTGCGGCGCACGCTCGCGCAGGCCCACATATTCTGCACCTACTGCCGAAACGTCGATGGCCGAAACTGTCTGGTCAAGCCCGCGAGCGGGCCAGTGCCGGCTGAAGATGTTTGGAAAGGATAAAGAGGGATCGCTTGTTCTGGAGGTGCCCATCGAACCTATGACTTCTTGCTCTGTTTGGAGTGACCTTGCCGAACCAAGTTGGTACCATATTGGTACCACGGGTCCATAAGCCGAGAATGCGAAAATGCCTAACCCATTGAATTGAATGGTGACCCCGGCGCGATTCGAACGCGCGACCTACAGATTAGGAA
>SWCD01003624.1_pt1 | contig 16219 bp, 11 predicted proteins | sample 4693011 | NCBI WGS metagenome assembly SWCD01 (sample SAMN10267278, study PRJNA491770) | bioreactor metagenome | isolation source: DHS bioreactor inoculated with marine | place: Japan: Omine Ridge, Nankai Trough | reverse complement strand
TTTTTTCTGGTAGGCGTCACATAAAATTGATTGCCGATCTGATTATATGTAAATATGCTGGAATAATTAGAACATCAGGTTGATGTTAATGGTTCTCACTTTTTCAAATATACATTCAACAAAACCTGATGAATCTAAATAAAAGGAGCCGGGATTGAAAGCACGTTTGCTCTTATGGATGATAGCGACGAGAAACAGCTTTGTCGCACTTTTGCCGCTCACTTTTCTTCGCGTTATTGCCGAACTTATACTGAACTTTCCCTGGCTTTATTATCAGCAGTCAATGGATCATTGGCTTGGTGCAGATTGGCGTGAACCATTAAGACAAATCATCGATAATTCATTTACTTTGTTTGGTTTGTTACTGGCAGCTATCGTCTCTTCCCAACTTGTTTTTCGTATGCCAGGTTTAACCAAACACCGTGAAATTGCCCCTCCATTAATGGTGGCAATCAGTGCGGTAATTAACTTTCTGATCATCACCGTTTCACTACCCAATATTTCTCCAGTTGAGTTCAGTGCAGAAGTTATTCTTATAGGGATTGTTGTTGGGCTGCTTTCAGCCGAACTAATGCTCTGGGCCGCCAGAAAACCCTATCTTGATCTGTTGAACCTGCCTGTTGATACCGATACTACCTTTTATCAAGCGATGCGCTTAAGCCCGTCGATTATTCTTAGCGGAATGATCTTTTTTATAACGGCTCTGATACTGGCTTCAACACCTGATTTTCCCGACTTTACACAACTTATTATTGATTGGGCACATAACAATGAATATGGAACCTGGATTTTAGGTTCCTTTGTCACTTTAATGAACCAATTGTTCTGGTTTGTGGGTCTTCATGGCAGTATCTTCATATACGGTGCAGCGGATGGAGCGCTATTTTTAGCGAACTTGGATGCAGGATTCAATGCTTCATCTCTGGCGTTTAGAGTCCTGTTCAATAACTTTGTGCATTTGGGCGGATCTGGAGCAACGCTCGGCCTATTAATAGCAATTTTTATTGTTACGCGGCGTGGTGCACAGAATAAAATTGCGAAGATTTCTATAGTCCCTTCTCTGTTCAATATTAATGACATATTGATCTACGGATTACCGATTGTATTTAATCCGTTTTACCTGATTCCATTTGTGCTGATACCGGTTCTATTGATGTTGATATCACTGGCCGCTTTGCAGTTTGGATTGATCACTATTTACGATTCCGCAATTGTGGGTTGGACAACGCCCCCTTTATTATCAGGCTGGCTACTGACGGAATCCTGGCGTGGTGTTGCTCTGCAAGTTCTGTTAATCGCTATCAGCACCTTGAGCTACCTGCCCTTTGTGAAAAAAGCTGAAAAACACCGTCAGCAACAGTCTTTAGATGCTTTTACACAGGCATCAGACACGATAATCAAGGTGGGCAATACAAGACAAAAAATTATTACCCGCCAGGATAAGGTTGGCATGATTGCCCGGGATCTTGCTGTTGATATGCAAAATGCGATTAAACAGAATTCGCTGACACTGGTCTATCAACCCAAGCATGATCGTCAGGGGCAAATCGTTGGTGTTGAAGCCCTGCTTCGCTGGACGCATCCAAGATATGGTTTTATCTCTCCTATTGTGATCATCGCTGTCGCCGAAGATAGTGAATTGATTCATCATCTGGGCCGATGGGTAATCAAGCAGGCTTGTGCCTGCAAAGCTCGCTGGAATGCCGCAGGATATAAAGCATTAACTGTCGCGGTAAATATTTCTCCACTTCAGTTAACAGATAAGGATTTACCTTTTTATATTACGAAATATATTAAGGATTACGGTATATCGGCAGAAGAACTTGAATTGGAAATTACCGAATCTTCTGAAATTCCCGATACCAGCCTGACAGATTTGATTTTACAACAGCTGGTCGAAACCGGTGTGCATCTGGCAATGGATGATTTCGGCATGGGCTATTCATCATTGTTATATATGCGCCGCTTTCAAGTGAATGCAATAAAAATTGATGGTTCCATTACACGGGACGTTCTGGTCAATGACACTAATGCAGATATTGTCAGGACAATATGTTCACTGGGAAAAGCACAAAGAGTGCATGTGGTGGCAGAATACGTGGAAACCAAAGAACAACGCGAAGTGTTGTCTGAAATGGGCTGCGATATTTTTCAAGGCTATTATCACAGCCCACCAATAGCAGAATCGAATTGTTTAAACTATTTCCAATTGCACAATGGTTTAGTCCAGGGAAAACTTTTGATTTAACAATAAAATAAGGCTTGAGCGAACACCCCTTACTCAAGCCTTATTTATACCAACTAATTATGGATTTAGTCTTCTACCAAAACTAATTGCATAACTCACAGGGCGAGCTAAAAGAATAGGATCGTCTGTTGGGCTTATGCCTTCCGGGATAGCCAACGGGTTAAACATATTAGCTTTTGCATAACTTTCACCGTCCGTCATGATTTCAGTAAGCGTCAATGTTCCGAGCTGCACTATTTTTCTCTCTGTTGGCCACACAACTGTAGGATCAGTGATTACATCTCCCTCTTCAGCTATTTGCAGGGCAATTGTAAACTTAGCCGCGCCAGTATCATTTAATCTCTCTGGCAATTCATCCTGTAGATAATTGTTAGCAGCGTTTTTTCGTTCTTCATCTGAAAGGTACTCTGTGCCATTCACCGGAGTAATGAGGTAACGGCCATAAACGGTTTTACCTTGTTCATTTTCAAATTCAAATGCATTAATGCCATGGAATTTTTCAGTGGCATAACTCACTGGAGCGGGCTTAGGTAATTGCACAAAGGTTAGCGTTTCGGGATGTTGTTCCAGAAAAGCTTCTATTGGTGTCGGTTTAGCTTGTGAGTTTGCCGAATCTTTGATGGCTGTTAATAATCCAAGAAAATCTTCAGGTGTCTTGACTGGGAATCGTTCTACCGAAATCACCACCATATCGGTATATTCCTCTTCCGGTAACATAAACCTTATCGCCATGCCTTTAGGAAAACCATCCGGGCTTGAATCCGCGATATCGGGCACACCGCTGGCGTTTGAAAACCGAACCACCACATCTGTTTTAGGGGTATTAAAGTGAGGTGCATAGGTGATATCAGAGGCTTCTTTCGAGGCTTCAAAATAACCAGAAGCCATTATCCCTTTTGCATGATTTGAACGAATGCCTGGATGTGGTCCTCCGGCGAGTTCGGAAAGTGTATTGACCAATTTTTCGGTCACAGGAAGCTCATCCGCACAAACCGTATAGGAAGTCAAAATCGATAGGGCCAGCCCAACATGAACCATTATTTTTTTCATTAGAATTGCCTCATATTTAATTGAAACTACAGTTATTCCCATTAAAGCACTTCGTTGTACTCACAGAATATTTCTTCACAACATTACGTAGCAGTAAATTCCATTTAAGAAATGGCTTAGAGCGACTTTGACGTTGTACTCAAATCGATTTAATTTAATTCACCTATTATTTTAAAATGTGTCGCAAATTGGTAAACAACTTGAAAATTGCTTATTCAAAAATGAATAGAACTTTCACTACTTTTAAAAAGTGCTATCCAATCATGTTTTGTTAACGGTTTGTAAAAATAAAAACCTTGTATGAAATCACAGGTTTTATTTCTTAGATAATCAACTTGGATCTTTGTCTCAACACCTTCTGCCACTAATTTTAATTTCATTATTTTTGCCATGTTGATCACGGTATCTACAATGGGATAGCTCCCCTCTATATCCTGTATATCATCAATAAAACTTTTATCTATTTTCAATTCATCAATAGGTAAACGATTAAGATAACGAAGGTTGGAATGCCCTGTACCGAAATCATCAATTGATAAACAAAATCCTTTTTCCTTTAGCTGGTATAAGACTTTGGTTAATAATTCAATATTTTCAGCCATCACCGTTTCAGTCACTTCAAACGTTATCAGTTTTGTATCGACTTGATGGCTATCACATATATCGACAAAGGTATTCACCAATTGAGTGTCAGCTAACTGTCTCAAACTTAAATTTATGGATATTTCCATGGGTCGTCCTAGTTCAGCGACTTCCTGTATCAACTCACACACTCTTTTTAATACAAAGTACCCAACCTCAATGATTTTCCCAGTATCCTCCGCAACACAAATGAAATCAGTAAGATTCAATAGATTATGTGACGTGTTATCCCAGCGTAATAATGCTTCAGCAGAAGTAACATGGGCAGGATCAGAAATTTTCGGTTGGAAAACGACATCAAGTTTAAAGTCGTCAACATTGTTCAAAAGCGATTGGGACAATTCCGCTAACTGCAGACTCCGATCATAATCAGAATGTTCAATGTAATACAACTCACCCAAGAATCCGGCAGTTTTACTATTCTTAAGATCATTTTCAAGCATTGAAACTAAAGCACCAGTTTTCAATAAATCAACATTAACTGCTCTAGCAACAGCACTTAAGGAAATTCTGTGATTAAAGTCTTGAGCTAACTCACATTGAAGATGATTAAAAATATTGTAGATATCACGTTTATAACTTTTTTCTTCCGCTTTATTTATAGGTTTTAATGACTTCACGACAAAGGTATCACCACCGACCCTGTAAATTCGTAATGCTAGCCTGGAAAATACTTCGCGAAGTTTACTACCGAGTTTTTTCAGTACTTCATCACTATGAAGCGAACCAAACACGGCATTAATTTCATGAAAACGATCAATATCGATTAGGCAAGCAAAAATCATTTCACCATCAAAATGACGTAACGTTTTTTCTGAATCAAGTTTGAGTGCTTCTCTGGAGTAAACACCTGTTAAGGAATCATATAAGGCGGCTTTCAATAATCTTGCCTGGGTTATTTTTTTTTCAGAAGGATCACGTATTAAGGATAAATAATAATGCTTCTCTCCATCTGAATAATCCGTCATATTAAGTTCAATTTGAACTTGGTTACCTTGCTTGGTAACAGCGTCTAAGTACTGAGGTGAACCACTGAGTGCAGATTCGCCAGTTTGTTGATATAGCTCTAGATAATTATGATGATGCTGATCTTTTGTGGGCGAAAATATAGTGATATTTTGCCCCAATAGTTCGCCGTTGTTATAGCCAAACAATTGGTTACAAAAGTCGTTAACCATTTGAATATTGCCATGCTCATCAGAGATGACCACCGCCTCATTCATAATTCCTAGTAAATTACGAAATCGACCGTCAAGAGTATTAAGAGAAATGTCGTTGGGGGATTTTTTATTTAATAATATCTGCCGGTTACGGATAATACTTTTGATTTTTTTCTGGAGTAAGATTTTATTAATAGGTTTCTTTATGAAATCTGTCGCACCTTGGGAAAGCGATTTCAAATGATTTTCGAAATTCCCATACGCCGTAATCACAATAACATTAACGCTTTGCAGTTTATTTTCATTTAAATAGCGAAGTACATCAAATCCATTGATGTCGGGCAGGCCAATATCCAATAAAATCAAGTCGGGCACTATATCATTTGCCATTGCGATAGCACTTTCACCTGAAGTGGCAATGTAAACTTTACCCAGCCCAGCAACTGCCGTTTGCAACTCTAAAATAATGACAGGATCATCATCAACTATTAAGATTTTCATGTTCTCACTCCTGGACAATCCATTTTGCCAATTTGTCATTGAGAATCAAAGGCTCTATTGGTTTGCTTATATAATCGTTCATTCCAGCTGAGAAACATTCTTCAGCAGCACCTTCCATGGCATTTGCCGTAAGTGCTAACACAATTGTCTGCAAGTTTGTCTTTCCAGCAACGCCACTTCGTAATTTGCGTGTTGCTTCATAGCCATCCATAACTGGCATCATGCAGTCCATCAAAATAATCTCATACCGTTCTTTTTCAAGCATCTCTAAAGCTTCAACACCATTTGAAGCAATAACCACTTCCAAACCAAACTTTTTCAGTAATGCTTCAGATACCTCTTGATTGATTATATCGTCTTCAACTAAGAGAACTTTGCCAGTAAACAATTGATAACCACTTTCATCCCCCTTTTGCGATTTCAAAAATTCTCCCCGGTAGTCAGAAAGCTTGAGAATAGCGTTATAAAGTTCAGAAGGGGCAATCGGTTTTAAAATAGTTTCATCGGGTAAAGATTGTCTTAATTTTTTGTGAGTATTGATATACATCGAGTTTACAAAAATCAATTTGATGCCATGATCTTTTAATTGGTTTATTAACGAAAATTGATCATGCGTCACCAATTCAGCCTCAATAATCAAAATCACTGTTGAATCAGATGGGGCTGAATGGATCAAGGTTGTTTTAAGATCTGGCAACGCTACACTTTCATAGCTCGAAACACCCCAGGAACTGAACAGTGAGGTTAATAATTCGGTATATTTAGGATGGGTAAAGCATGAAAAAACAGTGCACTTGAGCGGTATTGAATAGGTTTTGGGGTGATGATTTAGGATCCTAAACGATAAGGTAAACCAGAAAGTAGAGCCGACGCCCTCTTCTGAACGAGCACCAATTTGGCCCCCCATTAAGGTCACCAGTTCTTTGCTGATAGCGAGGCCTAAACCTGTACCGACGGTTGTCTTCGTTCTGGAATTGTCAACTTGTTCAAAACGATTAAAAACCCCCTCAAGTTTCTTTTCAGATATTCCTAACCCCGTATCCTGAATATTAAAAGTGGCATGCAAAAAACCATCATCGTCAGTTTGAGTGTCAACCGAGACATCCACATAGCCGCTCTTAGTGAACTTTATAGCGTTACCAATAAGGTTAAGTAATATCTGCCTTAGCCTTCCCGGGTCTCCCTCAATAATTTTGGATGGCGTGATGGTCGCTGGACAAAATAATTCGATGGACTTGGCCTCTGCTTCAGGCTGCAACAACTTTCCAATATCCACCATGACCGTTTCGATGCTAAACGGGTTGTTGAGAATGTCTATTTTGCCCGATTCAATTTTGGAAATATCTAAAATATCATTGATGATTCGTAACAATATTTTTGCTGAACGGTTACCTTGTGTCGCATAGTGCATTTGTTGTGAGCTTAATTCAGTATCAGACAAAAGAGTAAACATGCCTATAATGCCATTCATTGGCGTCCTGATTTCATGACTCATATTGGCCAAAAATTCAGACTGTGATTTCCGTGCAATATCCGCTTCATCTGCTAACGCTAAACTGCGTAATACTAATTTGTAATTTTTATAACTAACCAGTAAACCTACTACGTATAAAATGAATAATGGGATTAATAATAAATACAGCGAATAAGATAACTTTTTTTCAGCATTAATGAGCTGTTTAGTTTGGATCATCAAATCTTCATATTCATTATTTTGAAGATTTTTTAAATAATTCACAGCCGCTATTGCTGCTGTATCGTCTACACGAATAGAAGCATCTATTTCAGCGGTACTATAATTGGCTTCCACCATTGCGATGGCATTATCAAATTTATAAAAGTACTCTTCCATCGCAGCACTAATTGTATTGATAGCAAGTAGTGTCTCGGATTCTCGCATGTGCTCTTTAAGAACATTAATATCTTGTCGAATCTTATCCCTTTGTATAATGACAATGTTTTTATAAGACTCTTCCTTTCTAAGCACGTAATTTTTTAGGGCATGAATAAACCCACCATACCCCGCATGATATAAAAGCCTATTAAGTGCTATTCGGGAAGGTTCGTGAATGGAATTATAGGTTGTCCAGGTTTTTTCTAATTGATTGTTTTCTTGAATACTATAGAAACTTAAAAAGACCGTTGCAGCCACAGCAAATAAAAATGCAATCGTTAAGCTGATGACTTTTTGCCTGAAATCAACTAAAAACCTTATTTTTTGGTTTTCGTTTTTGCTATCAACATTCTCATTATTGAGAATACTCATAAGCTTGGGTAAAACCCATTAAAGTTCATTCAAAGCACCTGTTTTAAATCAATTAAATTAACCGATTTTAAAGTCATCCCGCCCCTCATCTTTCACTTGATATAATAATTTATCCGCTTTAGCGATGAAGCTATCAGGCGAGTTTTTTGCTTCATTTTGAGGGATTATCGTACAGCCGAAACTCATGGTAACCGGGATCATTTCATTCTCTAAATTCACTAAAGAGGAGGAAATTGCCTGCTTAAGCCGTTTAAGAATAAGCTCGGCTTGTGTTCTATTGGCTTCACAATAAATTAAAAATTCTTCACCACCAAATCTGGCAACGGTTTCAAAGGGACGAATGGTTTCTCGCAAACGCTTTGCAATTTCAATCAACACCCGATCCCCCATCAAATGACCATAGTTATCATTAATAGACTTGAAATGATCGATGTCTGCAATAATTAAGCAATGTTCGGTTTGTTCGCTTGAACGTGCCAGACGTGATAAATGATTTTCAAAAGATTGAATTCCCGCACGTCTATTAAACAATCCCGTTAATTCATCCGTCTCGGCTAATTCAATCAATTTTTTTTGCATTTTGACGAGTTTGGCGCCCACTCTTAATCTTGCTATAAAGACATTTCCATCCAAAGGTTTTTCAATGAAATCATCAGCCCCCTGATCCAACGCACGATACTCAACCTCAATCAATTCACTGGCGGTAATGATAATAATATAAGGAGTAATATCGAGATTGAGGTTTCGAATCAAACGGCATAGCTCTAAACCATCCATATCAGGCATTAACCAATCCACCACAATAATATCCGGGGAAACTGTTCTTTGTATAATAAGATTCAGAGCTTCAGAAGCACTTTCTGCCTCTATAAAACTCATTTCCGCTTTCTCAACGAATGACTTAATGATCATTAAGTCCATTTTATTATCATCTACTACTAGAACATTCATCCGGTTACCCTATGGTGCATAATCAAACGTCCTTATTTGTTCATTCAACTAATTGTGATTCTAACCTGTATTCAGTGTTTTTTTCGTGAAAAGAATCTATCAGTTATAACGTCAAAAATAATCAGATAGCGTCAATATAATTTTTAAATTCTGCAACTTCGTGCGTCATTTTTTGCAACAAAGTTGGTGTTGAGCTTAAATCATCCACTTTTGACATGGCCTCGATCAAAGAGGCCGTATACCCGATTCTGGTTGCACCAACAGAATTTGAAGAGCCATGTATTTTATGCGCTATATGCAATGCATCATGACTGTTACTTTCGGAAATCGCCTGCGTTAATGAATCTAGCTCTTCATTGATAATGGAAAGATAGCGGTTTAATAATTTATCGGCCAGGGCTTCATCGCCCATTAGTCTTTTGATGAAACTTTCTTTATCCCATATCGGAAAGTTTGCCTCATTTTCGTTAATGAACTCTGTCATGGAGATCCTTTTTTTATTGCCCCATCAAGACTATATTTATTTGTATTACCGGATATAGACCTTGTAATGAGTTTCATAATCTAAACCTATAATTGTAATGCTAGTATGTATCCCATCACATAAAAAGATAATAGATTATCTTCAACCTATTGCGATATGACATGCTGATGCTTAAGAAGATTCATAAAAAATTATGGAAAAACAATGAAGAAGAATATTAATCAAGAATACTCATCATCAAGACGTTCGTTTCTAAAAAAATCATCCATAATAGCCACGGCATCTGCATTGTCGGTTCGGTCACCCTATGTTTTTTCAAAACAAAAAACAACACTCAGAGTGATGGGAACACACGTAACATTACAGGAAGAAATACGTCAGAAAGCGATGGCTGATTTAGGCATTAATATTATTTTTGAACCAGGCGGGGAAGCCGAATTAATTCAAAAAGCATCCACCCAACCGGAATTATTTGACGTATATGAACAATGGACTGACAGCATACGTCAGCTCTGGCAAGCTGGTGCCATTCAACCCATTGAAACAAAGAAAATAACGCACTGGGAAGAAATTAATGCAATTTCAAAAACCGGAAAAATTCATCCCAATGCACAAATTGGCCTGGGGGATTCGCCGCATAAAATTCTGAACGTGCAACCTGATAGTTCTTTAGGTGAAAACTTTACCGGTGAAATCAGTTTTTTACCCTACGTTCATAATGTCGACTCCTTTGGTTACAACAGTAACATCGTCCCTCGTGGCATTCCTTATCAAACAGAAAGTTGGGCTTGGTTACTTGATGATGATTGGCGGGGTAAGGTCGGTATTGTTAATTCACCAACGATAGGTATTTTTGATCTCGCATTGGCTGTGCAAAGCAAAGGCTTCATGCAGTTTCAAGATATTAGTAATATGTCTATTAACGAAATAGACGAATTATTTAGGATACTTATTCAGTATAAAAAACAGGGCCACTTTGCTGGGCTCTGGAATACCGTGCCACAATCGGTGGACTTCATGACAAGTGGCAGAGTTGTGATTGAAAGCATGTTTTCTCCCGCGGTCGCTTCTGCTAATGGTCAAGGTATACCCGTGGTATATGCCGCCCCAAAAGAAGGTTACAGAGCGTGGCATGGCGTAATGTGTTTATCGAGTCAGTGTGAGGGACAAGTAAAGGATGCTGCATACGACTATATGAACTGGTGGCTGGAAGGCTGGGCTGGAGCCTATGTAGCGAAGCAAGGTTACTATATATCTACCCCAGAACGTTCCCGTCCACTGATGAGTGAAAATGAGTGGGATTATTGGTATATGGGAAGACCAACCCCAAAAGCCTTAAGAGGTAACGATGGCAAAATATCCGTAAATGCTGGTGATAGAAGATCGGGAGGTTCATATCATCAGAGATTCAGTAATATCGCTGTCTGGAATACCGTTATGCCAAATTATGATTATTCATTACAAAAATGGTATGAATTTCTGCTGGCTTGAGGGAAACAATAATGTTTAATCTGTACAACACGCCTATTCGTAAAAGGATTTATTGGGGCTTTGCCAGTCTTGTCGGTATCAGCATTATCATTATTTCAATAAATCTTATTTCACTGAACAATATCAAAAGTTTATTTAATACTTATACGGATTCGATTTCTTATGCACGTTTAATGAAAAATATTGAAACCGATATCATCGAATTGAATAGACTGATTTTGGTTTTCAGATTAACTAATTCCACTTCGACTATTGAGGATATATCTCAACTGCTCGAAGGTATAAGTCAGAATGTTTCAACGTTAATAGCAAACAACATTGATATCGCTGAAGAGTCACAACAACGGTATACCACTCTGGCTAAATCTTTAAGCCTACTATCAACCAAAGTTTCCAAGCTAACCTTAGAAAGAAATTTTTTAGACAACGTTGATGCTGAGCTGAATGGATATATCAATCAAACCTATCAAGATCTGAATGCAGAGATCCAAAAACAAGATACAGGTGTATTGACATACCATTATCGATTTTTATATTCCTTATTAACATCACTTGCCCTTGCCGAAACACATAGCACTCGTTATTTTCAAGAGCGTACAAATCATTCAAAATCTGAATTTGTTTCTGCCATGCAAGTTGCAGCTGATTTGCTTAACGCTCAATCTCTCATCGTTGCGGACACGTTTAACGCTGAACAAATTCAACAGTTCAAACTTGATTTCAATCTCATAGAAAATACTTTTTTCAAGAAAGTTCAAGCTGACAGAAATTTTATTTTTTTAGTCAATGTGGTGATAGCTGGTGAAGTGTCTGAACTCAGTAGCTTATCCTCCAGCATCACCCAAGATGCGCTCGAAAAACAATCTTTTATTGTCCAAAAAACACAAACGAATCTTACGTTTTATCAAACATTATCGGTTTTAAGTTCTGTGTTCTTACTCATGGTGGGTTTTTATGTAGCCAGCAGAATAGCGCGTTCTATCATTGTGCCAATTCATGCGATATCTAATACCTTTGATAACATATGTGAAGGAGTTCAGGTTAATGAAATACCGGGTACAGAACGTGGGGATGAAATAGGAAGCCTGGCTCGTTCAGCCACTTTATTCAAACAAAACTCTGATCAAACTAAAATCCTGCTAGATAAAACAGAGCAACTCGCTCAATCCTTACTAGAACGTGAACAAGAACTTGAAATAGCCGCTAAAAAAGCCAATTCAGCCGCCGATGCCAAAAGTGCATTTCTGGCCAATATGAGTCATGAGATACGTACACCAATGAACGGTATCATAGGTATGGTGGGATTACTCCAAGATACGAAACTTGATAACAAACAATTTCAATTTGCTCAGAACATAAAATCCAGTTCTGAGTCACTCATGCGAATTATTAACGATGTGCTGGACTATTCAAAAATTGAGTCTGGAAAACTGAGTATTGAAGAAACACCCTTTTCTCTGGAAAAACTTATCAGCGATATTGGTAAAGTGCTTGAACCCACAGCCCATGCAAAAAATCTAGACTTTCTTTGTCCAGCCAATTTTATTAGAAACATTGAAGTACTCGGTGACCCGATACGTTTAAGGCAAATTCTCATCAATTTATTATCCAATGCCATTAAATTTACGAATGCTGGATATGTTGAACTATATGTTTCAATTCAATCTCTTAACGAAGATAACGTGGAAGTCTCAATTAATGTAAAAGATTCAGGAATAGGTATAACCGAATCCCAGAGAGAGAACTTGTTTGAAAGGTTTCATCAACTTGACTATGGCATGACCAGAAAAACAGGCGGTACAGGCTTAGGACTGGCGATCAGTGCGCAACTTGTCAAAATGATGGATGGAGATATTGAGGTGATATCGACCCCTGGTGTAGGAAGTGAATTTAAATTTACCGTAAAACTAAAAAAATCAGTAGTCCCCCCGCAACGTACATTGAAAAAATATCCTGCTCGTTATTATGCCTATGTAAACAATTCACAAATGCAAACCTATTTGCAAGAGCTTTTCCTCAACTGGAAACATCCGCTTGAAATGATTAATTTCGAGTCAGATCTAGAAGCGTTAATTACTGAAAACAGTTTGCAAAATACCGTTTTTATAATTGATTTCAATTTGGTTACTAACGAAAAAATAATCTCAACGTTACATCAACTAAAAAAACACCATGCCAAATTTATTGTCATGAACTCTATTTCCGATGCGTTTAACACAGTATTGGATACACAACTGGCAGATAAAATGGTGACCAAGCCGGTTGGCGCATCTGAGTTATATAACGCCATCATCTCTTTAGATACTGCGATAACAGATCACAATGTTAATGAAATTTCACCTGGAGAATTACCTCAACTTAATGGCACTATCTTGTTAGTTGAGGATGATTTCATTAATCAAGAAGTGGCTCAGGGCATATTGAACAAGTTTGGCATTCAGAGCGATATTGCTGGAAATGGGGCAGATGCAATTGAAATGCTAAGCAAAAAATCCTACAGCTTAGTGTTGATGGATTGTATGATGCCGGTTATGGATGGCTACATGGCCACTCAAAAACTCCGTTCCGGTGCTTCCGGAGAGTTAAACCAGAATATACCCGTTATTGCTTTGACGGCTGATGCCATTAAAGGCGTCCGCGAGAAATGCCTTGCCGCCGGAATGTCAGATTATTTAACAAAGCCAATTACGCCCGAGATTTTGCTTCAAAAACTGCAGCAGTGGATGACAAACTGATCTATCTCTACCCGTACCAAAAAGTTTTATGCTCGATTATTTGCTTTTGGTTATGCCTATACACTTACCATGAAACAGTATCGTTAATTATTACTTTTCAAAAAATACACATAAGGAGTTTAAATGAAAATTCAAAGCCATTTTGCCGATCTTGATACACCCACCGGTGTGATGCGTACCTATATTCATCGACCTATCGGCGAAGGCAGCTACCCTGTAATTTTGTTTTATTCCGAAATTTTCCAGCAAACCGGCCCGATTGAGCGCGCTGCCAGATTAATGGCCAGTCATGGCTACGCCGTATTAGTACCTGAAGTGTTCCATGAACTGAACCCGATTGGCACCGTATTGGGTTATGACGACGCCGGTCGTGATAAAGGTAATGCCGATAAAGAAAACAAAGATGTGCAGGGCTATGACACCGATAACGAAGCGTTAATCAAATTTGCCAAGCAACAATCCTGGTGCAATGGTCAATTTGGAGCGATGGGTTATTGCATTGGCGGTCATCTGGCTTTCCGTGCAGCACTGCAACCTGAAGTGAAAGGCACTGCCTGTTTTTATGCTACTGATTTACATATCCAGAAGATCCCGAATAAACCGGGTCAACACAGCATGGAACGTCTGGCCGATATCAAAGGTGAATTGCTGATGATCTGGGGCAAACAGGATAACCATGTTCCCTCAGAAGGCCGTACACTTATCTACAGCAAACTCAACGAAACTTACATTCCATTTACCTGGCATGAATTCAATGCCGAACATGCGTTTATGCGTGATGAAGGTGATGGCGGCCGTTATGATGCCCAAACAGCACAGATTGGTTATCAACTGGCGTTGAATCTGTTTAGCAGAACGTTGCGTTAAACACGACGTTCCCACGCAGAGCATGAGGAACGAGGTTAACAAATTAAATGAATACATCTGGCTCCCATGCTCTACGTGGGAGCCAGTTTGAATCTGATTCCCTATCCTCCGTAGAAATCACTTAACTGAGCTGTCCATCGAATGAATAACACAGCTAAATCGGTCTATACCCTGTTCAATTGGAATATTCTGATCCTGCCGACCGATGAGGAAATATTTGTTGGTTTGTGCAATCGACCTGAAACGGTTCCACCCTTTGCGCCACCCGATGCAGCAGATGATTTATTGCCTTTTATCCTGCAAAACAGTAGTGCCATATCAGAATTCAACGATAAAACCGGCGTCGGATTTGATAGTGATGGCAGTCGTTATGTATTGATTGGCAAAGCTTCCGATCCCACCGGTATGATTCGTTTTAGTGTCGGGCAGATGATGAAGCCGGATGAAATTCGCTGGAAGTACGAGTTTATTGATTAGACCATTTGCGTTACCACGCAGGTGTGTGTGAACGAGATCTTACCGTTTCTGGCTCCCTTGGTCTTCCGTGGGAGCCAGTCAACCTAAACTAAGGCGGTAACGCGATATAAGTACCATCATTACGTTTGGTCAACTCTCGCATCAATATACTGAATCTGTCAGTACTGTTAACGGATAAAAAGCCTACTCCGTGAATTTTGGCTAGTCGTCGCCCATTACTGAGTTGCTTGTTCTGTTTGGTTAACCGATCAATAACCGGATCATACGATGAGCCGGTGTAATCATCGCCAAATACATAGATTGAAGTAGTGATATTGGGTTTGGCATATTTTCTCAACGCCATTTCTACGCCTTCCACCGGACTGCTGTTGGATACCACTGACCAATTCTCAAACATTTTGATGGCACTGTTTCGTGTCGAGGGCGTATCCGGCATCCAGCGGCCATCGTAGCCGGAAATCATCGATGTCCCCATATCATTTAATATCTGGAAGCCTTTCACTTCAGGGTGAATATTCAGCACATTCACCACTTCTCTGGATACCCGTGACCAGATTTGTTTCATACTGCCAGACGTGTCGATAATGAACACCACATAATCGCTGTCGACCGGAATACCGCCGACTTCTTCGGAACGCTTATCAGCAGATTTCCTTGGCGTTGGCAAAGCCGCCTGTTTTAGGCGTGATTCCACCAGACTCAATCCCGAAATATTTTCTTCCAGTGCGGCATTTTTTTGTTGCAGTACTTTGAGCTGATTTTCCAAAGAAGATTCGGCCTGAGCAATAGCCTGTTTTTCACCCGATAAGGCTTCTAACGTCGAAAGCTCCTGTTCAATTTGCTGACTTACTTCCGCCACCGAGTTTTCCAGACCAATCAACGAGGCCAGTAAACTGCTGATATCATCGGAACCGGCAGTGGAAACATCAACATCGGTTTTAGAGATCAATATCAACATGACGACGGCCCCAAACCCACAGGAAATCACGTCCAGAAAAGACAGACTGAATATATCGATGCCTTTTCTACGATGTTTCATGGCCAGTTACTCGCCGGACTGATCAGTAATCCGCCGGTGGTGGCAGCCCAAATCCAATATTGATTCACGGCATCGGGATCACCTTCTAGCGGCAGCAAAATGACATCGACCTGCACTCCCCGCTTACCGCTTTCGTTGATGGTTTGCTGAAACAATTTCACTCGGCATTCACCCGAAATCGTCTGCGCATTACCGGTAAGCGAACTGCAACTGGAGAAAGGGTTCAGACTACGATATTGCGATTCACCTTTGGTCGGTAGACCGTCAGTAATCACGTAGAGGTTGGTTGGTGAAAACTGATTTACGGT
>SWCD01011807.1_pt1 | contig 16247 bp, 13 predicted proteins | sample 4693011 | NCBI WGS metagenome assembly SWCD01 (sample SAMN10267278, study PRJNA491770) | bioreactor metagenome | isolation source: DHS bioreactor inoculated with marine | place: Japan: Omine Ridge, Nankai Trough | reverse complement strand
TTTTCAAGTGTAATTCGTCGGCAACTCCTTGACCAGGTAGAAGCACACAGGCAAAAAACGTCAAGGAAATGAAAAGAAGGGCTCTGGAATGTTTGGAGACTGCCATCATCGTATCTGCTGTTGTGTCTGGTGATTGTGATGGTGAAGGGGAAGAGGCCGGCCCCTTGGAAGAGTCTTACGAGTAGTAAGGTTGAAAGACTACTCTCTTTCACCTGACTTTTCCAGGTTGAAATAAAATTGGCGCTGTTTTATGCGCCAGCAGCGCAACAATTTTTCTAAGTTTACTCATCTTTTTTTCAATAGGTAATCGTGATTCCGCTGGTTGAGAAAAACATCTTTCTTGCTGTTAAAGCGAGAAAGTCATAGAGTTAAGGATTCCAGGTGTCAGGATCAACATCAAACAACAGGAGGCCACTATGGATATGTTTGAATTTTCTATCCAGATGGAAAAAGATGCAGAAGCGTTGTACCGAAAAATGGCTGACGGGGCTCCGGTTGCGGGCATTAAAAAGGTGCTGCTCATGCTTGCCGACGATGAATCTCGACACCGTGTGGCAATTGAGCAGCTTCAGAAAAAGCTGTCTGTTACCCCGGCCGAGGGTGTCGCTTTAGACATCAAAACAGTCTTTGATGAGATGAAGCAGGATGAGAATACCGTAAAAATCTCAGTGGAGGCCGTTGATGACTACCAGAAGGCCCTGGACATAGAAAAAAAGGGCATAGAATTTTACAAAGAGAAGTTTGCCACCGCCGAAGATGAGGCAAGTGCCAAACTCTTTAAGGTACTCATGAGACAAGAGACCTACCACTATAAAACCGTTGAGAACCTGTTAGACATGGTGCAAAAGCCGCAATGGTGGGTGGAAAATGCTGAATTCAACCCACATAATAGCGACTATTATTAAATATCTACCAGGGTAGATACGGACCACAATGAGCGGCACCCCACCGGTTGATTTCTTCGCAAATTTCTCTAGAGGAGATTACGGAACAATCCAGGGGCTGAGAAAGCTGGGTTTTGGGGTGGAGCATTAAAAGGCCTTGCAGAAAAACATGCTGCAAGGCCTTTTTCCAGAGGAATTCGCTGGGCAGTATCGCCACCTACCCCATCGCAGAAAACAATGACCACCTTACATCAGCAACAATCCTCATAATTCGGCTTACGAGCGCCGGAAATCTGTTTTGGAGCATTTAGGGCAGGGGGGGAGGCGTCCGGGGTTTTTCAGGTTAATTTCAGCTCCACAGCTGGTGCAGGTGAATTGTCCACCATGGGTAACTTCTCCTGTTTTATAGGAGAGTGAACTGTCAAGTTTGTCACTCAGGCTTTTGGACCATTCACTCAAACCTTTGCTTACATTGCGCAGGAAAGCGCCGCTTTTATCAAGAGAGACTTCTTTGATATGCTCGGCCTCTTTGGATATTTCCCGCCACAGGGCTCCGCCTTTATTATGCAATTTGTTGAAATCTTTACGTGTTTCCTCGATGTCCTCTTCAACTTTGGGTTTAATCTGGTTGACAGAAGAGGCAATATCTTTTTTCAGGGTGTCACCGGCCCGGGAAATAGCATCTTTTGAGTGTTCACCCAACTCCTTGACCTCTGCAATCGCCTTGTCCATGGCCTGGCTTATAGAGTCGGTGTTGATTTTTTCATTGAGTTCGCCAAATGTTTTACTCACCCTTTTGCGCAGTTTTTCATAAGCCGCCAGTACCTCTTCCGTAACCTTGTCCTCTTTTTTTTCTTGAACCATGCCTGTTTCCTCCCTTGATGGTGATGGTGCACTTTGACACGCTGCTGACCGTATCAGTTGGGCTTGTTTATTCCAAAGAGACGTTGCCTATATAGCTATACAAAAGGTCCTGCCACTGTTGCTGGGTAATGATTGCAAAAATTTGGCGGTTTATCCGTTCTCTTATCTTGCTATTTTCCGGCAAACCAATGCCGTACTGTTGTTTTTCGAAAAAGATTGGCAAGACAATAACCTTGTCAGCCAACCTCTGCTTAGCAATATAGCGGAGTATGGGCGCATCGTAGACCACCGCATCGACACTGCCGGCAGCCAAGGCATCCATGGCTTTATTCGGATCGCTGAAAGATCGAAACGGGATGTGCTGGTTTTCGAGGTAGGCACTGCTGGTAGACATTCCGACCGTACCGACCTGCACATGGCGAAGATCATCGACACCTTTGACGTTCGTTTGTATCTGACTGACGGTGAGGGTGGATGTGATTGAAGCAGTAAATCCTGAAATTATGATTACGGCCGTAAACATCCAGATCAGACCGATTATTCTACCGCCAAGAGTCCGCGGGGCCTTGTCGCCATAACCGACAGTGGTCATGGTGACTGCGGACCACCAGAAAGCTGAGCCGATACCATGGACTGTTTTGCCGCCAAACTGATCGGCATTCTTCTTACGCTCAAAAATCCAGACAAGAAAACCGACAACAAGCAACAAGAGAGCTAGGGTGGAAACCACCTTAAAAAAGGCAAGAGAGAAAAAACGTTCAAAAACCACAAGCCAGGTGCTGTGTTTCGCCGGTCGGGTAGCAATACCGAGGCCGCTACTGTGGAAAGCGTGTGAAAAATCAAATCTATTTTCCCTCTCCGCCGTAATGGTCAGGGCGGCAACTGCGGCATCAACGGTTCCTTTTTCAAGAGCAGTCAGCAAGCCGGCAAGATCATACTCTCTAAACTCATAGTCGAGATTAATATTGTCGGCAATTTGTCGCCAGAGATCTACACTGATCCCAGACCATTGTCCATCGGGTCCTTTCATGGCAAAAGGCGGTGCCTCCTTGGTGCCGACAATGATTTTTGGTGCAGCATGGCACATCTGGGAGCCAGAAGCTACGAGTATAAACCAGGCTAGGAGGAAGAAAACAGAACGTTGAGCTTTTTGCATGCAATCCCTCTTCAGTGTTAATGCAGGCCTTTTAAGTTCGGAGAGACACCATTATATGGAAATCTCCACTCTCGGACCACCTTTTCCATTGTTGTCTACCCCAGGGTCGCACAGTATCAGTCTTTTTGCCTCGACACCTTGGATGACCAGGTATTCTTTGACCTTGCGGGCCCTGCTGCCGGCCAGCTCCAACAACTGCATTTGTTCTGGTGGAGAAATGTCGACTGTTTTTTCTTCAGGTAGGGTGGCCAAGGTGCCTTGATCCCTTACCAGTTCAGCAATCGTGGCCTTGCCACAGAGAACCACCCGCACCTTGGGACGGTCACTGAGAAGTGTAACTACCTGGTCGAGATACTGCCTGTTGTCCTCTGAGAGTTCAGCGCTGTTGCTGGCAAAATTAACCGGTTTAAAACGGATGGCAGTGGCCCAATCAATGACCTTCCCGGAAACATACAGGCTACCAACAGGAAGCGTCACGCCGGTAAGTAATGTCACTCCAATTGGAGCATAATAAGATAATGTTGCTTTCTTTACAGCCGCTACCAAAGCCTTGGTAACGACATCACCAAACTGAAAATCCAGGCTCTGGATGTCGCCCTTGATCGGCAGACGAACACGGATATTGTCCTTTTTGTCGCGTAGAAGGTCAACCGCATATTGAAAAGAAAAACCGGTCAGTTGCTGGAAGGGGTCTTTGCCCTCCTTGACCCTTTTAATTTTAAGCTTTTCAATGAGAAGGGCGGCTTCGGAATTCATCACCCCCTCCTCGACCTTAATGGTTATATCCGCATCAAGTTGACCACTTTCCAGGCGATAAAAAAGATATTGGTCAGCATAGGGGTTGAGAGGCGGCAGTTCAAGAGAACGCAGCGTACCCGTTAGGTCCATGGTCGTTGCGGTAGCAAACGGCGATACTGTGCCAGCCATGTTCAAAGAGGCATAACGACCTATTTTGCTGTGCAGAGTGATCGGCGTCGGCAACTGGGGGGCACGGCTATCCATCACACCGGTCTCCAGAGTCAGAGAGTCGAATGTTTCTTTGTAGAGCTCATTTAAAAAGTGGTCCTCAAAGTCAACTCGGTTATTACCGGTCAATGTAACACTGCCGATCCGGATACCGCCTCCTGTCGCCTTGTCCGGGGCAGGTGTTTTCCCAGACTGGGCAGATTGCCAGTGAGCAAATTCCATTTTTCCCTGGCTGTTTCGGACCAGTAAACATTCGCTATCCTGTATACCAAGCTTACCAATGCTGACAAAACCCTGTTTTAAGAGCTCAATGTTTTCCAGAATAACGTCATCGGCGGCAACAATGTATTCCTGCTGATCCTTGCTCAGCTCTTTAGCTTTTTTCCTTTGTAACCAAGCAACCTTGTTAGCCTGCAGCTTCTGAACGGTCAGTTTGTCTTTGCCTCCCTGCAGCGAGGCAAGTTCCACTTTGGCTGCACGTAAAAAAGTCATGCTCTTGCCAGGATCTAGTATCTGCAGAGATTGAATGCTGCCGTTGGCTTGGTAGTTTGCTGCCAAACTGTTGCCGTCCTTACTGGGCCTGCTGAAGGACGCCTCTCCCTGGAGAGAAAGGTGATCTGTCTGCAGATGATAGGATGGTGAAACCAGATCGAGGGCCAGGGAGGACACAGAGACAGTTCCTGCCAAATTTACAGCAAATTGCTCCTCTGACTGATACTGCAGAGTCTTGAGTGCCTGGCCATAGGTCGCTTGTATAGCCAAGTCGCCATCTACAGAACCGTCAAGTTTTTCGGCACTATCTTCTGCAAGTAGTGGAGTAAAAACGCTGAGCGGAAAGCGTTCTAGCTTGATCGCTGCCTCTAATGTCGCCTGGGTGGCAAAGGGTTTTATTTTACCAGCAAAATCGAGGGTGCCCGGCCCTTTGTTGATTCTGACCATAAAATCGCCGACACCATCTTTCTCCCAGGTGGCCAAATTCTCAAACCTGGCATTCACAATGGTAATTTCGTCCTGCCAGTGCCATTCGTGAAAGCTCACCACCATGTTTTTTATGCTGATATTGTCAGCACCAAAATCCCAGAAAGCATCAGTGGTAACAACCGGGTTCACAGAATCATTAGCGGCTGTTGGAGTATCAAGGGGAATGCCGCCGATGCGCCACTTGCCAGAGGGTAAATGGCGGAGAGCGAAACTGCCGTCATCGATCTCAAGATTTGTTACCTTGAAGCGTCCCCGCAAAAGTGGCCACCATTTAAAGGTAACTGCCATCTCAGCAGCCTTCAGACCCACAAACTCCTGATTGCTCAACCGTACAGACTTGAGAGCCAGTCGTCCCAGAAAAGGATTGAAATCCACATCCTCTATCTCCGCCTTGGCAACACCGGCTTTGTGCAGCCAATGGCTCAAGCCTACCTTGAGGCCATAGGGTAAGGTTGTCAGAGTCAGCACCAAGGCCAACAACAAACAAATGACAACCTTTTCAGCTTTTGTGCGTCGCTTAAGAAACATTGTTTTAGTGGGGGGAGTATTTTCTGACATATGGCGGCTAATAACTCATGGATATGGTTAATAATGCAAAAAATACTCGGCATTTGTCTAAAATGAGAGGACACGAAGCTTGGCACCAATCACCCCCTCTCAATCTTTGGTGGCTGAATTTAGACTAATGAGAATGGGGAGGAGAAAAGTCAAGGTGTTGGCGGATTAACTTTTCTTCTTACTTAGGGCTTTACCGGAAGTAAATTTTAACAATTATCCATGATGTTGTTTCCTTACGCCATCACAGATAAGGCATGCCCGGCATACATTAGCCAGCAGTACTTTGTTCAAAAAAATTAGGGGCTGTCCAAGGCTGGCTTAGCTCCTTGCCGAAAGGGGAGGATATTGTCTCATATTTTTTGCAGCGTTCTGAATTTTCTTGCAGAGAGTAACGATGGCCGGGTAACAAATAGAATATTGTTACCCGGCCATTTTTTAGACATCAGCGTAACTCATGCTTCCCTTTTATATTACGCGCGGATTCATACCTTTCCCTTGCTCAGGCAATAATATGCAAGAAAACAGTGAACAGGATGCCCCTCTGAGCTGGCGTCACAAGCTACACGAGATCATCTTTGAGGCGGATACCGCTGCCGGCAAGTTGTTTGATGTTGTTCTTATCCTTTCTATTCTGCTCAGTATTGTGGCAGTCATGCTCGACAGTGTGGTTGATATCCGTCGGCAATATGGCGACATTCTGGTTACGGTGGAGTGGTTTTTTACAATTCTTTTCACCGTTGAGTATTTTCTTCGCCTGGCAAGCATTGGCCGACCCCTGAAGTATGCCTTCAGTTTTTATGGCCTGGTGGATCTGCTTTCCATCATCCCCACTTACTTCAGCCTTATTTTCCCTGCCAGCAAATACTTACTTGTTATCCGAATTCTTCGCGTTCTCAGGGTCTTTCGTGTCTTGAAGCTCGTGCAATATTTGAAAGAGGCGAATCTCCTTTTAAATGCCCTGCGCTCAAGTATGCGCAAGATCACCGTATTTCTTTTTACTGTACTTACCCTGGTCGTTATCTTCGGTTCTTTGATGTATATCGTCGAGGGGGAGGACAGCGGTTTTACCAGTATCCCGCGCGGTGTCTACTGGGCCATTGTTACCATGACCACTGTCGGCTATGGCGACATTTCACCGGCCACCAGTCTGGGACAAGGTCTTGCATCCATGATTATGATTATTGGTTATGGGATCATTGCTGTTCCGACCGGCATCGTCACGGTGGAGATGTCCCAGGCCTGGCGCAGTAAGCAGGTATCAACCAAGTCCTGCCCGGAGTGTAGTTCTGAAGGCCACGATCATGATGCCGCATACTGCAAATTTTGCGGCAGCAGTCTGTAGCTCAGGGGTAAAAAAAGAAACCTCGCTTTTCCTTCTGGCACATTAAAGACGTTACGGGGCTGGAGCCGTTCCATGGTTCAGGGCAGTTATGGCATTCCGCACTACGTGCTTTGACTCCTTATATCTTGCTCCCCACAGGCGCCTCTGCTGATTCATGCTATTTGACGGCTGCACATTCCGTAAAAAGAATATTTTTGCAGATGCTCTTACAGTAGCTGTGGTCAATACGCCGAAAGAGTTCGCTGGTTGCTGATCCCTTCCCTTCAAAAATCAGATCTGAATCAATATCATCTACGAATCCTGATGAGTTGAAAACCTTTTGAACAGAAGGATTTATGTTGATAAATACTGCTCGCGCGCTTCTCGAGTTGATTTCCTCAAGAAGCAACCGCAGTTCATCAATGCCTGTAATATCAACAAAGCTCACGGCTTGAAAATCAAGAATCAAAAATTTCACCGGTGACGCCACAGCATTGAGCCGTTCGAGAATATGCTCAAACAGGAACTGGGCATTGCCGAAATAGATCTCGCTGTCTATGCGTAGTTGTAATATCTGCGGACAGTCCGGTTTGTCGGTTAAGTCGCCATCAACAAACATATTAAGGTCAGGGTCCTTGGTAATCCTGACAATATTGGGATGCATTGTTTTCCAGAGGAAGAAAATAAGAGACATCATGACTCCAAGGAGCAAGGCATAATCGGGTTTGATGACAAGCCCCATGACAAAGACCGTTACTGCCACAATACCGTCATGCCGGTTTTTCTTTAAAAGGATAAAGACCTCCTTGGGATGAAACAGAAGAAGCACGGCATTGATAACCAGGGCGGCCAACACCGCCTTGGGGATATTGGTAAAAAGCGGTGTCAGAAAAAGCAGGGACATCACCACAATCAGGCTGGACAGCATGCTGGAGACGCCTGTTTTGGCACCAACGGCGAAATTGATGGCTGATCTGGAAAACGAGCCGCTCACCGGGTAGCAGTAAAAAAAAGAGCCTATAAAATTAGCAATACCCTGGCCTATCAACTCTTGATCAACATCCACCTTCTGCTTGGTTTGGGCAGAGATTGCCTTGCCCACCGAATAGGTTTCCGCAAAGCTGACCAGGGCGATGACCACTGACGGACCTGCAAGTTTACTGAGCAATTCAAAGGTGACATGGGGTACTTTGAAACTGGGTAAGCCAACCGGAATCGTCCCGACAATGGCAATTCCCTTCTGGTTAAGGCCAAAGATAACCATGACTGTAGTGCACAGCACCAGTGCGATTAATCCTGCCGGAAGATTGCGGTTATAATGTTTAATACTGGAAATGATGAAGAGAGCGGCTCCTCCCATCGCCAACGTGTAGGGGTTGAGGTGCGGCAGTTCACGGACAATATTGACCAGCATGGGCAATATATATTCATGTTTGCCGATGGAAATACCCAGGAGGTGCGGAAGCTGGGTGGAAATAATGATCAGAGAGGCGGCGGCGGTAAAACCTTTTACCGAGGAGTGGGAGATAAAAGACATGATCAGCCCCAGGCGCAAAATACCGAGCAACAGATAGAGGCAGCCCACCATGAAGGCCAGGGTAAAGGCAAGGGAGATATATTGCAGCGATCCCGGTTCGGCAAGGGGGGAGAGCGTTGTCAGAACCAGGAGGCTCATAATGGCGATGGGCCCGGTGGCAAGCTGGCGCAGACTGCCCCAGAGCGCCCCGATGACAGGCGTAATGGCTGCAGCATAAAGGCCGTACACCGGCGGCATGCCGGCAAGAATGGCGTAGGCCATCGACTGGGGGATAAGGACCACGGCAACGGTTAATCCCGCCAAGGTGTCGCTGCGAAGCTCCTGAAGCCTATACTGTTTGAGCCAAGGGAGAAAGGGAAGGAAACGACCCCATAGCGATGGCTCTATTGATGTCCGATTCTGGGTGGGCATTTATTTTCTAATATTATTAATGAGATAACACTGGCTTGAAGGCTTGATTTGATTGGTATTATTCTCGATATCTTTTGGGTAAAAAAAGCGTGATTACACATATTATCAGTTGAAAATATATACTACTTGGCAAGAGTTTTCAGTGCAAGAATCTGAGATGGACCTAGCAGACATTTCGCTTTGAAGCACACACTCATAATAATATTTTCAAGAGGTCTCATTGGAGTCAGATAATAATGTGACCTGAAGTTTAAAAAATTGACGGTGGTATTCAATTAATTATAAGCTCTTCCTATTCGTTAACAAAGACAGGCAGTGCTTTTGTCGAGGTTATATTGTTGGAACCTCAACTCTTGTCAACAACATGTTTTGAGTTGTCTAACTGTTTAAAGGAGAAATTTCTTATGAATGCTCAGCTGAAATCTCTATGGGTACTGTGCCTTATCTTGTCTCTGTTAATGTTGGGAGGTTGCGACAGGGGGACGGACGACAAAACTTCAAACGAAGAAGGTTCGACAAGGTCTCTTACGATAAAAGGCTCAGATACCATGGTTCATTTGGTTAGTACCTGGGCTGAAGACTTTATGAATACTCATCTTCAGGCTGAAGTGTCTGTTACAGGCGGAGGGTCCGGTACCGGAATAGCCGCCTTGATCAACGGCACCACAGACATTTGCGCCGCCTCCAGACCCATGATGGGTAAAGAAAAACAGTTGGCGGAAAGTAAAGGAATTCAGGTCGAAGAAATCGTGGTGGGCAGAGACGGTATTGCCATTATTATCCATCCTGAAAACCCTGTCTCGTCGCTGACAATGGCGCAACTTAAAGATATTTTCACCGGTGCCGTTACAAACTGGCGGCAAGTAGGTGGCAATGATCAACCGATATTGGTCTTTTCAAGAGAATCCAGCTCCGGGACCTTTGTGTTTTTCCAAGAGCATGTTTTAGATAAGGCCGATTATACCCAGGCGGCAAGACTTCTTCCCGGCACATCTGCGGTGGTACAGGGGGTGAGTGCCGACAGTGGCGCAATTGGTTATGTCGGGCTTGGTTTTGCTGAGCATGGTGAAAATATTAAAACTGTGATGGTAGCTTTAGATGAACAGGGGGCACCTGTGCAGGCTTCCGAAGAAAGCGTTCGTCAAGGTGTCTATCCCATTGCCCGCCCCCTCTATCTTTATACCAATGGACTACCGGCAGGCCTTGTGAAAGATTTTATTGATTATTCCTTGAGTAAAAAAGGCCAGGAGATTGTCAAAGAAACCGGCTATGTCCCCCTCTAAACTTCCTGCGAAAAAAATGTAAAACAGTTCACTGCTATGTGGAAAGATAAGGCTATTCATATCCTCCTGGTGGGAGCAGCGTCAACGAGCATTCTGATCGTCTTTCTCATTTTTGTTTTTCTAGGGAAAGAGGCAGGACCTTTTGCTGTTCACCCGGGCCTGCATGAGCTTTTTGACAGCAAGTGGATCCCGGTATCCTTTGTCAAAGAAAGGTTCGGGCTTTTACCTCTGTTGTCCGGCTCCGCCCTGGTTACTCTCATCGCCATGGTCATAACAGTGCCGGTTTCTGTCTTGGCAGCTGTGTACATAGCTGAGACAGCACAGTCGTGGGAGCGCGAGTTCCTTAAACCTTTCATTGAAATTCTGGCCGGCATTCCCTCGGTTGTTCTCGGCTTCTTTGGTTTAATTGTCCTGGCACCGATCATCAAAAACATTTTTGGCCTTTCAAGCGGTCTTAACGGTCTGACCGGTGGAATTCTCCTTGCCCTGATGGCTGCCCCTACTGTCGTGACTATTTCAGAGGATGCCATTATGAGCGTTCCTGTTTCCTACAAGGATGCCTCTCTTGCCTTGGGAGCCAGCGAATTGCAGACGATCTGGAAGGTGACGGTTCCTGCCGCACTTCCCGGCATCATTGCGGCTGTCATGCTCGGCGTCGGGCGGGTCATCGGTGAAACCATGGCGGTGTTGATGGTTACCGGTAATTCAGCGTTAATAACATTGTCCCCCCTTGCCCCGGTTCGGACAATGACGGCCACCATCGCCGCTGAAATGGGTGAAGTTCCCATAGGCAGCGTCCATTACCAGGCTCTTTTTTGTATAGGAATCACCTTACTGGTCATAACCTTCCTGCTTAATGTCGTGGCCCGAGTTGTATTGAAGAAATACGGTATGAAAAAATGAATTCCTTTTTTGAAAAATGCTGCTATGGCCTGATGCGGGCTGTGACCTATCTGGTTGTCTTTGCAGTGGGGTATATTCTTTTTGATATCATCTGGAAGGGGTTGCCGGCCATCAACTGGGAATTTCTGTCTGCCGCGCCAAGAAAGAGTGGTGCCGAGGGGGGAATTTTTCCGGCCATCATGGGCACACTCTATCTTGTTGCCGGAACAATTGCCGTTGCCATGCCTTTGGGCATGGGCAGTGCTATTTATCTCTCTGAATATGCAGACCAGAATCGATTTACTGAAGCTGTTCGCATGGCAATTATAACTCTGGCTGGAGTACCGTCGATAGTGTACGGCCTTTTTGGTCTTGGTCTTTTCGTTCTTTTTTTCCAGTTCGGTGCTTCTATTCTGGCCGGCAGCCTGACCCTGGCCTGCATGATTCTTCCGACAATAATTGTCGCCAGTGAGGAAGCATTGCACGCTGTACCTCAGGCATACCGGGATGCGAGCCTCGCCCTGGGGGCAACCAAATGGCAGACAATCCGCACCAATGTTTTGCCCTACTCTCTGTCCGGCATGATAACAGGGGCAATTCTAGGAATCGGCAGAGCCGCCGGCGAAACAGCGCCTATTCTGCTCACAGTTGCTGCTTTTTTTCTACCCAAGCTGCCAAAGTCGATTTTTGACCAGGTAATGGCCTTGCCATACCATCTCTACATCCTCGCCACCCAGCATCCGGAGGCTGAAAAGGTGAGGCCGCTACAATATGGGACGGCATTGGTTCTGTTAACAATGGTGTTAGGTTTAAGTTTGATCGCTATCATACTCCGTATGCATTTCAGGAAAAAATATCGGTGGTAAACATGCAGGATAAGACAACAGAGCCCCAGTATGCCGTCGAGGCCAAAAATGTGGACTTTTATTACGGGAAAGCGCAGGCCCTTTTTGACATTTCCCTGAATATGAAAAAGCGGAATGTCACAGCTCTTATTGGCCCGTCAGGCTGCGGCAAATCTACATTCCTCCGGACTTTGAACCGGATGAACGACACAATACGCAATGCCCGGGTTGAAGGTCAGATCTTTATAAATGGGGAAGATATTTATAAAGACGGCACCGATGTTGTTACCTTACGGCGCAATGTCGGCATGGTCTTTCAGAAATCAAATCCGTTCCCCAAGTCTGTTTTTGATAATGTTGCCTATGGTCCGAGAATTCATAAGCTGAAAGATAAGAATAAGCTCGAAGAGATTGTTGAAAAAAGTCTTGTAGGAGCGGCCCTTTGGGATGAGGTTAAAGATCGCCTGGATGATAACGCTATTGGCCTTTCCGGTGGCCAGCAGCAGAGGCTGTGTATTGCCAGGGCCCTTGCTGTCGGCCCGGAGATATTGCTGATGGACGAGCCGGCCTCTGCACTTGACCCTAAATCAACCACTAAAATTGAAGATCTTATCGGAGAATTGCGTGAGAAATACACGATTATTATTGTCACGCACAACATGCAGCAGGCAGCACGCGTTTCTGATTACACCGCTTTTTTTTACGAGGGAAAACTCGTTGAGTTTGATGACACCAAGAAAATTTTTACCAAACCCAAAGAAAAACAGACGGAAGATTATATTACCGGCAGGTTTGGTTGATTAGTGGAGAATACAAATGTCGAAGCATCTACAACGTGATATTGATCTTGTAAAACAGAAGCTCATAGCAATGTGCGCCCTCGTCGAGAAGATGCTGGGAAAGGCTGTCGATTCAATCCTTGAATCGGATGAATCTATGGCGCAGGAAGTTATACGCCAGGATTCTGAGGTTGATGAAATTGAGGTTGATATTGAAGAAGCGTGCTTGAAAATCCTCGCTCTTTACCAGCCTGTGGCCATTGATCTCCGCTTTATTGTAGCGGCAATGAAAATCACCAGCGATCTTGAAAGGGTAGGCGACCTTACCGTCAATGTTGCCGAGCATGCTGTGTTCATGATTTCGCAAAAAACTGTTACCTTCCCTTTTGACTTTCAGAAAATGGCCTTGCAGGTTGAAGGTATGATTACCCAGAGTATCGAAGCCCTGGTGAGTCTTGACGTGCCAATGGCCTATCGCATACGGGCTGAGGATGATATTGTCGATGAGATGAATAGAGAAATATACATTAAGGTAAAGGAAGAGGTTGGATCCAATCCGGAAACCATCAATTATCTTTTGCACGCCCTTTCAATTGGTCGTCACCTGGAAAGAATCGCTGATCATGCCACCAACATTGCCGAAGATGTTATTTATCTCGTCGACGCCAAAATTGTCAGGCATATGCCGGAAGTGTTCGAGGAGTAGGAGATACGTTTATCCTGCACCTCGTTCCCGCCTGAAAACGTGCAGATTTTAACCACCTGCCTCTTGTCTTATCCCTGCTGCCCCAGCAATTTCTCAAGAGCCCATTTTAGTTCTGATAACAATGTCATCGCCCCTGTGTTTTCCCTAACCTTTTATTATTTAACTGATTAAAACAGGAGAAAGTATGAGCCAACCATTTCTATACAAAGCAGAGGAACTTTTTGAATGGCTCTTGAACAAGCCGGACTTTGTTTTGCTGGATGTGCGCAATGAAAAGAATTTCAGGAATTTTTATGTTGAGGCGCCAAGCATATTCCCCTACATCAATATTCCCTATTATGACTTTATTGAAGATGTCAGCGGCAGTGTTGCTAAAATCCCTGCCGGCCATAAAGTAAGGATAGTTTGCGCTAAAGAAGGGTCTGCCAAATATGTTGCTGAACAGGTATGCGCCAAAGGTTTTACCGATGTGGGCTATCTCCAGGGCGGTATCGTCTCCTGGGGTAATGCTCTGTGTCCGGCCTTGATCTCTGCAAAGGATGCTCCCTATGAGCTGTATCAATGTATACGCCCGGGAAAAGCTTCCTGCAGCTATATCGCTCTCTCCGGTAAGGAGGCCATGGTGTTTGATGCATCCAGAAATGTTGAATTTTATATAAAATTTGCCCAAGAAAAAAACTGTAAGATCACCAAGGTTTTTGAGACCCATCGCCAGGCAGATTACATCTCAGGAAGTACCAAGCTCGCCAAGGAGACGGGAGCGACTATTTTTGTCAACCGGATAGATTTTGATGGAGCGCATTTCGAATACACGCCTATTGAGGACATGGCTTTCTATAGTTTTGCCGACGGCACTACTGTCCAGGCCGTACACACACCAGGACACACCATGGGAAGTACGTCATATCTCATTGATAACAACTATCTGCTCACTGGTGATACAATTTTCATCAGCACCACCGGCCGACCTGATCTGGGTGGCAAAAGCGAAAAATGGTCCAGGTTTTTGTATCTGACTCTGACCTTGAAATTACGTGATCTTAGTGATGATATTATGGTCTGCCCAGGCCATTATTCCAGTTGGCAGGAGGCGACAGACGAGCATGTTTTTATGGATAGCCTTGGTGATTTACGAAAAAACAATGTTGCGTTTGAGCCGCCAACCGAGCTTCATTTTGGTGATTTTATTCAGGAAAATCTGCGGCCACAGCCGGGAATCTACGATAAAATCCGGCGGATAAATGGAGGATGGCGAACCATAAACGATGAAGATGCAGATATCATGGACCTTGGTAAGAATGAATGCGCTGCCAGTAATTATGGTAAAAAAGGGGTGAGTGCCGAAGTGTTACGGAGCCAGGAAGATTAGGCCCAAGGTACAGTGAAAAAAGCCTGCTTTATCCTTTTTAAGATTACGTTCAATCATTATATGTCCCCTGAAATAATCAATTCTGAGGGTTTCTGAATGAAGATATTGAATAATATTTCCCCGAATCTGCCCGTGCGCATTGCTGGTTTGGGTGAATTAGCCGAAAACCTCTGGTGGAGCTGGCATCCGGCGGCGCGAATGCTTTTTAAGATCCTCGATCGTCCGAGATGGAAGAAAAGCATTCATAACCCGGATAAGATGCTCAAGGAAATGCCCGATGAAATTCTTATTGCGGCAAGTATGGATGATGATTTCCTGGCATATTATGACTCTGTTCTCGCTGATTTTCATGAGTATATGGATGTTTCCACCTGCTCGCTGCTGAATAATGACTGCCCCCGAGACTCGCCGGCCATCGCTTACTTCTCGGCAGAGTACGGTCTTCATCACTCTCTGCCTTTTTATGCCGGTGGCCTTGGTTTTCTTGCCGGTGATTATCTTAAAGAATGCAGTGATTTAAATATCCCGCTGGTTGCCGTCGGTTTCATGTATCCAGAGGGTTATGTCAGCCAAAGGGTGAATGCTGAGGGCTGGCAGGAAAGCGTCCAATTTCAACTGGTTCGGGATGCTGCCTCTATCTCAAGAGTACTTGACGACAACGACAAGCCTCTTGTGGTTCAGGTGCCGCTGATTGATCCGCCGATCTTTGTCGGCGTCTGGCGCGTAAGTGTCGGTAGAGTGCCTCTCTACCTGCTTGATACGGACATCGAAGAAAACGATCCCTGGAATAGAACAATAAGTGCCCGGCTATATACAGGTGATCTTGAGCAGAGGCTCCGTCAGGAGATAGTTCTTGGTATTGGCGGCGCTGAGGTTCTTCAGGTTTTAGGGATTGATCATGCCGTTGTCCACCTTAACGAAGGGCATGCAGCCTTTTCCTTGCTTGAGCGAATCCGGGATCGTATTCTTGATGGCCTGACCCTTGACGAAGCCCTGCAAAAAGTACGGGAAAAAACAGTTTTTACCACCCATACACCGGTACCGGCTGGTCATGATATTTTTCCTTTCTTTCTCATTGAAAAATATTTTAACCCATTCTGGACCTCTTTGGGCCTTGACCGGGATACATTTATGGAACTCGGTACAAATCCGGATGAACCGAATGGTTTTAATATGACCGCTTTTGCCCTGCGTCTTTCGGAATATAAAAACGGTGTCAGCCGTAAACATGGCGAGGTGGCAAACAGGATGTGGCAAAATCTATGGACTGACAAACAAGAAGCCGACGGGCCGATCCAGGCCATCACCAACGGAGTGCATGTGCCGACTTGGATTGAGCCTAAAATGGAGCTGCTCTTTAATAGGCATCTGGCTCGAGGCTGGCTGGACAGTCATGATAAGCCGACTCTTTGGAACAAAATAGCCACGATTCCCGATAAAGAGCTGTGGCAAACCCATGTCTGGTTAAAAATTAAACTCTTTGACGTCATCGTCGAACGTGCCCGGCAACGTTGGTCCAAGGAAGGTGTTAATCCTTCAATGGTGATTGCCGGCGGCGCCATGCTGGATTCTTCCGTTTTGACTATCGGTTTTGCCCGGCGTTTTGCTACCTATAAACGGGCCGATCTTATTTTTCATGATCTGGAAAGATTAAAGAAAATGCTTAAAGATCCCTGGAGGCCTCTTCAGATCATTTTCGCAGGTA
>SWCD01021636.1_pt1 | contig 16265 bp, 19 predicted proteins | sample 4693011 | NCBI WGS metagenome assembly SWCD01 (sample SAMN10267278, study PRJNA491770) | bioreactor metagenome | isolation source: DHS bioreactor inoculated with marine | place: Japan: Omine Ridge, Nankai Trough | reverse complement strand
GTACAGTTCTGGAAAAACAACTGAAATAACTGTCCTGGGAAATGAGCAAATGATTTTTTTTACCTGCTTATTTTCAATTAATGCAGCCAGACCTACATTGCCACTTCCAGCGTTATTACTAACCACTGTAAGGTTTTTTGCACCCTGGTCTATTAAAGCATGAATTAACTCAATAGGGCTGCCGGCTTCACCAAAACCACCGATCATCACCGTGGCCCCATCAAAGATATCGGCAACCGCATCTTTGGTTGATTTGACAATTTTATTTATCATTATGCTTCAGATTTTTTAATTTCTTTAATAAAAGCATCCTCCAACTTTTGCTCTATTTCAGCTAATTCATTTTCATAGAAATGTTTGTCTCCTTCCAGCGGTTTAAGCTTTTCAATGGTATTTTCTTTTTCATCATACTTGCCAAAGAAAACTTTATCCATCCATTCCATATTCCTGGCTTCGTTAAATTTGAGTGCAAAAACGGTTTCTCCATTAATTTCGGCAGTGCCGATAAGGGATGTTTTTCCACCAGAAGATGTCATGGTGATATATCTCGATGGGCGATTGATGGATGCCAGAGACCTGTACACCTTGCTGAAGATTTTATTTATATCTGCCAGGGGTGCCGTAAAATAATGATGTTCGCCTGTAGGCCTTGCACAATACATAGAATGAAAGCCAACGCCCACCATGGCAAGGATGTTTCCGAGGTCAATCCAGTTTTGTGCAGAACGGTCGATATCAACCTTTCCATTTTCATCTTCAAATAAACTGATGTGGTTCATAATCGGACTCTGGCTCTTAAGCGCAATGCCATGATTTTTTAATCTTCGAATAGCTGCCACCGTGCTTGGATTTAGTAATTCCCTGGGTGTTGAAAAATGAGAAATCCACAATACCTGGACACCGCTGTCAACGGCTTTTTGCAATACTTCCATCATCTTTTTGTATCTCGGTGTTAAAAGGTATTCAGGATGAAAGGTTAACACCCTTGACCCGAAGCGAATTGTTTTAATGTGCATCAGGTCGGGGTCTTCAACGATAGGCATCACATATTGCTCCATCCTGTCAGGTTCAATGTATCCTGCATCACCTCCGGTTATTAACAGGTCGCTCACCTCTTTATGTTTCTTCAGGTAATCATGCACCTGGCTTATATTGTCCTGTACAAACATGTCTTCATCACCCCTTACCTGGGCGTGACGAAACAATAGGTGCAAAAAGCAAAACAATTTTGCGTGCTTTTATCAAATACCAACTCTACGGGTGGATATTTGTGCTGGACGCCTTGCAGGATTTCCATATGCCCCTCATTATTAATATAAAAGGGCTTGTTCAATTGTTGTTTGCCATCGTGTGGATTGGTTTTTTTCTGGTACGCCTCAACAATAATTTTTCGTTCTTCATCTGATGTGGCGTTGATATAAATATCGACATCTTTCCGGTTTATCATGTTGGGCTGTGGGAAAACCAATTGAAAAATGGAATCTTTCTGGTATTTTTCCCAATCAATCATGTTAAGTGCGTGTTTTGTTGCTAAAAAGCGATACACTTCAATAAAAAACTCACGCTCTTTAATATAGCCGATGTCGATTCCGTTTTCCTCCAATACTGCAATAATTTCACGGAAACCTTTCAGCCCGGAATAATAAGTCTTTCCTGTAAACAGCACTTTATCAGTCCTGAAAAAACCTGAATGCTGGGGATAGCATTTGTGCAATCGGTTCACCAGGCCAAAGGGTAAAAGCTTCTCTTTTTCAATCGTTTCTTTTACCTCATCAGGATATTGATAATGTTCAATCATTTGATCTAAAGTTGGTGGTTGATCAATAGTCATTGAATCTGTTGTAAAATCTTCTGCTTTCATTGTTGTATGTATTATAAATTATATTTTCATTTGGTTAACAACCCATAACAGCTCAGCTTTTTCATCTCCAATATTTGTGAATAAATAATACTGGGATGAATTAAAATAAAAGCTGTCTCCTTCTTTTAATTCATATGTCGTTGTATTTAAAATCGCTTTAAAATGTCCTTTTAACACATAACAAAATTCCTGCCTGGGGTTAGTAGTAGTCATGATTTCGGATGAATCTGAATTTTTATTGAATTGCAGGATGAATGGATCCATTTGTTTTGTTGGATCATGGTGCGACAATAAATACAGGCGGGTACCACTTTTGTTTTTCTTTACAAACTTCCGGTTCGCTGATTTTAAAAACGGCTTTGCGACAAAAGTTGCATTTTCTCCGATTAAATCCCCGACGGTGGTTTGCAGGGCATCAGCAATTTTCTTTAAGGTTAAAATAGATGGAAATGCTTTAGCTCGCTCTATTTGTGAAACCAGGCTGGGTGTAACCCCAATTAATCCGGCCAGGTCATTGACCTGAATGCCAAGGTTTTCCCTTGTAGCCCTGATTCTTTCACCCATTCTGTGCATACACTATCTTATTTAGATGAGTGCTGAGTTAAATAATACTTCACAAAGTAAATACTATTTAATCTGATAATGAATATCTTTAGATAGAAATTTGTTGAATACCTAAAATTTATACTTAGTATAAATAAGCGTTTCCTAAGCTTAGGATGCCTGGTTTTAGTTTACACGGCAATGATTAGTTGTTAAGATGCTTAGCAAACTTAAATTATTGGGTTCTTGATGTCAGCAATTTGTTTCACCTCCCATTTTCCAATGACGGATGTTTTTTGCGATAAATTCGTCAAGTTTGGTTTCGGACAGATCAATACTCTTTTTAACCCGGATGCATCCTTTACCCATGTCAAATCCATGCAGCAGTTCGCGTGAACCATCAATTTTGTCAATATTGCCAACGTACAGGCTTACATACGCTTTTTGTGCATTCAGATTAATGGCCTAGCCGGTAACTCAACATCTTGTATTCAATGTCTTCCTCCAATTCAGGTCCGTCTGAGAGGATCATTTCCCTGATTTCTTTCAATTTCGTTTTTCTCCAATCGTTCTCAAGTTCTTCCAAATACTCCTTTGGCGATTTAGCTTCGTACTGCATCTCGTAATTTAATTTTTCATTTTAAGTTCTATCAACTTCTCTATATTTGGTAGATCTACGGCGTCCTTCATGTCAATAAAAATGCACCGGCATTTATTAAATCTTTTGGCATTTTTATATTCCAGCTTAAGTGTATCCGGTAAATCACTAACCAAAATAATGGGTTCCAACTTTTCAGCAAAACTGTTCGTTAAGATAGATACTTTACGCACTTTCAAGTTTCAACGATATTTCTAAATTACTATAATCTTCATTTTTAGCATATTCTACCAAATGCACTATATTTTTTGTTGTATGGCGTATTCGTCTTATTTAAAGATGTAAATAGCTTTGTTTTTAATAATCATTTTTATAAATATCAAAATAAATAAAGATATTACTCCACCTATTAAAGTCCCATAAATATCTTTCAAATCAAATACGCCACGAGGCAAATAAGGTTGCAAAATTTCATAAAGAATATATCCAATCACAATAAATCCAATTACACGAAATACTTTCCTTTTTGGTGAGTTCAATATTGCCAGCATGAAAAATATTTGAACGATTATTCCTCCAGAATTTCCAATACTATCAGCAATTCCGTAATCATTAATGTTGTTCGAATAAATAAATGGTCTGTAGATATTTCTTCCTATTTCCGTTATAAAGAAAAATAAAACCGCAATTCCGAAATAAATTACTCTTAATCTATCTATGGTTTTTATTGATGCCTTATCCGTAAAAAAATTATTCTGTTTTTTCATTTTTTAGTTACCTGTAAACACATTTACACAAATTATAAGCCTACCATTTTTGCTTTTCAACAACAAGCATAAAATCAATTTTTACTGTTGCCATCATAAGTTGAAAGGTCGGACGAGCATTAGGGATTATTGAAATAACTTCTCCTTCAAGTTTATTTAAATATTGCTCTAATCTTTCTTGCATGTTTTCACTCTTGACCTCTAGTCTATGAAATCTGTATTTCATATTCTATATTTTAGTGTTGAAGTTCTAATATGCCAAACAACTTTTTATATAAGGAACAAAGCTCCAATATAACCGTTAATATTATCCTGTTATCAGGAAGTTTTTGTCGCTTTATTCCTTTAATAACAGCTAAAATATTTCCTTAAAAATAATAAAAAGTGGGCGATATATGTATCTTTGAAAGAAAACTATTACATGAAAACAATAGGCATGATCGGAGGCACCGGTTGGGTGTCGACAGTTGAATATTACCGGCTGATCAATGAAATCACCAACAAAAGGCTCGGCGGATTACAATTTGCCAAATGCATCCTCTATTCGCTGAATTATGGTGATATTGATGCTTTTAACCAACGTGATGATAAAAAGGGCGTATTGTTGATGGTGACAGAAGCCGCCAAAAAACTGGAAATTGCCGGTGCCGATGCACTTGCCTTATGTGCCAACACCCTGCATTTTGCTGTAGACGAATTGGTAAAAACAACTAACTTGCCTATTGTGCATATTGCCGATGCCACGGGAGATGAAATATTGAAGCGAGGAATGAAAAAGGTTGGATTGCTGGGCACCAAACAAACCATGGAGTCTGATTTTTATAAAACCCGCCTGCAGTTAAAAGGAATTGAATGCCTCGTACCGGAATTGAATGACCGGGATTATATCAATAACATCATTACAACCGAATTGTTTAAAAGTGTTTTCAGGGATGATACCCGGAAACGCTTCATGGAGATCATACAGAAACTGGCGAACAGAGGTGCCGGGGGCATCATTTTGGGCTGTACCGAAATTCCATTGCTTATCAAACAAACGGACGCCGATATTCCCTTATTCGATACACTGCATATACATGCAAATGCCATAGTCGACTTTATGTTGAATGATTGACGTATGATTGATATCCGAAAAGCCATACCCGAAGATAATGTAAGGATTACGGAAATTCTGAACCAGGCCATACTGGCTGGCAATGCCACAGCCATCCTGGATATTTGCAAACCCGAAGATCGGTTGGATTGGTTACAGGAACACATGGGCGATACATACGTGGTATACGTGGCAGAAATAGATGGAAAAGTTGTTGGTTGGTTAAGTCTGAGCCCATACCGCAAAGGCAGGCAGGCATTCAGGCATCTTGCCGAGATCACCTATTATATTGATTATGACCATCACCGGAAAGGTATTGCCAAAGCCTTATATGAAAAAGCTATGGCGCATTGCATGCAACACGATATTAAAAACCTGGTTGCCTTCCTTTACGCCGATAACAAAGCCAGTGTTGATATGCTAAAAAAGTTGGGGTTCGAACAATGGGGGCTATTTCCGGAAACCATCCATGTAAGCGGCAAAAACATGGATCATGTGATCTATGGTAAAAAAATATAATTTGTTCCCTTAAGTGATCCACACAACTCCATTTCACTCGAAATATGATGCATCAAGCGTATGTGCAATCCCTCTTAAAATATTTTATTTTTGTATATAAATTAAACCTGCATGTTAAGCAAAAAAAAACTTAGGCTACTGGCATTGATCGGCCTTTTTTTTATTCCTGATCTCATTATCGCATCCTCGATTGAAGTTTCAGGAAGGGTTTCGGGTAATTGGAATGTGGATACCGTCAACGTGGTGGGCGATATTGAGATAAAGCCTTCAGAATTCCTGCAAATTGAAGAAGGAGTAACCGTATTGTTTCAAGGGGCTTATTTTTTCAGGGTCAGGGGCTGCTTAAAGGCCCTGGGGAGCCCGGAAAAACCTATTCTTTTTACCATTTCCGATACCACAGGTTTTCACAACGATACCATTGCTAAAGGTGGCTGGAAACAGATACGTATCGAAAACCTGCTTGTGGATGAAGACTCGACTCGATTAAACTATTGCCATTTTGAATATGGAAAGGCTGTAACGGAAGATTCAATCCATGGGTATGGCGGAGCAATTTGTATCAGGAATGCCAATCGGGTTTCCATAACCCATTGCGAGTTCAAAAATAATTATGCCTACTTCAGTGGTGGTGCTGTGTATATTGAAAATGCATCCATACGGATAAGCGATAATTACTTTGAGTTTAACAGGTGTGGCCAACCCGACTTGTATTATGGCTATGGTGGCGGACTTTGCGCTGATTCAAGTGCAGCCATCATTGAAAAGAATTATTTCCGAAGGAATGCATCCACAGGCATTGGTGGTGGTTTATGCGTCAGGTTCAGCGATGGACCGGTAAAACACAATGTATTTGAGGAGAATTACAGCGCGCTTGGAGGTGGTTTTGGCATGTTGCACATAGATACGTGCCGTTTTGTGGTCAGCAACAATCTCGTCATCGATAACACTGCTGAGTTTTTTGGTGGAGGTATCTCAAATGGCAATTGCAGTCCGACCTATATAAACAATACAATACTCGACAATAGCTGCTCCGTTGGCGGTGGTGGCTTTTATTGCAAGGATTCGGTTGTGCCTGTTTTGATCAATAATATTATTTATGGAAATGAACAGTATGGAGGCGAAATAAACCAGGTTTACCTGTGGGATAATTTGTCTCAACCCCATTTTTATTATAATAATATACAGGGAGGAGTTGCAGCTTTTGCCGGCAGTGGTGGCGCTGATTTTACCGGGAAATACGTGAATAATATTGACCAGCTTCCACTTTTCGAAAACAATTCCTTTGTTCCTGCTTTGTTGTCTCCATGTGTAAACTCAGGACGCCCGGATACTGCCGGGATGATGATTCCTGCATCTGATCTGGCCGGAAACAGACGTATTGTGTCAGATACCATTGATATAGGAGCCTACGAGCAACAGGCATCACTAGGTATTAATGATCAGCTAAGCGATGTCCGTTTCCTCCAGGTGTATCCCAATCCCACAAACAGCATAGTGCAAATCGAATTCGAACTGGCAGATGCTGACCATATAACTTTATCGGTAGCTGATTTAAAAGGCGTTATAATCGATAAGATATATGAGAAACATATGGAAGCCGGTCATCATAAAATAAAGCGGGATTTGAAGGCACACCCAGGTGGCACCTATGTCATTCTATTGAAAGCCGGTAAAGGATTGGTCACGCATACGCTCATAAAAAAATAAGTATCCTAAACTTGCGATGGGGCCGTTTACAGAATGACAACCAATCCCAGAGTTATATTGATAAAACTTGTTGTGCGGTAATCGTTTCTTACACTGCTGCCTGTATTAAATCCATAAATCATTTCACGGTAGTAAAATTCGCTGTCTATTTTTAAGCCGATACAGGGTGAAACCTTGTATTGGAATCCGATGCCGGGAATTACGATGAATCCATAATCCCGGGCTGAGGTTTTAACCTCATAACGTGGTCCTGTCAGGAAATACTCCGGCTCAAAGACCTGGTATGGCGTTTTCCCAAAGATCATTCCTGCCAGTACTTTGCCATGCAACGAAAGATCCTTCCAGAAATTCCACGAAGCATAAGGGCCAATCCCGCCGGTGATCATCTGGTATGCTTCTGACCTGGTGGACACATCCAATAAAAAAGGATCATTCTGAACCCGTCCATATCCCAGCGCACGAACATCCACCGGGTGCAGGTTGTAACCAATTTGCGCGCCAATTCCCAGGTAGGGCAGGAAATACCAGGCACCCTCCACATTCAGGTTGATGCCTGTGGTTGTATAACAGCTTTCATCATAAGTAGTACCTCCATAGGTACCAACCGGAACGGAAACACCTGATCCAACAGAAAAAAAGGAGTTGTTATCCTGGGAGAAGGCAGTAGCTGAGATGAAAATAAAAATTGAAAATATAAATGATCTGAAATGCATAGGTCGAATATAGATGAAGCCGCAAATTTAAAGGATTACAAATTAATCTGATAAACAAACGTAAATTTCATTGTTAAAAATTACTTTTGAAAGGCAAAATCTATAAAATGATTTACACCCTTGGCGAATCTTTAATGGACGTGATCAGCATGCCTGATGGCAAAACGGTGTCAAAACCAGGTGGCTCATTGTTGAATGTATCTGTTTCCCTGGGCAGGTCAGGAAAAGCAGTATCCCTGGTTTCAGAAATAGGCGATGACCCAACCGGAAGGCAGTTGATGGCATTTCTTTATGAGAATGGTGTATCAACAGAACTTATAGCCATCTACGAAAATGCTAAGACTTCAAAAGCGTTGGCTACACTGGATGAAAATTCGTAGCCCAGTTATACTTTTCAAAAAGCCTACCCAGAAATCCGATCGCTTACTTTGCCTCGTGTTTTTACTGAAAATGACATGTTGATTCTCGGCTCGATGTATTCCCGTGACCCGGAAATAGAAAAAGAGATTGATGCCTGTTTGCATGCGGCGAAGAGGGGAGGGGCATTTATTGTATATGATCCGAATGTGAGGCATAACCACCAGCTTAAAAAGAAAGCAAGCAAAAAAATGCTGCTGAAAAACCTGGCGTTTGCCGATATAATAAAAGGCTCGGATGAAGATTTTTATAATATCTTTAAATTAACTTCTTTAACAGAAATTAAAAATGCCCTCCGCAGAATAAACAGGGATGCATTGATCTTCATCACATCAGGAGAGAAGGGGAGTGCGGCATTTTATAAAGATATGGAACAGTGGTTTGTGCCGGATAAAATAAAAGCTGTGAGCACTATTGGCGCAGGAGATGCCTATACGGCCGGTATTGTAAACGCCATCATTGATCAGGACTTAATCAGTGATCTTAAAAAAATAACAGAACAACAAATTCAGAAAATGATGAGTGAAGGTTCACAATTCGCTGCTCTCGTGTGTCAGTCGATGGATAATTTCATACCTGTCAGGAAATGACCTAATGCTTTATCTTTTGCATTTTCCGGTGGTTCCAGGGCTGAAAGTCTTTGGTTTCTTCGAGGTATTGCTCCATATTGGGTAATGATGCTTCAAATCCATCAAGGTTCAATGATTCATACACATGTTTGATGCCTTCGATTTTATGGTCTACAAATTCGTGGTAATCAATCTCTACAAGATTTCCTTTTGGAATTAAGTGCTTGTCGGCATTGTAACGTTCCAAATATAACGCATACAGCTCTCTTGTGCGCTTGTCGATCATGTCGGGTTCAAAATCCTGCAAAGCAGTGCCTTTCAGCACCTCAATCATAAAACGCTTGAATGAAAAGATCACTTCATCTTTATTCCTGGTAATGTTTATGAATTTCGCATCAGGGAACATTTTAAGAAATTGTTTGATCCGGAATGCGTTGGGCGGATTTTTAGAGATAAAACGGTTACCACCTGAGTTTATTAAAGCTGTTTTAATGAGCCGGCAATACGCATCTTCCCATGTTTTAAGTTCGTTATCTGATAGGCCGTCGATCAACAATCCTTTTTCCACATATTCCTTAAAATCGTTCGGAAAATACATGAAATTATAAAAACTGGTTTCCTGCATATTACCCAGGGCAAGTTCTTCTTCCTGCGGATTCTCCCATTCAAATTTCACCTTGTCGGCAGGTCGGTATTCCGGTAAAAATGGAGAGGCCACGTGTTTTAGCCACCATTGATTGGAAAGTGTATGGTTCGGGAAAACCGTTTGAAAAGTAGAAACAAAAGCAAATTCAGGATTTTGGCAAAGCAGATTGTGGAGCAGGGTAGTGCCGCTTCTCCAAAAGGCCACAATAAAAATAGGTGCTTTGGTTATTTGTACTTTTTCCAGTTGTTTCGCATTCCAGCTACTCTCAAACCTGCTAAATGCAGTTAAAATGGCGCTCACGGCCATTGTAGCCCTGTATTTGTTTAAAAATCCGGTATCAATATGCGTATTACGTGATATCTTCCTGAGGTTGTCAATCTCGCTCCCTATCAAAACGGTAACCGGAAACTTGAATTCTTTATTTCTCGGCATTCAGTTGTTTTCAAATAATTATTTCCTGATCATTTTTCTCGTCGCGACTCTTTGTCCATTGATCTCGATCGAATAAAAGTAAACGCCTGCGTTGAAATTGGTTTTTCCAATTTGAGTTGCATCTATGCGATAGACATGATGCCCGGTTTGTTTTATGCCTTCATCAGCCTGTAAAACCACTTGTCCCATTGCATTGTAAACGTAAAGCTTTACAGAAGATTCACCGGTTAATTTGTAGCTGATGGTCGTATGGTCATTAAAAGGATTCGGGTAGTTACCTTCCAGCATATTTTTATCATTATCATCAAATGAAGGTGTCGAAAGTGTCGGATCGTGAATGGCCAACGCTTTGATACATAGATTGCCGGTTTGTTCGAAACCTGAATCATCGGTATATTCGTAGAAATCCTTCCAGGCTCCTTCGTCGTTGTAGTAGCTTTCGCCCGCGCTGGCTGCAGAAGGAACGATCACACGGCTGTCACCTCCAAGTAATACCGGTACATCTGAGGTCCGGTCGTATGGAAAACCGCCATCTGACAAATTCAAATACACATAAAAATCATCTCCGCTAAATATGTTCACCTCATCATTCAGATCAATGGTATGTAATCCTGAGAATTCAAGGTTTCCGGTTACTTCATCCAGTGGATTACTGAGGGTTGTTCCATCAAAATCATCATAAATTATTACAGTGAAATCCACATTATTTTCTGCCGTGAAGAAACTGACTGCTGTAATGGCTTCATGTTCGGTTGCTGTAAAAGCATTAAAAGCTTCGGTAACGCCTTCCAGGGTATCACGCCAGCCATGATAATCATGGTAATAAGCGGTATCCCATTCTGATTGAATGACATTATAAAATGAAATGGCACCCATCTCAGGATTCTGACAGGCATGTTTAACGTAATAGGAAATCCAGAAATATCCGTTATATCCCCAACCGGTTCCCCAACTGTTTTTAACAATCCATGCGCCTGGTTCTGGTGCCTGTGTCACCCTGTTATCATCCCATCCAACGATAGCCACCGAGTGGTTTGGGTCCATGTTGTTGGAAGGTGGCTGGTAGTGGTTGTAACTATTATTAATGAAGCTGCTGCTATACGCCATACAGGTGGCCATCACACCATATTCCATAACCTTGGATTTAATCAGATCAAGATTTTCCAGGTTTTCACCTGCAGTGTACCATTCCACGTCTCTTGCGTAATAGATATGATAATCAGTACTGAAACGTTGCGGGGGGCTGTTATATGAATTGCCATCAATTTCTCTGGTCGCGCCTTCCAGCCTAGACATATAAGCAGTTGTTACGCGGTAATCGCCTCCCATATGCACTTCAAGTCCCTGACCATTATTATAAGGCGGGTCCAAATCCTGGTTGAAATATTCATTATAGCCATTCCACCAGTCGAGGTGGTATTCGGCCAATGCGGGTTCACCACTTTCGCCTTCATCTTCCCAAATGCCGGTCATTAGCAGGTTGCCCTCCATCGAGGCCCAACTGCCGTGCGTCCAACATGTGCCTCCTTGCTGGTTTTTAACACTGGTTACATAGTTTTGGCCATCAAGGTCGCGTAAATCAAACTGGGCTGGTATTTGTGCAATTGCAAACTGGTAAGTTAACAGGAAACCGAGGGTAAGAATAAAGACTTTTTTCATATCGAAGAATTGAATATTTGTTAAATAAGTTCGGAATTTTTTAAAGTCTCAAATTTAACAAAAAACAGCCTAAAGATTTTAGGATATGTAAAGTTTTATTCAGAAACGGTGTCATTTACCACGAGGCGTTGATGTATATCAATAAGCACAAAGTCGAAAATGAAGAAACGGTTAATCAAGTTTCGCATGTTTACCATCACAATAAGGATGGTTATCGCTTTGCTTGCACATACAAAGGGCCGCTTTCTTGCTTTCTTCTGCCTTGAATATGTGTGGTTTGAAACTTGTACCTTTATGCGATCCGTCACAATAAGGCTGATTCGATGATAAGCCACACGAGCACCATGCATATGCTTTCCCTTCTTCAAGTCCTACAATTTGTGGCGTTCTGCCGGCAATTTTTCCTTTTTCCATGATAGTATTCTTTTAGTAAGTAATTATATGTAATTGTTATTCGTCAAATTCTTCAATCAATATGCCCATTTTACCCATTTGATAATCGCGCATGGCTTCCATAATTTCCGTTTGTGTATTCATAACAAAAGGCCCATAAATGGTTATTTCTTCATTTATAGGTTCTCCTGCCAGAAGAATTGCTCGAGTGCTTTCCATTCCTTCAATAGCGATGCTTTTTCCGTCGTTATTAAACCAAACCATGTCTTTAGCTGTGGTTGCTCTTTCGTTATTTAGCATAAGTGATCCATCCAATTGATATAGCATCGCATTATAATTTTCAGGAAGGGGAATTGATACCTGACCTCTTTCTTCAATGGCTAAATTTAGCACAATTAGTGGACTGTTTGTCACGATAGGGCCATTGATCCCGTTGACTTCTCCGGCGACAACAGAAATTTTTATTTTGTCATCTTCCGATTTGAAAAAGGGGGTATCTTCATTTGAAAGTGGTTGGTAGGAGGGTTCATCCATTTTATGTTTGGTGGGCGCATTAACCCAAAATTGGATGATCTCAAAATCGCCACCTTTTTCAACAAGTTCCTTAGCTGGCCTTTCGCTATGCACGATACCCATACCGCTGTTCATCCATTGGGTACCACCTTCCATTATAACGCTGTTATTTCCTCTTGAGTCTTGGTGATGCACGCCGCCTTTAAAAATGAGTGTAACGGGTGAAAAACCCCTGTGTGGGTGTAGCCCTACGCCTTGATTTTTCTGGCTACCTCCCCCTTCAATTCTCTTATTCCAGTGATGCAAAAGGATAAACGGGTCTATTTGATCAATGCCGGCAGTTGGCAAAGGTTGGTCAAGATATATACCTCCCATATTTACTTTCTGCGCAGGTATTATTTTATGTATACTTCTCATTTTATTTCTCTTTGTCTACGATATTATGCCGTGGTGTCGCTTATCAATTTAACAATCATCACAGCTTCTTGTTCATTAATTCTACAGGTCGATATTCGGCCAGGTTCAAATCAGGAATTGACAACTTCTTAATTTTCACTAAACCGTTTGTGGCAGGAATTTACAAGGGTGATAGGTAAACCAATATTATGTTCACCATTCCAAGGTTATAAAATATTACCACATATTCTGTTCAGAATGTAGTGTTCGGAAAAGGGCAGTTAGTCTAACAATTCCTTGTATATAAGGTAATTAGGCTCCTCAAAACAAGTAAAATATACTTTTTCAGGAATTTTATTGGATTGCATAAAATCCATAACTGTCTTCACGGCAATTTCAGCGGCTTCATGTTTTGGAAATCCATAGATGCCTGTGCTGATATTTGGAAAAGCAATGGATTTACAGCCGTTCAGCAGTGCCAATTGCAAACTGTTTTTATAACAATCTCTTAGCATTTCAGCTTCATTGAATTTGCCACCCCGCCAAACGGGTCCTACGGTATGAATCACGTATCTGGCAGGTAAATTATAGCCATTGGTAATTTTAGCTTCGCTTGTCTGGCAGCCATTCAGGGTTTTACATTCTTCCAGCAGTTCCGGTCCTGCCGCACGATGTATGGCACCATCAACGCCACCACCACCAAGCAATCTGCTGTTGGCAGCATTTACAATGGTATCTACCTTCAATTTGGTAATATCTTCTCTGGTTACTTCTATTCGTTTTTCCACTTTTATGCTTTTTTAACTACAAGTTGTGCATTATGATAATCTACCACGATTACTTTTTCGCCTTTATCAATATAACTGGTTAAGGCAACCGCATCATACAGATTGCCATCGATTTCAATTTTACCCGCCGGCCTGAGAATAGTCCGTGAAACACCTGATTTATGCAGCATTTCTTTATATGCAGTTGTGGCAGATGAATAACCTTCGCCAGTGTCCTGCGTTTTTGCCAGTGCCAGGTTGCCAAAACGGTTTGTGGTAAAAAGCTGTTTGCTCAGGGCAATGGATCCCACAATGGAAACAAAAAATGCAACGATCACAATGAAAAATGCCTTTACAAGTTTCGACAGGTCATAATCAAATGTACCGGGGCCTATTTGATCGACCATACTAAGCGTTAATCCGCTTACCATTAAAACAATGCCTAGTATACCGGCCACACCGAAGCCGGGTATTGCAAAAATTTCGACTGCAATTAAAATAAGACCTACTACAAATATCAATATCTCCCAGTTGTTAGCCAGGCCTTCAATATACAATGGGGCAAAATATAAAAGAGCCGCCATAGTTGCCGCTGCAATAGGGAATCCAATACCGGGAGTTTGCAATTCGAAATAAATGCCACCAACGATAATCATTATCAATATGCCACTTACAATAGGGTTGATCAGCCAGCCAATTATTTTATCGGAAGCTGACAACTGGTGTCTTATAATTTCACTGTCCTTATTGCCGGTTCGTTCCAGTAGTTCCTCAATGCTATTTACTTTGGCTTCACAAAAATCAAATTTGATGGCTTCGGACACAGTGAAAGTTAGTACCTGCCCTGAATCGCTGATGCCGGCAACATAAACTTTCGGATCGACCATGGCCTGCGCGATATCTACATCCCGGTTTTTTGCTTCAGCCGTAGAGCGCATCATCGAGCGCATATAGGATTGATATTTATCAGGCATCTGCTCACCTTGCTGGTTTACAACAGTAGCAGCCCCGATATTGGCGCCGGGTGCCATATAAATACTGTCGCATGCAATTGAAATGAGTGCGCCTGCTGAGGCTGCATTTTTATCAATAAACACATATACCGGAATTCGTGAGTTCAGAATTTTTGTACGAATTGAATCCGCATCATCCAGTGTGCCACCATAGGTATTCATATGGATGAGTATCACATCCGCCTTCTGATCAGCGGCTGCTTCCATGGCCAGTTTGGTAGTCCGCCAAACCGGCGGTGCGATCATTTCCTTAATATCGAAAATATAGACTTTTTTCTGCCTGGCTGAATCGGTTTCAATCCCTTGCATTTGTATGCTGATGGCAGCAAAAAATATCACCCAAATGAACCTGATATAATATGCGAATGAATATTTATTCATTTGAATTGGTTTTATGCAGTTTTCGATATCTCCGTTTCCATGCCTGGCGTTTCCAGTACTTACCCCAGGTTACATTTGTCCAAAGCCTTTCGTGTAAATAATATAGAATCAGCTTAGCGACAATATCGACGATAGTTATAATAGAAGCCGTTTCCAGTATTTCAGAATAGGTTTTTGTGGTGTATTGCCTAAAGATCACGAAACTAATGATAAAGGTAGCGCCCGACGCAATGAAACGCCAGCTAAATGCTTTAAGAATACTCCTGGTTGGGCTGTCTTTCTGTTTTTCTGCCTTAATATTATTGGCCATAATCTATCGGAATGTAGAACATACAATTATACTAAAAAATATGCTGCGGCAATGCAAAAGTTATCAAATAAAGTAGGTCTGTACTTTCCTGATGAAATCATCATGCAATAAATTGTTGGTAGCGATAATATGTTGCCCGTAGATGTAATCAGATTTTCCAAGGAAATCGCTTACCTTGCCACCAGCCTGTTGCACTATGAAAGCACCGGCGGCTACATCCCATGGTTTCAGGCTATATTCATAAAATACATCGAACCGTCCACATGCTACATATGCAAGGTCAACAGCAGCAGAACCGAGCCTGCGGATACCTCGTGAACTTTGCATCAAATCCTTAAATAAGGCAAGATAAGGCTCAATCTTCGAGAAATCATTATATGGAAATCCGGTAGCAATAAGCCCATCGCTGAGTTTATTATGCATTGAAACAGAAATAACTTGATCATTTAAAAAAGCCCGGCCGCCTTTAATGGCATGAAAGCATTCGTCAGAATTTATTTCATACACGATCCCCAAAACTATTTCATCATTATAACTTAGTGCTATCGATATAGCATATACCGGGATGGCATGGATAAAGTTGGTAGTGCCATCAATGGGGTCAATAATCCAGTTATATTCCTTTGATTTTTTTTGTGATCGGTCTTCTTCAACTATAAACCCGGTATCCGGGGTCATCTTTTTTAATTCTTTTATAAGCCTCTGCTCTGCTTCTTTATCCACGTGAGTGACAAAGTCATTGAAACCTTTTACTTCAATGTCGGAAGTCGATATTTTTTTTGCTTCGACTGCAATAAAATGACCGGTTTCTTTTACCAGTTGAATTACTTGTTTTAATACAATATCCAGGTTCATTTATAGCTGTTATTTAAGTCGTTTTCTTCTTCGTCCCAACATTTGTTGGAAAATAATACCGGCAACAATAAATACCAGTCCGATTACAGTTGAAACATGTATTTCTTCGCCCA
>SWCD01006154.1_pt1 | contig 16296 bp, 14 predicted proteins | sample 4693011 | NCBI WGS metagenome assembly SWCD01 (sample SAMN10267278, study PRJNA491770) | bioreactor metagenome | isolation source: DHS bioreactor inoculated with marine | place: Japan: Omine Ridge, Nankai Trough | reverse complement strand
TCATACTTTAGTGTCGCCGGATCGAAGGGCATGGCGGATTTCCTTTTGCATCTGCGCGTCACGCGCCTATTTATGGGGCAACACACGAAAGGGAAAGCCATGAGCGGCGAAACCGACCTGATCAAGCTTTATTCCGCGCGGATATTGGAACTGGCCTCTGACATCCCGCATCACGGGCGTCTGGCCGATCCGCAGGCCAGCGTCAAACGCCGCGCGCCGCTCTGCGGCTCGACCGTGACGGTGGATATCCGCTGCGAAGACGGGCGGATTTCGGACTACGCCGCCGAGGTCAAGGCCTGCGCCCTTGGTCAGGCGGCCGCAAGTGTTGTGGGCCGCGCGATCATCGGCTGCGATCTGGCACAGGTGACGGCGGCGCGCGACGCTCTGCGCGAGATGCTGAAATCCGACGGTCCCACCCCGCCCGCACCCTTTGACGGGCTCGAAGTTCTTCGCCCCGCGCGCGATTACAAGAACCGTCACGCCTCGATCCTCCTCACGCTAGAGGCTTTGGTCGAGGCGATGGAGACAGTCCGCGCGCAAACCTCCTGCGCCTGACCGCCCCCTCGCGGCAAAGCGATCCTTTCTGAGGGCCACACCCCTTACCTTTCCCAAAATTTGCGCTACCTCCCCTGCAGAAACGCCGGGGACAGCGCCATGACAGGGCAGAAACTCGACCAGAACAGCCCTCTGATCGGGCGATTTGATCAGTCCTTTTTGATCCACATGATCCGCGACTTCTTCATCATCCTGTTGATGGTGACGGTGCTGGAATTCGCGCTCAAGGCGGGGATGGTCTATTACAAGTTCCGGGTGCATGGCCCCTCCGACGCCCAAGAGGCGGCGCAGGATCTGGCGGACAACGTGCGCTCGATCATGCGCAACGAGGGCGGGCCGGTGGCCGCGCGCACGGTCTATCCGATCCTTCAGGACAATTGGGACGGGCTGGGTTATCGCATCGCGATCATTCCCTCGGATGTGACGATCCGATCCATCCAGCAGGGATTCGAGTTTACCCCCGAGGGGTTGCCGCGCGGCGAGTGGCCCGACACCGCCCATGCAAGTGCGACGCTCGCCATCACGGCAGAGCCCTTTTGCCTTGCCTGCCATACCGAGGCGGCGGTGGGCGATGTGCTGGGCGAGGTGACGGTGCGGCGCGATCTGGCCACCGATTTTTCGCAATGGATCGAGGATATGCGCCTGACTGGCCTCTTGGCCTTGGCCAAGATCGTGCTGCACTCGGTCCTTTTGTTCCTGATCCTGCGCGCGCGGCTCGAGCCGCTGTTGGGCCTGCGTACGGTGGTCAGCAATCTGGCGCGCGCCTACGGCGGCCTCAACCACCGCGCTGACATCCGCAGCGCCGATGAATTCGGCGTATTGGCGCGCGATCTCAACCTCTTTCTTGACCGCATTACCCGGTTGATGGGCGAGCTTGACGAGGTGCTGCAACGGGTGGTCACGGTCAATGATGACATCGTCACCATCCAGAGCGATCTTCGCGACCGGATCGACACGCTGACCGGGCGCATCCGAAGGCTGGAACGCGCCGCGATGCTGAGCGCCAAGTCAGAGCCGCGCCTCTCACAAGCGTGGTTTGATACAGCACGCCGGGCGGTATCAGACCTGCGCAACCAAACCCCTGAGGATGCAGGTGCCCTGATCGAGGATCTGCGCGCCGTGGTCGCCAATGCCGAGGCGCAGATTGCCGGAAGCGAGGCGCTCTTTTCCGATCTGGGCGCCCTGGGAGATGAGAGCGAGCGCCTGCGCCATGTGATGTCCGAAATGATCCGTCTGGAAGAGCGGATGAAAGGCATCGTCGACACCGGGAGCGTGCTGGTACAGCGCCTGCGCCCTGCCCCCATGCCCTCGGAATGAAAAAACCGCCGCACGCTTGGGACAGCGGCGGCGGCAAAGTTGAGCGGGTCACAGGCCCCGGACATTCGGGAGGAATGAGGCAATTCCCGAAAACCGGTTAGGACAGGTGGTGTGGCGCATCCCCAGAGTTGGGACAGGAGGGATGCCGCCATCGCCGGGACAAACCCGCAGGCAGAAACTCAGGCAGAAATCACAAAAGGCCGGGCAGATAGAGCGCACCCACAAGCGTGACCATGAGCGCAAGCGCGCCAATCGCATCGCCGATAATCGTATCCTGCGCACGGGTCGCAGTCGTCTTGATCTGGTGCAACATCTGGGGGCTCCTTCTGAAAACCTCTGTGTTGCCGCTTTGTTCTCATATCAACCCTCTCAAGTAAAGAACTTTTTGAGAACATAAGTGAACAAAATATCTAACCTACTGAAATCAAACGGATCGCCTGATCCTGTTCCATCAACCACAAGAGCACCCGCGCCGCCCGCCCCCGGTCTGACACAAGGTCGGGATCGTCATGCAACAGCTTGCGCGCGTCCGATTGCGCCACCGCCATCAGCGCCGATTGCGATTCGAGATCGGCAATCCGGAATCGCGGCAACCCCGATTGTGCCGTGCCAATGAGATCACCCGCACCGCGCATCTCTAGATCGACTTCACTGATCCGAAATCCGTCTTCGGTGTCGCGCATCGTCGTTAACCGCCGCTCACCGCCTTCGCTGAGCGGCGCCTGATACATCAAGAGACAGGTCGAGGCCGCCTGCCCGCGCCCCACGCGCCCGCGCAATTGGTGCAACTGCGCGAGACCGAAACTCTCGGCGCGCTCGATCACCATGATCGAGGCATTGGGCACATCCACCCCCACTTCGATCACCGTGGTCGAGACCAGAACGCTGGTCTCACCGCGTTGAAAGGCGGCCATGGCGGCATCCTTGTCCTCTGGCGGCATCTGGCCATGCACCAGCCCCACGAGCCCATCACCCAAGGCCGCGCGCAGGCGTTTGAACCGCTCCTCGGCGCTGCTGAGGTCTACCACCTCGCTTTCCTCGACCAGGGGGCAGACCCAATAGGCCTGCCGCCCCTCGGCGATGGCGCGGCGCAGATGGTCGACCACCTCGTCAATCCGCCCCATGCTGATGAGTGCCGTCTTGATCGATTGCCGGCCGGGCGGTTTTTCGTCCAGCACCGAGACATCCATATCGCCATATTGCGCCAAGGCCAGAGAGCGTGGGATCGGCGTGGCGGTCATCACCAGCACATCAGCCTGCGCGCCCTTTTTGCCCAGTTCCAGCCTCTGCCGCACACCAAAACGGTGTTGCTCATCGACAATCGCCAGACGCAGATCCGCGAATTCGACGTCCTTTTGGAACACCGCATGGGTGCCCACCAGAATCTGAATATCGCTGCGCGCCAAGGCGGCCAGCTTGGCGCGCCGCTCGGCCCCCTTGTCGCGCCCCGTCAGGATTTCGAGCACCACACCCGCACTCTCGGCCAAGGGGCGCAACCCCTGCAAATGCTGCCGCGCGAGGATTTCCGTGGGGGCCATCATCACCCCCTGCCCACCCGCCTCGACCGCAATCAAGAGCGCCTTGAACGCCACCAGCGTCTTGCCCGCGCCTACATCCCCCTGCAGCAGCCGGTTCATCCGTTGGGGTGCGGCCATATCGGCGGCAATCTCGGCAATCGCCCGTGTCTGTGCCCCGGTGAGCGCATAGGGCAGCGCCGCGAGCACCCGCGCCTGCAGGCGCCCCGTGCCCACCGTCGCGCGTCCCTTGGCACGGCGCAGTTTCGAACGGGCCAGGGCCAGCGTCATCTGATGCGCCATCAACTCGTCATAGGCCAGCCGCTCGCGCGCGGGATGTGCGGGCGACAGATCCCGCGCCTCTTGCGGCCGGTGGACAGCGCGTATCGCATCCGCCCAATCGGGCCAGCCCGCCTGCGCCTTTTGCACCGGGTCGATCCATTCGGCGAGACCGGGCAGGCGCATCAACGCCGATTGCACCCCCTTGGCCATGACTCTCTGCGTGACACCGGCGGTCAGCGGATAGACCGGCTCAAACTCTGGAATCTCGCTTGCGTCCTCCACCGGCAGCATATGATCGGGATGCACGATCTGCGCGATCCCGTCGAAAAGCTCGGCCTTGCCCGACACGATCCGCCGCGCGCCGGTGGGCAGCATTTTGCGCAGGTATTCATCCCGCGCATGAAAGAAAATAAGGTGAAAGCTGGTCGCGGCATCCTCGACCACCACGCGATAGGGCCCCCCTTTGCGCGCGGGCGGGCGATGCTGGCCCACCGTCACCTCGACCGTCACGATGCCCGGTAGCTCTGCCCCCTGCACCGTAGCCCGACGGCGGCGATCCACACCCGTATGCGGCAACGTCAGAAGCAGATCGCGTGGTCGCGAGATCTCGAGCGCGGTAAGGCTCTGCGCGGTCTTGGGGCCGATCCCTTCCAGCGTTTCCAGTCCCGCAAACAGCGGAAACAGGATTTCCGGCCGCCCGCTCATGCGTCCCCGATGAGGGCGAGCCAGCCATCCTCGTCAATCGTCTCGATGCCCAAGTCCTCAGCTTTTTTCGCCTTGGACCCGGCCCCCGGACCGGCCACCAACAGGTCCGTCTTGGCACTGACCGAGCCTGCCACCTTCGCCCCGAGGCTCTCGGCCCGCGCCTTGGCCTCGGCCCGCGTCATCTTTTCCAGAGTGCCGGTAAAAACTACGGTCTTGCCGGCAATAGCAGAGGAAACCGTAGACCTTCTTTCCGGTGATATTATCTGAATTTGATTTAATAGATTCTCCAACATGACAGATTGCTGGTCATCGTGGGCAAACTCAAAAAGAGAACACGCAACTTCGCGCCCCACACCCTCGACCGCAGTCAAAGAGTCGAGTAACTTGTTGTCTTGAAGAACTAACCTGCTCGTCTGATTAGAAGCACTCATCCAATCCTTATCGCTGAGCGAGTCAGTAAGTCCAAATTCCCTGCGCCACTCGTTCTTCAGATTTTCCAACTGCTCCCTAAGCTCTTTTGAAAATTCTTCTTCCCCTCCGAAGAAGTCGTAAGCCCTCTTCAGTTTATCAGGATACTTTTTCGAATTACGCAGGGCCTTTATGAATACGTCTTTGGGACTTGCACCTTTAATCAAATCGTAAATCGCGAGAATGATAAGTTGACCACCAAGACCAGGGAACTCTTGCGCTTTTGGCCAAACGTTTAATTCGCGCTCTCTCAAGAGCAACGGAATTTCCCATGGTTTTTCGAGAATTCGGTTACTTTCCGAGAACCTTTTCGCCAAAGGTAACCATAGCTTTTGACGCTCACCAAACAAATCTTTTGCGGCTTGCAGAAGACTATCAATATCCAGCCAGTATGCGGCGAGTCTGTTGGATTGATCTTCGCCCACATGCCGGATGCCAAGCGCAAAGAGCAATCGACCAAACGGGATTTTTCTTTTTTCTTCAATTGCTTCAAAGAGGTTCTTCGCGCTCTTTTCTCCCCATCCTTCGCGGTTCTTCAACTGTTGAAGGCCAGAGCCATAGCGCTCTTGCAGCCGGAAAACATCCGCAGGTTCCTTGATCCAACCATCGCGATAGAATTGCTCCACCTGCTTGGCCCCCAGCCCCTCGATGTCGAACGCCGCGCGGGACACGAAATGCTTGAGCTTTTCGACCGCCTGCGCGGGGCAAATAAGGCCGCCCATACAGCGGCGCACGGCGTCGCCCTCTTCGCGCACCGCATCCGATCCACATTCCGGGCATGAGGTGGGAAAGACGAACGGTGCGGCATCCTCTGCCCGCTTCGTCAGGTCCACATCGGCCACCTTGGGGATCACATCGCCTGCGCGATAGACCTGCACCCAATCGCCCACGCGAATATCCTTGCCGCCGCGGATGACCTCGCCCTTGCTGTCGCGCCCGGCGATGTAATCCTCATTATGCAGCGTGGCATTGCTGACCACGACCCCGCCAACCGTGACGGGCGTCAGCCGCGCCACCGGGCTCAGCGCGCCGGTGCGCCCCACTTGAATGTCGATCGCCTCAAGCCGCGTCCAGGCCAACTCAGCAGGGAATTTATGCGCAATCGCCCAACGTGGCGTGGTCGAGCGAAACCCAAGCCGCGCTTGCAGGCCCAGATCATCGACCTTGTAGACGACGCCGTCGATATCATAGCCCAAGGTCGCGCGCGCCTGCTCGATCCGCGCATAATGCGCCAGCAGCGCCTCTGTCCCATCGCAGAGCACTGTCAGCGGATTGGTCTGAAACCCGAGTGCCGCCAGACGCTCGATGGCCCCCATCTGCGTGTCCGCCAGGGGCGCGCTCACCTCGCCCCAGCTATAGGCAAAGAACCGCAGCGGCCGCGCGGCGGTGATCTTGGCATCCAGCTGCCGCAATGATCCGGCGGCGGCATTACGCGGATTGGCAAAGACCTTGTCGGATTTGGCCGCCTGCCGCGCATTCAAAGCCGCGAAATCCTCGTGGCTCATGTACACCTCGCCGCGCACTTCCAGAACCTCGGGCGCATCCTTCAAGGTCTCGGGAATATCCGTGATGGTGCGGGCATTGGCGGTCACGTTCTCGCCGACCTCGCCATCGCCGCGGGTCGCAGCCTGCACCAACCGGCCACTTTCATACCGCAGGCTCAGGCTCAGCCCGTCGATCTTGGGCTCTGCGGTATAGGCAAGCGGGGCGTCATCGGACAGGCCCAGATAACGGCGGATGCGGGTATCGAACTCCGCCACATCCTCGGCTTCGAACGCATTGCCAAGGCTGAGCATTCGGACGCTATGCGCCACCTTGGCAAAGCCCTCGGACGGGGCCGCACCCACCTGTTCAGATGGGCTGTCCGCCCGCTTGAGCGCGGGAAACCGCGCCTCGATGGCCGCATTGCGCGCCTTGAGCGCGTCATAGTCGGCATCCGTGATCTCGGGCGCATCCTCGGTGTGATAGGCCCGGTTCGCCACCGCCAAGAGCGCGGCAAGCCGCGCCAACTCGGCCCCCGCCTCACCTTCGGTCAGATCCTCAACGGCAATCCTGTCGGTCATCGGCCCCTCTCTGATCGCGGATGCGGCGGCCATTGCCTGCCCGCCCCATGCCTGATCAGAGTGATAGTGCCCGACCCGTCCAGCGTCCAGAGCCTGCGCAGCCTTCAGGCCCCGATCGCCAGCGGCCGCCCCCCCAACGTTGCCTGTTCGGGGTCGCGCAGCACATAACCGCGCCCCCAGACCGTCTCGATGTAATTGACGCCGTCGGTGGCCTCCGACAACTTCTTGCGCAGTTTGCAGATGAACACGTCGATGATCTTTAGCTCCGGCTCATCCATGCCGCCATACAGATGGTTGAGAAACATCTCCTTGGTCAAAGTGGTGCCCTTGCGCAGGCTCAACAGCTCCAGCATCTGATATTCCTTGCCGGTCAAATGCACCGGCTTGCCGCCCGCATCCACCGTCTTGGCGTCGAGATTGACATTGATCTTGCCGGTGCGGATCACCGATTGCGAATGGCCCTTGGACCGTCGGATGATCGCATGGATACGCGCCACCAGCTCATCGCGATGAAACGGCTTGGTCAGATAGTCATCCGCGCCAAATCCGAACCCCTTGATCTTGCTGTCCGTGTCATCCGCCCCCGAAAGGATCAGGATCGGCGTGGCAATCCGCGCCAGCCGCAATTGCCGCAGCACCTCATGCCCGTTCATATCCGGCAGGCCCAGATCGAGCAGGATCAGGTCGTAATCATAGAGCTTGGCCAGGTCGATGCCCTCTTCCCCCAGATCGGTGGTGTAGACATTGAGATTGGCATGGGTCAGCATCAACTCGATGCTTTTGGATGTCGTCGGATCGTCCTCGACCAAAAGTACGCGCATTGGGAACTCCTTGGAACATTGCTTCGATACCGATCACACTGGTCAAAAATGGTTAACTACCCGTTACCATTGTTTTGACCTCCCCTTCACTCAACTTCCGGTTACCGGTACGTACCCAGGGCCGTGACCTTGAGCGCTGCCTCGCCATGCTTGGCCACCGCCGCGATCCATGTGTCAAATTCCTCCTCGCTGAGCCCATAGGTCTCCAACGCCTCGCGCCGTGAGATCAGCCCATAGGCCACCCCCCGCACCACTTTGAGCTTGCGCGACGCAACCCATCGCACCGTATCGCTGGGCGGCAAATCCGCCCTGCTGAACACCGTTCCATCCGCCAGGGTCACAGCCCTTGGCCCTTCCACTTTCTTCAGATACATGACGCTCACCCCTTTGGTCTGATGTGCCCAGAATGACGGTTTCAGGCTTAATGCGGGGTGAAACCGGGCCTTGAGAGTGTTTAGGATTTTCCTATATTCTGAAGAACCTTCGCGGAGACCGCCATGCCACTGGATACGAACAAACCCCTGAATTCGCTTGGATTCCCCAAGTCTCCGGCGGAAACGCGGGTGGTGGTCGCCATGTCAGGCGGTGTCGACAGCTCGGTCGTGGCCGCGCATCTGGCCGCAGAGGGCTATGATGTGGTAGGTGTCACCTTGCAACTTTACGACCATGGCGCGGCCTTGGCCAAGAAGGGCGCCTGCTGCGCCGGGATCGACATTCACGACGCCCGCCGCGTGGCCGAAGAGATGGGCTTTCCGCATTACGTGCTGGATTACGAGAACATCTTTCGCGATGCCGTGATCGACGAATTCGCCGACAGCTATCTTGCGGGGGCCACGCCCGTCCCCTGCATCCGCTGCAACGAGCGGGTGAAGTTCAAGGACCTCTTGGAAACCGCCCGCGATCTTGAGGCTGATTGCATGGCCACCGGCCATTATATCCAGCGCAAGATGGGCGCGCAGGGGCCGGAACTGCATAGCGCCACTGATTCGGCGCGCGATCAGTCCTATTTCCTCTTCTCCACCACGCCCGAACAGCTTGCCTTCCTGCGCTTCCCGCTCGGGCATCTGCCCTCGAAACAGGCAACGCGTGAATTGGCCGCGCAATACGGTCTTCAGGTCGCGGACAAGCCCGACAGTCAGGACATCTGCTTTGTCCCGAACGGCAATTACGCCAGCGTGATCGAAAAGCTGCGCCCCGGCGCGGCGGAGCCGGGCGAGATTGTCCATGCCGATGGCCGCATCCTTGGCACCCATGAGGGCGTGATCCATTACACCATCGGACAGCGGCGCGGTCTGGGTATCGGCGGGCTGGAAGAGCCGCTTTATGTCGTGCGCCTTGATGTCGATGCCCGCCGCGTCATCGTCGGCCCCAAGGAGATGCTCTCGACCCGCACCGTGCCCCTGCGCGAAATCAACTGGCTGGGCGATACACCCCTCACCTCTCAGGCGGAATGGCATATCTCGGTCAAGGTGCGCTCCACCCGCCCCCCGCGCGAGGCGGTGCTGCGGCCCATTTCCGCAACCGAGGCGACGGTCGAATTGCTGACACCAGAGGAAGGCGTGTCCCCCGGTCAGGCCTGCGTGTTCTATGAAACCACCGGCACGCGCGTGCTCGGCGGCGGCTGGATCTGGCGCGGGGTCTAAGCCGCGCCTACCGCCTGTCGCCCCGCTCAGGTGTTGAATAGAAAGTGCAAAACGTCGCCATCCTTGACGACATAGCCCTTGCCCTCGGACCGCATCTTGCCCGCATCCTTGGCCTTTTGCTCGCCGCCCAAAGATACGAAATCGTCATAGGCAATGGTTTCCGCCCGGATGAACCCGCGCTCGAAATCACCATGGATGACCCCCGCTGCCTTGGGTGCGGGCGTGCCCGCCGGGATGGTCCAGGCACGCGCCTCCTTGGGGCCGACGGTGAAATATGTCTCCAGATGCAAGAGACCATAGCCCGCCCGAATGAGCCGATCGAGTCCCGCCTCCTCAAGCCCCATCTCGGTCAGAAACATCTCTGCCTCTTCCGGATCCAACTTGCTGATTTCCTCCTCGATCTGGGCCGAAATCACCACCGACGCCGCACCCTGTTCGGCCGCCATTTTGGCCACCGCATCCGAATGGGCATTGCCCGTAGCGGCATTGGCCTCATCCACGTTGCAGACGTAGAGGATCGGCTTGGCGGTCAGAAGTTGCAGCATTTTCCAAGCCTTGGCATCTTCGGCATCCACCGCCACCGTGCGCGCGGGGCGTCCGGCCTCAAGTGCGGCCTGCGCCAGCCCCAGAAGCCGCTCGGCTTGTGCTGCGTCCTTGTCGCCGCCCTTGAGCTTGCGTTGCAGGCCTGCACGGCGCTTCTCGACCGACTCAAGGTCGGCCAGCATGAGTTCGGTCTCGATCGTATCGGCATCCGCCACCGGATCGACGCGCCCCTCGACATGGGTCACATCTCCATCCTCAAAGCAGCGCAGCACATGGGCAATCGCATCCGTCTCTCGGATATTGGCCAGAAACTGATTGCCGAGCCCCTCGCCCTTGGAGGCGCCCTTGACCAACCCGGCGATGTCCACAAAGGTCATGCGCGTGGGAATGATCTGTTTCGATCCGGCAATCTCGGCCAGTTTGTCGAGCCGCGCATCGGGCACGGCCACCTCGCCCACATTGGGCTCGATGGTGCAAAAGGGAAAATTCGCCGCCTGCGCCGCAGCGGTGCGGGTGAGCGCGTTGAAGAGCGTGGATTTGCCCACATTGGGCAGGCCCACGATTCCCATTTTAAAGCCCATCTCAGACCCTCCATGCCTTGAATTGCGCGCATCTACGGGTTTGCGCGGCCCAAGGTCAAGCCGGGCATTGATTTCCCGCGCGCTTTGCGCCAAACCCGCACGGACCCATTCAGAGGACAAAGCCGCATGACACGCATCGACGCCAAATTCGCAGAGCTGAAGGCCGCCGGAAAGAAGGCCTTCGTTTCCTATATCATGGCGGGCGATCCGGATTATGACACCTCTCTCGCGGTGATGCAGGGGCTGCCCGGCGCGGGCGTGGATATTATCGAATTGGGCGTGCCCTTTACCGACCCGATGGCCGATGGTCCGACGATCCAACTGGCCGGCCAGCGGGCACTGGCCGCCGGCATGACGCTTGAGAAAACGCTGGCCATGGCGCGCGAATTCCGCAAGGGCGACGATACAACGCCCATCGTGCTGATGGGCTATTACAACCCGATCTACAATCGTGGCGTGGACAAGTTCCTGACCGATGCCAAGGCCGCTGGGATCGACGGGCTGATCGTGGTCGACCTGCCCCCCGAAGAGGATGACGAACTCTGTGTTCCGGCTTCGAAGGCGGGAATGAACTTCATCCGCCTCGCCACGCCGACCACCGATGACAAACGCCTGCCCAAGGTGCTCGAGAACACCTCCGGCTTTGTCTACTATGTGTCGATCACCGGCATCACCGGGGCGGCGGCGGCAGAGGCGGCGGATGTCGCCCCCGAGGTGGCACGCATCAAGGCACAAACCGATCTTCCGGTGATCGTGGGCTTTGGCATCCGCACGCCCGAAACCGCCCAAACCATCGCCAGCGTCGCCGATGGCTGCGTCGTGGGCTCGGCCATCGTGGGCGAGATTGCCAAAGGCAGTTCGGTTGACGAGGTGCTGAGCTTTGTCAAAGGTCTGGCCGACGGCGCACATCGCGCCTGAGCGCCACGCTGAATAGTTAACAAAACGTAAACATACCGGATACTTGCGGGCCGAAGCTAAAGCGCTGAAACTTGACTTGGCGCGCGGTCTCTCGTATAGGTTGTGACATGCTGGACGAATTGGGCAACGGCCCCGGGGGAAACCCCGGCGGCCGTTTTTTCGTGCCGTTCAGCCAGAGGGGCCCACCGAAACACACCACTCATGAGGCAAGAGCACGCATGGTTTTGATCACCCCCGACGAGGGGCCCACCGGCCTGACCACCTCGATCAACGCGCTGGAACAGCAATTGGCCGATATGCGCGCGGATCTGGCAGAGATCTATCAACGGATCAGGTCCGGCAACCTCGATGAACTGAAAAACGCGACCAAGGCCACCACCGAAATCCGGCAATGGCTCAAGATCGCACTGGAAGCGGAGGCACAGCTTGAACGACGCAGAAAAGAAGACCTTGGCATTGTCCATGGATACGCCCTCGATTTCGACGACGCCCGGCATCAGATCGGGTGCCGACTGGATCGTCTCAAACGGGCCAGTTGTAAGGGAAGACTTCCTCGATGCCCTGAGTGACGGCGAACTCATGGCCCTGCCCTATCTCTTTGAATTCTGGGCGCTGCCGCATCAACTGCCCCCTTCGGGCGAGTGGCGGACATGGGTCATCATGGGTGGGCGCGGGGCGGGCAAGACCCGCGCCGGGGCCGAATGGGTGCGGTCCGAGGTCGAAGGCGCGCGCCCCATGGATGCAGGCCGCTGCAGGCGGATCGCACTTGTGGGTGAAACCATCGACCAGGTCCGCGAGGTGATGATCTTTGGCGAGAGCGGGATTCTCGCCTGTTCGCCCCCCGACCGCCGCCCCGAATGGCAGGCCACGCGCAAGCGACTGATCTGGCCCAACGGCGCGGTGGCACAGGCCTTTTCCGCCCATGACCCCGAGGGGCTGCGCGGCCCGCAATTCGACGGGGCCTGGGTCGATGAGCTGGCCAAATGGAAACGCGCGCGCGAAACCTGGGACATGCTGCAATTCGGCCTGCGTCTGGGCGACAATCCTCGCGTCTGCGTCACCACCACGCCGCGCAATGTCGGCGTGCTCAAGGATATTCTCGCCGCCTCCAGCACCGTCACCACCTCTGCCCCAACCGAGGCCAACAGCGCCTATCTCGCCGAAGGCTTCCTCGACGAGGTGCGCGCGCGCTACGCGGGCACGCGGCTTGGGCGACAGGAACTGGACGGGCTGCTGATCGACGAGGCCGAGGACGCGCTCTGGACCCCCGCGATGATCGAGGCGGCCCGGATCGAAACCCTGCCCGAATTTGACCGGGTGGTGGTGGCGGTCGATCCGCCCGTCACGGGCCATTCGGGATCGGATGAATGTGGGATCATCGTGGTGGGCGCGATCACGCGCGGCCCGGTGCAGGACTGGAGCGCCTATGTTCTGGCCGATGCCAGCGTCAACGCTGCCAGCCCCGCCCGCTGGGCGCGCGCCGCGATCCGCGCGCGCGAACTCTGGGGGGCAGAGCGCGTGGTGGCCGAGGTCAACCAGGGCGGCGATCTGGTGGAACAGGTGATCCGGCAGGTCGATCCCCTCGTGCCCCTGCGCAAGGTCCACGCCAGCCGGGGCAAGGTGGCGCGGGCCGAACCTGTGGCCGCACTCTATGAACAGGGCCGCGTGCATCACGCGCGCGGGCTGGGGGCGCTCGAGGATCAGATGTGCGCGATGACCGCGCGCGGCTATGAGGGGCGCGGCAGCCCCGACCGCGTCGATGCCCTGGTCTGGGCGCTCACCGATCTGATCGTCGAACCCGCCTCGAAATGGGTCCGCCCACGGGTGCGGGGGGTGTGATTGGGTGCCTCCGTAGGGTGCGCATTCATTGCGCACCAACACTCTCACGGCCGATAACCATTCCTTAACCCTGCCATGGTTCTCTGAACCCATGTCCGACTATATCCGCCCCCGGTTTCCCGGTGCCTGCGTCTTTTTCACCGTGACGCTCGCCAACCGCCGCTCAGACCTGCTCACCCGTGAAATCGCGGCTCTGCGCGCGGCGGTCCGACGCACCAAGACCGAGCGGCCCTTTACGATCAACGCTTGGGTCGTCCTGCCAGACCATATGCACTGTGTCTGGACCCTGCCCGAGGGGGATTGCGATTTCTCGACCCGCTGGAGCGTGATCAAGGCCCGGTTCTCGCGCGCCATGCCCCCCGCGCCCCGCCGTGCCAGTCACGTGGCCCGACGCGAGCATGGGATCTGGCAACGGCGGTTCTGGGAGCATCACCTCCGCAGCGATGCGGACAAAAGCGCCGCAATCCGCTATTGCTGGATCAATCCGGTGAAACATGGGTTGGCCGCGCGACCAGAGGATTGGGCCTATTCCTCGATCCACCGCGATGGCCCGGTGCATTGGCCGTAGGGTGCGCATTCATTGCGCACCATTGTCACCGGCGAAAACCCCACCCCACACCCCGGCTCTCTCGACCGGACCGGTGCGCAATAAATGCGCACCCTACGCAGACCCTTTCACAACTCCCTCGAACTCCCGCCATTCGCCCTTGCTCATGCCCGAGGTCTCCTGCGTGACAATCTCGCCTTTCAGCATCCGCCGCACACAATCCAGCGCGGTAGCTGACAACGTCGCCCCGCCCATTCGATAATCCTCGAACGCCTTATAGGCATAGGGCACCCAATCGGCCACGAGGCGGCAAATCTCCTCGGCATAGACCCGGATTTCATATTGCGCATGGGCGTCGGCGCGCAGGCGCAGGAAATGCAATAGGTTGTGCAGATCGACCTTCCAATACCATTGCGTATAGATATTGGCGGGCAGGTTCATCCGCGCCAATTCGCGCGCCAGCCCCTGCTGGCCTTCCTGCGAAATCATACCCTCGTAATGGTCATAGCAGCGCATCGCGTCCTCGGTCAGGATGCGCAAAACCCGCTGCGCCTCTTCCCCTTCCAGCGCTGCCCCCCGCCCCTGATTGTTGGTGGTAGATTGCGCCGCCAGCATATCGGGCGCGGGGATGTAGAACTCGCGATCCAATATCGAATAGCGCGCCGAATATTCATTCACATTGGCGGTGCGGTGCCGGATCCACTGTCGCGCCACGAATACCGGCAGCTTCACATGCAGCTTCAATTCGCACATCTCGAACGGGGTCGAATGCCAGTGCCGCATGAGATAGCGAATAAGCCCCTCATCGTTCTGCACATGCTTGGTCCCCGCGCCGTAACTCACCCGCGCGGCCTGCACGATAGCAGCATCATCCCCCATATAGTCGATCACCCGGACAAAGCCGTGATCGAGCACCGGATAGGCGGTGTAGAGATGCTGTTCCATCCCCGCCGCCGTGGCGCGCAGGGTGCTTTGGCTCTGCGCGCGCTGCGCGTCGATTTCGGCCTGTTGGTCGGGGCTGAGGGGCATGGCGAGGCCTTTCATCACAAGAACGAGTCGGAGATCACTATATCTTGGGGATCACCCATGCGCCAAGCCCATATCGGGTGCTTGCCCATGCGCCACAGGGGGGCAGTTTTTGCAATCCGCAGATGTATCGGGAATTGACTTTTAAAGGCAATGGCCTGAACGTCGCTGCAAAACAACTATAAAACATATTGAGGGCAGTCTCATCATGAAACATATCGTGGCAGGCCTGATGGCCGCTGCCCTATTGGGCGGCTGTGGGGGTGGCGGATCGTCCAACCCGTTTGACGGCGCAGGAGAGGATACAACAACGCCTCCCCCTGAGGACGGCACCATCACAAGTACAACCCCGGTGTCTGTGCCAGCAGGATTGGCAGGAGACATCGACAGTGTCTCCTTTGATCCGGTGAGTGGCACGGTATCCGTTGTCGGGCTTACCCTCGACGAAGTACCTTTTACCGCAGTCTATCGCCGCCGTCCGGGACTGGACCGAGACGGATATTTGGCGTTTACCGCGCAAGACGATCCTCTTGACCGACATTTCACGCTATACGCAGGGCAGTCCAACAACAGCGGCGCTGTCCGTGCGGCTGTCGCGAGCAGCCCCGGACCACGAAACCGCTCTTTTATGGGCGGCTTCTTTGAGCGCGATGGCGGTTACACGCCGCCTACGGTTTCTCCCACATCTGGCCTTGTCAGCTACGCTGGTAAGTATGTCGGCGTAACCAACACAACAGATTCAGTCGGTGCCGATCTCTTGCCACAACCCCCGGGGACGCCTACGCCTCTCATTGTGCCGCAGGCCAGCTCTGTCACCGGTGATGTCTTTATAAACGCTGACTTCGCTGACAACAGCGTTGAGGGGAATATCTTCAACCGCGTGCTGATAAGAGATGCGTCAAATCCGTCAAACCCGTTAGCGCCTGCAACAGAGTTGCCAAACTTGGTTTTGATAACAGCAGGGATTGCCGCGAATGGCACATTTAACGGAACGGTTGAGTATGACCCAAGGGATCCGCGATCAAATACCGACACACAAGTCCAAACAGGCTCCTACGGGGGCGTCTTCGGCGGCCCCAATGCTGAAGGGGTCGCAGGTGTCGTGAACCTGACGGGCTTCGACGGCGATGGTGACCCGCTGGGATTTGAGAACGAACTCGAATCTGGGATTTTCGTTCTGGATCAGTGTGGTGCGGCCGTAAGCGACGCAATTTGTGCGCTTGTAAACCCGGGCGCTGGCACGCCGTAACATGCGGCGTCTTTGTGCCAGTCTCGTCTTGATCGTCATGGGCCTTGCCGCCCATGGCGATCAACTCAACCTCACCCTCGCCCAGGCCGATGCGCTGGCGGCCCAAGCCCTGGGCGCAGGTCAGCCGCGCTTGGCCTATGACCTCAGCAAAGGTCTCTTGCAGGCCGACCGCCGTAATCCCCGCGCGCATTATTATCAGGCCTTGGCCCTCGCTCAGGCCAAGGC
>SWCD01024408.1_pt1 | contig 16298 bp, 13 predicted proteins | sample 4693011 | NCBI WGS metagenome assembly SWCD01 (sample SAMN10267278, study PRJNA491770) | bioreactor metagenome | isolation source: DHS bioreactor inoculated with marine | place: Japan: Omine Ridge, Nankai Trough | reverse complement strand
GGACTGGAACGCATCGCGCAAGGCCGCCCGCTCGTCCGTTTCGAGCGGTTCGGCAGCGTCTTCCGCAAAAAGCCGTTCAATCATCGCCATGGCGAACCCTCACTTCGGCCCGGCGCCGATCTGGCTTTGGGCCTCCCCATCCCCTTCGCGGGGGAGGCAAGTTTGACCGCACGCGGGTAAAGGACAGGTTAGGCCAAAGGTTAAGATCATTAAGAAGCTGACAAATGGTCAGTTGAACAGCTAGGCTAACCCTCAAGAACACGAGGTTTTTTCCATGGCATTCCCACCGGTTCCCGAGGCGCAGAGCGCCTATCAGCGCCAGCGTCAGCGGATGCGCGCTGTGCCGCGCTGGGCGGTGGGTCGGTTCAGCCGGCTTCCGGCGAACCTGCAGGGTGCCCTGTGGGTGCTCGCCTCGGCGGTTTTGTTCACAGTTATGCAGGTGTTGGTGAAGCTCCTGGGCGGGGCGCTTCATCCCTTTGAGGTGGCGTTCTTCCGCGCACTGACGGGGGTTCTGTTCATCGCGCCGGTTATTCTGCGCACAGGGGTTGCGGGGTTCAGGGCCTCGCGCCCCGGTCTCATGATCTTGCGCGGCATCGTGGGATCGACTGCGATGCTGTGTGGGTTCTACGCCATTGCAAATCTACCCTTGGCGGATGCTACGTCGATCAGTTTTGCGCGCGCGCTATTTGTGGTGCCGCTCGCCATCCTCATGCTGGGTGAAACCATCGGTCCCCGTCGTATCATGGCGACGCTGGTCGGGTTCATTGGCGTTTTGATCATCTCCTGGCCTAGCGGGACTATTGAGCTCGGTACCCTCGCCGCGGTGGGCAACGCCTTCTTCGTTGCGCTCGCCATTATCTTTGTGAAGATCCTGTCGCGCACGGATTCAACATCCACCTTGCTGTTCTACTCCGGTCTTATCGGGGTCATTACGACCGCGATCCCGGCGGCCCTTTATTGGCAATGGCCGAACGCCCATGAGTTGCTGCTGCTCTTCCTGATGGGCGGCGTTGGTGTGGCCGCGCACAGCTGTTTCATTCGCGCCTATGCAGTGGGCGAAGCATCGGCGCTTGCCCCGCTCGACTATTCGCGGATCATCTTTTCCACCGCCGCGGGTTTTTTCATATTCGCCACCATTCCCGGTTGGCAAACGGCAGTGGGCGCCGTCATCATCGCCAGCTCCACGCTCTACATAACCCTGCGGGAAGCAAAGGTTTCGGATGTGGCTACTGCCCCGCCCGACGAAACCGGCACCCCGGCGGAACCGCTTGCCTATGCCCTCCGGCAAAAAGAAGAGCGGGATATGGTGGATCGCGACGCGGGGAAATAGGCGGCGGCCGTGTACCCGCTCTTGACGTGGCTCAAGGCGCGGGCCAAGGAAATGGGGAACACTTGAGACCAATCAATTCTACGGGGGTCATATGACGCATACACCACACGAACTGGGCGAAAAATTTCCCAACAAGAAAGACAAGATCCACGAACTCAAGATGAATAACGAGCATTTCGCGCACCTCGCCGACAAGTACCACGAGGTCAATCGCGAAATTCACCGCATTGAGGTGGAAGTGGAAGCGGCGTCGGACATGCGCGCCGAAGAGCTCAAGAAAGAACGCATCATGCTGCTCGACGAGATTGTCAAAATGCTGGACGCCTAATCGGCGAGCTCCGTCTGCCGTTGCTCCAGCGCCTCGCGCAGCCGATGCAGCACGCGGGCAGCGGTCTCCAGATCTTCAAGGCTCAGGTCGCCGCTCATCGCGGCGGCCTGTTCATTAAGGAGCCTCGATTGCTCCTTGAAATAGGTCTCGCCTTTTGGCGTTGCCGCGACCAACTTCGATCGCTTGTGGCGGGGATTGTCGATGAACTCGACCAGCCCCAACCCCTCCATCTCATTCGCCATTGCCTGAATGTGCTGCCGCGAGACCGGCCGCATGCGCGCGATATCGGGGACCGTCGTGGGCCCTTGGGTGACCACGGTGTTGAGTAAGCCCCAATAGCTGGCATTGCCCTCGCTGACCGCGCCCAGGTCTTTGCCCATGGCGCGCAGGCGGAAGAAGAGCCGGATCGACTCCATCCAGATGTCCGTAACCTGTTCTGCGCGCTTGTCTTTTGCCATGGGCCCCTGCCTATCCGATTCCCTCTTGAAATGACAACTCAATTGTCATATATGACAAGTAAGTTGTCAACTAGAGACAGGCAGATGTCAGAGAAGGAGGCCAAGATGGCCGTGACATGCACGGAAGACGGATCGATCCCCCAATGGGGCGATCCGCGCGGGGGCTGGGGCCGGGTGGCGCTGGCGCTTATGGCCGCCAAGAACGGCGGCAACAACAATGCGGCGCTGGATTCGCTGCAGCCCCAGCCTGGCGAAAGCATTTTGGAGATTGGCGTGGGGCCAGGGCTCGCCCTCAAACATGTGCTGCGTCACGTGGGGCGCAAGGGCTTCGTCGGCGGGATCGACCATTCCTCGCTGGCGGCGGAACGCACCCGGCGGCGACTTTCCCGCGCCGTTCGCGAGGGCCGCGCGCAAATATTCGAGGCGAGTGTGTCCGATATTCCGTTCAAGGATGAAATGTTCGATGGTGCTTTCGCAGTGAACAGTTTTCAGTTCTGGCCGGACCTTGCGAATGACCTTTCGGAAATTGCGCGCGTGTTGCGCCCCAAGGGGCGACTGGTGCTGACCCAGCGTGCGGCGAACAAGGACGTGAAGATGGACCTTGCGGGCGCAAAAGCGGGATGGGCGCGCATCGACATTGGTGCAGACGCGCTACCTAAAGCTGGCTTTGAAGTGGTGGAAGTGACAGACCGCCCAGTGGGGCGCCTGGTGGCGGCCTCGATCATCGCGCGGAAGCTTTAGTCCACATTTCTGGGTTTGATCCAAAGCGCTTCGGACTTGGCTTTCAGATCGCCCCCCGCGTCGAACAGCGCCGTGCCGGCCCAGTGCTTGCGGCCTTCGGAACGGATTTGCCAGCCAGTGATGATGTGGCTTTCCTCCGCATGAACGGGGGCCACCAGTTCGACTGCCATGCGGCCGGTCAGAATCTTTTCGCCCTTGCTGCCCATGGCGTTGATCACGGCGAAATAGCCGGGGCAATCAAGCGCGGCCCAGACGAACTCTGGTCGCACGATGCCGTCGTCAGCAAGGTTTGCGTCCGGCGTCCACGGCGCGGCAACGATCTCCGTTCCATCGACGGGGCTGGCGAATACGCGCAAGCCGTCACCTTCGGCGCGCCCCGGCCCGCACACAAAACAGGTGGGCAGGGCATGGAAATTGAAACCGGCATACTTGGGCAGCGCGGCAACAACGTCGTCGTAGGCGGGGCAAGGGGGAAGTTCGATGTCGATGGATGCGCTTTCGGCCTGCGCCACCAACGTACCGTCCGCCGTGGTCAGTGTGGCATGGCCGTTCTCACGAGAAACGTTCAGAGGCTCGTTCAGCGGCGGGGGCAGGCGCAGGGAAACGGCGACCGGTCCGCCGAGGTAGGTGGCAAGTCGCCCCCCCACGTAACCGCCATTGCCGGAATTTTCCGGGCCGTTGAAGCGCGGATCAATAGTGATCGTTTCGGTCATTCCGCAAACTCATCCATCTGTTTGGCGAGCTTGATGTCGAGTTCGGTGAGCCCGCCTGCGTCATGGGTCGACAGGGTTACCTCCACCTTGTTCCACACGTTGAACCATTCGGGGTGGTGGTTCATTTGCTCGGCCACCAGCGCCACGCGAGACATGAAGCCCCAGGCCTCATTGAAATCAGCGAACTCATAGGTGCGGGTAATCGCATCGCGCCCGTCGACTTCCGTCCAGGCGGGCAGATTGGCGAGCGCGGTGGTGCGCGTTGCGGGGTCAAGTTTTGCGGCCATGCAGGTCTCCACTCAAAAGCCCCGGGAGGGGGGACTCGAAACTCATCAGGCGGCACCCTACATTGAGATCATGCATTCGTCACACCCGCCCAGCCTTGCCGAATTCGATGCCATCGCCCGGCGCGTTTATCAGGCGATGCCGGTGGAATTCCGCCGCATGTGCGACGGGCTGGTGATCCAGAGCGCCGACTGGCCGGACGAAGAAACCCTCGACGACATGGGGATCGATTCGCCCTATGGCTTGTTGGGGCTCTATCACGGGATCGACCTGACGCAGCGCTCGGTCATGGACCCGCGCCCGCACCAGAACATGGTGTTCCTTTACCGCCAGCCGATCCTTGCTTTTACCAAACAGCGGGGGGAGGACCTGCGCCGCGTCATCGCGCACGTGCTGATCCACGAGATCGGCCATCACTTCGGGCTTTCCGATGACGACATGTATGCACTCGGCGGGCACTAGCTGAGCAGCGCGTCCACCCACTTGGGCACCACCTCGCTCGCCGGGCCGTAATACCGTTCGGTGAACATGTAATCACCGGAGGAGGGCTCCAGATTCAGCTCCACCGTATGCGCGCCCACTTCCCGCGCCATGGCGACAAAGCCCGCGGCGGGATAGACCTCGCCGCTCGTGCCGATGGAAACGAAGGTGTCGCAAGCCTCGAGCGCCCGTCCAATCTCGCCCATGTGATAGGGCATTTCACCAAACCAGACGACGTCGGGGCGCAGCTGTCCTTTGGTGCCGCAGGCGGCGCAGATGCTTTCCACAGTCAGCGGCGCTCCGGTCGGCCCGCGCCAGCCGCAATTGTTGCACAGATCGCCGTCCATGATGCCGTGCATGTGGATCACGTTCACAGCGCCTGCCGCCTCGTGCAGCTTGTCAATGTTCTGCGTGACGATCAGAACCTCGCCCGGAAATTCCTTTTCGAGTTTGGCGAGTGCGAAATGCGCGGGGTTGGGTTTCGCCTTTCCCGCGTTGCCCCGCCGCGCGCCATAGAATTCCAAAACGAAGGCGGGGTTACGGGCAAAGCCTTCGGGCGTTGCCACATCGCGCAGATCGTATTTGGTCCAGAGCCCATCCTTGTCGCGAAAGGTGCCGAGCCCGCTTTCGGCGGAAACCCCCGCGCCGGTCAGAATGACAATGCGTTCGCTCATGAACCCTCAGAAAATGTAATAGCGCTCGGGGGTGTAAGCCGCGCCCGTCGAACGGGTTTGCGAGGAATAAAGCACGGCGCGCGTCACCTCGAAAGGTGGGCAATCGAGTTTGCCTTTTTCCTCGATCCACCTGGCAACATCACTGTTCGAAAGGTTCGACACACGGCCCAGGGTGATATGTGGCGTGAACTTGCGTTTGTCCGCGGGCAGGCCGAGCTGCTGGAACAGGCGTTCGATCTTGGCGTTGAGATTGATCAGCGATTCGGACGGCGCAAGGCCGGCCCAGACCGACCGCGCGCGATTGCTGTCGCCAAAGGCGCCCAGATGCGTCACCTGAAGCGTGAAGGGTTTGGCTTTCAAGTGGGCGAGCGCGACGTCCACTTCCTCCGCCATGCGCTCGTCCACCGCACCGATAAAGCGCAAGGTGATGTGCAGATTTTTCCGCGCGACCCAGCGGGCGCCGGAAAGGCCGCGCTGCACGGGTTGCAGGCAGGCGGCGACCTCGTCGGGAATATCAAGGGCGGTGAAAAGCCGGATCATGGGCGAAGTTTGGGCGAGGGCCGTTTGCGGTGCAAGCCTCAGAGGTCGATCACCATGACCAGCTCGCCGCCTTCTTCCCTGCCCGTGTCGCGGAAGCCGAGGGACTGATAGAAGGCGGCGGTGGGCGCGTTGCCTTTGACGTAGCTGAGAAAAAGCTCCCTCGCGCCCGGTTGCGTGCGCACAAAGTCGAGCACATGCGCCATGGCGGCTTTGCCATAGCCTTTGCCCTGATGTTTCGCGTCCACCATGTAGCGCCAAATCCAGTATTCGCCCTTGTCCGGCTTCAGCGACAGCATGACAAAGCCCACGGGCTCGCCGTCCGCATAGATGCCGCGGAACCAGGCCTCGTCGCGGTTGAAATAAGCCTCGGCGATCGAGACCGCATTGGGCGCCACATAGTTCTGCTGATCCGGCGCCACCGCGAGTTTCAGGATGGGGCGCAGGGTTTCATTGGTGACTTCACGTAGCTCGACGTTGGCCATGGGTCTCCTATCGCGCGGGGTTGGGGCGCCAGCGGTGAATGGCACTGATGCCTTTCATCACGTCTTCGGAAAGCTCGAGGTCGAAGGCGTCGATGTTGACCTTGAGTTGTTCAAGGCTCGTCTGGCCGATGATCGTCGAGGCGGTAAAGGGGCGCGTGTCCACAAACTTGAGCGCCATCTGCGCGGGGTCGAGACCATTGTCCTTGGCGAGTTTCACATAAGCATCGATGGCTTCGAGTGCGCCTTCGCCTTCATAGCGTTGCATGCGGTCGTAGAGCGTTTTGCGGGCGCCTTCGGGCAGGGCACCGTTTTGGTATTTGCCGGTCAGGTACCCTTGCGCAAGCGGGGAGTAGGCGAGCAGGCCCACTTTTTCCCGCAAACACACTTCAGCGAGCCCCGCTTCGAACTCGCGCACGAGAAGGCTGTAGGCGTTCTGGATGGATTGCACGCGCCGCAGGCCATGGCGTTCCGCCTCGCGCAAAAAATTCATGACGCCCCAGGGGGTCTCGTTTGAGACGCCGATCTCGCGGATTTTGCCCGCCTTCACCATGTCCTCGAGCGCGCGCAGGGTTTCTTCTTGCGGCGTCTCGGTTTGGCGCGGGTCGGGATTGCGCCCGAACAACACCACGGGCCGGTCGGGCCAATGGAGCTGATAGAGATCGATATAATCTGTCTGCAGACGTTTCAGGCTGCCCTCCACCGCGCGGACAATCTGTTCCGCGGTGAAATGGCGGGAAGAGCCGTCCTCGTTCAGCCAGTTCATGGGGCTGGGGCCGGCAATCTTGCTGGCGAGATAGATCTTGTCGCGGTCGGAGCGGTTCTTCAGCCACGTGCCGATGATTTTTTCCGTCGCGCCATAGGTCTCCGCGCGCGGGGGGCTCGAATACATCTCCGCCGTGTCGATGAAGTTGATGCCGCGCTCCAGCGCATAATCGAGCTGCGCGTGGCCTTGCTTCTCGTCGTTCTGGCTGCCCCAGGTCATAGTGCCCAGGCAGACGCGGCTGACCTTCCAGCCGGTGGTGCCAAGTTCTGTGTATTTCACGAAATCGTCCTGTGGTTCGCTGAATTGCCCTGTTTGCGAAGGAAATAGCAGATGGGCGGCGGGGTTGAAACAGTTAACCGCCTCCGCGGCATCTCCGCTTCCCTCCTTGAAACGGAGGGCGATTCTGCCAATATCTCTCGCAAGTGGGGCCGGGGCGCCCCATATCAATGGGAAGGTCCCGACCAGGGACACGACGGGAGAGGAAGGTAAAACTCATATGCAACCTGTTAGCCGTCAGAAAATGAATTATAGCGCGGGCACCCGCGCTCAAAGCGCGGCGGTCGACGCCGGCCTGCGCGCACACATGCTCAAGGTCTACAACTACATGGCCATGGCGCTGGCGCTGACCGGCATCATTGCCTGGTACACGTTCAGGGCATCGTTCGTCGTAGGCGATACGGGCGAGATTGCTGGCGTGACCCAATTGGGCGCGACGCTCTTTGGCAGCCCGCTTGCCTATGTGTTGATGTTCGCGCCGCTTGGCTTTGTGCTGGTGATGAGTTTCGGCATCTACAAATTGTCGCTGCCTGTCTTGCAGATCCTTTATTGGAGCTTTGCAGCCGTTCTCGGCGTTTCGCTCGCTTCGATTTTCGCGACCTACCAGGGCGCTGATATCGCCCGGGTGTTTTTCATCTCGGCCGTGTTATTCGGCTCGGTCAGCCTCTGGGGCTATACCACCAAGCGGGATATTTCCAGCTGGGGCGGTTACCTCATTATGGGGGTCTGGGGTCTTTTCATCGCGCTGATCGTGAACACGTTCTTTTTCCAGTCGTCCCAGTTTGACTACCTCATGTCCTTCGTGGGCGTGGCGCTGTTCACGGGTTTGACCGCCTGGGACAACCAGATGATCAAGAACCTCTATCTGGGTAGCCGCGAGAATGAAGACAGTGTGGCGAAGCTCGCCATCATGGGCGCGCTGCACCTCTATCTCGACTTCATCAACATCTTCCTGTTCCTGCTGCGCATCATGGGCGGTCGCCGCTAGAACGAAGTGCATTTGAAATGAAAACGCCCCGGTCTTGCCGGGGCGTTTTTGTTTGAGGTTAGCTCATCACCGGCCCGCCTATGCCCGCGCCATGGAGCGCGGCGGCACGCCGGTGATGAGCTAACCTCAAACAAAAACGCCCCGGCAAAACCGGGGCGTTTTCATTTCAAATGCACTTCGTTCTAGCGGCGACCGCCCATGATGCGCAGCAGGAACAGGAAGATGTTGATGAAGTCGAGATAGAGGTGCAGCGCGCCCATGATGGCGAGCTTCGCCACACTGTCTTCATTCTCGCGGCTACCCAGATAGAGGTTCTTGATCATCTGGTTGTCCCAGGCGGTCAAACCCGTGAACAGCGCCACGCCCACGAAGGACATGAGGTAGTCAAACTGGGACGACTGGAAAAAGAACGTGTTCACGATCAGCGCGATGAAAAGACCCCAGACCCCCATAATGAGGTAACCGCCCCAGCTGGAAATATCCCGCTTGGTGGTATAGCCCCAGAGGCTGACCGAGCCGAATAACACGGCCGAGATGAAGAACACCCGGGCGATATCAGCGCCCTGGTAGGTCGCGAAAATCGAAGCGAGCGAAACGCCGAGAACGGCTGCAAAGCTCCAATAAAGGATCTGCAAGACAGGCAGCGACAATTTGTAGATGCCGAAACTCATCACCAGCACAAAGCCAAGCGGCGCGAACATCAACACATAGGCAAGCGGGCTGCCAAAGAGCGTCGCGCCCAATTGGGTCACGCCAGCAATCTCGCCCGTATCGCCTACGACGAACGATGCCCTGAACGTGTACCAGGCAATGATGCCGGTCAGCGCCAGCGCCATGGCCATGTAATTGTAGACCTTGAGCATGTGTGCGCGCAGGCCGGCGTCGACCGCCGCGCTTTGAGCGCGGGTGCCCGCGCCATAATTCATTTTCTGACGGCTAACAGGTTGCATATGAGTTTTACCTTCCTCTCCCGTCGTGTCCCTGGTCGGGACCTTCCCATTGATATGGGGCGCCCCGGCCCCACTTGCGAGAGATATTGGCAGAATCGCCGTCCGTTTCAAGGAGGGAAGCGGAGATGCCGCGGAGGCGGTTAACTGTTTCAACCCCGCCGCCCATCTGCTATTTCCTTTGCAAACAGGGCAATTCAGCGAACCACAGGACGATTCCGTGAAATACACAGAACTTGGCACCACCGGCTGGAAGGTCAGCCGCGTTTGCCTGGGCACTATGACCTGGGGCAGCCAGAACGACGAGAAGCAAGGCCACGCGCAGCTCGATTATGCACTGGAGCGCGGCATCAACTTCATCGACACGGCGGAGATGTATTCGAGCCCCCCGCGCGCGGAGACCTATGGCGCGACAGAAAAAATCATCGGCACGTGGCTGAAGAACCGGTCCGACCGCGACAAGATCTATCTCGCCAGCAAGATTGCAGGCCCCAGCCCCATGAACTGGCTGAACGAGGACGGCTCTTCCCGTCATTTCACCGCGGAACAGATTGTCCGCGCGGTGGAGGGCAGCCTGAAACGTCTGCAGACGGATTATATCGATCTCTATCAGCTCCATTGGCCCGACCGGCCCGTGGTGTTGTTCGGGCGCAATCCCGACCCGCGCCAAACCGAGACGCCGCAAGAAGAAACCCTGCGCGCGCTCGAGGACATGGTGAAGGCGGGCAAAATCCGCGAAATCGGCGTCTCCAACGAAACGCCGTGGGGCGTCATGAATTTTCTGCGCGAGGCGGAACGCCATGGCCTGCGGCGCGTGCAATCCATCCAGAACGCCTACAGCCTTCTCGTGCGCGAGTTCGAAGCGGGGCTCGCTGAAGTGTGTTTGCGGGAAAAAGTGGGCCTGCTAGCCTACTCCCCGCTTGCGCAAGGGTACCTGACCGGCAAATACCAAAACGGTGCCCTGCCCGAAGGCGCGCGCAAAACGCTCTACGACCGCATGCAACGCTATGAAGGCGAAGGCGCGCTCGAAGCCATCGATGCTTATGTGAAACTCGCCAAGGACAATGGTCTCGACCCGGCGCAGATGGCGCTCAAGTTTGTGGACACGCGCGCCTTTACCGCCTCGACGATCATCGGCCAGACGAGCCTTGAACAACTCAAGGTCGACATCGACGCCTTCGACCTCGAGCTTTCCGAAGACGTGATGAAAGGCATCAGTGCCATTCACCGCTGGCGCCCCAACCCCGCGCGATAGGAGACCCATGGCCAACGTCGAGCTACGTGAAGTCACCAATGAAACCCTGCGCCCCATCCTGAAACTCGCGGTGGCGCCGGATCAGCAGAACTATGTGGCGCCCAATGCGGTCTCGATCGCCGAGGCCTATTTCAACCGCGACGAGGCCTGGTTCCGCGGCATCTATGCGGACGGCGAGCCCGTGGGCTTTGTCATGCTGTCGCTGAAGCCGGACAAGGGCGAATACTGGATTTGGCGCTACATGGTGGACGCGAAACATCAGGGCAAAGGCTATGGCAAAGCCGCCATGGCGCATGTGCTCGACTTTGTGCGCACGCAACCGGGCGCGAGGGAGCTTTTTCTCAGCTACGTCAAAGGCAACGCGCCCACCGCCGCCTTCTATCAGTCCCTCGGCTTCCGCGACACGGGCAGGGAAGAAGGCGGCGAGCTGGTCATGGTGATCGACCTCTGAGGCTTGCACCGCAAACGGCCCTCGCCCAAACTTCGCCCATGATCCGGCTTTTCACCGCCCTTGATATTCCCGACGAGGTCGCCGCCTGCCTGCAACCCGTGCAGCGCGGCCTTTCCGGCGCCCGCTGGGTCGCGCGGAAAAATCTGCACATCACCTTGCGCTTTATCGGTGCGGTGGACGAGCGCATGGCGGAGGAAGTGGACGTCGCGCTCGCCCACTTGAAAGCCAAACCCTTCACGCTTCAGGTGACGCATCTGGGCGCCTTTGGCGACAGCAATCGCGCGCGGTCGGTCTGGGCCGGCCTTGCGCCGTCCGAATCGCTGATCAATCTCAACGCCAAGATCGAACGCCTGTTCCAGCAGCTCGGCCTGCCCGCGGACAAACGCAAGTTCACGCCACATATCACCCTGGGCCGTGTGTCGAACCTTTCGAACAGTGATGTTGCCAGGTGGATCGAGGAAAAAGGCAAACTCGATTGCCCACCTTTCGAGGTGACGCGCGCCGTGCTTTATTCCTCGCAAACCCGTTCGACGGGCGCGGCTTACACCCCCGAGCGCTATTACATTTTCTGAGGGTTCATGAGCGAACGCATTGTCATTCTGACCGGCGCGGGGGTTTCCGCCGAAAGCGGGCTCGGCACCTTTCGCGACAAGGATGGGCTCTGGACCAAATACGATCTGCGCGATGTGGCAACGCCCGAAGGCTTTGCCCGTAACCCCGCCTTCGTTTTGGAATTCTATGGCGCGCGGCGGGGCAACGCGGGAAAGGCGAAACCCAACCCCGCGCATTTCGCACTCGCCAAACTCGAAAAGGAATTTCCGGGCGAGGTTCTGATCGTCACGCAGAACATTGACAAGCTGCACGAGGCGGCAGGCGCTGTGAACGTGATCCACATGCACGGCATCATGGACGGCGATCTGTGCAACAATTGCGGCTGGCGCGGGCCGACCGGAGCGCCGCTGACTGTGGAAAGCATCTGCGCCGCCTGCGGCACCAAAGGACAGCTGCGCCCCGACGTCGTCTGGTTTGGTGAAATGCCCTATCACATGGGCGAGATTGGACGGGCGCTCGAGGCTTGCGACACCTTCGTTTCCATCGGCACGAGCGGCGAGGTCTATCCCGCCGCGGGCTTTGTCGCCATGGCGCGGGAAGTGGGCGCGCATACGGTGGAGCTGAATCTGGAGCCCTCCTCCGGTGATTACATGTTCACCGAACGGTATTACGGCCCGGCGAGCGAGGTGGTGCCCAAGTGGGTGGACGCGCTGCTCAGCTAGTGCCCGCCGAGTGCATACATGTCGTCATCGGAAAGCCCGAAGTGATGGCCGATCTCGTGGATCAGCACGTGCGCGATGACGCGGCGCAGGTCCTCCCCCCGCTGTTTGGTAAAAGCAAGGATCGGCTGGCGGTAAAGGAACACCATGTTCTGGTGCGGGCGCGGGTCCATGACCGAGCGCTGCGTCAGGTCGATCCCGTGATAGAGCCCCAACAAGCCATAGGGCGAATCGATCCCCATGTCGTCGAGGGTTTCTTCGTCCGGCCAGTCGGCGCTCTGGATCACCAGCCCGTCGCACATGCGGCGGAATTCCACCGGCATCGCCTGATAAACGCGCCGGGCGATGGCATCGAATTCGGCAAGGCTGGGCGGGTGTGACGAATGCATGATCTCAATGTAGGGTGCCGCCTGATGAGTTTCGAGTCCCCCCTCCCGGGGCTTTTGAGTGGAGACCTGCATGGCCGCAAAACTTGACCCCGCAACGCGCACCACCGCGCTCGCCAATCTGCCCGCCTGGACGGAAGTCGACGGGCGCGATGCGATTACCCGCACCTATGAGTTCGCTGATTTCAATGAGGCCTGGGGCTTCATGTCTCGCGTGGCGCTGGTGGCCGAGCAAATGAACCACCACCCCGAATGGTTCAACGTGTGGAACAAGGTGGAGGTAACCCTGTCGACCCATGACGCAGGCGGGCTCACCGAACTCGACATCAAGCTCGCCAAACAGATGGATGAGTTTGCGGAATGACCGAAACGATCACTATTGATCCGCGCTTCAACGGCCCGGAAAATTCCGGCAATGGCGGTTACGTGGGGGGGCGACTTGCCACCTACCTCGGCGGACCGGTCGCCGTTTCCCTGCGCCTGCCCCCGCCGCTGAACGAGCCTCTGAACGTTTCTCGTGAGAACGGCCATGCCACACTGACCACGGCGGACGGTACGTTGGTGGCGCAGGCCGAAAGCGCATCCATCGACATCGAACTTCCCCCTTGCCCCGCCTACGACGACGTTGTTGCCGCGCTGCCCAAGTATGCCGGTTTCAATTTCCATGCCCTGCCCACCTGTTTTGTGTGCGGGCCGGGGCGCGCCGAAGGTGACGGCTTGCGCGTATTCGCCAGCCCCGTCGATGGAACGGAGATCGTTGCCGCGCCGTGGACGCCGGACGCAAACCTTGCTGACGACGGCATCGTGCGACCAGAGTTCGTCTGGGCCGCGCTTGATTGCCCCGGCTATTTCGCCGTGATCAACGCCATGGGCAGCAAGGGCGAAAAGATTCTGACCGGCCGCATGGCAGTCGAACTGGTGGCCCCCGTTCATGCGGAGGAAAGCCACATCATCACTGGCTGGCAAATCCGTTCCGAAGGCCGCAAGCACTGGGCCGGCACGGCGCTGTTCGACGCGGGGGGCGATCTGAAAGCCAAGTCCGAAGCGCTTTGGATCAAACCCAGAAATGTGGACTAAAGCTTCCGCGCGATGATCGAGGCCGCCACCAGGCGCCCCACTGGGCGGTCTGTCACTTCCACCACTTCAAAGCCAGCTTTAGGTAGCGCGTCTGCACCAATGTCGATGCGCGCCCATCCCGCTTTTGCGCCCGCAAGGTCCATCTTCACGTCCTTGTTCGCCGCACGCTGGGTCAGCACCAGTCGCCCCTTGGGGCGCAACACGCGCGCAATTTCCGAAAGGTCATTCGCAAGGTCCGGCCAGAACTGAAAACTGTTCACTGCGAAAGCACCATCGAACATTTCATCCTTGAACGGAATATCGGACACACTCGCCTCGAATATTTGCGCGCGGCCCTCGCGAACGGCGCGGGAAAGTCGCCGCCGGGTGCGTTCCGCCGCCAGCGAGGAATGGTCGATCCCGCCGACGAAGCCCTTGCGCCCCACGTGACGCAGCACATGTTTGAGGGCGAGCCCTGGCCCCACGCCAATCTCCAAAATGCTTTCGCCAGGCTGGGGCTGCAGCGAATCCAGCGCCGCATTGTTGTTGCCGCCGTTCTTGGCGGCCATAAGCGCCAGCGCCACCCGGCCCCAGCCCCCGCGCGGATCGCCCCATTGGGGGATCGATCCGTCTTCCGTGCATGTCACGGCCATCTTGGCCTCCTTCTCTGACATCTGCCTGTCTCTAGTTGACAACTTACTTGTCATATATGACAATTGAGTTGTCATTTCAAGAGGGAATCGGATAGGCAGGGGCCCATGGCAAAAGACAAGCGCGCAGAACAGGTTACGGACATCTGGATGGAGTCGATCCGGCTCTTCTTCCGCCTGCGCGCCATGGGCAAAGACCTGGGCGCGGTCAGCGAGGGCAATGCCAGCTATTGGGGCTTACTCAACACCGTGGTCACCCAAGGGCCCACGACGGTCCCCGATATCGCGCGCATGCGGCCGGTCTCGCGGCAGCACATTCAGGCAATGGCGAATGAGATGGAGGGGTTGGGGCTGGTCGAGTTCATCGACAATCCCCGCCACAAGCGATCGAAGTTGGTCGCGGCAACGCCAAAAGGCGAGACCTATTTCAAGGAGCAATCGAGGCTCCTTAATGAACAGGCCGCCGCGATGAGCGGCGACCTGAGCCTTGAAGATCTGGAGACCGCTGCCCGCGTGCTGCATCGGCTGCGCGAGGCGCTGGAGCAACGGCAGACGGAGCTCGCCGATTAGGCGTCCAGCATTTTGACAATCTCGTCGAGCAGCATGATGCGTTCTTTCTTGAGCTCTTCGGCGCGCATGTCCGACGCCGCTTCCACTTCCACCTCAATGCGGTGAATTTCGCGATTGACCTCGTGGTACTTGTCGGCGAGGTGCGCGAAATGCTCGTTATTCATCTTGAGTTCGTGGATCTTGTCTTTCTTGTTGGGAAATTTTTCGCCCAGTTCGTGTGGTGTATGCGTCATATGACCCCCGTAGAATTGATTGGTCTCAAGTGTTCCCCATTTCCTTGGCCCGCGCCTTGAGCCACGTCAAGAGCGGGTACACGGCCGCCGCCTATTTCCCCGCGTCGCGATCCACCATATCCCGCTCTTCTTTTTGCCGGAGGGCATAGGCAAGCGGTTCCGCCGGGGTGCCGGTTTCGTCGGGCGGGGCAGTAGCCACATCCGAAACCTTTGCTTCCCGCAGGGTTATGTAGAGCGTGGAGCTGGCGATGATGACGGCGCCCACTGCCGTTTGCCAACCGGGAATGGTGGCGAATATGAAAAAACCCGCGGCGGTGGAAAAGATGATCCGCGAATAGTCGAGCGGGGCAAGCGCCGATGCTTCGCCCACTGCATAGGCGCGAATGAAACAGCTGTGCGCGGCCACACCAACGCCGCCCATCAGGAAGAGCAGCAGCAACTCATGGGCGTTCGGCCATTGCCAATAAAGGGCCGCCGGGATCGCGGTCGTAATGACCCCGATAAGACCGGAGTAGAACAGCAAGGTGGATGTTGAATCCGTGCGCGACAGGATCTTCACAAAGATAATGGCGAGCGCAACGAAGAAGGCGTTGCCCACCGCGGCGAGGGTACCGAGCTCAATAGTCCCGCTAGGCCAGGAGATGATCAAAACGCCAATGAACCCGACCAGCGTCGCCATGATACGACGGGGACCGATGGTTTCACCCAGCATGAGGATGGCGAGCGGCACCACAAATAGCGCGCGCGCAAAACTGATCGACGTAGCATCCGCCAAGGGTAGATTTGCAATGGCGTAGAACCCACACAGCATCGCAGTCGATCCCACGATGCCGCGCAAGATCATGAGACCGGGGCGCGAGGCCCTGAACCCCGCAACCCCTGTGCGCAGAATAACCGGCGCGATGAACAGAACCCCCGTCAGTGCGCGGAAGAACGCCACCTCAAAGGGATGAAGCGCCCCGCCCAGGAGCTTCACCAACACCTGCATAACTGTGAACAAAACCGCCGAGGCGAGCACCCACAGGGCACCCTGCAGGTTCGCCGGAAGCCGGCTGAACCGACCCACCGCCCAGCGCGGCACAGCGCGCATCCGCTGACGCTGGCGCTGATAGGCGCTCTGCGCCTCGGGAACCGGTGGGAATGCCATGGAAAAAACCTCGTGTTCTTGAGGGTTAGCCTAGCTGTTCAACTGACCATTTGTCAGCTTCTTAATGATCTTAACCTTTGGCCTAACCTGTCCTTTACCCGCGTGCGGTCAAACTTGCCTCCCCCGCGAAGGGGATGGGGAGGCCCAAAGCCAGATCGGCGCCGGGCCGAAGTGAGGGTTCGCCATGGCGATGATTGAACGGCTTTTTGCGGAAGACGCTGCCGAACCGCTCGAAACGGACGAGCGGGCGGCCTTGCGCGATGCGTTCCAGTCC